>WNFV01005840.1_pt1 | contig 14823 bp, 14 predicted proteins | sample 5400101 | NCBI WGS metagenome assembly WNFV01 (sample SAMN13153361, study PRJNA577476) | soil metagenome | isolation source: 115 cm soil or saprolite under grassland replicate 1 | place: USA:California | collected 2016-06-15 | reverse complement strand
GCGATCCCGAGCAGGAACAGCAGTGCAGCGGTGACAGCGCACGCTGCGAGAGGACCTCGCCCTCTTCTCATAAGTACGACCCTACGTCTTCTTGCCCTTGCTAAACAAGCGTGCGGAGGGCGAGCCCTCCTCCGCCTGTTTCTCAAGACTCAAGTGACGCGACGAACAGTGGCGAAGACACCGACATCGCCGTCGTGTCCGATCACTAGCGTGACCCCTTGCTCACCTTGAGGCTGACCTTCCCTCCCCGAGCGAGCTTGGTGCCCGGGCCGGGCCTCTGCGAGATCACAGTCCCCTTCTTCTTGGAGGAGAACGCCTTCGTGACCTTGCCGGGCGAGCAGTGCTTCCTTCGGAGGGCGCTCTTGGCGGCGGCGAGCTTCTTGCCCTTGACCTTCGGGACGATGCACTTCTTCTGGAACTTGGCAGTGGCGGTGTGATTCGCGCTCATCGTGAGCGAGCACGCGCCTGTCCCCGAGCAGTCGCCCGACCAGCCGGCGAACTTCGACGTCGATGTAGCCGCGGCGGTCAGCGTGACCGATGTTCCGTGGGCGAAGGCGTGCGTGCACGTGGCGCCGCAGCTGATCCCCGAAGGACTGGAGCTGACCGAGCCCGTGCCGTCTCCCGATTTCCCCACCGTCAGCGTCTTATCGGTCTCGAACGTCGCGGTCGCCGTGTGGTCGGCGCTCATCGTCAGCACGCACGTCGTTCCCGAGCAGTCGCCCGACCAGCCGGCGAAGCTGGAGCCGGCCGAAGGCGTGGCGGTGAGCGTGACCGAAGTCCCGTGCACATAGGCGTGCGTGCAGGTCGCTCCGCAATCGATCCCGGCCGGGCCGGAGGTGACGGTGCCGGTGCCGCTCCCCGCCTTGGCGACGGTAAGTGTCTTGTCGCTCTCGAATGTGGGGGTGACGGTTTTGTTCGCGTCCATCGTTACCGTGCAGGTGCCGGTTCCCGTGCAACCGCTGCCGGACCAGCCTGTGAAGGTCGACCCGGCGGACGCGGCTGCGGTGAGCGTGACCGACTGGCCGTCGGTGAACTGCGCGGCGCAGGACCCGCCGCAGGAGATTCCCGACGGCGACGAGGTGACCGTCCCGGCCCCGGACCCGCCCTTGGTCACGGTCAGGAGGCGCAGCGTCGCCGAGGTGCACGACGGGAACTTGAAGTTGCCGATTCGCGTCTTCCAGGCGATCGGCGCCGTCGTGGTGTAGTACTCGTTTGTGTACCAGAACGTGCAGTCGTCCACGGGGTCGACGGTCATGTCGCTGTAGTCGCCCCAGCGGGCGCGGGTGTCGGTCTGGCTGCCCGTCCCTGAGATAAGGGTCGCCTCCCCCTGGGACAGCACGCTCACCGGGTCGGTCACCAGCCGTCCTGCATAGCGAATCTGCGGGTTGATGGTTGCCGACGAGGCGCTGAAGCCGAGAGCGAGATCGCCGTTCTTGTCCATCGCCGCGCTGCCCATCCAGCGCCAGGTCGTGTCCGGCTGGTAGGTGCTCTCCTGCGCCACGGTCACAGGCCCGGCGGTCACGCCACGCAGCTCGAACCAGCGCGGGGCCCCAACGCCCCCCGAGCTCACGCTGTAGGTGGAGACCAGCGACTCGTGATCGCCGAAGTTTCGATAGGCCGATCTGAACATCAACCGGTCGGAGAGCGCGTCCAAATTGGAAGTGGTGCCGAGCTGCGGCACGCACGCGCTGACGGGGCAGAGGACGGTGAAGGCGGCGCGTGGGGGACTGGAGAAGAGCGTGAAAGTCGAGCTCGCGGGCGTCGTCCAGTCGACGTGGAAGTGGAAGACCTTGTAGGTGGTGGAGCTGGTGCCCCATTCCACGAACGAGTTCGGAGCGTTCGTGGGCGGCGCGGTCGACCCGTCCAGGTCGGCGGGGAGATACGTCTCCTCGGTAGCGCCGCCGGTGATCCCGGGTGTCTGGAAAGTCGCCGCCGTGCCGGCCAGCATCGCAGCGCGGTCGAAGGCGAAGGGCTGGGGACCGAGAAAGTCACAACAGGGGTCTGTGGTCTCATCGAAGACGTTCATCGCCATGTAGTAGGCGTCCGGCCACAAACCGAACTTCGGGTAGTCGAAGAAGTGCGTCCCGAGGTGGAACGCGTAGCGGTTGTACGAGCCGGTGGCGTCGCTCGAGGTCGAGACCGCGATGCACTCGTCGGTCGGAACGGCAGTACCGGCGAACTGAGTGATCACCCAGCGATTTGCAAGCTGGTCGTAGAAGACCACTGGATCGCCGTTTCCGTCCGTCTCGCAGACGCCTCCGAAGCCGCTCCAGAGCGTGGCGATGTCGACGGGACCGTAGACCGACGCACCGGTGAACTTGTTGAAGACCTGGAACCCGATGTTGACGTCCTGGACGTACTGCGTCGCGCCGACCTCGCCGTTCGTGTCCGGCGGGAAGCAACTGCAGCTGACGCCCGGGAACGGGATGCCGTCGAAGCTGAGAACGGGGGCGGGCATGGTGTTCGGCTTCGCCGCCGTGCGCTGGACGACCGGGTCCGCGGCATTCTGGTGATGCCCGATCGCCAACTTCTCGTTTTGCAGCTCGTGTTCGGCTTCACGATGGGCCGTGATCGGAATAGGCCGCATGTCGCGCAACGGCCGGGAGAGGTCGTTCTCGTACGAGTGGCCGACCCTCATGCTCCCAGCGCCGTTCACAGGCGCCGGCGACTGCCGCCAGGGAGACCGGAAGGCCGAGGCGTTCCCACTCGATGCGAGCGGCGAGACGGCGCTCGCGCTCGTCGTGCTCGGCCCGCTCTGGGCCACCGCAAGGGCGGCCACGCCGGCAACGACGAGCGCGAAGCCCGCGGCCACGGCCGCGGGCTTACGCCATTTCCGGAAATTCAGCCTTCGGCTCACGTGAGCGCTAGCGTCGCTTGCCCTTGCTGACGACCAGGTTGACCTTGGTGCCGAAGGCGACCGTCTTTCCGGCCGCGGGCTTCTGCGAGATCACCCTTCCCTTCTTCACCCTCCTCGAGAAGGCCTTCGAGATGCGTCCGACCGCGCACTTCGCCTTCTTGATCGCAGTCTTCGCGGCGGCGAGCTTCTTGCCCGTCACCTTCGGAACCTTGCACTTCACCAGCGAGCCGACCGCTGCCTTGGCGTTGATCAGGCCGGCTCCGACGGCCGGATGTGTGAACGCTCCCACCGCGCTCGCCGTCGAGATCTGGGCGTTCTTCACCTGCGTCACCGAAGCCGTCGGCTTGGCCTGCAGCTCGAGGGCGGCGACTGCTGCCGCATGCGGAGCTGCGGCCGACGTCCCGTAGAAGCGGCAGGGAGAGCATGGCGGAGGGAAGAACGTGTTGGAGCCGCCGTCGGTGGCCGCGATGTCGGGCTTGTTGAGCGTCGTCGGCGAGATCGCGGGAGCCGGCGTCGTCCCGTTGACGGGCCCGAAGTACAGGGTCAGCGGGCCGCGCGACGAGTACACCTCGGGCGCTGCGCTGTTGTTGTAGGGAACCGCAGCGGTGCTCATCGTGTTCCCGGCGCCGTTGTGGCCGTAGATCGTCGGCCCGACGATGTCGCCACCCGACGAGGTCGTGTACTCGGTCGGAACGACGGTCTGCCCGCCGTTCTCGAAGAAAGCGAACTTGATCCGCGGCGTAGCGGTGCCGCCCCCGTTGAATCCGGAGTACCGGTTGATCGCGAGGTTGACGTTCTGGGTCACACCGGTCGTATTCGACCAGGCCAGGAACTCGAACGGCGTCTGCGTGATCGTCACGTTGAAGTACTCGCTCTTCGCACGCAGCACGTTCGCGGAGTCGATGAGGTAGGCGTCGAGGTCGGTCGCGACGCCGTACCAGGGCTCCGCCCACTGGAGGTCGATCCTCACCGTCCTGTTGTTCGGAACGCTGATCCCATAGGTGTTGTCTGTGGCGGCGCCCGGGTTGAAGTCCATGCAGTGAATGGCGTAGCTCGGGGAGCCGAGCGGACAGCTCGCCGAGTCGCGGAACGCCGGGGCTTCGAAGGAGGAGATGGCGTTCCCGCTGCCGTCGAGGATGTTGTTGTTGGCCGCCGACGAGAAGTAGGTCGCGCCTGTGGCGGTGGCCGTGTTGACGCCGGCCGTGACCAGCCCGTCCTGGAAGAACGGCTCGTCGAAGTAGCTGACGTCGTCGACGATCACCTTTGCCCCGGCCGCCTTGAGCGCGACGATGTTGTCCGCGAAAGCGGACTCCCCGGCGAACGCGGTCGCGAATGCAAGGGAAGCGCCCGGAGCGAGGTCGTGGACGATCTGCGCCATCGCCCGGCCCTCGTCCTCCTGGCCGCTGCCGGGCGCCAGGTCGCTGAGGACCTGCACGGGTGTCGTGAATCCACACGTGTTTCCGGACCCGGGGAGGTCGCCGCTCGCGACGTCGTTGGCCGCATGGATCGTGGCAGTAGAGGTGTCAAAGGAGTCGGAGAGGATCCCGACCTTGACGCCGGCTCCGTTCACGCCGTAGGCAGACCGGGCGAGGTTGGCCCTGAGCTGCACATCTCCCTCCGAGACCTTCACGCCCTGGGGGCACGTCGACCTGAGTGCAGAGATCCCGCCGCCGCCCCAGCTCGACGTCATCGGCGTGAGGATGTCGGTGACGGCCTGCACTCCGCCCACGGCCGAGATCCGCTGGAGGTTTGCGGCCGGAACAGCGGCTGTGAACGTCCGGTACTTCGCGCTGACATTGACGATCCGCGCGCCGGCGGCCTCGAGCGCCTTCCGGGTCGCGGCCGACGTGCCGTCCGTTCGAATCTGTACGAGGGGATTCCCGTTGACGCGCAGCAGGCTTCCTGGCCCACGCGCGGGAAGGCTGAGCGCCGCAGCCTGCTCCGCCCGCGGAGCGCTCCGCAGGTCGGAGCTCGCTAGAGCGGCGAGCCGGAAGGTCAGCTTCGCCGATCCGGGTCTCGCGGGCGCAGGTGCGCTCGCAGCAGAGGACGAAAGCAGTGCGAGCGCCAGCCCGCCAAAAACGACGATGCCCCAGCGCTTCGCGGAAATTTGCAGAAGTCTCATCAGTTTCCCCTCGTCGAAGTCCTCGGAATCGCCCCACCCTAGCATCGAGGAGGGGGAACTACAAGGAGCAATTTGGCGCTAAGACTTGAGCTTCTCGCGCAGAAGCTCGTTGACCACCTTGGGGTCCGCTTTTCCCTGCGTCTCGCGCATCACCTGGCCGATCAGGAACCCGAGCAGGCCCTCCTTGCCCGCCTTGTAAGAGGCGACCTGCTCGGGATGAGCGGCCAGGACCCGGTCGATGACCGGGTCGAGCTCACCCGTATCTCCGATGAGCTCCTCGCCGAGGTAGTCGGCGGCGGTGAAGCTGTCAGATGCGCTGGCCGCGAGGCCGTTCATGAAGGCCTCGCGGGGAATCCTGTCCCGGGCCTCGATCAGCTTCCCGAGCTCCTCGGCGCTGACGGCCGCGGGATCGATGCCGGTGGCGGCGAGCTCGTTCATGAGCACGTTCGCGACCACGCGGCGATCGCCGGGCGTGCCTGAGTAGAGCTCGTCGCGCCTGCTCGTGACGAGGCCCTCCGCGAGCCCGAAGTCGAGCTCCTCCTCGAGCCGGCGGATCCGGGAGCCCGGCGCTTCCGGGACCTCCTCCCGCATCCGCTCGACGAGCTCCCGCGAGGGCGCCAGCGGGACGAGATCCGGCTCCGGGAAGTAGCGGTAGTCCTGCGCCTCCTCCTTCGTCCGCAGCGGCGGGGCATCCTCGCGGGTGGGGTCGAAATGCAGCGTTTCCTGCTCGACCTCCCCACCCGCCTCGTAGATCCCGATCTGCCGCTGCACCTCGCGCTCGATTCCCTGAGCCGCGTGGTTGAACGAGTTCATGTTCTTCAGCTCGGTGCGCGTGCGCAGCTCGTCGGAGCCCTCGGGCCTGACGGAAACGTTGACGTCGAAGCGGAGCGAGCCCTCCTGCATCTGCGCGTCGGAGATTCCGAGCTCGACGACCGTCTGGCGCAGGAGCTGCAGGAAGCGTTTGGCCTCGTCGGCCGAGTGCAGGTCGGGCTCGGTCACGATCTCGACCAGAGGCGTTCCGCAGCGGTTGAAGTCGACCAGCGTACGGTCGGCGCCGTGGATCCGCCCTTCGGCCCCGCCCATGTGGATGCTCTTGGCCGCGTCCTCCTCGAGATGGGCGCGGACGATGCCGATCTCCGCGTCGCCCTCGGGCCCCGGAACGAGGAAGCGGCCGCCGACGCAGAGCGGCTCGTCGTACTGCGAGACCTGGTAGCCCTTGGGGTTGTCCGGATAGAAGTAGTTCTTGCGGTGGAAGACGGCGTGCTCGGCGATCTCGCAGCCGAGCGCGAGCCCGAGCTTGACCGTCCACTCGATCGCCCTCTCGTTCGGAACCGGCAGCGCTCCAGGAAGGGCGAGGCAAACCGGGCAGGTGCGCGTGTTCTCGGGGTCGCCGAAACCGAGCGGGCAGCGGCAGAACATCTTGGTCTGCGTCTGCAGATGGATGTGGATCTCGCAGCCGATCACGGGTTCCCAGCTCACGCCCCTGGCCTCCGGCGCCCCAGGAGCGTGAGCACATTCACGCGAGCCTCCGGGGGACGAAGTCGAAGCCGAGAGCCCGCTCGAGCGCGTGGCCGGCGCGGAAGAGCAGGTTCTCGGAGAACTGGCGCCCGATCAGCTGCAGCCCGACCGGAAGCCCTTCGGAGAGCCCGCAGGGAATCGACAGGCCCGGCAGCCCGGCCATGTTGGGCGGGATCGCGAGCACGTCCGAGAGGTACATCGCAAGCGGATCTGCCGTCTTGGCGCCGAGCGGGAAGGCGACGGTGGGCGAGGTCGGCGAGACGAGCAGGTCGAAGCGCTCCAGCGCGGCGGCGAACTCGTCACGGATCACAGTCCGCACCTTTTGCGCCTGGCCGTAGAAGGCCTCGTAGTAGCCGGCCGAGAGCGCGTAAGCGCCGAGCATGATGCGGCGCTTCGGCTCGTCTCCGAAGCCCTGGTCGCGCGTCTGCTCGTACATCTCGCGGATGGAGCCGTTGCCCGCCCGCAGCCCGTAGCGGACGCCGTCGTAGCGCGCGAGGTTGGAGGATGCCTCCGAGGGCGCGATCAGGTAGTAGCAAGGGAGGCCGAACTCCACGGAGCGCGGGAGCTCGCACTCCCCCACCTCAGCGCCGAGCTCGCGGCACAGCTCGATCGCCCGGTTGACCGCCTCCGTCACGCCCGGCTCGATCCCCTCCGCCTCGTTCAGCTCCTTCGGGATGCCGACCCGCAGGCCGCGCAGGTCCTCCGCCTCGGGAATCTCCACGGGCTCGGGCAGATCGACCGTGGTCGAGTCGCAGGGATCGCGGCCGGCGACGATCCGGTACAGGAGAGCGCAGTCGCGCACCGTCTTCGTCATCGGCCCGACCTGGTCGAGGCTGGACGCGAACGCGACGATCCCGTAACGCGACACCGTGCCGTAGGTGGGCCGCAGGCCGACGATCCCGCACAGAGCGGCGGGTTGCTTCACCGAGCCGCCGGTATCGGAACCGAGCGCCCACGGGGCCATGCCCGCCGCGACCGCCGCGGCAGAGCCTCCGGAGGAGCCGCCGGGGACGCGCTCGGGGTCCCAGGGGTTCCGGGTCGGGCCGAAGGCTGAGTTCTCGGTCGAGGAGCCCATGGCGAACTCGTCCAGGTTGGTCTTACCGAGCAACGGCAGGCTCGCCTCCCGGCAGCGCGCCGCGACGGTGGCGTCGAAGACGGGCCGGTAGCCGGCGAGGACCTTCGAGCCCGCGGTCGTCTCGACGCCCCGCGTGGAGATCAAGTCCTTGAACGCGATCGGGATGCCGTCGCCTTCGGATTCGGTGACGACCGTCAGATACGCGTGCAGCTCTTCGTTCCGATCCTCGATCGCCGCCAGATAGGCGGCGTGCAGCTCCTGCGCGGAGGCCTCTCCCCGCTCGAGCAAGGTCGTCGCCTCCTCGGCGGTAAGTCTCAGCGTGTCGATCATCAGGCGGGCGGCACTCGGAAGAAGTCGCCCTCGCGGTCAGGAGCGTTCGCAAGCGCTTCCTCGACGGGAAGACACGGCCGCGGCTCGTCCGCCGCGTAGACGTTCGCCACGTCCAGCGGGTGGGCGGTCGGCTCGACGCCTTCGAGGTCGAGCTCCGAGACCTTGCCGACCGCCTCCAGGATCGCGCTCAGCTGCTGCTGGAAGCGCTCCACCTCTTCGTCGGTAAGCGCCAGCCGCGCAAGCCGGGCAACGTGGACCACTTCGTCACGGGAGATCGCCATCGCCGCATCCTCCCAAAAAGAAGCGGGCCCCTTCCGGGGCCCGCTGTTAGAGAGTCTCGATCGGAACTGCCTAGACAGGCATGACGTTCGCCGCCTGGAGGCCCTTCGTGCCCTCCACGACGTCGAACTCCACGCGCTGGCCTTCGGTCAGCGACTTGTAGCCCTCACCGGCGATCGCGGAGAAGTGGACGAAAACATCGTCCTCTCCCTCACGCTCGATGAAGCCGTAGCCCTTCTCGTTCGAGAACCACTTGACGGTGCCCTGAGCCAACGTTCCTCCTTCTGTACTACACAAACAAACGACGGCCCGGGCACCGAGCCGCCGACCTTGGTTTGAGGCGCGGACACATTACCAATGAGGTGGTCGCGGCCGCAAATACGCCCAGCCTGGCCGGCTGCAAAGCGTCGCCTCGCTACGTCCTCGGTCGCGCCGCACTTCGTTCAGTGCGAACGCTCCCTGCGTCCTTGCGAGGCTCGCTTGTTCGCCCGGCCAGGCAAGACCGTACTTGCGGCCGAGACCACTCAGTGGGGGAACGCAAGCGCCCCGTGGCGGAAACGCGCGGCGCGAACCGTGTTCTGGAGCAGCATCGCGATCGTCATCGGGCCGACGCCGCCTGGAACCGGCGTGATGAACGCCGCGCGCTCCGCCGCTCCAGGATCGACGTCGCCGACGAGCCCGGCGTCCGTCCGGTTCGTCCCCACGTCCACGACCGCGGAGCCGACCTTGACCATGTCTGCGGCCACGACCCCCGGAGATCCGACGGCAACGATGAGGACGTCTGCGTCCTCGGTGTGACGATCGAGCTCGTCCGTGCGCGAGTGGCACATCGTCACCGTCGCGTTGGCCTGCAGGAGCAGCTGCGCGACCGGCTTGCCGACGAGCACGCTCCGTCCGATCACGACCGCCCGCCGCCCCTCCAGCGGCACCTGGTACTCGGACAGCAGCGCCATGATCCCGAGGGGAGTGGCCGGAACGAGCGTCGGCCGGCCGAGAAAGAGCTGGCCGGCGTTGAGCGGATGGAGACCGTCGACGTCCTTGGCGGGATCGACCGCGCGGATCACGAGCGCCTCGTCGAGGTGCTCGGGCAGCGGGAGCTGGACCAGGATCCCGTCGATCTCTCCGTCCTCGTTCAGCTCGGCGATCAGCGCCAGCAGCTCATCCTCCGGGGTGTCGGCCGGGAGGCGGTGGTCGATCGACCGGATGCCGACCTCCTCGGCCGCCTTGTGCTTGCCGGAGACGTAGAGATGCGAGGCCGGATCGTCGCCGACCAGCAGCGTGGCGAGGCCGAGCTCACCGAGCTGCTGAACGTCCGCCGCGACCTCCGCCTGCACCCGTGCGGCGAGCGCCTTGCCGTCCATAAGGGTCGCCACTACGGCGTATCCGGCACCTTGACACCGCTGACGTCGATGCCGAGCGAGGAGGCCAGTTTCACGCCCTCCTCCAGATCCTCGCGCAGCCGCTCGGCGTCGCGCGTGCGCATCATCCCGCCGATCCACTCGCGCGCCTTCGGCCTCCACATGACGTGGTTGGCGAAGATCGGGAGCATCTCGTTCGCGACCTTGACGAGCTGCTTGTGCACCTTCTTCGGGGCATGCTCGAGCAAGACGCGCTCGTAGGCCATGCCCGCGCCGTGGTGGATCCCGTCGTCCACCGTCAACCGGTTGCAGAGGTCGGCAAGGACGGTGCCGGGGGCCGCGCGGGCGATCAGCCGGAAGCGGGAGATGATCAGCCGTTCGAAGAAGACCTGCATCAGGAAGACCTTCTCCTCGAGCGAGTCGAGCTCCAGGAACATGTGCGCAAGCTGGTCGAGGTACGGATCGCGCTCCGTCATCCCCTCGGCTTCCTCGCTCAGCTTCAGCCACGCCTCGGTGTGGCGCGATTCGTCCTGAACCATCGTCGTGTAGTAGAGCTTTGCCTCGTGGTGCGGCGCGGCGGAGAGCAGCTGCGTCGCCATCTCGATCGCGAACATGTCGGCCTGGTACTGCTGCGTGATCACCGAGCGCCACATGTCCCGACGTCGCGTCTTCTTCTCCGCAGAGCCCTTGGTTGTCTCGGGAATAGGCGCGATCTCGCCCCACGGCAGGTCGCGCACCTGCCACTCCGCGCGCTTGGCCAGCTCGTAGTAGCGGAGGACGCCCTTGTGCTCTGTGCTCGGCGGCGGAGCCGCCGGTTGGGCCTCGACGACCGTCTCCGTCTCCATGTGGCGCAGTGTATTGAGAACGGTTGCGAAGCTGACACGGTTTAACGCAAAATGCCGGTCTACGATGGATGCATGGCGGTGGAGCGGTCGCGCTGGCCGGACGAACGGCTCGACGACCTTTCGGAGCGCGTGACCAGGCACGATTCCCTGGTCGAAAAGGTCGACGGCCTTACGCGGGCCGTCGAGGATCTCCGCCGTGAGATCATCGGGCTTCGCAACGAGGTTGGCAGCGAGATCGGCGGGATTCGCGGCGAGATAAACGACCTTCGTAGGGAGTTCTACGACACGCGCCGTTGGCTATTCACCATCTGGCTCGGCTTCGCCGCCCTCTTCGTCGAGATCGCACTCCGAACCTAGCTGCGCCTTAAGCTCCCGGCATGGAGCTGCGCCGCTGGCCCCGCAAGAACGATCCCGAGTCGATCAAGGCCCGCCAGGACGAACTGCGCGGACTGACCCCGGACGGCGAGGTGTTCTGGGCCGACCTGGAGCCGTTCGCAAAGGCAACGGAGGCGTTGAGCGGGGTCGCCGTCGTGCCCGTCGCGGTGGTCGGCCCGATCGAGATCGAGCTCGGCGAGTACGAGCTCGCCGAGCCGGGCGGAGACGTCGTCGAGCGGGGCCGCGTCCAGGACGCGGTCTACGTCCCCCTCGCGAACACCGAGGGCGGCCTCTCGATCTCGCTCCACCGCGGAGCGCGCGCCGCCGGCGAGTCGGGCGGCTTCCGGACATACGTGCTCGGTGACCGGATGACGCGCGCTTCGGCCTTCGTCTTCGACAGCACGGGGGCCGCGGCTGAGTTCGCCGCCTGGATCGAGGGGCAGATGGACGAGATGCGCGCCTGGCTCGAGAGCACGCCGGTCGAGGGCCTGTCGAGCCACGCGAAGCTGCGCGAGCTCTCCACCCACGTCGTCGGGCCGATGTGCCACGTCATGTACGCGTACACGACCGGCGACGCCGTCGGGCTGAACATGGTCACGCGCAACAGCTACGCCTTCAATCAGGGCTTCGTCGCCGAGCGAGCGCCCGTCAAGCCGCAGCGCTCGATGCTCGAGGGAAACATGGGCGGCGACAAGAAGCCTTCGCACCGCTACTTCGAGGGCGGCGGGCACGGGAAGACGGTGATCGCCGAGGCGACGCTCACCGAGGAAGCCATCCGCCGGGTACTCCAGACGAGCGCGGACGACCTGCTCGACCTCGCCTTCGTCGGGACGCACGGCGCGGTCGCATCGGGGATGCAGTCGGTCGCGTTCACCCCGGCGACGGCGATCGCGGCCATCTTCACGGCGACGGGACAGGACATCGGGATGGTCGGGACGAGCTCGATGGCTCACGGCACAGCCCGTCGCGTCGAAGGCGGGCTGAACGTCTCGATCCGGCTTCCCGGCCTCGAGGTCGCGACGGTCGGCGGCGGAACGACGCTTCCCTACGCCCGCTCCTGGCTCTCCCTGATGGGCTGCGCCGGCCCGGGAAAGGTCTATCGCTTCGCCCAGATCGTGGCCGCCGCGACGCTCGCATTGGAGATCTCGGCCTCCGCCGCCATGGCCACGGCCGGCTCGAAGGAGTTCTTCAAGGCGCACCACTCGCGCGGCGGCCTACGAACGTAGAGACAAGGCGCCGAGCGGACTCGAACCGCTGTACGGGGCTTTGCAGGCCCCTGCCTAACCTCTCGGCCACGGCGCCCTACCGGGCCATCGTAGCCGTGCCTCGATTCGCGTTTCGTGTTAGTTCCAAGGCGAAAACGGGAAATACCGTGCCGATGTCTTCGATCAGCGCAGCCGTTCCGTCCGAAGCTGCCGTGAGCACGCCGCTCCCGAGGCTCGTTTTCTTCCACTCGGGCCGCTCCGGCCGCTGCCGGCGCGTCGAGGGCTTCCTCGCTCAGGTGCTCCAGCGCCGGCAGAACCACGAAACGTTCCTGCTCTACCGCGTTGACCAGGAGGAGCAGCCCGACCTGTTCGAACGCTTCGGCGTCGGCGACGTCCCGACCATCGTCATCGTCGAGGGCAAGCAGGTGCAGGGCCGCCTCGGCTCTCCCGGGAATTGCAGGGAGATCGCGGCGTTCCTGGCTCCCTGGTTGAAGTAAAGCCCGAGCCCTGCTCGTAGAATCGAGCGCCTTGGCCTCCAAGCCCAGGCGACCAGAGCGGCGCGCCGGCTACTTGCCCATCCAGGACTACGCGGCGATCGGCGACGGCCGAACGATCGCGCTCGTCGGCCTGGACGGGGCAATCGACTGGCTCTGCCTCCCGAACATGGACTCCCCGAGCGCGTGCGGGGCACTGCTCGACGCCGAGAAGGGGGGCTCCTTCCAGCTCGAGCCGGTCGATCCCTATGAAGCCAGCCGTCGCTACCTCGAAAGGACAAACGTCCTCGAGACCACATTCGAGACGGCCGGCGGCGTTGCCCGCGTAACCGACGCGATGACGCTTCCGCACCCGGGCCTTGCTCCCGGGCGTGAGCTCGTCCGGAGGATCGAGGGCCTGTCCGGGCGCGTTCAGCTGCGGTGGTGCGTGAAGCCTCGTTTCGGGTACGGCGGGCGGGATACCCAGCTCGGACTGCGCGCGGGCGTTCCGATCGCCTCGGCCGGTCAGGACGCGATCTCCGTCTCCTCCTGGGACGCGGGCGACCCCACGATCGGCGACGACGAGATCAAGGCAACGCTCGAGCTCAGCGAGGGCGAACAGGCCCTGATCGTGCTCGGCGCCGACCACCAGGAGCCCCTCGTCCTCCCAAGCCGTGACGAAGCGGAGAAGCGGCTCGACGCCACGCAGGCCTTTTGGGAACGCTGGTCGGAAGAGCGAGAGTACGACGGGCCTTGGGCGGAACAGGTGCTCAGGAGCATCCTCGCGCTGAAGCTGCTCATCTACTCGCCCTCGGGCGCGATTGCCGCGGCGGCGACGACCTCACTCCCTGAGACGCCCGGAGGAGAGCGCAACTGGGACTACCGCTACTGCTGGGTTCGCGACTCGTCGTTCGTTCTCGACACACTGCTCGATTTCGGCTGCCACGAGGAGGGCCATGCCTTCCTGTGGTGGGTCCTCCACGCATCCCAGATGACCCACCCGCAGCTGCAGGTGCTCTACCAGCTGAACGGCGGAATGGAGGCGAAGGAGCGCGCGCTTCCCCTCGAGGGCTATGGCGGCGCCCAGCCCGTCCGCGTCGGCAACGCGGCCGTCGAGCAGCTCCAGCTCGACATCTACGGTGACCTATTCGAAATGGCGTGGCTGTACGTGAGCGAAGGGCAGGAGCTCGATCCCGAGACGGGCAAGCGACTGGCCGAGATCGCAGACCTCGTCGCGAAGATCTGGCGCGAGAAGGACGCAGGCATCTGGGAGGTGCGCAGCGGGCCGGAGCACTTCACCCATTCGAAGGTGTTGTGCTGGATCGCGCTCGACCGCGCTTGCCGGCTCGCCGAGACAGGGAATGTTCCCGACGGCGGAGTCGAGCGCTGGCGGCATGAGGCGAACGAGATCAGTCGCTTCGTCGAGGAGCGCTGCTGGTCGGAGGAGAAAGGGAGCTATGTCCGCGCCGCCGGCACCGACGAGCTCGACGCCAGCGTCTTGCTCGCTCCGTCCTTCGGCTTTCAGCACAGCGACGACGGCAGCCGCCTCCGCTCGACCGTGGACGCGATCCGGCGTGAGCTGGCCGACGGGCCCTTCGTCCGGCGGTACGTGACCGAGGATGCCCTTGAAGGAAAGGAGGGCGCCTTTCTCGCCTGCTCGTTCTGGCTCGTCAACGCGCTTGCGCTCACGGGAAGGATGGACGAGGCTTCCGAGCTGATGGAGCAGCTCCTGCCGCTTGCGAACGACGTCGGCCTCTATTCCGAGGAGATCGATCCCTCGAGCGGAGACTTCCTCGGCAACTTCCCCCAGGCGCTCACCCACCTGTCGCTCATCGGAGCGGCGCTTGCGATCTCTCGCAGCGAGGAGCGGCCGTGAGCATCTGGGGAGCCCTCGCGGGCGGCTTTGTCGGCACGCTCGTCCTCGCGACCATCCTGCGGGCGGCGAGCGAGCTTCGCCTGACGCGGATGGACATCCCCTTCCTGCTCTGAACGGCCCTCACTGGGAACCGTGGGCGGGCGAAGGCACTCGGCTACGGTCTCCACTTCGTCTTCGGCATCGCCTTCGCGCTCGGCTACTACGCGATCTTCCGCATCATCGGCGAGAGCGGTTGGTGGCTGGGGGCGGTCTTCGGGCTCGTGCACGGGATGTTTGCCGGAACGGCGCTCGTCAACATCCTGCTGCCCGTGGTCCATCCCCGCATGGCCACCCCGCTGACCGCCGCCGACTCGACGCCGTTGCTCGAGCCTCCCGGATTCCTCCTGCTGAACTACGGTCGGATGACCCCGCTCGTCACACTCGTGGCCCATGTCGCATACGGCGCGATCATCGGCGGGTTTGTCTCGCTGTCGACGTAAGGTCAGCGGTCTCGGTGTAAAACCTGCGTAG
>WNFV01006061.1_pt1 | contig 14844 bp, 12 predicted proteins | sample 5400101 | NCBI WGS metagenome assembly WNFV01 (sample SAMN13153361, study PRJNA577476) | soil metagenome | isolation source: 115 cm soil or saprolite under grassland replicate 1 | place: USA:California | collected 2016-06-15 | reverse complement strand
GCAGGTTCTTCCGCATGAACTACCTCCTTCGATCAAAACAATCTCGCTAAATTTCAGGAACCGTCTGGCATCTCGACGGTGAGGGCGGATCATACCTTTCCGGGCGGCCCGACGCTTGGGGTTCCGCCGGCTTCGAACGTCGACTAACGCACCCGGCGTCGAGGAGTTGGCATCGCGAGAGATAGGATTCATTGCGATCGCTCCGATGTCGCTCTTCCCGGGGGCCCGCCTCGGCCCCTATGAAATCGTCGCGCCGCTCGGCGCGGGCGGCATGGGGGAAGTCTACCGGGCGAAGGACGTGCGCCTCGAGCGCACCGTGGCAATAAAGGTGCTGCCGGCGGCTCTCTCGGCTTCTCCCCAGTCGCGCCAGCGCTTCGAGCGGGAGGCGAAGACGATCTCGCAACTCTCGCACCCGCACATCTGCGCGCTGCACGACGTGGGTCGCGAGGGCGAGATCGAGTACCTCGTCATGGAGTACCTGGAGGGCGAGACGCTCGCGGATCGCCTTCTGAAAGGTTCGCTGCCGCTCGAGCAGACCTTGCGCTACGGTGTCCAGATCGCCGACGCTCTGGACAAGGCGCACCGGCAGGGGATCGTGCACCGGGACTTGAAGCCCGGCAACGTGATGATCACGAAGTCGGGCGTGAAGCTTCTCGATTTCGGATTGGCCAAGGCGATGGCGCCGGCGACGCCAAAATCGTCTCTCACCTCCCTCCCCACGCAGCACGTACTGACCCAGGAAGGCACGATCCTCGGAACGTTCCAGTACATGTCGCCGGAGCAGCTGGAGGGGAAAGAGGCCGACGCGCGAACGGACATCTTCGCTTTCGGCTGCGTGCTGTACGAGATGGCGACAGGAAAGAAGGCGTTCTCCGGCACGACGCAGGCGTCGTTGATTTCTTCGATCCTCCGCGACGATCCCCTTCCGATCTCCCAGGTCCAGCCGATGTCGCCGGCGGCGCTCGATCACGTCGTCAAGAAGTCCCTGGCGAAAGATCCGGAGGATCGCTGGCAGAACGCCGCGGACCTCGGCGGAGAGCTGCAATGGATCGCCGAGAGTGGTTCCCAGGCCGGCGTTCCCCCGCCGGTCGTCTCGCGCCGTCGGCGAAGAACCTGGCTGCTCGCCGCGGCTCTCCTTCCCGTCGGCGCGTTTCTCGTCTGGTTCGGCTCTCAGCTCCGCCCCGCGAGGCCCGGACCGGCCGTGCGCTCCAGTCTCGGACTTCCCGCGGGCTTGCACTTCGACGGCGAAAACGGTGCCATCGTCCTTTCGCGCGACGGGCGCCGGCTTGCCTTCGCGGCCTTCCAAACCGGTGGCAGACCTCAGCTCTGGGTCCGTGCGACGAACAGTCTGACCGTCCAGCCGATCGCCGGCACGGACGGCGCGTCGCAGCCATTTTTCTCCTGGGACGGCGAATCCATCGGATTCTTCGCGGATCACAAATTGAAGCGCGTGCCGGTCGCCGGCGGCACGGTGCAGGCGATTTGCGACGCGCCCGATCCTCGCGGCGGGAGCTGGGGCCGCGACGGCATCATCGTCTTCGCGCCAGCCCCCTTCGGAGGTCTCGCCCAGGTTTCGGCTTCCGGGGGCACACCGTCGCAAGTCACCCGGGCCGAGGAGAGCGGCATCACCCACCGCCTGCCGAGCTTCCTGCCGGACGGGCGGCGGCTCCTGTTTTTCCGGGGGATCGGCATCCGCACCACCACGAAGGAAGTCGGGATCTGGAGTCTCGACCTGGCGACGAAGAAGACTTCTCTCGTGGCACGGGAGAACAGCGGAGGGGTTTGGGTCGAGCCGGGGTTCCTCGCGTTCGTGCGGAACGGAACCCTGATGGCGCAGCGGACCGACGCGAAGAGCCTTCGCACATTCGGCGAGCCGGTGCCTCTCGCCGAGGGTGTTTGGTTCAACGCCTACCGCTGGACAGGCAACTACTCCCTGTCCGACACGGGCCTGCTGGTTTTCGAGGGAGGCGGTCTCGCCGCGAAGAGCCAGCTGACCTGGATGGATCTCGACGGAAAGATCGTGGGCACGGTCGGGGAGCCGGCTCCGAACACTGAGTTGGCGTTGTCTCCCGACGGCCGCCGGGCCCTCACCTCCATTCCCGAACCGAACGGCGATCGAAGCATCTGGATGTACGACCTGACGCGCGGCGTGGCCAGTCGTTTCCCGACCGACGGGTCGTCCGCGGATTTTCCGATCTGGTCTCCGGACGGGAAGCAGGTCGTTTACGGAGACGGAGACGGCAACCTGTTCGCAAAGGCCTCCGACGGCCTGTCCGGAGCGCGGGCGCTGATCCGCGTGAAGTCCGTCAGCCAGATCGCGACGAGCTGGTCTCCCGATGGATCGGCGATCGCCTTCGCTCATCAGGAGGACAAGACGGGGTGGGACATCTGGATCCTGCCTCTTTCCGGGGATCGGAAGGCCTATCCACTCATCGTGACCTCTGCGAACGAGCAGTGGGGGAAGTTCTCTCCCGACGGTGAATGGCTGTCGTACGTCTCCGATGAATCGGGGCGGCAGGAGCTCTACGTCGTGCCATTTCCGGGACCGGGAGAAAAGAGGCAGGTCACGTCCGGTGGAGCCGATGACGCCTTCTGGCTCGGGACGAGCGGCGAGCTCGCCTACGCACAGGGGGGCAAACTCTACGCGGTTCGAATCGACCGGCGGGGGATCGGCGATCCGCGTCTCCTCCTTGGCGGCCGCACGCTGCGATCGCCCGCCGGCGTCTCTTACTGGCAACCGTCGCTGACCACGTCGACTCGGGACGGGAAGCGCTTGCTGGTCGCACTGCCAATCGGAGAGGACCTTTCCCCGGCGATGACCCTCGTGAGCAACTGGCCGGCTGAGCTCGAGAAAAGATGACCCTTCGCCGCCGGCTCGCGACTGGGGTCGTTCCGGAAGCTCGTCGCTACGCGGCTGCGGCGAGCATCTGCGCCTTAGTCTCCGGCAGAGTCCAGACGAACAGCCCCGCCAGGACCGCGAACAGGGCGGCGAGGGCGATCCCCGCGGCGAACCCGTAGCGCGGTTCCAGATAAGCGATCAGGAGCGGAGCGCCGAGCTGCGCGGCCCGAGCGAGGTTGAAAACCGATCCCATCGCCGTGTTCCGGGTTTCCGTGGGAAATAGCTCGGCGAGCATCGGTCCGAAGTTGCTCCAGATGCCGGTCCCGATTCCGACGAGCGCCATCGCACAGAAGATGAGCGGACGCACGGAGGCGAACCGGTCCCACAGCACCGTGAGCGGCAAGAGGCCGACTGCCATCGTGAAAGCGAACGCCGTGAACGTGGGGCGCCGCCCGACCAGGTCCGAGACGAAGCCGAAGAGCGAATAGCCGACGATCTCAGCGCAGACGATGACCGCTATGTAGGTCCCGGTGCCGGCGAGCGTCAACCCTCGAGAGCGCAGATATTCCGGCAGCCAGGAATAGGTAAACCAGTAGGAGGCTCCCGTCAACGCGTTCAGGACGAGCGCTCGATAGAAGCGGCTCGACAGGTCGCCCGCGAAGAGCCGACGAAATCCGGATCCGAATCGCGCCACCTTCCCGGCAAGCCAGAGGTCGGACTCGGGCATGAATCTCCGGGCGAAGAACGCGAACAGCGCCGTCGCGCTCGACCCGATGAGCACGGCGCGCCAGCCGACACGCGGAGCGACGAGCGTTCCAATGAGCGTCGCGAGCCCCACGCCAACGGGAGCGCCCATCTGCAGTATCGAGCCGGCGCGCCCCCGATATTTCGGCGGAAATGTCTCCGCCACCAGTGTGTGACCAGCGCCCCATTCACCGCCGACACCCATCCCCGTGATCGCGCGAGCGCCGAGGAGCATCGTCTTGCTGGTCGACAGACCGGAGAGCAGGCTGCCAAGGCTGTAGAGCAGAATCGTCCAGGAGATCGTGGCGCGCCTTCCGAAGCGGTCCGACAGAAAGCCGCTCGCAATTCCGCCGACGGCCGTGAACGTGAACGAGATCCCGAGCGCCCACGAGTGGTCGAAGCGGGTCAGGCCGAGGTCGGCGCTGATCGGCCGCGTCAGGAACGTGTAGAGAATCAAGTCGTAGAAGTCGAAGGCCCAACCGAGGAAGGCAAGAGCAAGAATGCGCCGGTGGACGGACGTCGGGCGCGGCGAGTCCGAGAGCACGGAAAAAGACTAACCCTTGACGGAAGGAGTCGCCTTCCAATAGACGTGAGAGGCAGGATCGCGGCCTGCATGACGAGTCCTCCCGCTTACGACACCGACCACGGCGAGGGCTACGGGTTCGGGGGTGAGGTCGCCTCCGCGAGCTCCAAGAAACCGGCTCCTGAGGTCACCGGCGCATTCTGGAGCGCCGGATGCGGTGGTCGCTGCGTGGACCGACACTGTATCTGAGACTGCGTCCGTGCAACCTGTCGGCTGAGAAGGCTGTGCTAGCATCAAAAGTGGTTAGCCCGTGTCACCCATCCCCGAGTGGTCCGCAAAGCCACTATCGGCTCGAATGACTAATCCGCGAGCATGAGCTCGACGGCTCGCGTGCCGGAAGAGGCGCTTCCGCTCCTCGTCACGCTCTCCGGGTCGCCCGATCCCGTGTTCGTCACGGACCGGCACAACCGCATCGTCTTCTGGAATCGCAGCGCGGAGCGACTTCTTGGCTATTCGGCCGAAGAGGTCGTCGGATTTCCTTGCGCCGGTGTCCTGCACGGCACCGACGTCTATGGCAACCGGTACTGCTCGGAGACCTGTGCGGTGACGCAGATGGCGATCCGCGGCGAGATCGTGCGGCATTTCGACTTGCGGCTCCACGCCAAGGACCGCCAAATGGTCACCGTGGACGTCACCATCCTGAATCTTGCCGTGAGGCCTCCGGATCACTTCCTTCTCGTGCACGTCATGAAGCCTTCGGCGAAAGCCGAGGCGTCGGAGCGTCCGACAGACGAGCCAGTCTCGCCGCCGCGTTCTCCACTGGTCATGGTTCGAGAATCACCCGACGCACGAGCCCGGAAACTCACGGCCCGCGAGGTCGAAGTCATCGGAATGCTCGCAGCCGGGCACACCACCCCGGAGATGGCTTCCCGCCTTCACATCTCCACCGTGACGGCCCGCAACCACATCCAGAACATCCTCGAAAAGCTCGAGGTGCACTCCAAGGCGGAAGTCGTCGCCTTCGCGTTCCAGAAGCGGCTTCTCTAGTTCCCGGCCGGGTCGACCTCCAAAGTCGCCTGCTCCCCTCTGATGCAAGGTCCCTAGAAGAATTGGTGTGCTTGCGGGATCGCTCCCCTTCAGGGCCCGCCCGAGGATGCGCGGCAGCGAGTTGAATGAAAGGAGCGATCGCGTGAGTACAACGATTCGGCGACTCCAGTGGATCCTCTTCTACCTGACGACTGGATTGATTCTTTTTGATGCGAGCCCGGTGGGGGCGGTTCCCGTGTTCTCCCGTAAGTATCAGACCTCCTGCCAGACGTGCCACACGATCTTTCCCAAGTTGAACCCCTTCGGGCAGGCCTTCCGCTTCAATGGCTACCGCATGCCGGGAGAGACCCCGGAACAGATCAAAGAGAAGCCGGTCTCCTTGGGCTCCGAGGCCTACGAGCGCATGTGGCCGGAGATGGTCTTTCCGAGTGATCTCCCGAGCAACGTCCCGTTCGCGCTGAACACGAAGATGGAAAACATCTACTCTTCGAGCAAGGACGAGAGCGGCCACCAAATCGTTCACAACGACTTCCAGTTCCCGCAGGAGGTCAACCTCTTCTCCGCCGGAACTCTCGGAAAGACATTCAGCTTCTTCGGGGAGCTGACGTGGGAGGAGCGGCCCGACGGCGGGAGCGACACCGAGATCGAGCATGCTCGGTTCGATGTGATCTCGCCTTTTGGCCCCGACCACGCCGTCAACTTCCGAATCGGGAAGCTCGCGCCGAATCTGTACGACGGATTCCAAGAAATGTGGTTGATGACCGACAACGGGATCGACACGCTCTTCGCGTATAACCCCATCGGGTTCCGAGGCGGGACCGGTCTTTCCGAGGACGGTGAGGGCGTCAGTCTGCCGCAGGAGGCTCGGGCGATCGAGATGTACGGCGTACTGTCGCACCGCCTTCTCTATGTCGTGGGGGTCGATCAGCCGATCGGCGAAGGTGGCCCGAACGACACCTTCGGGAGAAACAGCCGCAAGGATTTCTACGCCCGCGTCGACTACAAAATCGGTGGGATGGGGCTCGACGGCGACACGAAGGGGATCAAGCTTCCGCCGGAGAACTGGCGCGAGAACTCGTTGCGCCTTGGCGTCCTGGGCTACACGGGCGACGGGGCGAACGTCCGTTTCGACATAACTGACGAGGCGGGGAGCGCCTTCAAGATGGAAGACCGCCGATACAACCGAATCGGTCTCTTCGCCTCCTGGTACTTCGGCGACCTGAACATCTTCGGAGTCGCGTTGCATGGGACCGACAAGCTGGATCTGCTCGACAACGAGACGCTGGCAAGGATCGACGAGAACAAGCGGACCTACGACACCTGGTTCGTTCAGGCCGACTACGTCATCCGACCGCCGTTCCAGTTTTCCGCCCGCTACGAAAACCTGCGGCTCGCAGACCCCACGGTCCCCTCGATCCGGACCTTGAACGCCAATTTCAGCCTGCTCGTCCGCGCCAACGTCAAGGCGATGCTCGAGTATCACAGGGACCTGCGCCAGTCGCAGAACTACACGCTCGCGACTGTCCTCCGGTTCGCATTGTGAACGTCAAGGAGTCAAGACCATGAGAAGGACCTTCTGCGGAGCTCTGTTCATTCTGCTGGCTGCTGCGCTGACGGCAGGCGATCTCCAAGGCAACGTCGCCTGCAAGGGGGCTCGGGACAGCGCGGACGCCGTGGTGTGGATCGCCGCGATCCCTGGCAAGACTTTCCCCACCCCGAAGGAGCATGCGAAGATCGATCAGGCGAACCTCGTCTTCCATCCCCACGTGCTTCCTGTCCTCGTAGGCACGACGGTCGATTTCCTGAACTCGGACGCCCAGCTCCACAACGTCTTCACTCCCGATGCGTGTGCAGACAAGTTCAACCTCGGGACCTGGCCCAAGGGAGAGATTCGCAGCTACCAGTTCAAGAGGGAGTGCGTGGCGACGCTCCTGTGCAAGGTTCACCCAGAGATGGAAGCGTTCGTGGTGGCCGTGGCGACTCCCCATTTTGCGGTGACGAAGGCCGATGGCAGTTACCGGATTTCCGAAGTGCCTGATGGGGTCTACACGGTCAAGGTCTGGCACCCGAAGTTGAAGGGGACTCAGAAGTCGGTGACCGTTGCGGGCTCGAGCCGAGCCGATTTCGAGATCGCGAGGTAGCGGCACTGGCCGAGTTCAACGGCGAATGGCTGGAGCGGAATTTTCCGTGCAAGTGGGCATGCCCCGTCCATACGGAGGCGGGCAAGTACGTCACCCTCGTCGCCCAGGGCCGGTACCGCGAGGCCTACGCCGTGGCCCGCCGTCCCAATCCGCTCGCATCGATCTGCGGACGGATCTGTGCAGCCCCGTGCGAACCCGCCTGCCGCCGCGGAGAGCTCGACGCGCCGATTGCCATCCGTGCGCTCAAACGGTTCGTCACCGAGAGATTCGGCGTGGAAAGCATGATGGATTTCTCCGTTTTGAGCGAAATCTACGGGCAGCGGCGGGGTCGTTATCTGGAGCGGGTTGCGGTGATTGGGTCGGGGCCGGCCGGCCTTTCTTGCGCGCACGACCTCGCGCTGATGGGCTATCCCGTGACGATTTTCGAGGCATCGTCTGTCGCGGGAGGCATGCTGCGCCTCGGAGTTCCCGAGTACCGCCTTCCACGCGCCCTGATCCAGCTCGAGGTCAATGCCATCCTCTCCCTAGGCGTCGAGTTGAAGACCAATACCCGACTCGGCCGCGACTTCACGTTGGGCGATCTGAGGAAACAAGGCTTCTCGGCGATCTTCCTCGGGGTCGGCGCGATGCGCAGCCGCGAACTGACGATCCCGGGCGTCGAGCTCGACGGCGTGCTGCGCGGGATCGACTACCTGCTCAACATCAACCTCGGCTACAAGGTCGAGATGGGTCAGCATGTCGTCGTCATCGGGGGCGGCAACGTGGCCCTAGACGTCGCGCGCACGGCGGCGCGCGGCGGCGAGCAGGCGAACCTCCAACGCAATCTTTCCATCGTGCAGGCGCTCGACGTGGCGCGCAGCGCCATCCGGTTCGGCGCCCGGAAAGTCATCGTCTGCTCGCTCGAGTCGGAAAGCGAGATGCCCGCCGCCAAAGACGAGTTGGAGGAGGCCGAGAAAGAAGGCATTCGCTTCCTCCACCGCGTGGGCCCCAAGCGGCTGGTGGGCGAGAAGGGAACGGTGACCGGGATCGAGTTCCTCAAGGTTTCCCGGGTCTTCGATGAGACGGGTCGCTTCTCGCCACAGTTTATCGAGGGTTCCGAGACGATTTTCCCGACCGACACCGTGATCATCGCCATCGGCCAGACGGGAGACTTCTCGTTCTTGCGGCCCGAAGACAGAATCGAGACGCGCGGAGGGCGAATTGTGATCGACCCCGACACGCTCGCCACGACCGCTTCGGGAGTCTGGGCCGGCGGCGACGCAGCGTTCGGGCCGCGAATCGCGATCAACGCAATCGCCGACGGAAAGAAGGGAGCGAGATCGATCGACGAGCATTTCCGCGGCTCCCTCCGCCCCGAGGGTGACGTCGCCGTCGAGATCGATCTCCACTCCCGGTACGAGCGGGACTTGGATTTCGAGGGCATCCCTCGGCAGAAGCCGCCGACTCGACCGATCTCCCGGCGCATCGGGATCGCCGAGGTCGAGGAGTGCTTCTCGGAGCGAGAGGCGCGCCTCGAGGGGAAGCGGTGCCTGCACTGCTGGACCAACACGATCTTCGAGCAGGATCCGCGGGCCGGTACCGAATGCATTCTGTGCGGAGGCTGTCAGGACATCTGCCCCGAAGACTGCATCGAGATCCTGCCCGTCGCCCTGGTGCGCGAGCCGCCTGCCGAGGTGCGCGAGCTCGCCCCGGTTCTGGTGGACGGCAGGCGCGTGGGCTCGGTTCTGATCAAGGACGAAGAGGTCTGCATCCGATGCGGACTCTGCGCCGCTCGGTGCCCGGTGGGCACGATCACGATGCAGAGCTTTCACACGAAGGAAGACGCCGTTGCCTGAAGATCCCGAGGATCTAACCGGGATCGAGGAGGACGGGCCGAGCCGGCGCGATTTCTTCGGCCGCGTCGGGCTGGCCGCCTGCGCCGTTGCGGCGGCCGGGTCCGGAATCGTGACCCTAGATTACCTGAAGCCCAAGGTCTTGTTCGAGCCGCCGACCCGCTTTCGCGCGGGCAGTCCGCTCGACTACCCCGAGGGTGTGGTGCGGTTCAACAAGCAGCAACGGGCGTACGTCATCGGCGCCCCCGGGGGCGTCTATGCCCTGTCGGCCGTGTGCACGCATCTGGGATGCATCACCCGCTTCCTGTCCGACGAGAAGTGCATCGCCTGTCCGTGCCACGGGAGCCGATTCGATCTCGAGGGCAACGTCATTCACGGACCGGCCCCGCGCCCGCTCCAATGGCTGGAAATGCAGATGGACGCGACCGGCACTCTCCTCGTCGATACGAGTGTAACGATCCCCCACGGCAGGATCTTCAAGGCATGAGAGAGCTGTCGCTCGGCTCGCTCGGAAGCCGCCTGCGGGATACAGCTCTGTACCGCTCGATCGTGCGACACGGCGTCGCCGACACGAACCGCAACCGCTCGCTCATCATCTTCGAGAATCTCTTCCTGCACGTTCACCCCGTCAAAGTCCGGAAGAAGACGCTGCGCTTCTCTCACACCTATTGGCTGGGCGGGATCACGTTGGCCTGCGCGCTCGTGCTCGTCGCGACCGGAATTCTCTTGATGTTTTACTACCACCCTTCCGTGCCGCAGGCCTACCGCGACATGAAGGAGCTCGCGTTCGTCGTCGAGAACGGCACGTTCCTGCGCAACCTTCATCGCTGGGCGGCGCATCTGATGGTCTTCGCGGCCTTTCTCCACATGCTGCGTGTCTTCTATCACCGCGCGTACCGCCCTCCTCGTCAGTTCAACTGGGTCGTGGGCGTCGTTCTCCTCCTCGTGACGCTGCTCCTCTCCTACACCGGGTACCTGCTCCCGTGGGACCAGCTCGCCTTCTGGGGCGTCTCCGTCGGGACGAACATGGCCAAGGAAGCGCCCCTGATCGGCGAGCAGGTCCGGTTCCTCCTGCTTGGCGGGCATGCCGTATCGGAGAACGCACTCCTGCGCTTCTACGTGCTGCACTGCGTCGTGCTGCCCGTCGCGCTGCTGCTTCTCCTCTCCGTTCACATTTGGCGCGTCCGAAAGGACGGAGGAGTCCAGGGGCCGCCCGAGGAATCGGACGAACGCGGAGAAATTCCATGAGCGCTCTGCCGCCGATTCACATCGCCGAGTCCGCCGATCCTCTCGCCACGCCGCGCCGGGTCGCGCTCGTGCGGCCGGACATCCGGCCCGAGGTCCGCCGCCGGGAGGAACGCTGGGTCATGACCTTTCCGCACCTGATCGTGCGCGAGGTGATCCTCTTCCAGGTCGTCGTGATCGGGCTCGCGCTGGCCGCGATCTTCTTCGACGCCCCTCTGCAGGGCATCGCGAATCCTCTGGAGACTCCCAACCCCGCCAAGGCTCCGTGGTACTTCCTGGGGCTGCAGGAATTGCTGCACTACTTCCCTCCCGTGGTCGCCGGGGTCCTCATGCCCACGCTCGTCGTGATCGCGCTCGCCGTAATCCCGTATGCGCGCGTCAACCTGACGGCCGGCCCGCTCTGGGCCTCCCGTCGAGGACGAACCGCGGCTGCGGTCGGGGCGGTTGCCGTCTTTTTGACCGCTCTCTTCGCCGCCTTCGCGTGCTGGCCAATCGTCGTTCCCACGGTCTTGATCGCGGCGGCAATGTTCGCCGCGCGCGGAGGGGAGAGCAGGGGACGGCTGCGGCGGCGCCTCGCGCAGGTGACGCTACCGGAATGGATCATGACGTGGTTCGTCGTCATCGCCACGATCTTGACCGTGATGGGCACTTTCTTTCGCGGACCCGGCTGGTCTCTCGTCTGGCCGTGGAACGCAGCGGCGTTCGGGTAGGGCGGGAAAGTGAGCTCCTTTCCGCTTCGCCGGCTCTTCGCCGCGACGAGCCTCCTTTTCCTTGCGGTCCTGGCGATCTCACCCGCGAAGAGCGCGCTGCGGTCCTATCGATCGTTACAACGCCACTACCGCAGCGTCGGGATGGCCCGAGCCAAGAGTCTGAAGGCGGCGCGCGAGTACCAGCACCGAGCGGTGGCGATTCAACAGATCTGGTTGCGCGACTTCGACAACCGAGTGGACCGCTGCACGACATGTCACCTGGGCGTAACCGACCCCTTGATGAAGGGGGCTGCCGAGCCGCTTCGCGTCCATATGCAAACCGCGCACACGCCGAGTGCGTTCGACCAGTTCGGTTGCTCATCCTGCCACGGGGGACAGGGACCGGCGACCTCCACGGAAGAGGCGCACGGTACGGCGCGAGACGCCGGGCCTCCCATGAGGCCGGCAGCGTACCTGGAAGCGGGGTGCGGCCGCTGCCATGCTTCCGAGACCGTCCCGGAGGCGCCGATCCTATCGCGAGGTCGGGCCGTCATAGCGCGGTCCGGCTGCTACGCCTGCCACGCGGTCCGCGGCCTGGAGAACTTCCGTTCGCAAGCGCCTCCTCTCACGAGCCTTCCTATGAAGACGGGCGGGATGTGGCTGCGGCGGTGGCTGCACGGCCCGCGGGCGGTCGATCCGAACGCGACGATGCCGAACTTCTATTTGTCCGAGAAGGAGACCGAGGAGCTCTCGCATTACCTCTTCAACCAGCCCGTCCCGTGGGACCTGGCAAAGCGCATTCAGTCGGCCGAAGAAGAGCCGACCGGCAACGTGGCCAGCGGCAAGAAGCTCTTCTCCGAGTCGCGCTGCATCTCCTGTCACACGGTGGAAGGGAAAGGAAACGGATCGGCACCCGAACTGTCCAAGATTGGCTCGTCTGCCACACGCGGCTGGCTGCTGGCGTTCCTGCGCGACCCGCAGGCCTTCTATCCCTCGACGAAGATGCCCCGCTACGGCTTCTCGGAGACCGAATCGCGGGACGTCGTCGGATACATGGAAGACGAGCTCCGCGACTTCGATGCCCCGAAGGAGATCCTGGTACCGATCCGCGTGAACCAGACCCTGGCCGAGAACGGGGAGAAGCTCTTTCGGCGGGCCGGGTGCTTCGCCTGCCACGCGGAGCCGAGTGGCTCCGAGGAAAAGTTCGGACCGGATTTGAACGGGATCGGCGACAAGAAGGCTTCGTCGCTCGACTTCGGACGGCGGACGGATCTGTCTCGGACGCTCCCCTCCTGGCTCGCAGCCAAAATCGCCTCGCCTCGCTCGTTCGCCCGGGGCCTGAGAATGCCCTCCTACGAGTTGAACCGCGAGGACACGCGTGCCGTGGTCACGGCCCTGCTCTCTCTCGGCGCGCAACCGGTTCCCGAGGCCTACCGATTCGCGCCCCCGACTGCCGCCGCCCTAGTGCCGGGCGGGCCTGTCGGTGCGCTCATCGGCAGATATCGGTGCCTCTCCTGCCATCGGATCGGCGAAGAAGGGGGAGACATCTCGACCGCTCCGTTGACCTTCGAGGGAAGCAAGGTCCAGCGCGACTGGCTGGTCGACTATCTTGTTCTTCCCTATTCGTTGCGTCCGATCCTGGAGGAACGGATGCCCGTCCTGCGCATGTCGCGGGAGGATGCGACAGAGCTCGCCGACGCCTTCGAGAGCTTCTACCTGGACCCGGCGACTCCACAGGATCCTTTCGCCGGTCGGCCGGCGTCCGACGCCGATCCGGGGGAAGGGCAGCGCCTGTACACAACGCTCGGGTGCCGCGCGTGCCACATTCTCGGCTCTTCGGGCGGTTACTACGGGCCGCCGCTGACGGATTCCGGCAAGAGACTGAAGAGCGGTTGGATCTACACGTGGCTCAAAGGACCGCAGCGCTGGCGGGCGGACGTGCGGTGCCCCAACTACGGCCTGACCGACACGGATGCCCTGCGCTTAACTGCGTATCTTTCGACGCTCCAATCGGTGCCTGGCTCGACCCCGGCCGGAGGCGCGAGATGAAACTGCGGCGGCCGAGCAAGATCGGCGTGATTCTGCTACTCGGGATGCTCGGCTGCTCCCGAAAGCCGGCTGTTTCCAAACCCGCCGCCGCTCCGCCTCCGGAGGCCTCCTACGAGCTGCGGCTTGGCAAGGCCCTCTTCCGCCACTACTGTCAGACCTGCCACGGCGAGACCGCTGCGGGGGACGGCTTCAACGCTTACAATCTCGATCCCCGCCCGAAAGATCTCTCCGATCCGATCTTTCAGAAACACAAGAGCGACGCGGACCTGGCCGATGCAGTCCGCCGCGGCGGAGCGGGGGTGGGCCTGTCCCCGCTGATGCCGCCCTGGGGACACACCCTCTCGGCCCGACAGATCGACGAGCTGATCCTGTATCTGAGGGTGCTTGCGAAACAGGCTGGACCCCGGGGACCGGCGTCGAATGCTTCCTCGTAAGAACCGGCCGACCTGAAGGAAAAAGGAGTAGGCGGCCTCGCCTAACTCCTTTGTTTTCATGGTTGCGGGGGAAGGATTTGAACCTTCGACCTTTGGGTTATGAGAACTCCTTCACCCTCTGCTCAGAGCGAAAAAACCCGTGAAGACCCGAATTCTCTGCCGCCATGAGTCGACGGTTTTCGGCACGAGTAGACGCGAAATCGACCGACTTTCGGCCGACCTCGCGAGCAATCTCCACCTCCCGGAGAGTGAGGGAGGCTTGCCCGAGGCCCGCGCTGCGTCAAGGAAAACCCTCGACTTCGAGGGGTCTCACGTCTTCGATTGCTGAGGTGAGCACCGATCGTTCCCGACTCCGCTGGCGTTCACAGGTCGCTGAGCGGTCAGCCGGCCGTTCCTCGCGCCTCTCTTGATCGGCGGAATCCTATCGTTTACTTATCGAAAGGGGATGTCCGGCTTGACGACCAGACCAGATACTAGAAGCGCTCTCCGAAAGGAGCGGCGCATGAGCAGCTCAACGGCTTTCGCGAATTCAAGCTTGTTCACGAAGGATTTCGCAACCTCCTGCCTCCCCAAGAAGTGCACTTTGCACCACGCGCCTTTCTCTCCGACTGCGATCCGCCTAACGAAGAATCCGACCGAGCTCCTCAGGTCCGACGAACTCCGTAACTCCGCCACAACACCAAAAGAAAATGGGTCAGGCCAGAAGTATTGCCGCGACAAGCGAGCCTTCGCCATTATCGACAGCATTGAGAACAAACAGCTGGCCGGGATCCAGGGGGGCCCCGATCCGGCGCTGACGGATACCGACGCCGGCAATTCCGCGCTCTGCTATGCCCGAACCGACGGCGCACGAGAGGTCTAGAAGGCGCCGTCATGTCCGTTGCCCGGGATCGAGGAAACCCCTAGGCGACGACGACGGAGTGGCTGGAATCCCCGTACCTCACCCACGTTGCGGGGCGTGTCGCGCGTCAACACGATCTCGTCAGGGATGACCTGGAAGACCTGATCCAGGAGCTTCGAATCGCGCTCTGGGAAGCCGGGCCCGATGTCTGTGTGAGCGCGAGATGGCTTTTCCAGGTGGCGAATCACAAAGCCGTCGATCTGTTCCGCAAACGGCTGCGCCGTCGCCGTCGCGATCGGGTGTTCACGGATAGTAGGGAAGACGCGTCTCATGACCCCGAGCTCGACCATCTCCTTCATGCCCGGGTCGCCCGGTTCTCCCCTTCCCTTCGCAGGTTCTACGACCTCCGCTACCTCCAGGGACTGAGCGAACGGGAGATCGCCCGATCTCTCGGATTGTG
>WNFV01005824.1_pt1 | contig 14845 bp, 17 predicted proteins | sample 5400101 | NCBI WGS metagenome assembly WNFV01 (sample SAMN13153361, study PRJNA577476) | soil metagenome | isolation source: 115 cm soil or saprolite under grassland replicate 1 | place: USA:California | collected 2016-06-15 | reverse complement strand
GCTGCTGACGATCTATGTGCCGGACTCTTCAAGTGCGGAAACCAGGGATCGCTTTTATCGGGTTTGGATCGGCGACTATGTTCGCCTCGAAGGCGAACAGTTGAGCGAAAATCGTCTCGAGCTGCTGGCATTTCGTTAGACGCAAAGTCACAGCATCTGCCTGCCCATGCAGCATATTCATCACCAATTCATCACGTTTATCCGGCTTGCCTTGCGTTCTTCGCGCCTTTGGCGCGAAACCACCTTTGCCCCGTGTTTGTAGGGGCCGACCCCCAGCGGTCGCCCGTCCCGGAGGGCAGACACAGGGGTTTGCCCCCTACATTGATGATTCGTTGAAATCAAATTGAACGACTACCCATTTCGTCGGTTGAAACAAAGGATTTCTCGCTGCGCTCGAAATGACAGAAAAGAACGGCGGCCGCAGAGGTCGAGTAGATAGAAGGGTAAATCCGGGGGTCAACAAGAAATTAGTTTTTTAGATTGTGGTGAGTCTGTCCATTTGATAGGCATTAACTAGTTTTGATGCGCTACGTGGGATCGTGAAATCATTCGGCACGCAACAGATCAAGGGAGACAATGTCAACAGCGCCGGATCGACGTGCAAGCGAACTTTCCTCTACCGCAGTTGGAAGAGAAAAAACCGATCGTAGGCAGGACCAACAAATGATCGGGCATTTGTTGCGGAACGTCACGCGCTACGCGGTTTTTACCACTGACCCAAATGGATACATTGAAAGTTGTAACCAAGCCGCGGGCCGGCTCGTGGGATACACTGCCGATGAAATTTTTGGCAAACACCTGTCGCTATTCTGCCCCGAAGAGACCGAGCGACAGTTGAGCAAGCCGTTACAGCAGGCCATCGATGAGGGGATTTCACAATATTACCAGTGGATTGGCGGAAAGGATGGCACGCGGCTGTATGCCCGCGTGGTGGCATTTGCCTTGTGGGGCGAGGCCCAGGTGCAAGGATTTCTATTTCTAATGCGGGACGATTCACGGGAGCGAAGCCAAAGACAAAAACTTCGGGAAAAAGAAAACTTCGCTGCGATCGGCGCCGCGGCGTCCTTGCTCGCGCACGAGATCGGCAATCCGCTCAATGGCATCTCCGCCACGGCGCAATTGCTCGAGCATTTCCTTAGCAGAGAAAATCTGCCAACCGGCCATGCGATGTTATCTTCGGTCCACGATCTCAAGAGCGAGATCGGACGGCTTACGGTGCTGCTCAATGAATTTAAGAAGATCACCGGACCACAAAAGCTCGCGCTTGCGCCGGTGAATACGAAGCTATTGGTACACCAGTTGGTCGCATTAATCGAAAAACGCGAACTCAGGCAGAAGATCGAGGTGTCGGTCGAGTGCGCACCGGACCTGCCGCTGCTTAATGGCGATGAAGACAAGCTTGGCGAAGCGCTGCTCAACGTGCTCGACAACGCCGTCGAAGCTATGCCTCACGGCGGCAGACTGGAGATCAAGGCTTATACGTGCGACGAGTCGGTTTGTATCGACGTTATCGACACTGGCGTCGGCATCCCGGAGAATTTTAATGCGTTCGATCTTTTCAGCTCGACCAAACCGTACGGTATTGGCTTAGGACTTTTTATGGCGCAGCAGGTCCTTTTGGCGCACGACGGGGCAATCACCTATACGAGCACGCCGGGTCAAGGGACTACGTTCCATCTCACCATTGGCGTGAATGCATTGCCGACCTCGCTGGCGGATAATTCCATCGACAGCGTTTAGCGTTCTGGCATCGCGCCTGGGCGCTTTTTCCACCGATCCTCAGCCGCTCGGCGCCACTTCACGCAGCTTTTCTGCCGCTTCCATCACGGTTGTTTATCTGCCCCTCCGGGCAGCCAAGCCGAGCACATTCAACAGTCGCTGTGTGTACGGGTCTAACAGTAAAGCCGGACAGTATGCCAAGGCCGATGCATCACCACGTGTCGTCGTTCCATTCTTCCATGGTCTCATCGACTTCGATTTCATCGGGGAACACATACATGTGAAGCCCGTTATCCCACCGCACGGCGATTAAGTGGCGCCCGAGATTGCTGATCTCGGCTTCGATCGTTCCTTGCGTGTGGGCGCTGATGAGCCCTTGATGTCCACGGATGCTGCGTGTTGCCTGACAGCGTTGTCCTTGACAATGTTGCAACATTTTTACTCCTCCTACTAAGCCCTTAAGGGCAAAAGGGGTGCCAGTCATCATAACCCAGGCTTCTGCGCGGCCTGGTGTCACGGATGGGATACTACTCTGTGGAACTGTATCCCCGGCAGGACAGTCACGCGTGGGATCGAGGCTTACGGAAATCATGTAGGGAACGCGGCGGGCGCAGCCAGAGCTCTGATAATTGCCCCCATTCAACCGGATAGGCTGGCATGGCATATACATTGCGGGCACTTGATGAACCCAGTGCCGGGAGGACGGCTGGGGCATACTCAATGGAACAGGAGCAAAACGATTTTATGCAGGAGAAAGTGCGAAGCTTAGAACAACAGGAAACCGGCGAGATTCGCCGGTTTCGGTCGCGCTGATTGCGGTCAACAGTGGTTTGAGTCGTGGGAGCAGCTGCGTCGTCATCAGCTGGTTTGCCGAGATCATGAGACAAAGAAAGCGGAACCGGAAAAATAGCGTCTGACTGACTTAACGTCTTGATTTCAAGGTCGCGTAAAGCACGGCCTCGTGGGTCCTTCCTATTACCGAATCTGCTTCTGCGCGAGCACAGCCAACGTACCGCGACTCGCTCTCTGCGAATACGCGCCGGTGGGGCGGGATCGGACCGGCGGCGAAAATTCTCACTGCCGGTCCGACGGGGAGCTTCTGAGGAGGGCGAGACAATCAATCAATAGCGAAAAAATGTGTTAGCTCACAATTGGCGTTCCCAATCATTGACCTGCCGTTCGGCTTCTTCTTTGCTGATGCCATATTGTTTCTGGATTTTTCCGAGAAGTTGGTCACGTTTTCCTTCGATCTGATCCAGCTCGTCATCGGTTAGCTTGCCCCATTGCTGCTTGACCTTGCCTTTGACTTGCTTCCAATTGCCTTTCACCTGCTCCCAATTCATAGTCACCTCCATTTTGGATTTGCTTGCACTCGTAGGATGAGCAATGGGCGTACCAAGGAATTTTTTACTTATGGCAGCGGCGCATCTGATTGTCGAGCATGCGTGATTGTCCCAACCCTGGCAAGACAGTTCCATAACTGTCTTGAAACCGGGACGCGGTGGGCACGTAACTTTGTACGACAAGCTCGGTTAGCTGGAGCCGAATGCTTCTTGTTTGCCGCGCTCCTGGGACTATGTCTCGCGAATCGATCATGTTGAAGAACATTTCTTTTTCATTGCGAGAGCTGATGACGGGTTTTTTATCTGACAGTTGTGCGAAAATTCCGCTCACAGGTTTTATTTGGCGCCGCCCAGCATCGACATGCTCAAGCAGCGAATTGACGCAAGCGCTTTGGTTTGTGGCGCATCTAGTACGACACGGAACTGTGCAGCGTTTGGTACTCTTATTGCTGATCTCGTTAAACGCCCGCCGAAGACGGGACAAAAATGCGAGGTGGATTTATGGAAGACAACGAAAACTTGAATGAGCTCAGTGCGGAAGCGGCAAGACGAGCGGAGAGAGCCAGCGAACGTGTCTCCGAGAGCGCGCGCAGGACCGCGGAAAAGTTTGGCGACCAGATGAAAAACTTCGCCGGTCGAATTAGAGACACCGCACCGCGGGTCGAATCGGCGATCCACAACAGCACGGAACGACTTGCGCAAAAATTCGAGCGCGGCGGATCCTACTTGACGGACAGGCAATACGAGGACACGACGCGTAACATCACGCAATATATTCGGCGCCATCCGGTGATGTCGATGATGGTTGGAATCGCCGCCGGACTGTTGCTGGCGAAGAAAAGACGGCACTAACCCATTCAGTCGGGAGGTGGCAAATGCAAGCTGCACCTCACAATGCCAATAAGCCCGGCATACCGTCGCTCATCGGCGGAATTTTTCAGGATGCAATCGATCTGGTCAGCAAAGAGTTGACCGCTGCAAAGCTGGAAATTCGCGAGGAGCTGGAAAAAACGAAGTCCACGGTGCTATTGATGGCTGTGGGCGGCGCCGCCCTGATGGTCGGAATCCTCCTGCTGTGCCTGATGCTGGTACACCTCCTGCAAAATATCACCGGTTTTGAACTGTGGATTTGCCATGCGATTGTCGGAGCTGTGCTGGCGCTGGTAGGGATTATCTCATTGTATTCGGCCAAGCAGCGCGCCGCGACGACGAGCTTGGTTCCGACAGACTCCGTTGAGGGCGCCAAAGAGGACGCACGATGGATTACCCGCAGAGTGAAATACGACGCCAGATAGAAACGACCCGCTCTGACATGGCTGAAAAGATCTCGGCCCTGCAGGATCGCGTCGACTGCGCCGTCGACGAAATGAAACATTTGGTCGATCCCAAGTACCAAGTCGAGCATCGTCCGTGGTTAATGGTGGGACTCTCCATCGTGGCGGGCTATCTATCGAGCCGCTTAATATTTGCACGGCCCCGGTCCGATCACGGCAGTGCCACGCGCGGCGACGTAGCGCGAGCCCAGCAAAGCTCGGGATTTGTCGGCGGCCTTGTGAGTACCGTATTGGTGGCGCTGACCCGGGATTTTGCCATGAGCCTGCTGACGAAGCGGACGTCGCGTATGCGCGGCCATTCGGATAGTTCGGGTTAGACAACGCAGGCCGGGCGCTGACACCCGTCATCGATCGATCACAACCGCGATTCCGCATTACAGTTAACCCATGTACATCGATGCTGATGTAAAGTCGGCAGCCTGACAGGTGTCGAACACGGTAAACCGCCGGCTGATCGCATGCACCGCGCGCGTGGATGAGTCCGACGTCCTGCAGGTACCCACGAGCACCAATCCCTCGAGCATATGGATGAGATCAAGTTCGCGGTGCTCGAGCGCACCGGTGAAATTTCCATCGTTCCGAAAAGACCAGAAAAAGGCTAAGCTATTTGTGTAGCGAAAACTTTGCGGACTCTGTGGTGAATTCGGATTTCTCACCGCCGAGGCGCGGAGGTCGCGGAGAGAGACAGGTGGGTTGATGTCGGAGGGCACGGCATGCCGTGCCCCTACACTTTCGGTTCCGTGGTTGCACTCTGCGACCTCCGTGTCTCGGCGGTGAAAAAGATTTCGGATGGGATATTTCACCTCGGCGGTGCGGAGAAGACGGAGAAAGAGGACTTGATAAGAAAAGGATCATGAAACCAATTCTCAAAATCGGCGACAACTGTTGGAAAATCAGTCCGGTGACGACGACCAGCCTACTTGTCGACGGCCGCGATTACTACCGCGCTTTTTATCGCGCCGCGCGTGGCGCCGAGCGCTATATCGCTATCTCGGGTTGGCAGTTCGACAGCAACGTCGCGCTGCTGCGCGGCGCAGACGCGCAGGCGGCCGGCGAGGAGGCGCCGTTGCTGGCGTTTCTCAACGGGCTGTGCGAGAAAAACCCGGAACTGCGCGTATTCATCCTGGCCTGGGATTTTAGCTTCGTTTACAGTCTCGACCGCGAATGGTTTCTGCAATGGTACGTCCACTGGATGACTCACGAGAGTCTGAAGTTTTCCTTCGACCGTGCCGCCGTCTATGACGGCAGCCATCATCAGAAATTTGTCGTCATTGACGGCAAGATCGCCTTTGTCGGCGGCCTGGATCTGTGCTCGTCGCGCTGGGACGAGCGAGACCATCGGGTCGAGAATCCGCTACGCGCCAACGCGGACGGTAGTCCCTATCGTTCGTTTCATGACCTGCAGTCCTACCACGTCGGTCCGGTCGCGCGGGAGCTGGCCGGGCTTTTCAAAGCGCGATGGAAAATCGCCAATGGTGAAGATCCCGAGCTTCCCGCCGAGCCAGCCGATGGTCGGACAGAGCTGACGCCGACCCTGCCGCTTGCCGCGCAACGGGTAGCAATCAGCCGCACTCAACATTGTGCCGTATGCGGCGGCGATCAGACCTTTCGCGAGATTCGCCAGCTGTTTCTCGACGCCATCGATGCCGCCGAACATTTGATCTACATCGAAAACCAATATTTCAGCTCCGAGGCGCTGTACAAAGGCCTGCTCCGTCGTATGGCCGACAAGAAGCGTTCGCCACTAGAGATCGTGCTGATTATCGCTAAAGACGCGGAAGGGCTCCTCGAACAGTTGTCGATCGGTATCGCTCAGAACCGAATCGTCCGAGGCTTACAGCAGGCTGCCCGGGATAACGGTCATCATCTCGGCATTTATTATCCAGCGTCGGTGGCCGCCGACGGCACCGAGTTGCCGACCTACATACACTCCAAGTGTCTATTGGTCGACGATCGTTTCCTCAGCATCGGCTCGGCGAACATGAACAACCGCAGCATGGGGTATGATACGGAGCTGAACGTTTCCTGGGAGGCAAAGCGCGACGACCGCGAGCTGGCGCGCTCTATTGCCGATGTTCGCGTCGATCTTCTTGCCGAGCATTCCGGACAAAGCGATGATCAGGGGCGCCAGGCGCTCCTTCGAATTGAAGGATTGGTGGAGCGTCTCAGCCAGCTCGCGAACGGCAAGTCATCCCGTCTACGACATCATCCATTGGAAAGTATCTCGGAAGAATACCAATGGGTGACGACGGTATTGCCGGACGGCTTGCCGTTCGACTCGGAACGGAGTGAAGAGGCCTATGAGAAAATGGCTACCACTGAGGATTCGTTTTTTAGCCGAGGCGTGACGAGTCTTAAAAGTTGGCTGTTGAACGGCGAGTAAAAATACCCAAGCAGCCGGCGCGGATCATGTCTGCGGTGCTTCGGCGACCGCCGCAAGTGCGCAGGCGCTGCTGACGGGTAAGTAGATCGAGTCAAATGAAAAAGAGGGATGCTTTTTGCTCACCGCAAAGGCGGCTCCGGCGATGGTTTTCGGCATAAATGATTGCCTTGACATCTACAGGCATAGTCATAGAGTAGGGTTGCTTTTGATCGTCCTGATCGGCGGGTGACGACTATGGAATTACGTTCCCATCCACTAATGACTTATCGTGGTATTGGCAATTGGCCACCCAGTTGGACTTGGCGAGGTGGCGAAGAAAACATCCGGCCGAAAGGCGAAGTCGGGATTCTGCGAGACGTTTTTCTGTCGAGGGTGGAACCGAAGTCACGGCTTTTTTTGATTATCGAGCATCAACAACAAGAGTACATGGGCTGTTTGCTGTTCAACGACTGTACTTTCTGCGGCCAAATTTGCGAGCTGTTAAAGGCACACTGCGGACGTAGTATAGCCGAGATTGGCAGCCTGGATGCCAGTCGCTTCGTGTGATTCGGCTGCGTTTCAGCGAATCTTACTACCGCGGGCCATCTATCGGCTGCCTTGTTAGCGAAAAGGGAAAACCTATTGCGATACAGGATAATCCTCAAGAGCCAGGACGATTCGGCAGCACCTTTGACATCGTAGCGCTTGCCGCATCTGCAGGCGGTCTGCGGGCGCTGAGCCAAGTACTGGCCGCGCTTCCTGGAAATTTTCCCGCCACCCTGGTGGTCGTGCAGCATCTTGACCCGAGACATCGCAGTCTCATGGCCGACATACTCAGCCGGCGTACGGATCTAGCAGTCAAACAAGCCACAGAGGGAGAGCGGCTCAATGCCAGCACAGCTTACATTGCTCCCCCAAATCGACATCTGCTGGTGAACTCTGATGGCACTTTGTCATTATCGCAGTCGGAGCTGGTCCATTTCGTGCGTCCTTCAGCAGACTTGTTGTTCGAATCCGTGGCGGCCAGCTTCAAAGAACGCACCATCGCGATAGTGCTTTCCGGAACCGGCAGCGACGGCTCCATGGGCGTCAAGGCGATCAAGAAAATGGGCGGGACTGTGATCGTGCAAGATGAAAAGAGCGCGGAATTTTTTGGCATGCCCGGCGCCGCAATCGAGACCGGCGAGGTTGATTTCGTGCTGCCACTCGAGGAAATTCCATCTGCTCTCATCACGCTGGTGATTAAAGGAGACGCTGGATGAGCGAGCCGTCCGACGCCAGTTTCGAGCAATTGCTGCAATACTTGCAACAGGGCCGCGGCTTTGATTTTACCGGCTATAAAAGCCCCAGTCTCACGCGCCGGGTCGCCAAGCGCATGCAATTCGTGAATATCGAGCACTTCGCCGATTACATAGACTATCTCGAGGTCCATCCGGAAGAATTTTCGTTCCTGTTCAATACCATTCTGATCAACGTCACGGCTTTTTTTCGCGACGAGGAAGCTTGGAAATATTTAACGGCAACGATCGTGCCGCGCATTTTAAGCAACAAACAGCAGAACGAGCCCATCCGAATCTGGAGCGCTGGTTGCGCCTCCGGCGAAGAAGCTTACTCGATCGCCATGGTGATGGCTGAAGCCCTCGGCAGACTTGACTTCCGCCACAGGGTCAAGATTTACGCGAGTGATGTCGACGAAGAGGCGCTAATAACTGCGCGCCAAGCGACCTACGGCGTGAAGGAGATCTCTGCGGTGCCCGAGGAATTGCGCGAGAAGTATTTTGAAGCGGTTGGCAGCAAGCACGTCTTCAATACCGAGCTGCGCCGCTCGGTGATTTTCGGACGGCACGACCTAATGCAGGATGCGCCCATGTCCCACCTCGATTTGTTGCTCTGTCGCAACACCCTGATGTATTTCAATGCCGAAGCCCAGGGCCGCATTCTCGGTCGTTTCCACTATGCCCTCAACTCGAGCGGGTTTCTTTTTCTCGGCAAGGCCGAAATGCCGCTCATGAGCTCGTCTCTTTTTGCGCCGGCCGAATTGAAACACCGGGTGTTCTCCAAGCTATCACAGGGCAATCTGCGCGAGCGCTTGCTCGTCTTCGCGCAAAACGCCGGCCCCGAGCTTAACAATAATGTCAGCCGGCATATACGGCTGCGGGACAGCGCCTTCGAAGCCGGGCAAATGGCGCAAATTGTCGTCGACGCCAACGGCAATCTGGTATTGGCTAACCAGCAGGCGCGGCAACTCTATGGTCTCGTACCGAAAGACATCGGACGCCCTTTCCAGGACCTCGAGCTTTCATACCGGCCCGCCGAGCTTCGCTCGCTCATCCAGCGGGTGTATTCCGAGCAAAAAATCGTCACGATCGATAATGTCGAGCGTGTGTTCAAGAACGGTGAGTCTCGTTATCTTAATGTGCAGCTCGTGCCCATGGAGGACAACGGACTCGTAATCGGGGTTTGTATCACGTTCAAAGACGTGACCGATTATCATCAGTTGGAAGATGAAATTCAGCGCGCGCGGCAGGACGCCGAAACCTTCAACGAGGAGCTCCACGCCGCGAACGAAGAATTACAGTCGACCAACGAAGAGCTCGAGACGACCAATGAAGAGCTGCAGTCGACCAATGAGGAGCTCGAGACCACCAATGAAGAGCTGCAAGCGACCAACGAGGAGCTCGAGACCATGAATGAAGAGTTGCAGTCCAGCAACGAGGAGTTGCAAACGCTCAACGACGAATTACGTCTGCGCACCGATGAATTGAACCGTTCGAACGCCTTCCTGAATTCCATCCTGTCAAGCCTGCGCGGCGCGGTTGTGGTGGTCGATATGAATTTCACCGTGCTCATATGGAACAATATAGCCGAGGACCTCTGGGGTTTGAGGTCGGATGAAGTCAAGGGACAGTCGCTGATGAATCTCGATTTCGGCTTGCCGGTCGGGAAATTGAGGGGTCCAATTCGAGCGTGCACCGACGATGGAGGCCAGCCGCAAAAACTGATTTTGGATGCCGTCAACCGCCGGGGCCGGAGCATCAAGTGCCACATATCCGTAAACCCGTTCAAAGGACCCCAGGGAGAATTGCAGGGCGCTATTCTCATGATGGACGAAATGGGAATGTAAACCGTTCGCGCTAGCTGCGACACGGCAGGCCGCCGCTGAACATTTTTTGAATCAAGGCGAGTGGGGGAGAAATGGCGGAATCGTCTTATCGACCGAGCGACCTGCCCTAGGACCAGCACGCCATCGCCAAAGGGAGGCTATCGAACCGGAAAAGTGTTGGCATAAAGCGATTTTTATGTATAATTATTTGCTGGGTCCATCGAGTGATTTATGGAGCTTCGGCAACATCCGTTTATGAGCCGCTATGGGGTGGCTAATTGGCCGCCCATCTGGACTCAAGCAAGAAAGGATGGCAACAAAACCGTAAGGGGCGAAGTCGGAGTTCTGAGATACGTACACGTAAACACCAAGATATCCCACAAGTGCTATTTAGTAATCGAACATAACAGGGAGCATTACGTCGGTTTTTTAATTTTTGATGACGTGACATTTTGCTGGCAAATTTCCTCCCTGTTGCAAGAGCACATCGGTCGCGCGATCAGCGAAATAGGCGATTTAGAGGTTTCCGGTAGTTTGTAGTCGACAGTTTACTATCAGGTGATTCATGGAGCTTCGCGCTCATCCATTCATGCGTCGCCGTGGCATACCGAACTGGCCGCCCGTCTGGACTCGACCAAGAAAAGAAGGCAACAAGACGGAAAGGGGGGAAGTTGGAATTCTGCGGTACGTCCACGTCAAGGATCCAATATCCAACAAATGCTTTCTCGTAATCGAGCATGACAAAGAACATTATGTCGGTTGTCTTATTTTTGATGATGTCGCATTCTGCTCGCAGATCTCCAACCTTTTGCGAGATCAAGTCGGTCGTGCGGTCAAAGAAATAGGGGATTTGGACCTTTCCTATACGTTGTAAGGTCTGAGCACTCCACAGAAGAGCACCAAGCCACAGCGCCGCCCGGCGCGATCTCCATTCGCTCTCCCAGGTTTCACCCGTTTGGATGCAGTTAATATACTCCGGCGCCGATAAAAGTGTCGCGATGCCGCGTTACAGCCGCTAGTTTTCGTCCCAAGTTTGCAATCGTCACCACTGTGCGGCGTTTCGTCCGTGGGACGACAATCAAGATAAAAAAAGTTCCCCCTTGAGAAATTCGGCCAAAGGCAGCGGAAAGCTGGTCTGGCATATGTCTTGCCGTATTTTCAATTGATCATCATGCGGCGAAAGGCGAGCTCATTATGAATAGGACAATATTTATTCTTGTCATCCTTGCGTTGAGTGCTGCGGTGGCGATTCTCGCTTGTGGCCGAGCGAACGAGCCGAAAAAGCCGCAAGCGAACGCGGCGTCAGTGGCGCCGGGTGCGGGCAGTCCAACGTCAGCAAACGCCAGGCTGGAAAAAGTCGTTAAGGCCAAGTTCGACAGTGATGAACAGCTTAAATCAGCAAATCTCAGCGTTGTCGCGGATGTGACCAAAAATGAAGTGACGCTGTCCGGGATCGTGGAATCCGAAGCTATGCGTGCGAAAGCAGTGGAGCTGGCGAAGACCGCCCAGGTCGGTGTCATCGTCACTAACAGGATCAGCGTAAAGCAGCGCCAGTCGAATCGCACTCCTCTTCCGGAAAAGACCTTCTTGATATGAACGACCGCGGCTACGATGAACGCTGGATAGCACCGACGCCGAAGCGGCACGCCAGTTGCTGGTCGAGTAGCTAGAAAGCTAGAAGGAGGACAGAACGATGCCGAATGCAGTGCAGATGATCCGACAGGACCATAAAAAAGTGAAAGGCTTGTTCAGGAAGTTCGATCAGGCGAAAAACAACGGAGCCAAGAAACGCATCGCCGATCAGGTCATCCAGGAGCTGGAAGTGCATACGACGTTGGAAGAGGAAATCTTCTACCCTGCGGTGCAAAACGAGCTCGGTGACAAGGAAATGATCGACGAAGCCAATAAGGAGCATCAACAGGCGAAAGAAATTATCCAAGAGCTCAAGACATTGGATAGCGAAGACGACCAGTTGGAAGAGCAATTTGCCGAGCTGGTAGAGTGCATAAAGCATCACGTGGAAGAAGAAGAAAGCGAGATGCTGCCGAAAGCGGAAGAAAGTAGCATGGATCTGACGGACTACGGCAAGCAAATGAGTGAGCGCAAGGCAGAGCTCACGGGAAAAACCCAAACGAAGAGCTCGAAGTCCAAAGCGGGGCGTAAAGCGAAAGCGAAATCAAAACGACGCCGTTCGCGGCGCGCGGCTTAACCGCGCCACAAAATGTCAGGCGTCGGAGTGGGCGGTCAAGGGATAGATGGCTAGATTCGAAGCACGAGACCTGTCCTGAGCGATGTCGAAGGATCCGAAGCTCGAAACAATATCAAATGACCAAAAGTCCAGGATTCGGACTTGAGTTGTGGATTTTAATATTTCGAATTTTGAAATTGTTTCGGATTTCGATATTCGAATTTCGAATTTAGAAACAAGCTTGGCGCGATCAAAATCTTAAACCCCGACAAGGAGGTACCATGGGTATCATAGGATGGATCTTTTTTGGATTACTCGTTGGAGCGGTGGGCAAGTTGCTGATGCCCGGACGCGACCCCGGCGGCTTTGTAGTCACCATTCTGCTGGGCATTGCGGGCGCGCTAATCGGCGGCTTTCTAGGTCGCGCGCTCGGCATGTATCGGGAAGACGATCCGGTCGGCTTTATCATGGCCGTGTTGGGTTCTATCGTCTTATTGGTTTTGTATCGACTAACGTTTGCGCGCCGATCGATTTGAAAGAGGGGCGAATTGCGGGTGAAGAGGGTTATCCGCAAAGGCATGTCCTGAGAGAAATCGAAGGAACACAAAAATCTCAACACGCGTCGCCGACCGGTAGAAAAAAAACACATCACCAGGAAGGCCTAGCGCGGCAAAGCCGCAACCAAAATCGGAATATCTCGCGCAAAGGCGCAAAGGCCGCAAAGAAAGAGATATTTTCCGAACTTGGCGTTCTTGGCGTCTTGGCGCGAGAATAATCCTATGCGTGTGTTACTAAAGGGCAAAAACCGTCGGTAAAAATTTGCACAAGCTGGGGTGACTCCCGCTTTTTACGCTCCGTGGTTTTGCCGCGCTGAGGTTCGTCGCGGTGAAACCTGTCTGTCCTTTTTGGTTGCAGATACTGGCGTCATGATCTTCGCAGCGAAACAAAAAGCAATTGGCTTCTGTTTGGATGCGGCGGCGCGAAATCGTTATCGCATCCAGCTGCTGATCTTTGTCCCGCTCTTGCTGGCTGTTACCGCGGCTTGGAAATGGGGACCCTTTTTAGACTGGCTCACATCAGAACAGATTGCGGCATGGGCTTCCGCAGTGAAAGAGCACCCGTTGGCGCCAGTAATTGTTATTGGCGCATACATAGCGGCAAGCCTGGTTCTGTTTCCGATAACTCTGCTCATTGCCGCGACGGCGATGACCTTCGGACCACTACTCGGTTTTGTATACGCGAGTGCAGGCTACCTGCTCGCTGCGGTGCTGACGTATGGGATTGGCTATTGGATGGGCCACGATTTCGTCGCGAGGCTTAGTCGCTCGAAGATTGGACGGATGAGCGGCCGCCTTGCTCGTCATGGGTTCGTCACGATGATCGTTGTACACTTCGTGCCGGTTGCGCCGTTCACGTTGGTCAACATGGCTGCAGGCGCCGTCCATGTCCAGTTTCGCGATTTCGTGTTAGGAACTTCGATCGGCATGATTCCCGGCATCGGTGCCATTACGATTTTCGAGCAGCAACTGGAACTCACCTGGCAAGATCCACGGCCTGAAAACTTTATGGTGTTGGCTGTATTGCTGATCGTGCTCACGCTCGGAGTGGTTTTGATCCGCGGCCGTGTTAGCCCCACCGAGCGGTGATCACTGCGCCACGTACTGACGCCGTTTTAGCAAAGCACATTTGGCGATCTCCTCTCAGGCTCAAAGTCCACTTCGAAACACACGTCCCGCTTTTGAAATGGGTTGATAACGGGGGTTATCAACTTTGGGACGGTCGGTTTTGCAGGAATAAAAGTAGTTTAATAGTTTCGTTACATCTCAACCAAAATTGCGTGGCATAGCCCTTGCTGCCCTTCGTCAATTGGGCGCGAATATTTAACACGGGTTTTAAAAAAGGAGGCAGATAATGATGAAGAAATCTCGTTTAGCAGTATTGTCGAGTCTGGCTTTTGGCGCAGCAGTGATTGTCAACGCGCCATACGCTTGGTCGCAAGCCAGTCCAGGCGAGACTGGCGGACAAAAAAGCGGGAGCGAGAACCGAGTACAAAAACCTACGGATCCGCCGATGAGCGGCGGACAGCCCACGCCGGGGCAGGCGGGCGTAGGGCACAGCGAGGGAACGGGGATGAAAAGCGGAACGGAGAGCCGGATGGTTAGCGGCCAGTGGTCGAAGGACAAGGTCAAGGCGATCCAAGAAGCGCTCAAGACCAAAGGCTTTGACCCGGGCACGGCGGACGGTGTGGTGGGACCAAAAACCAACCAAGCATTACGCGAGTTTCAGAAGTCGAACAATCTTCAAGTGACCGGACGGATCGACGACAAGACCGCTAGCGCTCTCGGCGTCGAAGCAGGAACCATGGGTAGCTCATCGTCATCTTCAATGGGCAAAGAATCCACTAGCGGCAGCCGAGGAACGAGTGGCCGATCCTCGAGTTCATCGGAGGAGAAGACCGGTAATCAAGCCGGTAGCGAACCAGCTAAAAGTGGTGCACGCGGAGAAACGACGACCAACCCGCCATCCAAGCCAACCGGTCGGGAATAGCGACCCAACAATCCACGCTGGTACAAAACGAGAGACGTAGCTGTAAGGGCGGCTACAAGCCGCCCTTACTTTATTGACTCCCCCGATAGAGCTTACGACGGACTCCAGGTCACCTCTCGTGTCAGCGAAGGGTTTGTCTCGCCTATTATTTTTTTTTGAGATCGTTTCGCGCTAGCCCACCGGCTTTGCTCCAGCCGGGATGCTCAAGGTCTGGCCAGTAATCCAACTCATGGAGCGATTCGAGAATCT
>WNFV01005822.1_pt1 | contig 14845 bp, 20 predicted proteins | sample 5400101 | NCBI WGS metagenome assembly WNFV01 (sample SAMN13153361, study PRJNA577476) | soil metagenome | isolation source: 115 cm soil or saprolite under grassland replicate 1 | place: USA:California | collected 2016-06-15 | reverse complement strand
GTGACTCGGTTGCCGAGGCGCGAATTCGAAATGCGCGAGCCCTGGTGGACCTCGCAATCTTCGCCGAGAATTGATTTGCCTTCGATGTGTACGTTGGGATGAATTACGCAGTCTCGTCCGACTTGCGCCGCATCGCTGATGTAAGTGTGTGAAGGGTCTGTGAAGGTTACACCTGCGTCGAGCATGAGCCGTCGAATTGTGCCGCGCCGCAGCAGGTTTTCGAATTCTGCCAGTTCGGCGCGAGTGTTCACGCCCAGGACTTCGCGTGCGTCGTGATGACGATAGACCGCGACTTTCTGATTATCATTCTTCAGAATTTCGCCGACGTCGGTCAAGTAATACTCACCCTGACTATTTGCAGGTTGCACCCGATCAAGCGCCGGGAAAAGTTGGTTGGTTTCGAAGCAGTAAATACCGGCGTTGATTTCGCGAATCTGTTTTTGTTCCTCGCTAGCGTCCTTTTGCTCGACGATTTTCGCGAAGTTGCCGTCATCGTCACGGACAATGCGTCCGTACCCGGTGGGATTCTCGAGCCGGACCGAAAGAATGGTGCAGGCTGCGTCTTCGACGCGATGTTTTGAAATCAGCGCTTGCAAGGTTTCGCCGCGGACTAAGGGCACATCGCCTGAAAGAATCAAAACAGTCGAGGCCGCGCCCTGCAATTCACTGCGGGCAGCCATTACGGCATCACCGGTACCGAGTTGTTTCGACTGCGTGACAAAAACCACTTGATCAGTATCTAGCTCACTAGCTGCGGCCTTTTGAACCTCGTCAGCTTGATGACCGATAACCACGCAAATCCGGCGCGGATGCAAGGAGGCGGCAGTGCGGCAGATGTGCGCAATGAGTGGCCGGCCGTCAAGCTTGTGAAGAACTTTTGCCTTGCGAGACTTCATGCGCGTGCCGAGGCCGGCCGCGAGAATCATGATGTCCAAGGGCTTGGCATTATGATCGTGGTGTTCCATTAAAAGATCTTTATCGGAGACAATTGAAGGCATCTAGCTGGATCGAAGACCGAAAGACGGATGAAGCAACGCTTTCGCGGCGCATTCGATTACAACCCGAGCAAGGCGTTTGGAATTGTGGCGAACCATCTCAGCATCGTCCAGCAAGTCGGCGCGCACAACTTCGGTGCTGCGAGCGAGCAGCCTCTCCGCGATGTGGTCCTCAACGCAGACTTGATAGGCGCCGTCCGCCCGATATAGTTCTTCCTGGCTTCCGCTGATGTTGCGATCATTGACGATGACGTAATCAAAATGAAGCTGCGGCGCATAATCCTTTATGGTTTCGAGATGCCGTTCTAGATCAAAACCATCAGTTTCACCGGGCTGCGTCATGAGGTTGCTCACGAAGATTTTTATTGCTCGCGCGTTACCGATGGCATCGGCAACCGATGCTACTAGCAGATTCGGAATAATACTGGTGAACAGCGAGCCGGGCCCAATCGTGATTACATCGGCTGATCGAATCGCGAGCATCGCATCGGGCAGAGGCAAACAATGCGCGGGTTCGAGCCAAAGACGACGTATTGAAGACCGTGCCGCAGTAATCTGAGTTTCGCCGTGAACCATTTGTCCATCGTTCAATTCCGCAACTAATCGCACGTCGCTGACCGTCGCGGGATAAATGTGGCCTTTGCTCGCCAGCACTTCTGATGACAAACGGACCGCTTCGACAAAATCGCCCGTAACGTCGGTGAGGGCCGCGAGAAAGAGATTTCCGAAACTATGCCCGCCCAAGTCGCCCGAGCCGCGGAAGCGATAGCGAAATAAACGAGATAGCAGATTCGAATCCTCCGATAACGCTATCATGCAGTTTCGGATGTCGCCGGGAGGAAGCATCTGCAACTCGTCGCGAAGCCGGCCCGAACTGCCACCATCGTCTGAAACAGTTACGATTGCTGACAAAGATTCCAGCGAAGGCTGCGGAGCTTGCGCTCCGACGAACTGTTTTAGTCCGGATAGAAGGGTGGACAGCCCAGTACCACCGCCAATCGCGACGAGCTTAACACTGCGATGCCCGTTCAAATGCTGCAATCGATTTGCTCCAGAGAATTTATGCGACGAATAGCCAATGTCGAATGATACCGAAAGGTTTGGGAGTTTCAAAACGATTGGGTGGATCGCGGTCGACGTTCGGCTTGCTGAGCGGCGAAGTCGGACTTAACGAGCTACTCGCGGCCGGCAAATACCAATTGATCGAATTCAGGATCGCTGCGCAGGAGATTCAGATCTTGGTCGCGTTGAGCACGTATTCTGAGCTTGGGTTGAAGATCGAGGGCCCGACGTAGTGATTCAAGCGCCGTATCAATTGCTCCGAGCCGCGCTCTCGTTGCAGCCAATCCGTAATGAATGTGCGCCGCCTCCGGTTCTCGCCTCAAAGCCCGCTCGAAAAGCTCTTGCGCCGCCACATATTCACCTCGATTCAGTTCGATAACGCCTCGATCATAAAGAGAGTCGGCATCACGCGGCAACGCAAGGTCGCTTCGAAGGCGAGCCTCTGCGACCGCCAAGTAGGTTCGTGCACGAGCAGCCACCTCGGAAACGTTAGAATATTTGTCCAGGAGGGCGCGGAATTTGAGTCGTGCTTCAGAAAAATGGCCCCGGGTAAATTCTCTATGAGCTGCGTCAAAAGCGCTGAGTGCCGCAGCCTCGTCATGCGTTGGCTGTGGTTGAGGAACTACAGGTACCGGCCGCAACGCGAGATGCCCCACGGATTTCTTCGTTGCTTTCGGAGATCTTCGTGGTGCAGCTTTCCTGACCTTAGTCTTAGTTCCGGCTCGGCGAGTCTTAGACAGGGTTGACTTCGATTTGAGCCTTGGCTTTGGGCTCCGACCCTTGGTAGCTTTTCGTGCGGGCGCTTTTCCTGCGGGTGAACGTTTAGTGGCCGGCTTTAGTCGGCTTGACTTTCCACCAAGGGCGCGTTTGCGCGCGCTTGATCTCGTTGATTGCCCCGTATTAGAGCGTGATGCCAGTTTCTTCACGCTTTTGGTAGTAGGACTGCTCATGCGCAACGCCCCCGGCTTCCAAAGGCGATCCATCGCTCAAAAATCGCCACAGAATTATCGGCGAAGCTTAGCATAGCTCTTGCCGTAATTCAACGAAAGAATAGGGTTTGCGGCTATATATTGGGCAAACGTTGAACCATTATGGGCAATGACAGACAATCAAGAACACTTGATGCGTGCTCATCTGCCATGTTAATGTGACTCGTCGGGTTCGGCAGTGGCCGCCATTTTGGCTCACCGAACAGAGAGTTGTTTGGTTAAGAAACCATCAAGAACAGTCTGATAGTTGTGGGCATCCAACAACTCGCAGCACGGAACAAGAGTTTTAAACCTGCCTCCTCCTTTCCTGATTCTGAGAGCCACCAAAGATTCGTAAATGGTGAATAGTCCCATTTTGATACGCGAGCAACGCTATCACCAGATTAAGGCAGTGATGGCTCGGCTTCGCCTGGACGCCGCAGCGCGGTTAGTCGTCTTGGTCGACAAGGATGGTCAACAAATCGCAGTTCATGGTGAATTGGGCGAATTGGATACGACCAGCCTCGCATCGCTGGTGGCCGGAAATGTTGCCGCCACGGGGGGCATGGCGAAATTAATCGGCGAGAGAGAATTCCCAACTCTTTCGCACGAAGGCGAACGCGAAAGCATCCATATCAGCGTCATCGGCCGAATACTTCTCGTCGTTGTTTTCGATGATCGATCCAGCTTGGGTTTGGTGAAGCTTCGGTCGAAACAGATATCGCACGAGTTGGCGGCTGCGTTTGCCGAAATTGAACGTGAGTCGGAGTTTTCGACGACGAGCGACGCGCTCCCATTCGATGAGATCACCGACGAAGAGATCGAAAGCCTCTTTTCCCAGACTTAAGTGGTGTCGTGACTCAACTTTCTGAGAAGCCCTATGACATTCATTAATTACGCATCGCGAGAGATCAATTGCAAGATCGTCTACTATGGCCCCGGTCTCTGTGGCAAGACGACGAATTTACAACACATTTATGATTCGACAGCAACGCAAGCTAAAGGCAAACTGATCAGCCTGGCTACTGAAAGTGATCGCACTTTGTTCTTTGATTTCATGCCTCTCGAGTTGGGCACAGTTCGCGGCTTCAAGACTCGCTTTCATCTCTACACGGTACCCGGTCAAGTCTTCTACGAAGCTTCGCGCAAATTGATTTTGAAAGGCGTCGACGGTGTGGTGTTTGTAGCCGATTCGCAAGAGGAGCGAATGGACGCGAACATTGAATCTCTTTATAACCTCGAAGAGAATCTGCGTTGCTACGGCTATGATCTATTGAAGATTCCATATGTGCTCCAGCTTAACAAGCGAGACTTGCCGAATGTCATACCGACAGGAGACCTCACAGTTGAACTGCAGCGGAAGGGAGAGCCGGTGATTGAAGCGGTGGCTTCAACCGGACAGGGAGTCTTCGATACGCTTAAGGCAGTAGCGAAGCAGGTTCTGACAGAGTTGCGAAAAAGTGAATAAAATCGCGCCGTTTCCCCTCAGATAGCCTTGACCATCAGCAATCCGTCGCCGCCGTTCGAATAATATTTAGGAAGCCGTTGTGTAACTGAGTAGCCAACACTGAGGTACAGCTTCTGTGCCGAGGTGTTGGTTGAGCGGACCTCAAGTCGCGCCAAACGGACGTCGCGGTGGCGAAAAGCATCTTCAACTCTTTCTATTAAACAGCTTGCCAAATGGCGGCGGCGATGTTCCGGGGCGATACCGATCGTGGTTATATGCCCAGTGTGATCCGGTTCCAGCAATCCGATAACAAAACCGGCCATGGCTGTGTTCTGTGCGACCACTCGATACGATATCGACTCCGGTGCGGTCAGAAGATATTCAAAAGTGTCTCGGCTATAAGCTTCGCCATCCACGAAGCATCTCTGGTCAAGATGCCAACACTCGTCAAGCTGCGCCACGGTGAGCGGCCGTAAATCGTAGCGAGCATTAATCGTTGGCACCAACGCGATATTCGGCTGGATCGGTAGGTGTGACGCTTGCCGAGTGCTCAGCCACCATCGAGGGCGAAACTTTTTGAGAACTGCCATAGGTCCTGACTGCTGGTCTTCGGGGAACCGAAAGAGCGTGGCCGAGATTATAGCCCGTTACCACTTACTGTTTACAAGTGTCGACAGCTTGAAAATCAGAGTATCAACATGCAGTCGCCGTAGCTGTAAAAGCGATAACCCTTCCTGACTGCGTGTCGGTAGGCCTTGATTGTTAGCTCGCGGCCAGCGAACGCGCTTACCAACAGCAACAGCGACGAGCGGGGTAAATGAAAATTCGTTAACAACACATCAACGGAGCGAAATCGATAGCCCGGAACAATCGTGAGGTCGGCGAGCCCTGCCTGCGGCAATATCCTTCCATCGGATGCAGCCGTTGACTCGAGCGCTCGCGCCGTCGTAGTGCCCACGGCGACGACGCGCCCTCCGTCCATGCGAGCTTGATTAATAGTCGCGGCTGCTTCCTCAGAGATCGAAAGCGATTCCGGCGCTACGCGGTGTTGGCCCACATTCTCGACCCGAACGGGCTCAAACGTGCCATACCCGACATGCAAAGTAATTCTTGCTATGCGAACTCCACGATCTTGAATAGTCTTCAAAAGCCGAAGAGTGAAATGCAAGCCAGCGGTGGGCGCGGCAATCGCCCCTCGCTTGCCGGCGTAAACCGTCTGATAACGCTCGCGGTCTGCGACTGACTCCTCTGTGCGTTTGATATATGGCGGCAAAGGGGTGCGGCCCTCGCTATTGATTACACTCTCCAGAAGTTCTCCGGATTCGAACTTGATTAAGCGCAAACCATTGTTGCGCGCTTCGATCACTTCAGCGCGGAGTTTTGTGCTCCCAACTACAATCTGCGCGCCTGCTGTGACTCGTCGCGCCGGGCGAGTGAGACATTCCCAGACGTTCGACTCGATCTCGCGCAGCAGCAACAATTCAACCGCGCCGCCTGAAGGCACGCGTCTACCTTCCAATCGCGCAGGAAAAACTCGGGTGTCATTTAGGACGAGCACATCCTCAGGTCGCAGGTATTCGACAATTGAAGTAAAGTTCGCGTCTACCCAGCTACCGGTCGAACGATTAAGCACGAGCATGCGTGAAGCATCGCGTGTAGATAGCGGATGTTGGGCGATTAACTCATCTGGGAGTTCGTAGTCAAAGTCTGAGATGTGCATGCTTGCCCTTGAACGGCGGGAGATTACTTTTAGGAATATGAAGCCGAGGGCACGCTGACCTGTGGCGCCGCGATGGGATTGTCCATATGCTCTCGATGAAAGACACTGCTCAATTGTGCGCCGAATAGGAGAACTAAGCTGGATACGTATCCCCAGATCAGCACGGTCACGACCGCGCCCACTGGGCCGTAGATCTGATCGTAATCAAGATAATTCAAGCTCCACGCGAAAGTATATTTCGCCGCTTCCCAAAGCAGGCCGCCGATGACGGCGCCCGGGATAGTATCGCGAACGCTTACGTGAGCATTCGGCAGGAACTTGTAAACGACCGCAAAGAGAGTGAAGGTCAAAAGCAGACTGGCAAGCGCGAACACGATTTCCCAAAACAAACTGCCGACTGACGAGAGGAGTCGATAATTCTCCAACTGTCTGGGCGAAAGCCTACCCGCAATTTCCTGTAAGGCGAGTAAGACGGAAGTCAGCAAGACGGAAACGGAGAGCAACAATCCTACAATGCCAATCATTCCCAAGGTCAGCAGGCGGCCATGCAGGAAGGTTCGATGAGTCGTACCCCAAATTCGATTCAGGGCTCGTTCGGCGATGGCAAAGACCCATGAGCCAGCCCACAACACGACCAGACCGCAGCTAATAATCACGCCTTTGCTGATGCCGGAAAGCGATCGAATAGTTTCGTGCAGGAATTTGCTCGATCCGGGGTAGACCTGCACGATGTGCTGAATCATCTGCGTACCGGCGGCAATACGATTACTTAGCGCGAGGAGCAGAAGCAGGGCCGGAAACAACGTCATCAATCCGAAATAACTCATCGCCGCCGCCGATGAAAAAAGATCGTTTTCGTGAAACTGATGCACCGCGTGTGCAAGCATGCGTCGCCACGGCGAACGGTTGCGGACTCCGAAAGATTGACGTGAAAGGCGTCGCGGCATAAATAAAGGTTGTTCTTTGTGCTTTGATCTTTGTACTTGGAATCCTGTGCCGGGCAGCCTGTCCCTGAGAAAAGTACCAAGTACGAAGCTCAAAGAACTAAAGTACAGTTTCTCTATCCTGCGTCAAACAAACTCGGCTTTTGCTGTCCTGTTCTCATTCCGAAATGTTGATACGCGAGTTGGGTGGCCATGCGGCCGCGCGGCGTGCGATTGAGAAAACCTATTTGAATTAAATATGGCTCGATGATTTCTTCAATTGAATCTTTCTCTTCGTGAATCGCCGCTGACAAAGTGCCCACGCCGACCGGCCCGCCTTCAAATTTCTCGATAATCGTGGAAACTAGTTTTCGATCCATCTCGTCGAGACCGTAAGTGTCGACTTCCATTCGGTTGAGTGCGTCGTTCGCCACCTCGTGCGTGATTCGGCCATCGTAGTCAACCTCGGCGTAATCGCGTACACGCCGGAGCAAACGGTTTACTATACGCGGCGTCCCGCGCGAACGTCGCGCAATTTCGCGTGCGCCGCCTTCGTCTATTTCAACACCCAGAATTCCCGCTGAGCGATTGCAAATCGTCTCTAAGTCTTCATGCGGGTAAAAGTCCAAATGAAAGTTGATTCCAAACCGTCCGCGCAAAGGCGCGGTGATCAACCCCGCCCGCGTCGTCGCGCCCACCAACGTGAATTTCGGCAACTCCAGTTTAATTGATCGCGCGCCGGGTCCCTGACCAATCAAAAGGTCAAGACTGAAGTCTTCCATCGCCGGATAGAGTTTTTCTTCGAGCGCCGGCAGCAACCGGTGGATTTCGTCAATGAAAAGGACATCGCCTTCCTGAAGGTTCGTCAGCAAGGCCGCGATGTCGCCGGTCTTTTCGATCGCTGGTCCCGAGGTTGACCGTAACTGAGCCCCCATTTCGTTGGCGACGATATGCGCTAAAGTTGTCTTTCCCAAACCGGGCGGCCCAGTTAACAGAACATGATCGAGCGCTTCTCGTCGCTTGAGTGCGGCTTTGACGTAAATGCGGAGATTCTCTTTCGCCTTGGTTTGGCCGATGTACTCCGCGAGCCGCGTGGGTCGAAGTGAGAGATCGTATTGCCGATCTTCGTCCGTCACCGTGGCGCTCAAGGTTTCGGTAGCTCTGGTTGCTTTAGGCATGGGCGAGTTGATTGTGGATGCGATTCTGTCCATCGGTCAACTGCTAACTGTAATTCATTGACCCTCTGCGTCAGGCTTAGGTCTTCGCTAACGAGCGCAAACTGCGTCTCAAGATCACTTCGACCGAAAGTTCGCCCCCTTCATCGATTGCCGACTTCACGGCTTTTTCGGCAGCGCTTCTTTGATAGCCGAGGTTCGCCAAGGCGGAAATCGCGTCATTGCGTATCGCGTCCTCTGAGGTGACTCCTCCAGTGGTTGCGGCTTTTGCGGCGAACTCCTCTTCCAAAGCCGGCGACGACAATGCTGCGATCTTGTCGCGCAGATCGACTACTAATCTCTCCGCCGTCTTTCTGCCCACTCCGGGAATGGCGACCAGTCGCACCAAATTATTAGTCCGAATCGAAGCGATCATCTCATCCGCGTTCATTCCCGACAACAACTTAATAGCCAGCCCGGGTCCGACGCCATTGACTGAGATGAGCTGCAAAAACAGTTCACGTTCGCGAATCGTCTTGAATCCAAAGAGCTGAATCGCGTCTTCGCGCACGTGCGTGTAGATGCGAAGCTGTACGGGCTCTCCCGCCTCGCCCAATTCATAGAAAGTCGAAAGCGGAATCGCCACTTCATAACCGACTCCACCAACATCGACAATGGCCGAGGTCGCCTGCTTTGAAAGTAAAGTGCCTGATAGATGAGCGATCATCACAATTCAAAGTCAGCGCACGACCCACGAATTAATACGCAAGGAACGAAATCACTCGACCGCACTTCGCTGTTCTTTCGTGTATTTTCGTGGATCGTTCGCCGTATCTCTTTCGTAACGGCGCACGATTATGCTCGAAGGGAAGCTTTCATCGCAAATCGATAGCTTTCCGCCGAAGCCCTCACAGCGTTATACTCTGCTTCTCGATCGAAAGTCATGAAGCGAGAAAAGATCTCTGAACTAACGACTAACCGTTTGAGCGTCTATCTCAGATGCTTGAACGAGCTAGCCTCGGCAGGAATCAAAACTATTTCGTCGCAGGAACTCGCCGCGCAGTTCAATCTCAATTCCGCGCAAATTCGCAAGGATCTCGGTTACTTTGGCGAGTTCGGTGTGCGTGGCACCGGTTATTTTATCGATGACCTGCGAGCGCACTTAACGAAAATTCTCGGACTCGATAAACCACATCGCGTCGGCATCGTAGGTGCAGGCCGGCTGGGAACGGCATTGGCAAACTACCAGGGTTTCTCAAAATCAAACTTTACCGTCGTGGCCCTGTTCGATAACGACCGGGAAAAGATCGGGAATCATATCGGGCCGTCTCACCTACCCGTTCTTGACGTGAAGAAAATCGAAAAGGTGGCGCGCGACAAAGAGATTGACGTCGCGGTAATTGCCGTGCCTGCCCGGGCCGCGCAGCGGGTGTTGAATCAAATCATGGCCGCAGGTGTGAAGGCTGTTTTGAACTTCGCGCCAGCATCGTTAACGGCGCGACTCGGCGTGAAGGTGAAGACCGTTGACTTGATGACTTCGCTGGAATCCTTGTCATTTTTCCTGGCCCGGCCAAAAACGACACAAGTCGTGAGCGCACGACGCAGCCGCTCCGCTCGTAAACGCGCTGAAAGCCGGACGACTCGACAACTGTAAATGGACGAACAAACCGCCAGACGCGATCTGATCCGAATCTGCCACCTGATGTATGAGCGCAGCTATGTCGTCTCGTCGGACGGCAACGTTAGCGTGCGGCTTGACGACAGTCGGGTGTTGGCGACGCCGACGATGACGTGCAAAGGGCGCATGAGTGAGGAGCTGATCGCGATTACCGATCTTGAAGGTCGCGCTTTGAACAACCAGCGCGCATCGAGCGAACTAGCGATGCACTTGCTAATTTATCGCGAGCGGCCCGACGTGAAGGCAGTCTGCCATGCTCATCCGCCGCATGGGACAGCTTCCGCCGTCGCTGGATTGGCGATCGATCAGCCGATTCTTTCGGAGGTTATTCTGACGCTTGGGTGCGTCCCGCTCGCAGAGTACGGCACGCCTTCGACTGAAGAGTTGACTCAGGCAATGCAGCCTTTAATCAAGCATCATAACGCTCTTCTGATGGCGAATCACGGGGCGGTAGCCTATGGATCCGATCTGTGGCAGGCCTTCGATCGTCTGGAAACGCTGGAGCATACGGCGAAGATTGCAATTCTTTCGCGGGTGCTGGGCGGCTCGCGAAATCTGCCGCCGGAGGCAATCGAAAAATTGATCAATGTGCGCGAAGCCGCCGGCTATCTAGGTGAGGGCGCGCGATGTCAAGCCTGCGGCTATCTTCACGAGACGAATCTTGCCTGTCCGACGGGCGATCGTCCACAATCTCCCCGTTACGTTAAGAATTTTTCAGAGAACGGTACAGGGAAGATCTTTCTTAGCAGGGAAGAGTTGGTTGAGCTATTACTACAAGCTTTAGAAGGCCGCTGATGAGGTCGTAGAAAGATGACGAAACAGGTCTTTATCTCCTACTCTGGCCGCGACGAATTCGAGGCGAGTCTTCTTCAGTTCGCGCTGGAACAAATGCTAGAGAAAGAGGGCGTAGTGGCGTGGACCTTCCAAAGAGACCAGGCGCGTTCCGAGAAAGAGATTGCATTAAGTCTGAAGCATCGCGTTCGGGAGTTCGCTGCGTCGATCTTTCTCGTCTCACCCGATACACTGGAGTCGGGGGCTAGCCAGTGGATGGAGCTGGCCTACGCCGATGCCTTTGAAGTTAAGACGTTTATTCTGTTACATCACCTGAGGTTTTTGGACCTGAAACAAAAGGCCACGGGCGTTCCGCCTCTTCTCTTGTCGAGTCAGTGCAATTCTGCGATGGAATGGAAAAGCGTTGTTGAAGACATAAGAGAGTTACTCAAGGAGCAAAAGGGAAATGACTGAAAAAATCTTCTTATCTTATGCCAACGAGGACCGCGATCTCGTGCAAAGTGTACTGGACACGTTGCGTAAGCACCAACTCGTGACCGCAAAAGATGTTGTATTTCTGGATCCTCACGATTTTAGGCCTGGAGAAAATATTCGGAGGATGATTAAGGATCAAATTAGCTCCGCGAGCAAGGTTGTCATAATTGCGAGCGATCACAGTGCGAGTTCGGAGTGGGTAAATTACGAGGCTGGAATGGCTGCGGCACTCGATAAGCCGATCGTTGTAATGGGGAGAAAGGGAAGCGGTAAATTCGCTTCTTTCATTCGATCTCTAGGAAATGTGCAGCCAATTGAGATCGGGAGCGAGGCGTAAAGTTTTACTCACGCTCATTGGGAACTCGCTAGACTATCCGTGATTTAGTAATTACCATCGGGTTTTCGATGAGAGTCTTAAGATTTATTCGATAGAGGAGAAACTGAATGCAAGAAGCACTTGGAATGGTTGAAACCAAAGGTCTGGTGGCGATGATTGAAGCGGCTGATGCAATGGTAAAAGCGGCGAACGTCACCCTGATTGGTTACGAAAAGATTGGCGCTGGATTTGTCACAGCGATCGTGCGGGGAGACGTCGCGGCGGTGAAAGCGGCCACCGACGCGGGAGCGGCGGCCGCGCGGCGAGTCGGCGAATTGGTCAGCGTCCACGTAATTCCGCGTCCGCACGGCAGCGTCGACGATGCAATGCCTATCAGTGCACAGTCCCGAGCATGATCATCGCACGCATTCTGGGCACGGTCGTATCGACGCAAAAAGACGAGCGGCTGCGAGGAAAAAAACTGCTCATCGTCCGGCCGATTAACGTCGACGGCACGGATACGAGCGGTTATGTCGTGGCCGTCGATACAGTAGGCGCCGGCTTTCATGAGCGCGTGCTGGTGGTCGCCGGCTCCAGCGCGCGGCTGGCGCAAGGGCTGAAGGACACGCCGGTGGACGCGGCGATAGTCGGCGTGATCGATACTGTTGATGTAACCCAATGAAGTCTCCAAAGAGTTGATGCAAATGACTGACGAACAGATCGAGCAACGGATCGAGTTCATAATCGAGCAGCAGGCACAATTTTCGTCTGACATTCAAGTGCTGCGCGAGATCCAAGCCGCCGATACGAAAATGCTGAAAGAGCAGTATCGGAACTTGTCCGATGCAGTTGTTGCGGTTGTGGGTTTGGTGGGAAAGCTCGCCGAAGCTCAAGAGCGAACGGAGCAACGCGTTGCGGAGCTTACTGAGGGACTAGCACGGACGGACGCTAATGTTGCTGAACTAACCGAACGACTCAACATCTTTATCGATGTAATAGAGAAATATATCAAGCAAGAACGGCAGCGGTAAGTCCGAATAATCATGCAACTCGCGCGTGTAATTGGAACGGTCGTCGCCACGATCAAGAACGATTCGCTCGAAGGTCGCAAACTTCTGGTCGTCCAGTCACTGAACAAGAATCTTGACGCGCAAGGAAAGCCCATGGTCGCGGTCGACTCAGTCGGAGCTGGTGTAGGCGAACTGGTCTTTTGGTGCCGCGGCAAGGAAGCGAGTTTTCCTTTCAAACGCGAAGACACGCCGACTGATTGTACGATTGTTGGAATTGTTGATTCGGAAAAGCATGTACTTAGTACTTAGTGCTTTGTTCTTTGTACTTTGTTCTTTGAGCTTAGATTCTTGGTCAAGACCTCGGTATACAAAGCACGAAGTACACAGAACAAAGCACAAAGACCGTTTTCTTAAGAAATGATTCTCGCCAAAGTTGTAGGCAACATCGTCGCCACCCAGAAGAATGTGCGTTATGAAAACGCACGCGTGATGCTCTGCGAACAGATCACACCCACGGGCGATACGACCGGCCACACGATTCTGGCCTTGGACGCCGTCGACGCCGGAGTTGGCGATACGGTCTTAGTCGTTCAGGAGGGTTGGAGCGCTTCGACCGTAGCGACCGGTAAGCCCGGCGCAGCCATCGACTCGGCCATCGTGGGCGTTGTCGATCACATCGATTTACTGGAAAGCCCGGCGAATAACCGTGTCTGATCGAGATCAAGCAAAGCTAATAGCCGAACGCGTCGCACGGCGCGTGAACGAAAGGAGCGGCCATCGCACCTCAGTTGCGGACGTGGGCTTCGATCTTGAGCGCGAAGACCAAAGACCAAAGGCCAAAGACCAAAATCCCTCGCGCGTGAACGGTGCGCCGGTTCGCGAAGAACTCTCCGCGATTCGCGCCGGCATACATGATCTCGAAAACAAACTGGATCGCATCGAATCAAAGCTGATCGACGCGCCCGACTATTCGGCGGACAGACCTCGGGCCCGCGTTATTGATTTTCTTTCACCGTCACCGCCCACTCACGCGTCCCCATCAATCGGCGCCTCTCCTGAACCGGGTGCTTCCGCGACGCTGGCTTCTAAACCGCGCAACTTTGTACCTGCAACTCAATCGCCCTGGCTGGTTCCGATGTCGAATATGTACGATCGACCCTCTCACCGAAGCGAAGAAGTAAGTCCGCAATCCCCAATCCGCGATCCGCAATCGGTATCGCATCCCAGCCAGGAACGTTTCGGCGTCGACGAAGCAGCCGTTTCCGAACTGGTAGAGTTTTTTGAAAACGAAAAGAAATGTTCGGTCGATCCCAGCGGCAAACCCTGCGATCATTGTGCCATGTGCAGCTCGCGAGGCTTTTGAGGCGCAGGGAGGAGTTCGCCGTAATTGACAGCGCAAGTGTAGGGGATTAGCATCGGCGCTAGTTAACTTTTCAGAAACAACGCGATGAAATCTTCACGTTCGAAGCGTCGGAAGCGCGCTCGTCAATCGATTATCAGTTCCATTCGCCGGCCTCTTGCACCGCCGGGGCATCCGCTGACAGAAGCCAAGCCCGACCCGAAAGCTCGGCCGGCGGGCCGCAAAGCCAAACACAAGCAGAAACCTGAGAAGCTTGAATTGGAAGATGAATACTGATTATTTGAGATTTTTCATTTGAGATTTGACATGTGGTCATTTGTCAGAAGTGAAGAATTGCTGACTGAATGGGTAAACGGAAAATCTCAAATCTCAAATGCCAAATGAAACCGATCCTGGTCTAACCGGTCAACTCTTTATCGAGCGCTCGCGATATCATCTCTCGGAGGATTTTCTACCGAAGGTCGAGCGCTGCCTTGAGCTACTCAGCGACGAACAGACTTGGTGGCGCGCGAATGAACAATCAAACAGCATCGGAAATCTCATCTTGCATTTGAGCGGTAACGTGCGCCAGTGGATCGTGAGCGGTTTGGGAGGCGCCGCTGATTCGCGAGATCGTGATAGCGAATTTGCGCAACGGGACGTGATATCGCGGGATGAATTGATAGCCACTCTGCGGCAGACGCTGGCTGACGCAGATGCGACACTTGCAAACTTCGAAAGCGACAAGCTGCGCGACCGACACAACATCCAAGGCTGTGACGTGTCAGCGTTGGAAGCAATCCTTCACGTCGTCGAGCATTTCTCGATGCACACCGGACAGATAATCCTCATGACCAAGATGTTCACCGAGGCTGATCTCTCTTTCTACGATTTCTCGGGCGCGATTCCCATTCCAAAATGGAGGCGTGCGCCGCAGTAGCATCGCCTTTAGTCTGTGAGTTTATTT
>WNFV01005821.1_pt1 | contig 14846 bp, 13 predicted proteins | sample 5400101 | NCBI WGS metagenome assembly WNFV01 (sample SAMN13153361, study PRJNA577476) | soil metagenome | isolation source: 115 cm soil or saprolite under grassland replicate 1 | place: USA:California | collected 2016-06-15 | reverse complement strand
AACGTGCGGATATACAGCTTGCGGACCATCGAAATAGGTGCGTGAAAAGCCGCACAGTATAGCAGCTACCCTCCGGGCGCGCCTCTGCCTCCGACGGACGCTATAATGCGCCCAGCAGGTGTCCGCCGCGCGCCTTCGAGCGCGGCGGGTGAAACGGGAAGCCGGTGAAGTCGCGGGGCCAAGCCCTTAAGACCATGCCGGCGCTGCCCCCGCAACGGTAGGTCAGTGCGGCCGTCGGACGACGCCACTGTTCGCTCTTAAGGCGAGCGGGAAGGCTTTGACGGCCTCCAGCATCAACTGACGAGCCCGGAGACCGGCCTGCGTCCGGCGCACTGCGCCGGAACCAGGCGCACCGCGGGTGGCGGCATGCGGCCGGACGGTCGCCTCCTGCTACTCGAGCGGCCATCCGCCGACTCCTTCATTCCGCGTTGATTCGATCCACCCGCCGTGCGGGGATGCACGGCCCACGCGGAGAAACTGCAATGCCAGTTTGCTCGCCGCTGTTTTCGCCTTTTTCGGGAGCGCGCCCGACGCGCAGGTCCTGCCCAAACAAACGACGATCGAGCCGGTCTTCGTCACGGCGGCGCGCTCACCACAGCCGCTTGCCGAACTCATCGCCGATGTGACCACGATCGGACCCGAGGAGATCGCGCGCGCAGGCGCACAGAGCCTCGCCGAACTGCTCGCCCGCGTCCCAGGCGTAGAGATCGCGATGAACGGCGGGCCCGGCTCGACCAGCTCGGTATTCCTGCGCGGCGCTAATCGCGGGCACACGCTGGTGCTGGTCGATGGCTTGCGCATAGGCTCATCGACCGACGGTGCGACCGCCTTCGAGGCGATCCCGCTCGATCAGATCGATCACATCGAAATCCTGCGCGGGCCCGCGTCGAGCCTTTACGGCGCCGATGCGATCGGCGGCGTGATCCAGATATTCACGCGCCGCAGCGACGGCATGCTCGCCGCGAACGCCAGCGCGGGCTACGGGACGTATGGAACCGGCGCCGCGAGCGGCGGCGTCTCGGACGGCAGCGGCCCATGGCGGTTCGCGCTCCAGGCGGGCGTACGCAAGAGCGAGGGTTTCAACGCCATCGGCAATCCCGACAATTTCAGCTACAACCCCGACCGCGACGGTTATCGCGACGACAGCGCGAGCGGCAGCGTGGCTTTCCGCTTCGCGGAGGAGCAGGAACTCTCGGCGCAGTTCTTCCGCAGCCGGCAGAACGCCCAATTCGACGCGGGTCCAGGGTACGACGATCGCACCATCACTACCCTTGCGCGTTACTCGATCGCGAGCCGGAATCGGCTGACGTCGTTCTGGACGAGCAGGCTCGAGGCCGGCGAAGGAGACGACGACAGCCTGTCGCAGACCGGCTTCGGCCCGTCACGGTTCAAGACGCGGCAGCGGCAGTACGCATGGCAGAACGACTTCTCGCTGCCGCAGGTAATGCTGTCGGTTGCCGTCGAGCGGCGCGAGGAGCGCGTCGACAGCGACGCGAACTTTCCCGTGAGCGCGCGCAACACCAGCGCGGCCGTCGGAGTCTGGCAATGGCGAGACGGGCCGCAGGCATTGCAGGCGAACCTGCGCCGCGACGACAGCACGCAATTCGGCGGACGGACGACCGGCGCACTCGCCTATGGCTACTCGTTCGGCGGCGGATTTCGCGCCAGCGCGAGCTACGGCACGGCGTTCAAGGTTCCCACGTTCAACGACCTTTATTTCCCCCGATTTTCGAATCCCGATCTGCAACCCGAAACCGCGCACAACGCCGAGGCGGCGCTGCGCTACGCCGGCCGCGGCCTCGCCGCGGGTATCGTCGCGTATCGCAACCGCGTGCGCGATCTGATCGTGTTTGAGTGCGATGCCTCCTTCAATTGCGCGCCGCAGAACGTGGCCAACGCCACGCTCAAGGGCGTGACGCTCGAGCTCGAAGCGCGCGAGAGCGATCTCGTTGTCAGGGCGAGCGCCGATTTCCAGCGGCCCGAAGACGACGCGAGCGGCAATCTGCTGCCGCGCCGCGCGCGCCGGCATGCCGCGGTCGCGGTGGCACAATCGTGGAGCGCCCTGCGCGTTGGCGCCGAGCTGATCGCCTCGTCGGCACGCTTCGACGATGCAGCGAACACTCGCCGCATGGGCGGCTATGCAATCGTGAACTTGACTGCGGACTACGCGCTGGGCCGCGGATGGACGCTCTTTGCCCGCCTGGACAACGCGTTCGACAAGCGCTACGAGCTCGCTGCCGATTACAATACTGCCGGCGCCAACGCGTTCGCCGGCGTTCGTTACCGGTATTAAAGCGATGCGGCGGACGATCTTGCATCTTGCACTGCCGGCGTTGCTGGCGGCGTGTCATCCTGCGACGATCATGGCGGCGGTCGCGGCCGAGGACGCGACAGGCGCGTCGATAGCGCTCGCTATCCCGGCCGAGCGCATCGTGAGCCTCGCGCCGCATGCCACCGAGCTCCTGTTTGCCGCCGGCGCGGGGGAGCGCATCGTCGGCGTCCTCGCCCCAGCGGATTGGCCGCCGGAGGCGGCAAGGGTGCCGCGCGTGGGAACCGCCGGCGGCCTCGATCTCGAGCGCATCGTCGCACTCAAGCCCGACCTCGTCATCGTGTGGCCCTATCTTGCGCCGGCGCAGATCGAGCGTTTGCGCGCATTGGGCATCGCGGTCTTCGTGTCCGATCCCCACACGCCGGCGGCGATTGCGGTAGAGCTCGAGCGGCTGGGCACCCTGGCCGGCACACGCGCGTCGGCGGCGCGCGCGGCAGCGGCGTTCCGCGCGCGGCTTTCGGCATTGGACTCGCACGATCGCGGCACAGCGAAACTCTCCGTGTTCTACGAAATCTGGCACCAGCCGCTCTATACGGTAGGCGGCCAGCATCTGATTACTGCGGCAATCCGCTTGTGCGGCGGCGAGAACGTCTTCGAAGCGCTCGCCGCGCCAGCGCCCGCCGTCGGCGTCGAGGATGTGCTCGCGGCGCGACCGGAGGCGATTATCGCCGCCACCGACAATGCGGTCCGGCCGGCCTGGCTGGACGAATGGAGACACTGGAGCGAGCTCCCCGCGGTCGCTCGCGGCAACCTGTTCGTGGTCGACGCGAATCTTTTGCATCGTGCCGGGCCCCGCTTCGCGGCAGGCGCCGAGCAGCTCTGCGCCGCACTCGATCGGGCGCGGGAAAACCTCGGCCGCTGAACCGTTTCTAATCGGGAGCGAATAGACTGCCGCGCGGGCCGGCGACTGCCTTGAGCGAGACGCGATAGACGGCGGAAAGCCGTTCCGCGGTGAGGAGCTCCTGCGCCGACCCGGCGACCGCTTCGCCGTCCGCAAGCAACAGCGCGTGATCGCAATAGCGAACTGCAAGGTTGGGGTCGTGCACGACCATGATCAGCGCTTTGTCATCTAAACGGACTGCGGCGGCCAGCCGCTCGAGCAGCGTGAGCTGGTGCGACAAATCGAGATGGCTGGAAGGCTCGTCGAGCAGAAACAGGCGCGGTTGCTGTGCCAGCAGGGAGGCGAGCGCGACGCGCCGCCGCTCGCCTCCGGAAAGCGTACGCACGTCGCGCGCTTCGGTGCCCGCCATATCGGCGGCCGCCAGCGCCTCGCGTGCGATTTGCACGTCCTCCGCGCTTTCCCATTGCCAGCGCGAAAGATGCGGATGGCGACCGACAAGCACGGATTCGAGCACGGTCGCGGGGAACGCGTCGCTATCATCCTGCAGCAGCAGCCCGCGCAGGCGCGCAACGTCGCGGCGCGCGAGTGTTGCCAGCGGCTTTCCACGGAGCTCGATCGTACCGGCCACCGGACTGCGCAGTCCCGCCAGCGTGTGCAGCAGCGTCGTCTTGCCCGCTCCGTTGCGTCCCAGGATCGCCCAGCATTGGCCGGGCAGGACCGCGAGATCGAGGCCGGTGCATACTTGGTTACCGGCGATGGTCACGCCAAGGCCGTACGCGGCGAGCAGTGGCGGCGTCATCGCTGCTCTCTCCGCAGCAAGTAGAGGAAGGTCGGCACACCGATCAGGGCAGTGATGACACCCGTGGGCAACTGCGTCGGCGCGGCGATCTGGCGCGCCAGTATGTCGGCGACAAGCAGCAGTGTCCCGCCTGCGAGCGCGGATGCCGGCAGGAGCACGCGTTGATCGTTGCCCAGCACGAGGCGCACCGCGTGCGGAACGATCAGGCCGACGAAGCCGATCGCGCCGGCGGTCGTCACCGCGGCGGCGGTCAGGAACGCGGCGAGCGCGAACAGCAGCCATGGAAGGCGCAGGACGTCGACGCCCAGCGCGGCGGCGGCGGTGTCGCCGCGAGCAAGCGCATTCAGGTCGCTGGCGAAAGGCAACGCTGCTGCGATCGCGAGCACCAGCGCGCCCAGCGTGGACCACGCAGCCGGCGGCGCCGAGAGATCGCCGATCAACCAGAAGAGCATGCCACGCAACTGTGCCTCGGGCGCGAGCGACAGGATGAGCGCCACCACGGCGCCCCAGCCGGCTGCGACGACAACCCCCGTGAGCAGAAGCCGCGTCGGCGACCAAGGACCTCCGCCGCGCGCCAGACCGAAGACGATCGCGGTCGACGCCATTGCCCCGCCGAATGCGCCGGCAGAGACGAGCCACGCAGCGCCGCCGAGCAGCATCGCCATCAGCGCGCCGGCCGCAGCGCCGCCTGACACGCCTAATACGTACGGATCTGCCAGAGAATTCCTGAGGAGCACCTGGAGAAGCGCGCCCGCGAGCGCTAGACATCCTCCAGCCGCAAATGCCGCAATCGCGCGCGGCAAGCGGAGCTCGCGCACGATCGCCTGTTGCGTCGAGTCGCCTGAGGCAAACAGCGCGCGCACGACGGACGCTGGGTCGATCGCTACGCTGCCGGCGGAGAGCGCCAGCGCGATTGCGACAAGCGCGATAGCAGCGAGCGCGAGCAGGGCGGGAACGGCGGAAATCCGGAACATCGCGACGAAAAGCTTGGAGAGGGCGAGCCGGCAGGAGCGGCGATTATAGCCCGTGTGCTGTGGCGCCCGGCGCAAAAAGGGAGCCCGCGCCTTCTCCGGCGCGCTGGCCTATAATTTTGCATCCAACGGTTCCGGGGCATTGGGTCGCCGAATCGGTTGATCATGAGCAAAGCATTCACCCGCGAAGAAGAAACCGACCTCGACGACGAGGTCGAGGAAGCTTCGCCGCTGCCCGCCGGGAGCCGCAACTACATGACGCCGGGCGGGTTCGCGCGCCTGAAGTCCGAGTTGAGCCAGCTCGTCGACAAGGAACGTCCGGAAATCGTTGCGACCGTGGCGTGGGCCGCGGGCAACGGCGACCGCTCCGAAAATGGCGACTATATCTACGGCAAGAAGCGCTTGCGCGAGATCGATCGCCGCATCCGTTTTCTCGTCCGGCGCCTCGACCGCGCGGAAGTGGTCGATCCACTGGCGCGGCGTGATGCGGATAACGCCGACCAGATTTTCTTCGGCGCCACCGTGACCGTGACCAACTTGCGCGGCGAAGAGCGCACCGTCAGCATTGTCGGCATCGACGAGATCGACACCGCCCGCGGATACGTCAGCTGGGTATCGCCGATGGCCCGGGCGCTGATCAAGGCGCGCGAAGGCGACATGGTCACGCTCACCACGCCGGGCGGTGTCGAGCAGCTCGAAATTCTGCACGTGCGCTACGAGCCGCTCGCGACAAGCGGCTGAGACTGTCGCAGGGCCCGAGTGCATTCGGCCGTTCACCGCGCCTGCCGGCTCCATGCGCGGATCAACGCACTTGCAAAGGCGCGCAGGTTGACGGCGCTGAAACGTTCCGCCTATAGTGCCCCATGGACTCCGATCTCGCCGGGCTCGAGCAGAAACTCGCCGTATTGCTAGCCGACTACCATCGGGTGCGGGCGGAGAATGAATCGCTCAAGCGCGAGCTGGTGCGCGCCCAGGAGCAACATCGGGCGCTCGCGGCCCGCATGGCAGCCGCGACCGCGCGCCTCGATTCGCTGCTGCAACAGTTGCCCGAGTCGACAAGTTAGGCCCTTCGTGGACGATCGTTCGCTCACTCTCGACGTATCGATCCTCGGCCGCGAGTACCGCGTCGCGTGCAAGGAGTCGGAGCGGGACGAGTTGCTGCAGGCGGTACAGTTTCTCGATCAGCGGATGCGCGAGATCCGCGACTCGGGGAAGGTTGCAGGCACAGAGCGCATTGCCGTGATGGCGGCGCTCAATATCGCGCACGAAGTGCTGCGCGCCAGAAGCGGAACTCCGGCGACCGGCGGTTTTGACAGCGCGGCCATTCAGCGTAGAATTTCCGCCATGCAGACGGCCATCGATCGTGCGATGGCGGAGCAGGAAAAGCTGTTCTGAAGTTGTCGAAAGCCTGCTCGACTGCAACGTTCGTCCCCTGCGGTGTTCGAGCTGGCCATACACTCTTTGAACCAATGCTACGATAGCGTGGTCGCCGCGCCTTGAACGGACCGGTGTGCGCTCCCTACGCGGAAGCGCCTAATGGTCCAGGTAGGCGACCCTCTTGAACCCAGGTTCAAGATGACGGTTGGCACGGCACAGGCGGGGGGCCTATTCTCACGCGGCGTCGCTTTGAAACGGCGCCGCGTTTTTTCGATCCCCTATGCGCCACTGGCTGATGAAATCGGAACCGGACGAGGTCTCGATCGACGACCTCGCGGCGATGCCGAACAAGACGATCGCGTGGTTCGGCGTGCGCAATTACCAGGCGCGGAATTTCATGCGCGACCAGATGCAGGTCGGCGATCTCGCTTTCTTCTACCACTCGAGCTGTCCGGAGCCAGGCATCGCGGGTATCGTACGCATCAGCAAGGCCGCATACCCGGACGCGAGCCAATTCGACCGCAAGAGCCCCTACTATGACCCCAAAGCGACGCGCGCCGCACCGCGCTGGTTCAACGTCGAAGTGACGCTGGTCGAGAAGACGCGGCTCGTTCCGCTCGCCGAGTTGCGTACGCAACGCGAGCTCGCAGCGATGCGGCTCCTGCAACGTGGCAACCGCCTGTCGATCACGCCGGTCGAGCCTGGGGAGTGGAAATTCATTGACGCGAAACTGCTGCGGCGGTAGCGCCGAATGCGGCGTTACAAGCCACTCGCAGGACAGTGGATCCAGAGTCTCGCGCAGCCAGGTCCAGAGCGAAGGCTAAGGGCTCGCCCGATGATGCAGCGGTGGTCGTCCCGGCGAAGGCCGGGACCCAAGCTCGTAGCCGCACGGGCGCAGCACCTTGGGTCCCGGCCTCGCCAAAGCTCGCGTCACTTTGGCGAATACAACGCCCTCAGGACATTTTTCTGCACCTTGCCCATCGCGTTGCGCGGAAGGTCGGCAACCAGGTGTACGCGTTTGGGCACCTTGAAGCTCGCGATATCGGCTTTCAGCGCCGAGATCAGCTCCGATTCGTTCAACGCATCCCCAGGCCGGGTGACCACTACCGCGGTGACGGCTTCGCCGAAATCCGGATCGGGCACGCCGATCACCGCCGATTCGACAACTCCCGGCAGAGCATTGATCTTTTCTTCGATCTCCGCAGGATAGACGTTGAGGCCGCCGGTAATTATCAGGTCTTTCGCGCGGCCGACGATCTTCATATAGCCGTTGGGGAGCCACTCACCCATGTCGCCGGTTTTGAAGTAGCCGTCGGCAGTGAACTCTTCACGCATCTTTTCGGGCATGCGCCAGTATCCGCCGAAGACGTTCGGTCCCTTGACCTCGATGGCGCCGACGGTTTCCGGCCCGCAGGCACGTCCATCGCCATCGGCGATCCGCACCGAGACTCCGGGCAAGGGCGGTCCGACGGAGCCCGGGATGCGCTCGCCCGCGAGGGGGTTCGCGGTGTTCATTCCGGTTTCGGTCATCCCGTAGCGTTCGAGGATGGCGTGTCCCGTGCGCGCGCGAAAGCTTTCGAAGGTTTCGGGGAGAAGCGGCGCCGAGCCGGAAACGAACAGGCGCATGCTGCGGCAAACGTCTGCGTCGAAAGACGGGTCGGCAAGCAGGCGCGTGTAGAACGTCGGCACACCCATCATCACGGTCGCGTGCGGCAGCAATCCGATCACTTCGGCTGCATCGAACTTCGGCAGCCAAAGCATCCGACTGCCCGAGAGCAGCGCACAGTGGCAGGCGACGAACAGGCCATGCACGTGGTAGACGGGAAGGGCATGAAGCAGGACGTCTCCACGCGTGAAGCCCCATTGCTCGACCAGGGTGAGCGCATTGCTGGCGAGATTACGGTGCGAGAGCATGGCGCCTTTGGAGCGTCCCGTGGTGCCCGACGTGTAAACGATGGCCGCCAGGTCGTCGGGCATGGACGATATCGGTTCGAAGCTGTCGCGCTGGTCGGCAGCGCGATCGAGCAGCGTCCCCGCCGCGCCATCGAGCGTGAGGACGGTAGACTGCGGACGCAACGCGGCCGTGGACTCCGCGGCATCGGGCTGGCACACGATCACGGTCGGCTCGGCGTCGGCAAAGAAATATTCGAGCTCGCTCTTCTGATAGCCGGTGTTGAGCGGCAGGTAGACCAGTCCTGCGCGAAGGCAGGCGAGATAGAGCGCGAGCGACTGCCAGCATTTTTCCGTCTGCACGGCCACGCGATCACGAGGACGGCATCCCGCGGCGGAGAGCACGTTGGCGATGCGCGCCGACGTGGCGTCGAGATCGTCGTAGTGAATCACCGGGCCGCCGGGGATAAGCAGGCAAGGCTGCTCCGCATCCTCGGCGAAGTGATCGCGCAAGAGCGCGTACAGATTGGCGTTCATGGTCACGCGCGGCCGGCTACAATTGTACGTCCGAACGTCGAGTGCACGCCCAGCGGTTCGTCGTGAATCTGCCCTCCATCATGCGCTATGTTGCCGCCTGCGAGCCCGGACCGCCGGAGGTGCTGGCCGTCGCAGAAACGCAGGTGCCCGCGCCCAAGCGAGGCGACGTCTTGATTTGCGTTGCCTATGCCGGCGTCAATCGTCCCGACTGTCTGCAACGCGCGGGGGGCTATCCGCCGCCACCGGATGCGTCGCCGGTCATCGGACTCGAAGTCGCCGGGACGATCGTTGCGCTGGGCGAGGACGCCGATGCGTGGCGCGTAGGTGATCTCGTGTGCGCGCTGACGCCGGGTGGCGGCTACGCGGAGTACTGCACGGCACCGGCCGCCCACTGCCTGCCGCTGCCGCGCGGATTGTCGCTGCTGGAAGCGGCGAGCCTGCCCGAGAACTATTTCACCGTGTGGCACAACGTGTTCGAGCGCGGCCGGCTGCAACAGGGCGAGTCGCTCCTCGTGCACGGCGGCTCGAGCGGCATCGGGCTCTGCGCGATACAGTTGGCGAAAGCATTCGGGGCGACGGTGATCACGACCGTCGGCAGCGCGGACAAGGCTGCGTATTGCCGCGACATCGGCGCTGATCACGCGATCAACTATCGAGAACAGGATTTCGCGGCCGGGGTCGCCGGGATAACGGCGAAGCGCGGCGTCGATGTCGTGCTCGACATGGTCGGCGGCGATTATATCGAGAAGAACCTAAAGTGTCTCGCACTCGAGGGCCGGTTGGTGATCATCGCGTTCATGCACGGCAGCCGTGCCGAGGTCGACTGGCGGTTCATCATGCTCAGGCGCCTGACCGTCACCGGTTCGACGATGCGCGCGAGCCCGCGCGAGCGCAAAGCCGCCATCGCGCGGGCGCTGCGCGAACGCGTCTGGCCGCTGTTCGAGGCAGGGCGTCTGAAGCCCGTGATCTACCGCGTGTTTCCGCTGCAGGAAGCCGCGGCTGCGCACGCGCTGATGGAGTCGTCGCAACACATCGGCAAGATCATGCTGGCAGTTCGCCCCGAATAGAACATCGCCGCACACGCAATATCCCGCAAGCGTCGCCGCATGGCCCTTCGCCGAATATCCAGCATCCAGTCCCCGCCATACGGCGTTTTGGGCCGCAAGCTCAGCGCGTCACGCGTTTTCCGAGCGTCCTATTCTTTTCTTCCAAGTCGCCATCCCGCGCGAAATGAGAGGCCAGCAAAGAATCACCAGCGCGAGCGTGACGATCGAACCGACAAGACCGTTGGACCAGAACACTGTGAGGCTGCCGCCCGACGCCAGCATTGACTGCCGGAAGGCTGTCTCCGCCATGTCTCCCAGCACCAAGGCGAGCACCAGAGGCGCAAGCGGATATTTCAGCTTCTTGAAGAAATAGCCTATGACGCCGAAGACCATCATCAATACGACATCGAACATCCGGTTGTGGACGGTGTATGCGCCGATGGCGCAGATCACCACGATGACCGGCGCAATGATGGCAAAAGGGATACGTAATATCGCCGCCCACCACGGCACCGTCGTCAGCACGATCAAGAGCCCGACGATATTGCCAAGATACATGCTGGCGATGAGCCCCCACACAAAGTCCTTGTGTTCGATGAACAGCAGAGGTCCCGGCTGGAGCCCCCAGATCAGCAGGCCCCCAAGCAACACTGCTGCCGTGGGAGAACCTGGAATCCCCAAAGTCAGCATGGGCAGCAATGCGCTCGTGCCGGCCGCGTGGGCCGCGGTCTCGGGGGCGACGACGCCCTCGATTTGACCCTCCCCGAACTTGTCCCCGTGTTTCGATATCCGCCTCGCCATTCCGTAGCTCATGAAGGACGCGGGGGTCGCACCGCCGGGCGTGATGCCCATCCAACAGCCGATCAGGCACGAGCGCAGCGAGGTCACCCAGTACTGCGGCAACTTTGCCCAGGTCTGCAATACGATTTTCGGGTTTATTTTCCCTTTGGCTTCTTTGAACGCCAGGCCCTCTTCCATCGTGATCAGGATCTCGCCGATCCCGAAAAGCCCGATCACCGCAATCAGGAAGTCGAATCCCTGCAGCATTTCGGTAAATCCGAACGTCATCCGCAACGTGCCGGTGACCGTGTCGAGTCCGACCGCCGCCAGTGCAAAGCCGAGCATCATCGACGCGATCGTCTTGAGCGGCGGCTCCCGGCCCATTCCGACAAAGCTGCAGAACGTCAACAACTGGACTCCGAAATACTCCGGTGGACCGAATTTGAGCGCAAACTTGGCGACCAGCGGAGCCAGGAAAGTGATCATGATGACCGCAACCAGCGCACCGACGAACGAAGACGTGAACGCCGCCGTCATCGCTTCGCCCGCCCGCCCTTTTTGCGCCATCGGATAGCCGTCGAAAGTCGTTGCAACGGACCACGGCTCGCCCGGTATGTTGAACAGAATCGAGGTGATCGCGCCCCCGAACAGCGCGCCCCAGTAAATACAGGAGAGCATGATGATCGCCGAGGTCGGCGACATCGAGAACGTCAGCGGCAGAAGAATGGCGACGCCATTGGCGCCACCGAGTCCCGGCAGAACACCGATCAACACGCCGAGCAGAATGCCAATCAGCATGAACAGCAGATTCTTCCAGGTGAGCACGACCGCGAACCCCTGCATCAAGTTGGCGACGTCCTCCACGCAAATTCCTCCCAACGATTGGTTCGCAGCACAATGCGGGCGCGTCGACGAGCGCGCCCGTGACTCAGTAGCCCAACAAGTGCTCTAGCGGCCCTTTGGGTAGCGGCACGAGAAACCAGATCTCGAACATCAGAAACGTGGCGATCGGCACGCCGAGACTCACCGCCAGCGCCGACGGCCATTTGTACTTACCCTGCCAAAGCATGAACGTGCCGATATAAATCGCCGACGCAACGTAAATTCCAAGCAGGACAATGAGAGCGACGTAGACGATCGTCGGCCACAGCATCGTCAGTACCGGCTTGAGCTCGTCGCGCGTGACGAACGTCGCGGCGGCGAGGCTTTTCCAGTGTCGCAGCGCCTGGACGAAAATACCCGCGCCTGTGATCGCCAGGATGCAGCCGATGTAGAAGGGAAAGTATCCCGCCCTCGGGCCGTCGGAGCCCCACGTCGTGCCCACGCGCAGGCTGTCGACGATAACGACGGCAGCGACCACGACGAACAGCAGGGCGACGACAATTTCCACCCAGCACGTGCGAACGTCGCCCCGTGCTTTATCGTCTTGCGTCGACATGGTCTATTTCGCGATGAAACCGGCTTCTTGCATCAGTGTGCGATGCGTGTTCTCGGCGTTCGAAACCCAGTCCACGTACTGCTTGCCGGACATGAACGTGTCGTTGAACGCGGCATCTTCGGTGTACTTCTTCCACTCCGGCAGGGCCCGCACCTTCTTGAACAAATCGACGTAGAAATCGACCTGGTCCTGGCTTACACCCGGCGGCATGAAGATCCCGCGCAGCATCAGGTATTCGACGTCGACGCCCTGAGACTTGCAGGTGGGAACGTCCTGCCACGACTGTGTCGACGTGACCTTGTTTGGATACGGCATCGGCTTGGTATCGAACACGCACAGCGGCCGCAGCGCGCCTGCGCGCCATTGCGCGATCGCTTCGATGGGGTTGTTGACCGTCGAATCGACGTGCTTGCCGACCAGTTGCACCGCGACATCGCCGCCACCCTTGTACGGAATGTAGGTCATCTTCTTGCCGACCGTCTTTTCGAGGGCCACCGTGATGATCTGGTCCTCCTGCTTAGAGCCCGTGCCGCCCATCTTGAACTGCCCGTCCTTTCCGCCCTTGATTGCGCCGATATAGTCCTGCGCAGTCTTGTAGGGCGTCTCGGCGTTGACCCACAGCACGAACTCGTCGAGCGCCAGCATCGCGACCGGCGTCAGGTCTTTCCAGTTGAAGGGCACGCCCGTTGCAAGAGGCGTCGTGAACAAATTCGAAAGCGTGATGATGATCTTGTGTGGATCGCCCTTGGCGCCCTTGACATCGAGGAAGCCCTCGGCTCCGGCACCACCGGATTTGTTGACGACGATGAATGGCTGCTTCATCAGATTGTGCTTGGCGACAATGCCTTGCAGGAACCGGGCCATCTGGTCCGCGCCGCCGCCGGTTCCGGCCGGGACAATGAACTCGACCGGCTTGGTCGGTTCCCACGCCGCCGACGCTGGCGGGGATTGCATTGCCGCGAATCCGGCGAAAACGCCGGCGACCAACAGCCCTTTGCAAACTCGATTCGGTTTCATCGTTCCTCCTAAAAAGCTTGGCCCATGTTTGCGCGTTTTCACCCGAAGGGCGATTCGCACTTGATCGCTTGCCCCAACCAGCTCCCGCTGATACTTTCCGCCGTCTATCCGGGTTTGACAAGACCGGCGCCGCGCGCCCACTGGTACTTGGCGCCCAGCACGGCGACCGGCATCTCGGTCGAATAGGGATAGGCCGGAATGCCGTGGTCGAAAAGATATTCGGCCGCTTCCTCGACTTGCACGTCACCTGCCAGCGACGCGACAACCGGCTTGTCGATCCCTTTGGCCCGCATCTCTTCGACAACCTCGGCCGCGAGCTTGGCAAACACCATCGGCGGCGTGATGATCGTGTGCCAGTAGCCAAGGATCAAGGCGTGGATGCGCGGGTCTTCCAGCCCGAGGCGGATCGTGTTCTGGTAAGTCTTGGGGGGCTCGCCGCCGGTGATGTCGACCGGGTTCCCCGCCGCACCGAACGGCGGAATGAACTTGCGAAACGCGGCGTCGAGATCGGGCGGCATGGACATAAGCGTAAGACCGTTGTCAACGACCGCATCGGAGAGCAGCACGCCCGACCCGCCGGCTCCGGTGATGATGATCACGTTCTCGCCCTTCGGCGTCGGGAGCACCGGGATCGCCCGGGCGAATTCGAGCAGGTCGCGCAGGCTCCGCGCCCGAATGACTCCCGATTGCTTGAGCACGTCCTCGTAGATCCTGTCGTTGCCGGCGAGCGCTCCGGTATGCGAGCTCGCCGCGCGCGCGCCCATGGCGGTGCGTCCGGCCTTGAGCACGACGACCGGTTTCTTCTTCGAAACACGCTTGGCGACTTCGGCGAAAGCGCGCCCGTCCTTCAGATCCTCGCAGTGCTGGGCGATGATCTGCGTGTTGTCGTCCTGCTCGAAGAACGTGAGCAGATCGTCTTCGTCGATGTCGCATTTGTTGCCCAAGCCCACGATGGCGGAGACGCCCATCTTGGCCGAGCGCGAAAAACCGATGATCGCCATACCGATGCCGCCTGATTGCGACGACAGCGCCGCGTGGCCCTTGAAGTCGTAGGCGGTGCAGAAGGTCGCGCAAAGGTTCTTCCACGTATAGTAGAAGCCGTAGATATTGGGGCCCATCAGGCGTACGCCGTACTTGCGCCCGATCTCGACGATTTCCTTCTGGCCTTCCACGTTGCCGGTCTCCGCGAAGCCGGATGGGATGAGCACCGCGCCGGGAATCTTCTTCTCGCCGACCTCGACCAGTGCCTGCGCGACGAACTTGGCAGGGATCGCGAATACCGCGACGTCGATCTTGCCGGGCACGTCCTTGACGCTTTTGTACGCCTTGCGCCCCATGATATCGCTCGCGGACGGGTTGATCGGGTAGATCTCGCCTTTGTACCCGCCGTTGATGAGATTCTTCATCACCGAGTTGCCGATCTTCCCATCTTCGGATGAGGCACCAATGACGGCGACGGAGTCCGGCTTCATGATGCGATTCATATCGCGGACGATGTCCTCGTGGCTCGGCCGGTAGCGCGCCGGTGCCGGCGCAAAGTCGACCACGATGCGCACGTCGGCGGCCGTCGCGCCGTTCTTGGTGGCGAAGACCGGGTTCAAATCCATCTCGGCGATTTCGGGAAAATCCGACACGAGCTGCGACACGCTTTGGATGATGCGCGCTAGCGCTTCGCGGTCGATCGGGTCGGCACCACGCACGCCCTTGAGGATCGCCGCGGCCGCGATGCCGTCCTGCATCGCCAACGCGTCTTCGCGCGTCGCAGGCGCCAGGCGGAACGTGATGTCCTTGAGTACTTCTACCAGCACGCCGCCCACACCG
>WNFV01005818.1_pt1 | contig 14847 bp, 12 predicted proteins | sample 5400101 | NCBI WGS metagenome assembly WNFV01 (sample SAMN13153361, study PRJNA577476) | soil metagenome | isolation source: 115 cm soil or saprolite under grassland replicate 1 | place: USA:California | collected 2016-06-15 | reverse complement strand
GCCGCGGTGCCCCGAGGCCAGCTCGCTCCGGCCCTGCCCGCCCGGCTGTCCATGCGCCGCAATGTCCCTGACACGGCCACCGCCGAGTCGATCGCGTCGCTTTCCTGAACACCGCGCCCGTTCGGGTCATCCGGCGCGCGTCGTCTCACACGGGTGTCGCGCTCGCGCGCGGTCAGCCTGCGTCTAGTCCCAGACCTCCATAGCCGAACGGTATGGCCGAAACACATCAACTCTGCCCGCCACACTCGACATAATGTCTTCGATCCGCGTCACGTCGTGCTCGGACAGCTGCACCCGCGCCGCGCCGACGTTCTCCTCGATCTCGGCCGGCACGCGCGCGCCGACCATCGCCGTCGTCACCGCCGGGTTGCGCACCACCCATGCCAGCGCGAGCTGCGCCACCGTGAGACCCTTCGGCGCGGCGACCTCCTCGCGCAGGCGCTGCACCAGGCGCACGTTGTGTCGGAAGTTGTCGCCCCGCAGGATCGGCTGACCAAAGGCGACGCCGCCCGAGCGCCAGTCCGCCGAGTCGAACGTGGTGTCCTCGGCGAACGCGCCGGTTAGTAAGCCATACGCCAGCGAGCCGTAGGCCATGACGCCGATGCCACGCGCGCGGCAGAACGGGAAGACATCGCGCTCCATGCGTCGATCGAACAGGTTGTAGCCAACCTGCAGCACGTCGAGCGGGCGCAGGGCGAGGCACTGCTCGAGCAGCGGCACGTCGAAATTCGAGACGCCGACCAGGCGCACCTTGCCCGCGTGCTGGATTTCATCGAGGGCGCCCATCGTCTCCTCAAAGGGCGTGTTGGCATCCGGCCAGTGCACCAGGTAGACGTCGATATGATCGGTGCGCAGGCGCCGCAAGCTGTCGTCGACCTCGCGCAGGATCGCCGCCCGGCTGCTGTCGCGACCGGGCGTACCGCCTGGGATGATGCCGCATTTGGTGACCACGATGGCCTGGTCGCGTCGACCCTCGAGCGCCGCGCCGAGCGTCTCTTCGGCGTGCCCCGCCCCGTACGCCGGTGCGGTATCGAAGCAGGTGATGCCCTGATCCAGAGCGTGACGGATGGTCTGGACGGCTTCGCTGTCGTCGATCGGACCGTAACGGTCGCCGCTCATTGGCCAACTGCCAAGGGTGATCGGCGAGACTTTGAGGCCGCTGTTACCGAACTCGCGTGCGTCCATTACACCCCCGCTCTTGACGGAACGTCAGCCCGCGTGTGCGGCTGACTGACCAGCAGCAATCGATCGTGTGCATCGAACGGCAGCTCTTCGAGTGGACCGTCCATCTCGAGACGCGGGTGTGCGGCCACGTCATCCACAAGTGCTTCACTCACCCACAGCTCGCCGAGCTCGAGCGTGCTGCGGACGATCGCCACTCGTGGCGACTCGTGCACGCCTGCCGCGTGCAACGCGACGCCCAGGGCCAGTCGATCGGACGCGAGCACGATCGGAATCTTGATCGCGGCCAGCGCGCCCGCGGTCAGGCCGTTCATGTAGGTCTTGTCGAGGTCGAGCTTGTCGAAGAGTCGGCGCGTCGTGAAGTCGGCGATACCCACGCCCAGGCCGTTGCCGTCCGACTCCTCGGTCAGGTCGAGTACGACGATGCGCTCGAAGTTCGGGACCTGGTCACCGCCGATGCGTCGCCACATGCCGACGACGTTGTAGTCCATGCCGCTGCCCGAAATGTTCTTGCCCAGCCAGCCCACGACCAGTACGTGCAGGTGCTCGAAGGGGATGCGCGGCAGGTACGCGTTGGCCGTCTCGAGGAGCTCGCGATCCGTCTCCAGGAACCCGTCGGGCAGCGTAGCGCGAATGACGGCGAGCTCGTGCGCGGCGTTTTCGACCAGCGCCAGCCCGGCCACGACATTGTTGTGCTCGAGCGACAGGCGCGCCGCGAGCGGAATGTGCTCCTTGAGCCCGAACGCGTGGACCTGCTCGGCGCCAAGCTGTTTACCTAAACCGATCGAGGTCATCTTGCACAGGCCACTTTCGATCGGACCGCGGAACGCGGTGTGCGCCTTGACCCGATTGACGACGATCGTCGCGTCGGCCTGCGCTGCGAGGGCATCGAAGTAGACCCTGGCGCCACTCGGCAAGCGACCGAGCTCGACGGTGTCCATCGTTGCCCTGATCGGTGCGCCGACGCTCTGCTCGGTGATCCCGTATTCGGCCAGCACGTGCCGCTGCCCTTCCGGCGTGGCGCCGCCATGGCTGCCCATCGCGGGCACGACGAACGGCTGCGCGCCCGCTGCACGGACCACGTCGGCGACCGTGCGCGTCACCAGCGGGATGTCGGCGATGCCGCGACTGCCCGCTGTGATCGCGACCGACGCACCGCGTTTTAGCTGGCGCGTCAGTCCGATCCGCTCGAGCTCGCTGCGTACAGTCGCCGCGACGTCGTCGATGCGGTCGCTCGGCAGCGCCTGCCGGATGCGCGCGAAGCGCGGCAGTGGCCGGACGGGAAAGTCGGGCACGGATCGAAGTGTACGATTCCGCTCACCGCTGGCCGCCCCGCGCCCCTTCGCCGCACTGCACACCGATGCCAGCGCGGCTGGTGGTGGGCCTCGCACGCCGTCGCATGCCGCCGTGGTTCCGTCGATCCCGCGTCGCCGCGCCTCGACGGTGGGTCCGCCGCCGCCGCGCCGCGCCATCAGTGGCCATCCTGCGTTGCTGTCCCAGGCTGTCCCAGGCGGCTGCTCAGTATCCTAAGCAACGTGCTTATTATCATGAGCGCTCAATATATTGAGCAAGGCGTCACGGTATATCGTAGGCGCTGATGCGTCGTTGGCACCGGCGCGAACAGCCGCGGCAGCGTACGCTGCGCTGGGGCGTGCTGGTGATCTTCGCCGCCGCGGCGTTGTGCAACCTCGCGCTCGCCGTCGCCCTGATCGGCCGCCCCGACGAGACGCGCTATGGCGAGTCGCTCATCTACGACCACGCCGCGCGCCTGCTGCGCAGCGAACCGCTGTACCAGCCGCTGGACGCGCCGCCGTTCACCGTCGCCAATTACACGCCGCTGTACTACTACGTGGTCGCCGGCCTGCGCGCCGTGTTCGGACCAGGCTTCGGCCCAGGTCGGCTCGTGTCGCTGCTCTGTGGCCTGGTCGCGGTCGTGCTGACCGGCTACCTGGCCGCACGCCGCACGCGCGCGCTGTGGCCCGGTCTTGCCGCCGCGCTGCTGTTCGCCGGGCTCGGCCTCGTCGGCTCCGTGCCATGGACCGCTGCCTACAAAGAGGATGTGCTGGGCATTGCCCTGGGCCTTGCGTGCGTCGCGGTACTCGACGTAACGACCACGACATCGCGCATCGGGATTGTGCTTGCCGCGCTGCTCGCGGCGGGCGCATTCCTGACCAAACAATCCCTGGTCGGCCCGGCGCTGTGTGGGGTGGTGTGGCTGCTCGCCTGCCGCCCGCGCAGCGCGCCGCTCTTCGCCAGCGTAGTAGTGGCCAGCGTCGCGGCGACCGCGCTTGCCCTCGAGGCGACCACGGGCGCCTTCCTGGCTAACACGGTCAGCGGCAATAGCCATCAGCCGTTTGACGCGCTGACGTTCGAGCACAATCTGAGCGAGTTGATCGCGTTTCAGGCCGTACCCAGCGCGATCGCCCTGGTGTATCTGGTCGGCCGGCGCGTGCTGCACGACCTGCTGGCGCTGAACTGGCTCGGCTCAATCGCTCCGCTCGTACCGCTGGGCGCGATTGGCGCGGACTACAACTACTGGCTCTCGTTCGCCGCGGCCTCAGCCGTCCTGACCAGCGTCGTAGTCTGGGAGCAGCGCGGCCGCTGGACCGGCGTCGTGGCTACGCTGCTGCTCATGCTGAATGCAGCGGCCGGGACCCAGGTCGTGCGCCAGGTGATCGCGCAGCCGGCCTACGTACTCGGCGAGCCCACTGATGCCGCGACGTTCAACAGCCTGGTCGAGCGCGTGGAGGCAACGTACGGCACTGTGCTGGCCGACCCGCTCGACGTCCTCGTCCTGGCCGACCGGCCGATCCTCCTCGAGCCGATCCTGTACAGCCTGTTGGAGCAAGACGGCTCGTGGGACCCCGCGCCGATGGTCGAACGCGTGTGTCACGGTGAGATCGCATTGCTCGTGCTCGGCTATCCCCTCGAAGAGGTCGGCCAGCGCTTCCCGCCCGCCGTAGCCGCGGCGTTGCGCCGGACAATGCAGCTCGAGCGCACCGTCCCGCTGGCCGGTCGCTCACGCTACATACTCGTTCGCGACCCACAAGCTCGCGGCTGCGCCTGACGGGCGCTTTGACCACGAATTCGAAGGGACGCCGACAGCATGCAATCGGCCGGCTGCCGTCCCAGACCGGCGGATGACGGGCCGTCTACTCAGTGAAACCGGCCGCCGCCCCACAACCTGAGCTGTCGCGCCAGCATGCGATCCGTGCCGCCAGTCTTGGCCAAAAAACGGCCCGCCACTGCGTTATCAGATCAAAGCCGTCCCATGCCGCCGCCCTCGGGCGGGCTTGCCTGATGGACATCTCGACGCCATGCCCGGCCAGGTAAGGACGGGTGCCGCCGACGCTCCACACCGCCTTCGGCGCCACCACAAGGTCCGCCGGCATCCCGTCGGCCACTCTTGGCCAAAGACGGCCCGCCACTGCGCGATCAGGTGAGGAGCCGTCCTGAACCGCCGGCGATAGGCGCGCCGCGCCTGATGGAGGTCTCGATGCCATGCCCCGGGCAACCATGACCCACATGCCGCCGACGCTCCACATCGCTCCACACCACCCTGGCGCCACCACGGGATCTGCCACCAGCCGCTGCCACTCGGGCACGCTCGGCGCAGCACCCACGACACCCCAAGCCGGCCGCGCAGCACCCCGCAGCGCAGGCGTATGGCTCGCACACGGTCGACGGCCAGACAAACGCCGAACAATGGCTTTGTCAGCCTGAAGACAGGCCTGTGCAAAAGCTGAGGCTGTCGGCACTGCGCCCGGCGGCTATGGTCTGAACACCGCAGTGCGTGCGCACACGTTAGACAGTGCCGCGTTCGGCGCGGCGCTGCGCCGAATGCTGCTGATCGTTCTGGGCCTCGCCGCGCTGCTCAATCTCGCCCTGGCGCTGATGCTGATCGCCCGGCCTGACGAGCTGCGCTACGGCGAGGCGCTCGTGTACGACCAGGCGGCGCGCGTGCTGCGCGGCGAACCGCTCTATCAGCACCTCGATGCACCGCCGTACACGATCGTCACCTACACGCCGCTGTACTACTGGCTGATCGCTGCCCTGCGTGCCCTGGCCGGCCCGGGGTTCATGTCTGGACGAGTGCTGTCGCTGCTGACTGGCCTGATCTCGGGTGTCCTCGTGAGCTGGCTGGCGTGGCAGCGGTCGCGTGCAGTGTGGCCAGCTATCGCGGCCGGCCTGCTGTTCGCCGGGCTCGGTTTGGTCGGACCACTACCGTGGACGGCGGTCGCCAAACCTGATGTCCCGGTGCTCGGGCTGTCGCTGGCCAGTGTGGCACTGCTCGCGTCCGGCTCGGCATCGCGCCGAACCGCGATCGGCGCGGGCGCATTGGCGGCAGCAGCGGTGCTGTGCAAGCAGTCGGCGATCGGTCCGGCGATCGCTGGTGTCGTGTGGCTGAGCGCGTGTCAGCCGCGCCGTTTGACGTGGTTCGTGGGCACGGGCGTCCTGCTGAGTGTCGCGTGTGGGCTGGGACTCGAGCTGAGCACGGGCGCCTTCGTCGAGAACATGATCGCGACGCTGCGCCGCACCTTTGACGCTCGGGCGCTGGTGTCCAATCTGGCCGTCCTCGGGCTGTTTCAGGCGGTGCCGGTTTCGATCGCGCTGGCGCTGCGCACGCCGCTGCCGCTCGTCAAGGACCTGGTGCTGCTGAACTGGCTCGGAGCGCTGGCGCCGCTGGTCGGGTTCGGCGCGGTCGGCTCGGATTACAATTATTGGCAGCCGCTGGCCGCCTTTACAGCCGTTATCACCGCGAGTGCGATGTGGGAGCATCGCACCAGTTCCGCGGGCCGGCTGGCCACAGCGCTGCTGGGCGTGAGCGGCCTCGCGGGCGTGATCGCCGTCGGCGGCGCGGCGTGGGCGAGCGCCTACCTGTATCAGGTGCCGGGGCGCCCTAGCGTGCCCGGTCTGGCGGTGGCAGTCGCGGAGGTGGCGCCACTACAGGGCGACGTACTCGCCGATCCACTCGACGTAATCGTTGCACTTGACCGACGGATCTTGCTCGATCCGCTGGCCTATCACGAGCTCGAGGCAGCCGGCGTCTGGGACCCCACGCCGCTGGTCAAGCGCATCTGCGCTGGCGAGGTTGGTGTCGTAGCGCTGGGCTATCGGCTCGAGGATGCCCAGGCTGACGCGCGCTGGCCTGCGCGTGTGCTCGAGGCGGTACGCGCCCAGGTCATCGAGGAGCGCCAGCTGCCGAGCGGCTTTCGGCCGTGGTACGTCTATCGGCTCGCGCCGAGCCGCGCGGGCGCGGCTACGCCAACTTCGCCAGGATCGTCACCCGCGATGGGAGCAACGTCCGCAGCCGCGGCCGTCGCGGCGGTCGCAAGTCCGCTGGCAGGCGCGTCGATGACGCCCGCGCCGTCGGTCGGAGCGACGTCCGTGGCGCCGCCAGCATCGGTAGCGACAGACTCGGTCGCGCGCTCGCGGCGGCCCCCGTGCGCCTGACGACGTTTGTCAGACATAAGATGGATTATATCTGATAAGAGGCTGCCTGGGGGTGGGCGGATGGCGGGTGGCGCACGGCGCGTGCGGGTCATGCCTCGCGGCGCTGGCTGCCCTCGTGGCGAGGCCCGTGCGGAGGTCGTGCGGGCGCGAGCGCGACCGCGACGGCGCAGTGACGGTGCGCGTGACGCTGGAGGCCCTGCCGTATCGGTTCGGCCCCTGTGTCGGCGCGCCCGGGTCACGGCGGCGTGGCACGCGGCGTTCCCAGGCTGCTTCGCGTCAGGTTCGGTCCGGAGGGTTTTCTCGGGCTGGCCCATAGCGTCAGGCCTGCCCGGCGCGTGCTCAACGTTATGTCAAGAGTCGCCGAAGACCGGCCAGCTAGCCAGCCACAAACCTGGTCTGCCGGCCGATGTGTGGAACCACAGCCCGTGCGACGGTGTTATCACCGATATGCTCGCGCGCCCGTTCCACCAGCTCGCCGACGGGCGACGGCTCTTCGCGCGCCCATTGCGCGCCGAAGACGCACCGCGCCTCATCGACCTCTACCAGCGCCTGTCGCCCGAGACCATCCGGCGACGCTTCCTGCGCGCTCGGCCGAACTTTGACCCCGCCGAGGCCGTGGCCTTGGCTTCGGTCGACCAGGTCCAGCGGGTGGCGATCGCGGTCGTCTCGAGTCCGAGCCCAGCGGCGGACATCGTCGCCGTCGGCCGCTTTCACCGCGCCCCGTCCGGCGAGAGCGCCGAGCTGTCACTGCTCGTCGAAGATGCCTATCAGCAGCTCGGGCTGGGTCGACTGCTCCTGCGCGCGCTGCTCAAAGAAGCGGCTCGGCGCGGACTGCGGGTGCTCGACGGCCACGTGCTGTTCGACAACGCCCCGCTCTTGCGCTTGCTGCGGACGAGCGGCCGGCCGCTCGAGGTGGCGTGGCACGGTGGCGACGTGCTCGACTTCAAGCTGCAGGTGTTCCCTGCGCGCAGGCTCGCGGCGCGGCAGCGCACCACGCAATCCGCTACGCTCGAGCACGGCGCGGCCTGAGCGAACCGCGACGCCCGGCGCGGGCCCCCACGACGCCGGCGCCCCGCGCTGGCGGGGTGGCATCCGTCTACAAGGCGCGCCAGCCGGCGAGACGCCGGCGATTGTTGGAAGCAGGGCGCCTGGTGAGTAGACTCGCGGGCCGTGGGTCGTCGATTTGTCCGCGCGTTGCTGCTGGCCGCGTTCGTGGCGTCATCGGCGGTGCCCGCGCTGGCCGAAACGAGCGGGCAAGAGCACCTCAGGGTGGTCTTTGTCGGGGGCCTGGGCTCGACCGCGACCAGCAATCAACTGACGTTCGGGCCGCTCTCGGGCGCACTCACGTCGGGCGCCGGCTACGCGCGCGACGATCTGCTGACCTTCGGCTACGCGGGCGGCGATACCTGCCAGCCACTGTCCTCGAGCGCTGAGCAGCTCGCGGGCTACATGCGCGACCTGCGCGACAGCAAACAGGCCGACGGCGTGGTGCTGGTCGGGCATTCGATGGGCGGCGTGGTCGCGCTCGACGCCGCGGCGCACCTCTTGCAGCTCACACAGCAGGACGCAGCACGGCCGTTCGTGCGGCGGATCATCACTGTCGACTCGCCGCTGGGCGGGCTGACCCGCTTCCAGCGCGCGGTGATCGCCGACCTGTGGCTCGGCGTCTGCCCGGCCGCCAACGACGCCGTCCAGCGCTATGCCGACACGGCCTGGCCGGCGACGCTCTCAGGCCGCGTGCGCGGCCTGATCGAGGATGGCGTGCAGGTCTACGCGGTGGCCAACCCCGAGGACCTGCTGCTCGACACCTGGACGCAGTACGTGCCCGAGGTGAGCGTGAACGTCACACTCAGCGCGATCGACGGCGGCCTCAGCCACTCGGCGGTGCTCACCCTGCCGCACGCGGTGGCCGAGCTGGTGCGGCTGGTCGGCACTCGCGCCGCCTGAGCTCGACCAGGGTCACGAGCGCTAGGGATAAATGCCACGCGTGAGCGTTGCCTCGGCGACTCGGCTCACGGCCAGCATGTACGCGGCCAGGCGCATGTCGACGTCGTGCTCGATCGACGTGCGGTGCACGTCTTCGAAGGCACGCACCATCACCCTGCGTAGCCGGGCGTTGATCTCGTCGATCGACCAGAAGAACTCCTCGCGGTCCTGGACCCACTCGAAGTAGCTCACGGTAACCCCGCCGGCGTTGCACAGCACGTCGGGGATGACGAAGATGCCTCGACTGCGCAGCAGGTCGTCGGCTTCGGGGGTGGTCGGTCCATTGGCTGCCTCGGCGACGATGCGCGCCTGAATGCGCGGCGCGTTGCGCTCGGTGATGACGCTTTCGAGCGCGGCCGGGATGAGCACGTCGCAGTCGAGCTCGAGCAGCTCCTCGTTGCTGACAGGCCGCGTGCGCGGCGCATCTACCACCGAGCCGGTCTCTTGCTTATGTCGAGTGACCAGCGCGAGGTCCAGGCCCTCGGGATCGAACACGCCGCCCTTCGAATCGCTCACCGCGATGACCTTCGCGCCCAGCTCGCCCATGAAGCGCGCGGCGCCACCACCGGCGTTGCCGAAGCCCTGCACGGCGACCCGTGAGCCGTTGATCTCGAGGTCGAGCGCCTTCGCGGCCTCCTGGACGGTGTACACGGTGCCGCGCCCCGTGGCCTCGCTGCGGCCTTCGCTGCCGCCGATACTGACCGGCTTGCCGGTGACGACACCCGGCACCGAGTAGCCACGGTGCATCGAGTACGTGTCCATCATCCACGCCATGACCTGGGCGTTGGTGTTGACATCGGGCGCGGGTATGTCACTGTCCGGGCCGATCATGTCGCCCAGCTCGGTGGTGAACCGCCGCGTCAGACGCTCCAGCTCGCGCAGCGACAGCGACTTGGGGTCGCACGTGACGCCGCCTTTGGCACCGCCATACGGAATCTTCACGCACGCGCACTTCCACGTCATCCACATCGCCAGCGCGCGCACCTCGGCGATGCCGGTCTGTGGATGGAAGCGAATGCCTCCCTTGGCCGGGCCGCGGGTAACGTTGTGCCACACGCGGTAGCCGGTAAAGACGCGCGTCGAGCCATCGTCGAGCTGGACGGGGAAGTGCACGGTCATCTCGCGCTTCGGGTGACGCAGCACCTCGCGCACGGCCGGGCCGAGGTTGAGCTTGTCAGCGGCACGGTCGTACTGCTTGAGGGCAATGTCCCAGGCCGAACGCTCGATGACGGTGGTGCCGGCGGTTCCGGCGACGAGACCAGACGACGTGCGGCCGGCGGGACTCAGGTCGGGCTGAGTCATACGTGCTCGGTGCTCCTCTCCGTTGAGGCTGCGGCCTCGATTCTAGCTGACGAACGTGATCCGACCTGTTCGATGCCACCTGCAGATACGGCACGGCGCTTGCAGCTACGCCGCACGCGTGTATTGCCCCCAGTGCGGCGCGAGCGCGGCAGACGATGCACGCTTCTGTCGCGCGTGTGGCACGAGCCTTTCGGCAACTGAGTCGGCGGTGGCGACAGCGCCTGCTGCCGCGGTCCGGCCGACGGTCCGGCCTGGCTATCTGGCGTCGAACGTCGACGCCCTGGATGCCGCGGTCACTGCGCCCGTCGTCTACGCCGGGTTCTGGCGCCGTTTCGCGGCCGCGTTCCTTGACGGCATCATCGTGTACGTCATCAGCTTCGTGATTGGCGCCGTGCTCGGCATCGTGCTGGCCGTCGCCGACGCCGGCGAGCACACGCTGGCAGTGATCTCATACATCGTCCGCTTGCTGATCGGCGTGCTGTACTACCCGACCCAGGAGAGCTCGGAGGCCCAGGCGACCTTCGGCAAGCGCGCACTCGGCATCAAGGTCACCGATCTGCATGGCCAGCGGATCACCTTCCTGCGCGCGCTCGGGCGGACACTGGCCAAGTGGCTGTCAGCGTTGACGCTGCTGATCGGCTATCTGATGGCGGCGTTTACGGCGCGCAAGCAGGCGCTGCACGACATGATGGCGGGCACGCTCGTGGTCCGCTCAGGATCCTGAGCAGCCGCTCATTATATTGAGCAGACTTGCTCAGCGGAGCGCGTACGGGCGGAAAGAGGCCGTGTAGCGCGCGGGCAGCGAACCGGTGATCAGCGTGCCGGTTTCGGTGTGGCGCTCGGTGGCGATCGTGCCTTTGCGATGGAACAGATCGACCAGCTGTGTCTGGTCATACGGGATGCGCACGCGCAGGCGCAGGTAGCCACGTTCGAGCATCGTCTCGATGCGCTCCTGGAGCTCGTCGATGTTCCAGTCGCGCTGGGCGGACACGACGACCGTGTCAGCCGCGCGGGCATCGTCGACGGCGCGCTCGACGTCTTCGGCCGAGTCACCCAGCAGGTCGGCCTTGTTCATGACCGTGAGCATTGGTCGATCGCCGACGTGCAGCTCCTCGAGCACGCTGCGCACCACCTCGGTCCGCTCCGCGGCGCACGGCGAGCTGATGTCGAGCACGTGCAGCAGCAGGTCGGCCCCTTCAAGCTCTTCGAGCGTCGCGCGAAACGCGGCGACCAGGCCGGTCGGCAGCTTGGCGATGAAGCCGACGGTATCGGACAGCAGCACCTCCTGACCGCCGGGCAGCGCGATCTTGCGCGTGAGCGGATCGAGCGTGGCGAACAGTTTGTCCTCGGCCAGCGCACCCGCCTGGGTCAGCCGGTTGAACAGCGTGCTCTTGCCCGCATTCGTATAGCCAACCAGGGCCACGACGGGCACCCCGGCGCGCTCGCGCGCGGTGCGATGCGCCGAACGGTGGACGCGGATGCTGTCGATGTCGCGTTTGAGCGCGCTGATGCGCGTGCGAATCAAGCGCCGGTCGATTTCGATCTGCGTCTCACCCGGGCCGCGCATCGCCGAGCCGCCCATGCCGATGCGGCCCGATTGGCGTTCCAGGTGGGTCCACGCGCGGGTCAGGCGCGGCAGCAGGTATTCGAGGCGCGCCAGGTCGACCTGGACGCGACCCTCGTGCGTGCGCGCGCGCTGGGCGAAGATGTCCAGGATGAGCAGCGTGCGATCGACAACGCGCCGGCCCAGCAGCTCTTCGACAGCTTTCTGGGCATTGGGCGCGAGCTCGTCGTCGACGATGACTACGTCGGCTCCCGCGGCACTGGCCAGATCGCGCGCTTCGAGCAGCTTGCCGCGGCCCAGATAGGTGCGCGGGTCGGGGTGATCCAGACGCTGCGACAGTCGGCCAACGACCTCGGCGCCGGCGGTACGGGTGAGCTCTTCGAGCTCGTCGAGCGACTCCTCGACGGTCCAGGGCGCCGTGCCGGAGTCGACGGCGAGCAGCAGCGCGCGTTCGGGTCCTGGCGCGCGACCGTCGCCGTTCATGCTCATGGCGCGGATTGTAAGGGTTGGTTAGGTGCTGACCCCAAAGTCGCGCAGGGCATCGTTGAGCGAGGTCTTTTCGTCGGTGGACTGTTTGCGCTGGCCAATGATGAGTGCACAATTGACCTGGTAAACGCCAGCCGCGAACTCCTTTGGCCGACTGCCTGGCACGACCACGGAACGAGCTGGCACCCGACGGTAGTGGGTCACTGGCTCGGACGCCGTGACGTCGATGATCGGCGTGCTCGAGGTCAGACATACCTGCCCGCCCAGAACGGCGCCCTGCTCGATCAGGACCCCCTCGGTGACGATGCAGCGTGAGCCAATGAAGGCGCCATCCTCGACGATGACCGGCCGTGCCCCAGGTGGCTCGAGCACGCCGCCGATGCCCACCCCGCCCGCAAGGTGCACATCGCGTCCGATCTGCGCGCCGCTGCCGACCGTAGCCCACGTGTCGACCATCGTGCCCGAGCCAACACGCGCGCCGATGTTAACGTAGCTGGGCATCATGATCACGCCCGGCTCGAGGAAGCTGCCAAAGCGCGCGACCGCGGGCGGCACGACACGCACGCCCAGACGCGCGTAGTCGTGCTTGAGCGGCAGCTTGTCGTGATACTCGAACGGGCCGACGTGCCACGTCTCGAGCTGACGCACGCGGAAGTAGAGCAGGATCGCCTGCTGGATCCAGCTGTGGACGGTCCAATCGCCCGGGCCTGGCTCGGCCAGGCGCAGCTCGCCCCGATCGAGCGCGGCGATGGTCGCTTCGACGGCTTCGCGGTTTTCAGCATGCTTGAGGCGCGACGGATCGGCGAACGTCGACTCGATCGTGGTGCGCAGATCGCTGGCGGTCGTGGTCACAGGCTGATTGTCTCCCAGACCGCGAGTGCGCGGTCGATCTGCTCGAGGGTCGGCACCAGCGCGATACGAAAGTAGCCTTCGCCGCCCTCGCCGAACGACTCGCCGGGGCTGACGACGATGCCCTTCTCGAGCAGGCGGGCAAAGAACGTATCGCGATTGCCCGTCGGAACACGGATCCACAGGTAGATCGCGCCCACGCTGCCGGTGACCGTGTAGCCGGCGCGCTCGAAAAACGCGCTGAGGCGGTCGCGTTTGGCGCGGAAGATCGCCCGCCGCTCCGCCGTATGGGCATCGTCCGACCAGGCGGCCGTTGCCGCGGCCTGGACGAAGTTCGGCGAGGCGACGCCGAAGTTCGGGCGTGCCTTCTTGAGCAGCGCGATGGTCGCCGCATCGCCGGCGATGTAGCCACTGCGGTAGCCGGTCATGCCCGAGCGCTTGCTCAACGAGCCAAAGCTGAGGACGCCGGTCTGGGTGACCTGCAGCAGTCCGGGTGGCGGACTCGACTCGTCGAAGTAGAGGTCGAGGTAACAATCGTCGCCGCACAGCAGGATGTCGTATTCGCGGGCGACAGCGACCTGCTCGCGCAGATAAGCCAGATCGACGCTGGCGCCGGTCGGGTTGTGCGGGTAGTTCAGCCAGGCGATGCGCACCTGCTCGAGGACGGCATGGCCGAGGGCGCGCAGATCGAGCCGAAAGCCGTTCTCCTCGCGCAGCACCACCGGGTGCGGAATGGCGTTGGCGAAGCGCGCCGAGCCGTCGTAGACGGGATAGCTCGGCGACGGGTAAACGATGCGTCGGCGCTTTTCGTCTGGGCCGAGCAGTGCCAGCGGCAGATGAAAGATGGCTTCCTTCGAGCCGGATGCGGGCAGCACCTGCGTTGCCGGGTCCAGCGTGACGCTGAGTCGTCGCTCCGCCCAAGCCGCGATCGCGGCACGCAGCCGCTGCTGGCCGACCACGGTCGGGTACTGCGAGACGGGATCGAGCGCATCGATCAGCGCCTGGCGAATGAACCGCGGCGTCGGCTCGACCGGATCGCCCACGCCGAAGTCGAAGATCTCGACGCCGCGCTGCGCGAGGTCTTCTTTAATCTGGTCGAGGGCGGTGGCGAAGTACGTCGTGGTGGTCGAGGCGACCATGCGGGTCATGGTAACGCCTGGAGTCGAGCGATTAGGTCCGGGCTGAGGGTGACGCGGGCGACCTCTTCGACGGGTCCGCGCATCCAGATATGGTCCTGCTCGTCGAGGCGAAGCAAGAGCTCGCCGCCGGGCATGCCGGCGGTGACGGATCGGTCGACGCGGCCGAGGTGATGCATGGCGGCGAAGACGGCGCACGAGGACGAGCCCGAGGCCTGGGTCTCGCCGGCGCCGCGCTCCCAGATGAGCAGCTCGACTTTGTCTCGCCGGTGCACGCGCGCGAGCTGGACGTTGGTGCGATTCGGGAAGACGGGGTGGCGCTCGATACGCGGGCCGAGTCGGCGCAGCTCGGTTACGTCAAGTTCCTGGCGAGGCACGACGCAGTGCGGGTTGCCGATGCTCAGCGCCACGACCTCGAAGACCGTGCCGTCGACGTCCAGCGACGTCAGGTCCGAGCGGAAGGTGGCTGGTCCCATGTCCGCGGTGACGTCGTGGCCGTCGACGACGACCGGTACAGCGCCGCCTGGGGTGTGGATGACGAATTCGGGCGATCGCGAACGGCCAGTGGTGACCAGCCAGCGGGCGAAGATGCGCACGCCGTTGCCACTCTTTTCGGCGTCCGAACCGTCCGGGTTGATGATCCGCAGCCCGAACTGGCCTGGCTGGAGCAGCAGGAGACCATCAGAGCCGACGCCGTAGTTGCGGTCGCACAGCAGGTGCACCCGCGCGGGGCTGACCTCGAAGGGCAGGTCAGCAGGGTCAGCGACGAGGTAGTCGTTGCCGAGGCCGTGGCTCTTGGTCAGCATGGCGCCTCGGCGAGGCGGCGCGTGAGCAGCGACTGCTCGGCCTGATTCTGCGTCAGCGCCAGGGCACACTGCTGCGCCGCCT
>WNFV01005817.1_pt1 | contig 14848 bp, 16 predicted proteins | sample 5400101 | NCBI WGS metagenome assembly WNFV01 (sample SAMN13153361, study PRJNA577476) | soil metagenome | isolation source: 115 cm soil or saprolite under grassland replicate 1 | place: USA:California | collected 2016-06-15 | reverse complement strand
TCAGAGCCGGTTACCCGGTAGCCGCGCGACTGCAACAGACCCGCGAGGGATGCCATGCCGACACCACAAACTGCAATCAAGTGAATATGACTGCCCGCGGGCGGAAGATCGCTCATAAGGCGAGAACTTTCATAATCTGATCGTGAATGAGAGGCCGGAAGTCCTTTATCTTGTCATTTTTGCGCGATGGGTGCACGCGATTGGTCAGCAGAATGACGTGGCAGTCTTTCTCGATATCCCACCAAATCGAGCACCCCGTGAAGCCCAGATGACCCACGGAACGAGGCGAAAACAGCGTGCCGCTCGTCGAGTTGCCGGGCGTCGGTGTATCCCAACCGAGAGCAAAGTTGGAATTACCGGCGGATTCGTCTCTGGTGAGAAACTCCCGCACCAGCGATTGCGGCAAGAAATTATCTTTCCCACGCAGGCACTGATTCAGGCGAAGCAGCAAAGTATGCAAATCACGCGCTGATGAGAATAGGCCGGCATGGCCCGCGACGCCGCCCATGGCGTACGCGTTGTCGTCATGCACCTCGCCGCAAAGAATCCTTTTTCGCCACGGACAATTTTCCGTCGGCGCGATCATGTCTTCGACCGGCTGCAGTCGACGCGTTCTGAGCTGCGATAGGTCGATAAAGCCGGTGCTCCGGAGTCCCAAGGGTTTGAAAATCCTGTCCTGACAGAACCGATCGAAGGTGTTGCCGGTGAGAATTTCTATGGCCTCGCCTAGGATGATGAAACCGAGATCACTGTACAGACATTGGGTTCCCGGCGGACTCAATGACTTTTCGCGGTGAATTTGTTCGAAAACAAAATTCTTCGCCGCCCGACTTGTAACAAAATTGATTCGCCCCGACTTCTCGCTCCTCAGGATCTCTTCAAAGAACGCTTTCCAGGCGGGCAATCCAGCGGAGTGGCTAAGGAGATGACGAATGGTGGTGAGACTCTTGCCGAAAACTCCGTACATGGGAATCACTCGGGTAATCTGATCATCCAAACGCAACTTCTTTTCGCGAATCAGCAGCATGACGGCAACCGCGGTCGCCAGCGGTTTGGTCAGCGAAGCCAAATCGAAGATCATTCCGGATTGCATCGCGGTTTTCTGCGGCAACAGCGAGCGAAAGCCGAACGCCTGCTCATAAACCACAGATCCATCCTGACTGACCAGCACGACCGCGCCGGGAAAAACCCCCTCCGCTACCGCTTGTTGAAAGGCGTTTTCGACGGGCTGAAAGTCCATACTTATCGGATCAACGATAGTTCGACGTTCGGACGACCTATTGCCGCGGTTTTATTTGCCTGGCCACGATGCCATTACAAAACGGCGCTGCACAGAGAGGCGCGCCGTACGACGGCCACGTGGGTCAATTTACCGGGGATTCGAGCAATTCCAAAATTGCTGCGTTTCCATCCAGCAGCATTTTCGCGCCAAACGGAAGCATAAGGTTTTCGTGGCCGTGACCGGCCCTCATTCCCATCGCCACCGGATAGGGCGCATCATGAAACAGATCGATGATCACTTGCTTAACGTCCCTGGGGCCGTCGCCGTCGCAATCGGTAAAATCACCAAATAGAATACCGGTCACATCATCCAATTTGTGCGCCATCTTGAGATGCGTCAGCATCCGTTCGACGCGGTAAGGTTTCTCCCCGACATCCTCCAAAAACAACAATTTGCCTCGCGTGTCGATCTCGTACGGCGTGCCGAGAGTGGTCACCAGGACGGACAGGCAACCGCCCATCAGCTCAGACTCGGCTTTGCCCGGGCGTATCGTTTCTCCCAGCTCGAGCTTCCAAGTAGGAATTTCCCCGCTCAACACGCGCCAGAGATACCCGCTACTGCGCTCGGTCAAACCGCGAGCAAAATCCATTCCCACCATCGGCGCATGAAAAGTCACCATCGCGCAGGCTTGGCGCACCCAGTTGAGCAACACCGTGATGTCGCTATAGCCGACAAATATTTTCGGATGCCTTTTTAGCTCCGAACTCAAATAGGGGAGCACTTGAATGGAACCGAAGCCGCCGCGGGCGCAGAAAAGCGCGTCAATATCGCTGCGGCGAAAAAAATCCAGCAAATCCTTGGCTCGCTCCGTCGCCTCGCCGGCCAAATAGCCTTTGCATTCAAAGATGCCTGCACCAAGCTCCACCTCAAATCCCTCGGCCCGGATCGCCGCAATGCCTGCTTCGAGCGACCCCGGTTCCACTCTGCCCGCCGGCGCCACCACGCCGATGCGCGCGCCCCGTTTTAAGCGCGCCGGCTTATGCACAGGCGAGCCACTTTTCAACATCTTTATTGTTCGATTCAAGAGCCGGCCTCTTCGATCCTGTGGATAATCGACCTTTGCGGCGTTCCGACAGGAATTGTCATATTGGCAAAAAAGCGTTGTTTGTACAAGAATTTCCCGCAACTCGTCCACGTCGAGTCAGCGCTGCCATTGAGATGGATTAATAATTGACTTCGCTCAATGGGCCGGGTAGATAACAGAGAGAGTCCACAATCGTTACCGGCCATTGCACCGACTCTCAAGTAGTTATCCACAGGTTTTCAACAGCCGATGAAGATCAAACCGGAACAGCTGGAGCGTATTGCGTCCTTGCTCATTGCGACTTATCGAAACAAAGAGCTGATAGTGACCAAGACCGACGACGCTGCACTCAAGAGCAACATTATGGAAACCATCGGCAAGAATTTTGCCGAGGAGGAAGCGATCGAGGAAGAAGCGCGGAAAATGCTGGCGTCCTACGCGCAAGCGTCGCGGGACATGGATCCATACAAAATGTTCCTGCTGGCCAAACAAAAAATCGCTTCCAAGAAGGGATTTATTCTGTGAGCCGATTATCGGAAAATCGCATTTCTCACCTGGCCCATCTGGTGATGGACGGGCTGCGCAAAGGAAATCTGGCGCAATTTTCCGCCGAAGGGCGGGCGCTCGCCGAAACGAAGCAAGTCCTGCATGATTACTTCCAGCGCGACGATCACATCGATGAGATCGTCCGGCAAAAAATCCTTTCCCTGTCGCGCCACGTCCCCACGGGGAGCCGGGAGTGGGATATCCTCTATCGCAAGTATTTCGAGGAGGAGTCCCGCAAGCAGCGCAAATGAGCTGCAAGATTCGCCTGGATACAGAACTGTGCGGATGAAAATGACATTTTACGATCAAAACCTTGACACGCGAAAAATGATGCTTACTATTAACCCCGCCGCAGGTTGTTCAGGTTTTTTTCATCCGGTAACAATCTAGGTAACTCCAGTAAAATTAATAAGTTAGGTCGATAATCCGAAAGGAGACATGAAGTGAAGATTAGGCCTTTGCAAGATCGGGTCATTGTTAAACGGATCGAAGAAGAAGAGAAAAGCAAGGGCGGGATCATTATTCCTGACACCGCCAAAGAGAAACCACAAGAAGGTAAAGTGGTCGCCATCGGCAAGGGTAAAGTGAATGACGATGGCAAGGTTACCCCTCTCGACGTCAAGGTGAACGACCGAATCCTGTTCGGAAAGTATTCCGGCACGGAGATCAATATCGACGGCGAAGAGCATTTGATCATGCGCGAAGACGATATTCTCGGCATTATTGAAAAGTAATTAAAAGTAATTTTTGAACGAATCTGAGGAGGAAACGATGGGAGCTAAAATCGTTAAATTTAATCGCGATGCGCGAGACGCAATCCTAAAGGGCGTCAATATTCTCGCCGACGCAGTAACCGTGACGCTCGGGCCCAAGGGAAGAAACGTCGTGCTCGACAAATCCTTTGGCGCGCCCAATGTCACAAAAGACGGCGTTACGGTCGCCAAGGAGGTCGAGCTCGAAGACAAGTTTGAGAACATGGGCGCGCAGATGGTGAAGGAAGTCGCCAGCAAGACTTCCGACGTGGCTGGTGACGGTACCACCACCGCGACGGTTCTGGCGCGGCAAATTTACGCCGAAGGCGTGAAGTTGGTCGCCGCCGGTCACGATCCGATGACTCTCAAGCGCGGCATTGACAAGGCCGTCGAGGCGATGGTTGATGAATTGAAAAATCTTTCCAAACCAACCAAGGATCCCAAAGAAATAGCCCAAGTAGGCACCATTGCCGCCAACAATGATTCGACCATCGGCGACGTGATCGCCGAGGCGATGAACAAGGTCGGCAAAGAGGGCGTCATCACGGTCGAAGAAGCCAAGGGACTGGAAACCACGCTCGACGTTGTCGAGGGAATGCAGTTTGACCGCGGTTATCTTTCGCCCTATTTCGTTACCGATCCGGAGCGTATGGAGTGCGTCCTTGAAGACGCCTACCTCCTTATCAACGAGAAGAAGATCAGCAGTATGAAGGATATTTTGCCGGTCCTCGAGCAGATCGCCAAGACCGGTAAGCCCTTTATCATCGTTGCCGAAGAAGTCGAGGGCGAAGCCCTCGCGACTCTCGTCGTCAACAAGATCCGCGGCACCTTGCGCTGCGTGGCGGTCAAAGCGCCCGGCTTCGGCGATCGACGTAAAGCGATGCTGGAAGATATTGCGATTCTCACCGGCGGCAAGCTCATTGCCGAAGAGCTGGGGATCAAGCTTGACAATATCACGTTGCAAGATTTGGGTCGCGCCAAGAGGATCGTCGTCGACAAGGACAACACGACGATCGTCGATGGCGCCGGCAAAAAGGCCGATCTTGAAGGCCGTATCAAACAGATTCGCGCACAAATCGACGAAACGACTTCCGATTACGACCGTGAAAAGCTTCAAGAGCGCTTGGCCAAACTGATTGGCGGTGTCGCTGTGATCAACGTCGGCGCGGCCACGGAAATCGAAATGAAGGAGAAGAAGGCCCGCGTCGAGGATGCGCTCCATGCCACCCGAGCGGCGGTGGAAGAAGGTATCGTTCCCGGTGGCGGCGTTGCTCTGCTGCGCTCGTCGGCCGTGCTCGACAAGATAAGGGTCTCGGGAGACGAAAAATGGGGCGTCAACATCATCAAGCGCGCCGTTGAAGAACCGCTTCGGCGCATTGCCATCAACGCCGGCGTGGAAGGCTCCATCGCACTCCAGAAAGTTAAGGAAGGCAAAGGCGCCTTCGGCTTCAACGCCGCCTCCGAGGAATACGAAGATCTGTTGAAGGCCGGCATCATCGATGCGGCAAAAGTCGTTCGCACGGCGCTTCAGAATGCCGCTTCGGTGGCCAGCATGCTGCTCACGACCGAAGCCATGGTCGCCGAGAAGCCGGAAGACCGGCCGGCAATGCCGGCGATGCCTCCTGGTGGTGGCATGGGCGGGATGGGTGGAATGGGCGGCATGGGCGGCATGATGTAACATCTCCTTTACTCATTTCAAAGCCCGTTGCGTGCGTAAATTCAAACGCCCGTGACGGGCTTTTGTTTTTTCCCTACCTTGACTCACGAGTAATTTCATATTACTTTGCGTTGATACTTTTCCTTGCAAATATAACGATTTAGCAGCCCATTCATGTTTGAATCTTTAACCGACAAACTCGAGCTGACTTTTAAGCGGCTTAGTGGTCAGGGAAAGATCACGGAGCAGAATATCGACGATGCGCTCCGCGACGTGCGGCTTGCCCTGCTCGAGGCCGATGTTCACATCAAGGTTGTCCGGACGTTCCTCGATTCGGTTAAGGCCAAGGCGACTGGACAAGAGGTATTGCAAAGCCTCACGCCCGAGCAACAGTTTATCAAGATCGTCCATGACGAACTGGTCCAGCTACTCGGCGGTGATCATCAGCAACTCGATCTGAAAGCGGCGCCGCCGGTCGCGATTATGCTTGTCGGCTTACAGGGTTCAGGCAAAACAACGACTTTGGCAAAGCTCGCTCGTTACCTTAAGAAAGAACAGAAACGAAATCCCTACCTGGTTCCTGCGGACATCTACCGTCCGGCGGCCATCGAGCAACTGAAGGTTCTTGGACGCGAGCTCGAGCTTCCAGTTCACGATTCGAATCCGGATACTTCGCCGGTGATGATCTGCCGGCAGGCCTTGGAAGAGGCCAAGAAGAAGTTCTGCGATCTGCTGCTCATCGATACCGCGGGCCGGTTGCACATCGATGAAGAGCTGATGCAGGAGCTCGCGGCAATCAAAGATGCCGTGCGGCCGCACCAGATTTTATTCGTCGCCGACGCGATGACCGGACAAGACGCGGTGAATCAGGCGCTGGGGTTCGACGCAAAACTGGGTCTGTCAGGCATCATTCTCACCAAGCTCGACGGTGACGCCCGCGGCGGGGCCGCCCTGTCGATCCGCGAGATGGTCGGCAAGCCGATTCTGTTCTCGGGCGTCGGCGAAAAACTCGATGCCATCGAGCCGTTTTATCCGGACCGGATGGCATCGAGAATCCTTGGCATGGGCGACGTCCTGTCATTGATCGACAAGGTGCAACAGAACATAGAACAAAAGGAAGCCACCAAGCTCCAAAAGGCTTTTCTCAAACAGCAATTCACGCTCGAGGAGTTTCAATTGCAGCTCCAACAGATCAAGCGGATGGGGTCCGTCGGCAGCCTGCTGGAGATGATCCCCGGAGGGAAAAAACTGGCTTCCCAGGTGGATGCGGATAAGGCTGAAAACGAATTGAAACGGGTTGAAGCCATCATCAACTCGATGACCCTCGAGGAACGGCGCAATCCGGCGCTCTTGAATGGCAGCCGCCGCCGCCGCATCGCCCAAGGAAGCGGCACGACCGTGACCGACGTCAATCGTTTGATGAAACAGTTCCTAGAGATGAAAAAAATGATGCAAAGGGTAAGCAAGCTGGGCGTGCGATCGCTGCTCAGCCGGATGCCTAGCCCTTTCTAACAAAGGAGAAGAAGAACGAGCATGAGTGTTACGATTCGCATGAGCCGCCATGGCGCGAAGAAAAAACCTTTTTATCGTATCGTCGTCAGCGACCAGCGCTTTCCGCGCGATGGCCGCTATATCGAGCAGGTTGGAACCTATGACCCGAGGTCAAAGGGCGGCGTTCTTAGGCTCGATCGGGAGAAGATCGATGCTTGGATTAAAAAAGGCGCCAAGCCCTCCCAGACCGTTTCCGAGCTGATCAAGAAAGAAAAGATGGCCAGCTAGGCAAAGAAGCCTTTCGGCATGAAGGAACTGATACAATTTCTGGCAAAATCCTTGGTCACGAACCCTGATGCCGTGGAAGTCAAAGAGACCCATACCGACGAGGCCTCGGTCTTCGAGCTAAGAGTCGCCAGAGAAGATTTGGGACGGATCATCGGCAAACAAGGCAGGACCGCCAAGTCGATCCGTACGCTTCTCAACGCTGCGGCGTCGGGCGGCAACCGCAGAGTCGTCCTGGAAATCGTCGAAGAAAAGTAGTCCCTTTCGTTGCTGACGCCGATGGCTGAACCATTAGTTCCCCTCGGTGAAATCGTCACCACTCACGGACTCAATGGCTGGTTGAAGCTCAATGCTTTCAACCCGGACACCCGCGCGCTTTCTCCAGGTGTTGAAGTTTTCCTCGAGCACTCGGGACGCCAATCCGTGCACCAACTCGAAGCCAGCAGCCACCACAAGAAGCAATTTCTCATCAAACTCCGAGATGTAAACAGCATCGACGACGCGGCGCCCTACGTCGGTTCAACACTCGCAGTCGCTGAATCGGCGCTCGAGGCCTTGGAACCGCGTCAATACTACCATTACCAAGTCGTCGGCTTCGAGGTTTTTCAGCTGAATGGCGATCGCGTTGGCACGATCTCATCGACCATGTCGACTCCCGGCGGGGAGATTTATGTCGTCCAAAGCGCTGACAAAGAGCATCTGATTCCCGCCGTCAGGGAGTTCATCGAGAGAGTCGACTTCGATGCGCGGAAAATTATTGTCAATGCGCCGAAAGGCTTGCTGGAACTCTAATCCGCAGCACGAGTGCAAGGCCGATGTTAAGCTTCACGGTGATCACGATCTTTCCGAAAATGCTCGACTCCGTGCTGAGTCACGGCATTTTACGCAAGGCCCAGGAGAAGGGCTTGATCAGAGTCGAGATGGTGAATCTACGCGATTACACGACCGACCGCCATCATACTACCGATGACTCCCCATATGGCGGCGGCCAAGGCATGGTGATGAAACCGGAGCCGCTGGTCGCTGCCATCGAAGAAATCCGCCGCCAGTCGCAACGGCCACGAGTCGTTCTGCTCTCGCCGCACGGTGGCGGGTTCAGCCAGCAACACGCCTTACGGCTTTCGCAGGAACAACAGATCGTGCTGATCTGCGGCCGCTACGAAGGAATCGATGAAAGAGTCAAGGCCTTCGTCGATGAGGAAATCTCCATCGGCGACTACACGCTCAGCGGCGGTGAGCCGGCCGCCGCGGTCGTGATCGATACTGTGGCCAGGCTCGTTCCGGGCGTGCTCGGCAATGAAAACTCCGCGGCAGAGGAATCGTTCACCGACGGGCTTCTCGAATACCCGCAATATACCCGGCCGGAAATTTTTCGCGGCATGGAAGTGCCGGACGTACTGCTCTCCGGAGATCACGAGCGCATCAAGCAGTGGCGCCGGGAGAGAAGTCTCGAAATCACCCGCGAGCGACGTCCCGACTTGTTCGCCAAAGTTCACCCAAGCATGACGGAAAAGGTCCGCGCCCAGGCGATCAACGCTCCTGTCTATCTCGCCCTGCTGCATCACCCGGTTTACGACAAGAACGGCCAGGTGGTCACCACCGCAGTCACCAACATGGATATCCACGACATTGCGCGCTCGGCGCGCACTTACGGCGTTCGTGGTTTTTTTGTCGTCACCCCGGTCAAGGCTCTGCAAAAGCTGGCGCTCAAAATAATCGAGCATTGGCAAGTCGGCTACGGCAGTGAATATAACGTGACGCGTAAAGAAGCTCTGGCGCTTGCGCGCATTTGCGACACTCTGGATGATGCCGTTATTGCCATCGATCGGGACACCGGCGAAAAACCGATTGTGGTCGTAACGTCGGCCCGTGCCTCGGAAAACCCGACCTCTTTCGAAGCGTTAAGAGACATGTTAAATAGGGAGACTCGCCCCTTCCTTATCCTCTTCGGCACAGGATGGGGCCTAACGGAAACCATATTCTCACAATCAGACTACGTTCTAGGGGCGATCGCCGGGCGCGGCGACTATAATCATCTTTCGGTGCGATCGGCCGCAGCGATAATTCTAGATCGCTTACTTGGACGCCAGTGAAAGACAGGAGTCGAACATGAACATCGTCGATCAACTCGAGGCCCAGCAATCTAAAAAAGAAATCCCGGCGCTCCGGCCAGGGGAGAGCGTGCGCGTCCATGTAAAAGTAGTCGAAGGTGAAAAGGAAAGGACCCAAATCTTCGAGGGAATCGTGATCGGTATGGCCGGGCGCGGAAACCGCGCCACGTTTACCGTGCGCAAAATTTCCTATGGTGTCGGCGTTGAACGGATCTTTCCGCTGCACTCGCCGCGCGTCGAAAAAGTCGAAGTGATGTCGAGGGGTAAGGTACGGCGGGCAAAACTCTATTATCTGCGTGAAAGGTCAGGCAAGGCCGCTCGCCTATTCGGCGAAGAACGATAGAATCATCGCTGCTCCACGCTCGCCTGGCATGGCACATATTCATGAGCGGCGCACGAGCGAAAGCTCCTTTTACGAGCTCCTGGATAGGCAACTAGGCGCCGCCCAGAACGTTCCCTCTGCCGTCAAATGTCGCTCCAGGGTGAACTCGCAGCTCACCGACGCGGGCTTCACCCTTGAAGTAGGCACCGGGCATCACTTCGAAGCACCCCATCGCCTGCACCGAACCTACAAGCTTTCCTTCCAGGTGAATCTGGCGGGCTGAGATATGCGCGTCTACGGTAGCATTGGAGCCAATAACCAGGAGCTCGGTGGATTTGATCTCGCCGGTAAAATGCCCATCAATCTTGACCGGCAGATTATAGCTGAGCTTTCCAGAGATCGACGAGTTTGCGAACAGCACCGTGCGCGGCGCCGCTCCTTGAATAAACGATGGATTGTCTTTGTCGGCTGTTTTTTGCGCCATAAGCAATTGGCCACCTCGAAAACATCTTAGCATAGCATCGACACGTCGCTAACTAAAGTCTTTTGCGTCGGGCTACAATCTTGCCGTACAGCCGTGCTAGCATAGAGCATGGATCTTTTTGGCTCTCCAGCCTCGCCGCCTCATCCATCTTCATCGCCGCTGGCGGAAAGGATGCGTCCGACGCGCCTGGGAGAGTTTGTCGGCCAGGAACACCTGCTCGGTCCCGGCAAACTCCTGAGCGGCATGGTCGCTTCGGGTAAGCTCAGCTCGCTGATTCTTTGGGGCCCTCCGGGCAGCGGCAAAACCACTCTAGCGCAGATCTTGGCGCAGTCGGCGGGCGCGGTTTGCGTGCATTTTTCCGCCGTCACCTCGGGCGTCAAAGATCTGAAAAAGATCATCCACGAGGCTGAACAGCTACAGCGTCTCGGCAAACCTACGGTTCTGTTCGTCGACGAAATCCATCACTTTAACAAAGCGCAACAGGACAACTTCCTGCCTCACGTCGAGCGCGGCACCTTGATCTTGATCGGCGCCACGACTGAAAATCCTTCTTTCGAAGTGATCTCCCCCCTGCTCTCACGCTGTCAGGTTTTGGTGCTCAAAACGCTGTCAACGGCAGACATTGGCACGGTCATCGACCGCGCTCTGTGCGATTCTGATCGCGGGCTGGGAGCGACGCAGCTGGCCATTTCCGCAGAAGGCCGCGAATTTCTCATTCAACAGTCACAAGGTGATTGCCGGGTCGCGCTGAATGCTTTGGAAACCGCTGCGACCTTGACGCAGACGCACGAACAGAAAGAAATCAGCCTTGCGCACCTGCTAGAGGCGCTGCAAAAAAAGCCTCTGCAGTACGATAAGGCCGGCGAGGAGCACTACAACGTCATTTCCGCGTTCATCAAAAGTATGCGCGGCAGCGACCCCGACGCCGCGCTTTACTGGATGATGCGTATGATCGAAGCGGGCGAAGATCCGCTCTTTATCGCCCGGCGTATGGTTATCTTTGCCGCCGAGGATATCGGCAACGCGGATCCTCAAGCCCTGCAAGTTGCCGTTGCCGCCAAAGATGCCGTCCATTTTGTCGGGCTTCCGGAGGGCCGAATTCCAATGGCGCAGGCGGTGACTTATTTAGCAACCGCGCCGAAATCGAATGCCTCGTACAAAGCCATGCTCGCCGCAACCCAGGACGTAGAAGAACAGGGCGCGTTACCGGTGCCGTTGCACTTGCGCAACGCGCCGACACCAATGATGCAAAAACTCGGTTACGGCAAAGACTACAAATACGCCCACAATTACCAGGACCATATTGTCGAACAAGAGCATTTACCCAAAGAACTCCTCGGCAGACGTTATTATACGCCGTCCGAATCGGGCTATGAAAAAGAGATCAAAGCGCGCTTGCAACGGTGGGACGATAAAAAGAGCAGGTCGAAAAGTTGACTCCCGACATCTTGCACACGAATCATCTGCCTGAGATTTCAAGTCGCACTCGCGATCGCGGACATTCATTCTTCGATTCCTGCCAAATCCAGCAAGAACACGTACGAGAACGCCGTCTCGCGGTGACGGCGAAACCGTCCCGATGTGCCGCCATGTCCCGCATCCATGTTGGTTTTCAACAGTAACCGATTGTTATCCGTCTTGAGCTCGCGCAGTTTCGCCGCCCATTTGGCCGGCTCCCAATATTGAACCTGAGAGTCGTGCAACCCGCCGGTGATCAGCATGGCCGGATAGGCTTTTCTCTCGACGTTGTCGTAGGGCGAATACGACAGCATATAAGCATAGGACTCTCTCTGCTTCGGATCGCCCCACTCATCGTACTCGCCAGTGGTCAAAGGAATCGAGGAATCGAGCATCGTCGTCATCACGTCGACGAACGGCACTTCTGCGACAATCCCTTTGAAGAGATCCGGCCGCGCGTTGCTTATCGCGCCCATCAATAGACCGCCGGCGCTCCGCCCCATGGCGAACAGCCTTTCTGGGCTGGTGAATTTTTCGCTAATGAGAAATTCCGCGCACGCAACAAAGTCGGTAAAGGTGTTTTTCTTCTTCAGCAGCTTGCCGTCTTCATACCATTGGCGGCCCATCTCCTGGCCGCCACGAACATGGGCAATCGCGAAGACAAAGCCACGGTCGACCAGGCTCAGCCGCGGCGAAGCGAAGCTCGCGTCGATACTCAGGCCATAGGCGCCGTAACCGTAAAGCAACAATGGATTGCCGCCGTCCTTGTTCAATCCCTTTCGATAAAGAATCGATAGCGGGATAAGCGTCCCATCCGTAGCCTGCGCATAGAGTCGCTCGATGGCGTAGTTTTGCGAATCGAAACCGCCCAACACTTCTTCCCGCTTGAGCAGGGTCTTGCTGCGCGCCGCCATATTGTAATCGTATATCGACAGCGGCGTCTTCATCGAAGTGTACTCGAAGCGCAGCATGTTCGTATCGAACCGCAAATTTATGTTGAGATTGGCGCGGTACGCAGGCTCGTCAAATTCGAGATAATACCCCGCCCCGCCCGCCCAAGGCATGACGCGGATCTGGGTCAGCCCGCGCGCGCGTTCCTCCAATACGAGGTACTCTTGAAAGAGATCGAAGTCGCCGACGTAGACATCGTTCCGATGCGCGATCATTTCCTGCCAGTTCTCGCGCCCCGGCTTCTCCAGCGGCGTCCACATCAAGCGAAAGTTTTTTGCCTGATGGTTGGTGCGGATGATGAAGCGATCTTGAAAGTGATCGACATGATACTCATGTTCTCGCTCACGCGGCAGGAAAATCTTGAAGTCGCCGAACGGCTGATCCGCTTCAAGATATCGGTATTCCTGGCTGTTCGTGTGCGATGCCACGATCATCAGAAATTTCTTCGATTTGGTTTTGAAAATGTACGCGACGAACGTTTCATCGTCCTCCTGGTAGACCAGCTGATCTTCCGCCAGGTCGGTGCCCAAAATATGCCGGTAGATTTGATACTGGCGCAGCGTGGTCTCATCCTGCTTGCCGTAAAATAGCGTCTTATTGTCGTTCGCCCAGGTGAGATTCTCCGTGACGTCTACAAGCACGTCCGGCAGCATTTCCCCGGTGGTTAAGTCTTTCAGATAGGCCGTGTAGATGCGTCGCCCCTGTGTATCCACGGCGTAAGCGAGTATGTCCTGGCCGGCACTCACCGCTGAGCCGCCGATGGAAAAAAACTCATGCCCTTCGGCCAAAGTATTGGCGTTGAGCATGATCTCTTCCGGCGCATCCAGTGAGTCGCGCTTGCGCGCATAGACTGGATATTCTTTTCCTTCTTCATAGCGCGTGTAATAAAAGTAGTCCTCCCGCTTGTACGGCACGGACATGTCGGTCTGCTTGAACCGGCCTTTGATCTCGGCAAAAAGTCTTTCTTCGAGGGCGCGCGTGTGCGCCATCTCCTTGGCGGCGTAATCGTTCTCTTCCGTTAGATGCTTAATGACTTCGGGATTTTCACGCTCGCGCAGCCAATAATAATTATCAACTCGCACATGGCCATGTTTCTCGAGCTTCGTTGGGATCTTCTTGACCATTCAGAGCCTCCAGACAGTCGCCAGCCAGAAGGTCAAATTTTAGAAAATTTTGCCAGCGAACTCTAGGGCGGAGTTTGAGCCGGCGAACCAGACGCAGAATAACCCTTTATGCAGACCGGAGCCTCTCACCGAGTTTCCGAAAAGACCTTCCATTCGGCTAAGACTTTGTATAGCTTCGCTAAATCCGGTAATTGAACGATGGCAAAAACGATGAACTGCGGCATGAAACGATGGATCTTTTTCGCCGCTATTCTACTGGCGCTCCTCTGGCGTGGTGCTTGGACGGAGGCCGCGGAGCCACGCTCTTTTTACGACGGTAAAACCATTACTTTGATCATCTCCACCTCCCCTGGGGGCGCGACCGACGTTGCCAGACGTCTGATAGCTCGTCACCTGGGCAAATATATTTCCGGCCATCCCAACATTATCGCGCAAAACATGCCGGGCGCGGGCGGCATCGTTTCGGCGAATTACGTGTTCAACATTGCCAAACCGGATGGCCTGACAATTTTGGCCGTTAATCGTGCCAACTATCTTGAACAAATGGTCGGCCGCCCAGAAGTGAAGCTCGATTTTCGCAAGCTCAGCTGGGTCGGCAGCTTCAACCGCGCGCCGATGATGATCACCTGCCGCAAAGACTCGCCGTACACAAGCATCGAGGGCATGCGCACGGCGAAGGCCCCGGCGCGCTTCGGCGAAGGCGGAACCGGCAGCATCAGCTATGTATTCAGCGCCTTGGTCGCGGAGATCTTGGACTTCAAAGTCAAGCACGTCACCGGCTATGGCTCTGCGCGCGAAATCGATCTCGGTGTGGAACGCGGCGAAGCAGACTGCCGCGCGACCTCGGATATTACTCTCGTCCGGCCACCGTGGCCGACCTGGGTGCAGCAAGGCTTCATGACTTTTGTCATCCAGCAAGGTCCGGCGAAGAGCCGTGTCCTGCCGCAAACGACTCCGACGGTGCATGAACTGGCGCCACCGAGTGCGAAGACAGCGTTAAATTTAATGGACGTCATGCTCGCTTACACGGATTTCGATCGGCCCTATGCAGCGCCACCGGGCGTGCCAAAGGAAAGGCTGCAGATGCTGCGGGAGGGCTTTGAAAAGATGTTAGCCGACGCGAATTTCATCGGTGAAGCGAAAAAGCTTGTTGATTGGGATGGCACGAGCAATTTGAGCGGCGCCGACCTGCAGAAAAGAATCGATAAAACGGTTGCTCAACCGCCTGAGGTTATAAAACGCATCAAAGACGTTCTGAAGGAATCAGGATAAACAGCCGGCTCGAAGCCAAGCTGCGCCGATTCTATTCTCCCACCAAAGCCAACGTACTGATGCCGGTTCGCCTCTCGTCGACGGGAGCG
>WNFV01009767.1_pt1 | contig 14849 bp, 12 predicted proteins | sample 5400101 | NCBI WGS metagenome assembly WNFV01 (sample SAMN13153361, study PRJNA577476) | soil metagenome | isolation source: 115 cm soil or saprolite under grassland replicate 1 | place: USA:California | collected 2016-06-15 | reverse complement strand
AGAGGAAGACGAAACCGGGATGGACCGCGGCGACGACTCCCGTCGCCAGGGCCAGGCCACGGCGTCGGAAGATCCGAGCCGAGAGGTCCGCGAGGATGAGAACCGCCAGGGCGCCGAGCGCTGCATTGGCGATCTTGGCGAACGCGATCCGGTCGGGATGTCCGAGCGTGGCGGCGACGAGGAACACGGGATAGCCCGGCGCGCGGAAGTAGAAGGGCTCCGTCGCCAGTGGATAGTGGCCGGTCCGGACCAGCTCCTGTGCCGCGAAGAGGTAAGCCCTCGCGTCCCCGAACCGAAGCATCTGAAATCCGACGGCGGCGATCGCCGCAAGGCGCACGGCGAAGGCGAGGAGAAACATGAGAACGACCGCGCGTGCTCCCAGGACTGGGATTCTCTTATCTGTCATTCCGAGGCGCAAAGTGCCGAAGAATCTACTCCCAGACGACCCGGAGAGATCCTTCGCGGAGCCTGTCCTGAGCGGGGAGGTGGTCGAAGCGACCGGAGCAGATCCTTCGCCGCGCTCAGGATGACAGGAGGAGCGAAGGGCTCAGGATGACATGCGGACAGAGGGCTGAGAGCTGAGAGCTGACAGCTAGCCCAGATCGAACTCCCCCTTCTCGAGGGTCTTCTTCACACTGGCCAGGAATTTGTCCGCGTCGGCGCCGTCGATCAGGCGGTGGTCGAAAGAGAGCGCGAGGTAACCGACGGTGCGGATGCCGAGCGCGTCGTTGCCGCGTTCGTCGGTGACGACCACCGGACGCTTCTCGATCGCGCCGACGCCCAGGATCGCGACCTGGGGTTGCGGGATGATGGGCGTGCCGAAGAGGGAGCCGAAGACTCCCGGGTTGGTCACCGTGAAGGTCCCACCCTGGATCTCCTCCGGCTTCAAACGCTTCGTGCGCGCGCGCTCCGCCAGGTCCTGTGCAGCCCGCGCGAGGCCCAGGATCGACTTCTCGTCCGCGTTGCGAATGACCGGCACGATCAATCCCCAGTCGAGCGCCACCGCCATTCCGAGATGGACATCCTTGTGGTACACGATGTTCTCGCCGTCGATCGAGGCGTTGACCTGCGGGAATTCCTTGAGAGCCTGGACGCAGGCGCGGAAGATGAAGGGGATATACGTCAGCTTGACGCCGTTCTTCTGGAGGAACGCCTCCTTGTGCTCGCCGCGCAGGCGCGCGATCGCCGAGTAGTCCACCTGGAAGACCGTGGCGACGTGCGCCGAGGTCCTCTTGGAGAGCGTCATGTTCTCGGCGGTGATCCGGCGGATTCTCGTCATCGCCACGACTTCGTCGCGGTCGGTGATCTGCATCGCCGGGCGTGGGGGCGGCGCCGGCATCGCCGCGGGCTCCGCCCGGCCAATCTCGACGGCCTCCGCGGCCGCCGCTCCGCCGCGCGCGGGTGGAGGCGCGGCCGCGACCTTGCGGTTCTCGATGTAAGAGAGGATGTCGTTCTTCGTGACGCGGCTGTGGATTCCCGTTCCCTCCAGTTGCGTGATGTCGACCGCGTGCTCGGACGCGATCTTCCGTACGAGAGGAGAAGAGCGCCGGCGGATCCGCTCCTCAATGGATTCGACGCGTCCTCCTTCCTTCGCTGGAGCTTCGGAGGGCAAGCCTTCCGGCGCGGCCGCGGGAGGTGGCGGCTGCGGAGCGGGAACGGCGGGCGCTGGCTTCGGCTCGGGCGGTCTGGCCTCGGCCGGTTTTTCGGCGGCCTTTTCCGGAGCCTTGACCGGGGATGCCGTCTCGGCGGAAACCGGAGGCGCGGGTTTCGGTGGCGGGGGGGCCGCTGGGGCCGTGTCCGCCGGAGCCTTGGCGGAGGCGGAGGGCTGTTGCCCGGCCTCGCCGATCGAGGCCACGACTGTATTGATGGCCACCGTCTGACCCTCCGGGACCCTGATCTCCAGGAGTGTTCCCGCCACCGGAGAAGGGATCTCGGCGTCCACCTTGTCGGTGGAAATCTCGAAGATCGGCTCGTCCCGCTTGACGGTGTCTCCGACTTTCTTCATCCACTTGGTAATCGTCCCTTCGGCAATGGACTCGCCCATCTGCGGCATGATGACGTCGGTAGCCATACGCCTCCTCTTCGTTTCGCTCACGTCATTCTGAGGTCGCCGACGCCCCATAGCTGCTATGGCGACGGTGCGCGCAGCGCCGAAGAATTTCGCATCCGGCGCCTTGGGAGCAGTTCCTTCGCTCCGCTCAGGATGACAGAGAAGAGGATAACACCCGCGCTTGCGCTTGGCCGCCACCGTTGACCGGCGCGGCGCCACCGTTGGCCGAAGAAGGCGAGACATGCCGCCGCCGCGCGCGTAACCTGACGGCGAGGAGGAGGAACCAACATGACCTACGTCAGTGAAGGACGGCGGATCTCGAGACTGATCGCCGGAGGACTCCTGCTGCTCGTCGGTGCTCTGTTCGTCCTGCAGAATCTCGGGGTGGTGCGGGCCGGGCGGATCGAAGATTACTGGCCGCTGTTTCTCGTCTGGGTCGGCCTCGCCCGGATGCTCGGTCCCGCGCGGGCGCGGCACTTCGCGTCGGGGTTAGTGCTCTTTGCTCTCGGGGTCTTCTTCCAGCTCGACCGGCTGGACGTGATCTGGGTCCCCATGCACCGGTTCTGGCCGCTTCTCCTGATCGCGGTCGGCTTCGGATTGATCGCGGACTCACTGATCAGCCGGAGGCGCGTGGGGACCGGAGTCGCGCCTTCATCGCAGGTCGGCCCCGGAGGCAGCTCATGAACGGACGGCGCGGCTATCACGGCGACGGCCGGATCGTCTGGGGCGGGATCCTGATCCTGCTCGGCCTCATCTATGCGCTCGATGCCTTCGGGGTTCTCTCCGCGGGCGACATCCTCCGGTACTGGCCGCTGATCCTCATCGGAATCGGTGCTACGAAGATCTCGCAGGCCCGCTTCTCCTCCCAGCGGACGGCGGGCTTCATCCTGGTCGCGATCGGCAGCGTCTTCCTGCTCCGGTCATTCCACCTCGTCTGGTTCCGCGGGAGAGACCTGTGGCCGGCCGTTTTTCTGTTGGTCGGAGGGTTTCTTGTGTGGCAGTCGCTGGCGCGCCGTCAGGCGCCCGCGGGGGGAGACAGCGAAAAAAGCCCGGGCGAGCGCGCCCTGGAAGGCGCCCGGGAGGGACTCGCGGCCTCTCGGGATGGAAAGACGGAGTTGGGCTCGGTCTTGAACGAGTTCGCCTTCATGGGGGGCGGAGACCGTGTCGTGCGGGCCCAGGACTTCCGCGGAGGTGAAGTCACCGCCATCATGGGAGGCTTCGGCATCGACCTGCGCGGCGCGGCGATCGCCGGCGACTCCGCGACGATCAACATCTTCACGCTCTGGGGCGGCGTGGACCTGAAGGTCCCGGAGGACTGGAACGTCGCCGTGGCCGGCACACCGCTCCTCGGCGTCTTCACCAACTCGGCGCGCGCCTTCCGGCAGGGGGACGTGGCGGCGAAGACGCTCGTCGTCAAAGGAGTCGCCATCATGGGCGGGGTCGAGGTGAAGAACTAGAGGAAGCTGTCAGCCGTCAGCTCTCAGCTGTCAGCCCGATAGCCCCCGCGGCCCTGGAGCTGAGAGCTGATAGCTGAAAGCTGATAGCTACTTATGCATCCGATTTTCGCGCGCAAGAAAAGGCTGCTGCCGTACCTGGCGGCGTCGCTGCCGCTCGGCGCTCTCCTGACGGTGCTCCTTTCCCGCCCGGGCGCGTACTCGCTCGCGCAGGCGGCCGCGGTGGCGTTTCCCCTCGCGGTCGTCTACGCGTTCCTGGGTCTCTCGGCCTGGTATCCGTGCCGCAGCCTTCCGCTGACGCGCGCGAAGGTGCCGGTTCTGCTCGCATCGCACGGTGGCGCCGCAGTCGGCACGAGCGCCGCGTGGGTCCTGCTCGGAGCGGGGATCGGCCGTCTCCTCGACCAGGCGCCCTCCTTCGCCGGAGCTTCGGAGAGCAAGCCGGTGTTCTCGGGGATGGCCGAGAAATATGCCGCCCAGGTCCCGCCGCTCTTTGCGGTCGGCGTTCTTCTGTACCTCCTGTCGGTCGCACTGCACTACGTGCTCCTCGCCTTCGAGGCGGCGAGGGAATCGGAGCGGCGGGAGGCGCAGCTCGTCCTGCTCGCGCGGGAGGCGGAGCTGAAAACCTTGAAGTCTCAGGTGCAGCCTCACTTCCTCTTCAACTGTCTGAACTCGATCAGCGCCCTGGCCGGGAGCGACCCGCCGCGCGCGAGAGAGATGTGCCTGGGGCTCGCGGGCTTCCTGCGGCGCAGCCTCGCGGTGGGCGAAAGGGAGAGCATCCCCGTCGGGGAGGAGCTGTCGCTCGCTCGAAGCTACCTGGACGTCGAGCGGATCCGCTTCGGGAGGAGGCTCGCCGTCGAGGAGTCGGTCGAGCCCTCGGGAGAGGCGTGCCTGGTGCCGCCGCTCCTGCTGCAGCCGCTCGTCGAGAACGCGGTCGTGCACGGGATCGCGACGCTCGCGGAGGGGGGCGCCGTGCGCCTGGAAGCCAGTCGCTCCGGCAATCGCCTGAGGATCGTGATCGAGAACCCCTTTGACCCCGACGCACCGGCCCGCGCGAGCAGCGGCCTCGGCCTGAAGATGGTCCGCGACCGCCTCGCCGCGCTTTACGGCCCCGACGCGATGTTCGCCGCGCGGAGGCTGGAAGACCGCCACCTCGCCATAATCTCGATACCCGCCCGCGCCTGAGCCGACGAAGTCGTTAAACGCCAAACGTAAAACGTCAAACGAAGCCGACCGGCGCTCGGCTCCACGTTTTACGTTTTACGTTTTACGTCTTACGATCCTCGTATGCCCGATCCCGTCACCCGCGTCCTGATCGTGGACGATGAGAAGCCGGCGCGGGCGGTCCTCAAGGAGATGCTCGGCCGCGTGCCGGGTGTGTGCATCGTGGGAGAGTGCGGCGACGGGCTGGAGGCCGTCAAGGCGGCTGCCGAGGCGAAGCCGGACGCCGTCTTTCTCGACATCCACATGCCGCGCCTCGACGGCTTCGAGGCCATGGAGCTCCTGGATCCGGCGATCGCCGTCGTCTTCGTCACGGCCTACGACAACTACGCCGTGAAGGCCTTCGAAGTCCGCGCGGTGGACTACGTTCTGAAGCCATTCTCCGAAGCGAGGCTCGCGGAGGCTCTCGAGCGGGCGCGGGAGCGTGTGCGTGAAAAGGCAAGGCCGGACGCCGGAGCCCTCGCGGCAGCCTCCCGGCCGCCCGGCCAGTTCCTCTCCCGCGTTGTCGTACGGGACGGACCGAACATCCGCGTGATCCCGGTCGCGAGGCTCGATTTCGCCGAGGCTCAGGACGACTGGGTCATGCTCAAGACCGAGGGGAAGAAGTACAGGAAACCGCAGACCCTCGCGAGCCTCGCCGATTCGCTCGACCCCGGCCGCTTCCTGCGCGTGCACCGCTCCTACATCATCAACCTGGACCGCCTGCAACGCCTCGAGCTTTACGCCAAGAACAGCCACGTGGCGATCCTCGCCGACGGCTCCCGAATCCCCGTGAGCCGCGAAGGGCACGCCCGCCTCCGCGAACTCCTGGAGGGCCGCCGCTAGCGGTTCGGTTGTATGGATACCGAGATGGACTTACGGCCGGCGTCGTCCTTGGTCTGAACGAGCTGAACTTTGGTCCCGATCGTGACTCGGGGATCGATGTCCACGCGGGTGTCTTTCTGGTCGAGGCCGAAGCTGTGCTTCTTGTTGTCGCCGGTCAGGACTTCGATCTCCTTGCCGGCCTTGTAGGCGGTCACCGTCCCGATGACTTCCTCGGTTTCGGTCTTGGACTTGCCCTGCGACGTGTCCGACTTGGTCTCGGTTGTCCCGGCGAGGGTCGAGCCGACCTGGAGGGTTTCGGTGGTCGTGGTTGTCTTGGCTCCGTCCGGGCTCGTGCTCTTCGCCTCGGACTTGACCTCGAGCCGCGGTTCAGCTTTCTTCTCGCATGCCGCGGCGGCGAGGAGAGCGAAACCCAGGAGAGAAGCCACTGCTACTCGGCGCATAAGTCCTCCTCCCTTCGAGAGAGCATGCTTCGTGCCAGCGGCGGCCCGAGCCCCTTCTTCTGTCATCCCGGAGAATCTCTCCACGCTCATGTCGTTCCGAGCGTAGCGAGATTCTTATGGTCGGGGACGGGCTCAGCGATGAGGGATCCATTTCGGAGGGCGGGAGCAGATCCCTCGCTTCGCTCGGGATGACAAGGAAGATGAAAGGAGGGCCCGGAGGATCACAGGGACTCAGGCCTTCCACATGCGGGAGTCGAGGGAGAGGGGCTCGGGTTTTCCGATCCGGATTTCTCGGAATCGGGGATGCGCAGGGTTGAGCAGATAGTTCTTTTCCTGGGGGACGACGGCCGAGGGAACGGCCAGGATCGGCGTCTTTACCTCTTCCACCCAGCGGGTCCCGATCTCGGCGAGCATTTCGGGCGCCGGATATCTTCGCCATCCGCGCGGGAGGCTCTCGGCTTCCACGGATGTCATCGGAAGGTCTTTGGGCACCTCCGCGGCGATCGCGACGAGGTCCTGCGGCGCGGCGGCCCTGGGGAGGTTGACGAAGTATTCGAGGACTGCGAGCGACAGGGTGGCCGAGGTATACACGAGTGCGGTTCCGCGCCGGTTCCATCGCCCGCCCGCCAGGCGCGAGCCCTCACCGTCAAAGGCGACGTTCTTCTTCCGGCAGAGCCGCCAGACTTGCACGGGATTACCTCCCGTCATCCCATCGGTCTCTCCCTGTCAACCATCGCTCTTTCCGTGTCATCCTGAGCGAAGCGAAGGATCTGCTCTCGTCTCTTCCAGGTCTTGCGGAGCAGATCCTTCGTCGCTGCGCTCCTCAGGATGACAGGGAGGGGTTCCGTTACTCAGCTAGCTATAGACGCCGTGGGAGATGCGGACGAGCACGTCCTCGACCTGCCGGGCTCCGAGGTCGCTGTCGAGGCGCCGGAGAGGGGTCTCGTTTCCGAGCGCGACGTTGGCTTCGTGGAGCCAGCGCGTAGCCTTCTCGTGGCTTCCGAGAACTTCTTCGGCCAGGGCCGCCACGCGGCCGAGTCTCAGGAGGCGGTCGGATTCGTCGGCATGCAAGCGGCGCTCCTTCTTGCGCCGCGCGAGCGTGCGGGGAGGAAGGTCGAGGATCCTGCCGAGGTCCCTGGCGTTGATCGCGTACGCGGCTGAGACCGCGTCGAGCGACGCGTAGGGGAGCCCCGACCTGCGCCGGGCCCGCAGGTCTTCCAGAGTCGCCGCCTTCACGACCTTCGGGCCTCCCAGGGTCTGGACGATGCGCCTCGTCGTCATCATGCCGGTTCGCGGCCTCCTCAAATATGGCACCAATTATAATGCCATTTGGCATTCCCAGCAACCTGGTTTAATCTTGAGGGTGGATCATCCTTCTGCGGAGCAGATCCTTCGTCGCTGCGCTCCTCAGGATGACAGGGAAGGGATTCGCGCCTCTTGGCGGACAGAACGATGCGCGGAATGACGCGGGACCTGACGGTCCACAAGTTCGGAGGGGCTGCGCTCGCCAACGCGCGGGCGATGCGGAACGCCGTTACGCTCGCCGCCGGCAAGGAAGGCCCTGTGGTCGTGGTCGTGTCGGCGCTCGCCGGCGTGACCGATGCTCTGCTCGAGGCCGCCGCCGCGGTCGGGAAGAATGCGGGCCGGATCGAGGAGATCGCGGCGGACCTGGCGCGAAGACACCGCGAGGCGATCCTGGCCGTTGTCCCGGCCGGAGCGGTGCGGCAGGCGCTCCTCGCGGCGGCCCATCACGCGTTCGACGAGCTGGCACTCCTCTCGCGGGCGCCGGTCTTCGTCCGGGACCTCTCCGCGGGCGCCCAGGACGCGCTGCTCTCCCGCGGCGAGGAGATGTCGGCGCGGATCTTCGCCGCGGGTCTCGCCGCGGCGGGACGGCCGGCCGTGTTCGTCGATCCGCTCGGAGTGATCGTGACCGACGGACGCTTCGGAGGAGCCTCGCCGCGGCTGGCCGAAACGGACCGCAAAGTCCGGCGGGTCCTGACGCCGATACTGAAGAAGGGCGTCGTCCCCGTCGTGGCCGGCTTTTACGGCGCGGCGCCGGACGGGCGGGTCGTCACACTCGGGCGCGGAGGCTCGGACCTGACGGCGACGCTCCTGGCCCGGGCGCTCCCGGCGCGGGCCGTCTTCCTCTGGAAGGACGTGCCGGGAATCCTCACGGCCGATCCGCGCGTCGTGCCCGACGCGCGCGTCGTCCCGCAATTGAACATCCGCGAGGCGGCAGAGCTGGCCTACTACGGCGCCAGGGTCCTCCAACCGCGCGCTCTCATTCCGGTCGGCCGCCGCGCTATCCCGGTCTTCGTCAGACCCTTCGAGCAGCCGGACCGCCCGGGCACGGAGGTCTCCCGGCGCCGCACACTGAAGCGCTACCCCGTGAAGGCCCTGTCGGCGATCTCCGGCCAGGCGCTCCTGACGGTTACGGGCAATGGCATGCTCGGCGTTCCCGGTATCGCCGCGCGCACCTTCGCGGCGCTTCATCGCGACAGGATCTCGGTTTCCCTGATCTCCCAGGCGTCCTCCGAGCACTCGATTTGTCTCTCGGTTCCGCAGGCCAGCGCGAAGGAAGCGCGCCGGAGCCTGCTCGAGGCCTTCGCCGAGGAGATCGCGCGCAGGGAAATCGACGGCGTCGAGCTTCTCGCCGGACTCTCGACGATCTCCGTCGTGGGCCTGGGAATGGCGGGGACACCCGGCATCGCGGCGCGCGTTTTCTCGGCGTTGGCCGCGGGCGGGATCAACGTCGTCGCCATCGCGCAGGGCTCTTCGGAGCTCAACATCTCCTTCGTCGTCTCGGACGCGCAGGCGCCCGAGGCCCAGCGGCGCATCCACGACGCCTTCCAGCTCTCGAAGATCGGCGGCGGCGCGGCGGCGGCGAAGCGGCCGGCCGACATCGTCCTGCTCGGGTTCGGGCAGGTGGGCCGCACGCTCGCGGGCCTGCTGCGCGCGTCGCGCGGGAGACTCCGTCTCTGCGCGGTCATTGACCGCGGCGGCTTCGCCTTTCGTCCAGGGGGCTTCTCCTCGCGCGACATCGCGGAGCTCTCGGCGGCAAAAAAGAAGGGCGTATCCGTAGCTCATACCAGCCGCGGCCGCAAGGCCGCGGCTGCTGACGCGATCGCGACTCTTACCGAGCATGCGCTGTCCCGTCCGATCCTGGTGGACGTGACGGCCGAATCCACGGCGCCGCTTCTGGGAGAGGCCGCCGCGTCGGGCTTCGACCTCGTGCTCGCGAACAAGCGCCCGCTCTCGGGGCCGCGCGAGGAGGCGCAGAGCCTGGAGAGAAGGGTCCACGAAAAGGGGCGGCGGCTGCGCTTCGAAGCGACGGTCGGAGCGGGCCTCCCGATCCTGGACACTCACAGGAAGCTCGTCGAATCGGGAGACCGGCTCGTCAAGATCGAGGGCTGTCTCTCGGGGACGCTCGGCTTCCTCCTCTCCGAGATCGAGCGCGGGGCGAGCTTTTCCACGTCTCTGGAGCGCGCGATTGCCGCGGGCTATACCGAGCCCGACCCGCGTGACGACCTCTCGGGCGCCGACGTGGGACGGAAGGCCCTCATTCTCGGCCGCCTGCTCGGCTTCCCGGGGGAGCCGGCGGATATCGCGGTCGAATCCCTCGTGCCCCTCCGGGCCCGCAAGCTCGGCCTGCCGCGGTTTCTGAAGCGGCTCTCCGACTTCGACCGGGAGTGGGAGGAGCGCGCTCGACGCGCGCGTTCGCGCGGAAAGACCCTGCGCTATGTCGCCTCCGTCACGCGGCGGAAGATCCGGGTGGGACTCTCCGAAGTCGCGCCCGGCAGTCCCTTCTTCGGCTTGAAGGGCACCGACAACCAGGTCGCGTTCACGACAGCCCGCTACCGCGCCAACCCGCTCGTGATCCAGGGCCCCGGCGCGGGACTCGCGGTGACGGCGGGAGGGATCTTCAACGACGTCGCGGAGCTGGCCGGGCAATGACCGTGCGCGCGTTCGCGCCGGGCACCGTCGCCAACCTGGGGCCAGGTCTTGACATCCTGGGTCTGGCCGTCGAAGGCGCCGGTGACACCGTCCGGATCGAGCGAGCGCCAGGACCCGGCATCACGATTCGCGATTCCGGCCATCCCGATATTCCCCGCGACGCGTCGAGGAACACGGCTGGCATCGCCGCCGCGAGAGTCCTGGAATATGCGGGCGCGGCGGCGACCGGTCTCGTGATCGATGTCATCAAGGGCCTGCCGCTCTCGGGAGGGCAGGGCGGCAGCGCCGCTTCCGCGGCGGCGGCGGCCGTGGCGGTCAACGCCCTACTGGACTCGCCGCTCCCGAAGGCGGATCTTCTCGAGGCATGCCTGGCGGCGGAAGAGTCCGTGGCTGGGCGCCACGCCGACAACGCGGCGGCGGCTCTCTTCGGAGGAGTGATTCTGGTGCGCTCGCTCGACCCTCTGGCCTTTCCCGACGAGCTTCTGGTCGTGCTCGTCGCCCCGGATCAGCGCCTGCGCACGGAGGAGGCGCGCGCCGTTCTGCCGGCGAAGGTGGATCGCGGCCTCGCGCTGGCGCAGGCGGCGCAGGTCGGCGCGATCGTCGCCGCGCTCGCCCGCGCAAACTACAGCCTGCTGTCACGCTCGGTCGAGGACCGCATCGCGGAGCCCGCGCGCGCACCCCTTCTGCCGGGCTTCTCCGAGGCGAAGGCGGCGGCGCTCGAGGCCGGAGCGCTCGGTTGCTCGATCTCCGGTTCGGGGCCGGCCGCCTTCGCGTTCGCGGTGGGAAAGGAGAGCGCCAGCCGCATCGCGGCGGCGATGATCGGCGCCTACGAGAGCCGCGGCGTGGCAGCGAGGGGCCGCGCGTGCCGGATCGATGCGCGAGGAGCGCGAGTCCTTGGTCCTTAGTCCCTGGTCCCTGGTCGGGCGACTTAGGACCAAGGACGAAGGACTAAGGACTCAGGCTATCCTGCCGACTTCATGACAGACGCTTATAGCCTGCCCGAGAGACCGCTCACGTGGCAGCTCTGCCCGCGGTGCGAGCGGGAGCTGACGGCCTTCTCGCCCGAGAGCCAGTGTCCCGATTGCGGAGGCTTGCTCGAGGTCCGGCATCGGCCGCCGTCAATCCGCGACCGGGGGGAGGCGCTCAAGACTCTCTTTTCGAGCCGCCGCGGCCGCCCCGATCCGCTCGACGCCTCCGGTGTCTGGAGGTACCGGGAGCTGGTGCTTCCCGACGCGCGCCCCGGGGAGGTCGTGACCTATCCGGAAGGAAACACGCCGCTCTTAAGGCGAGAGGCGGTCTCGCGGTTTGCGGGAGTCGAAACGCTCCTCTTGAAGCACGAGGGGATGAACCCGACCGGCTCCTTCAAGGACCGCGGCATGACGGTCGGGATTACGCAGGCCCGGAGGATCGGAGCGCGGGCGGTCGCGTGCGCCTCAACGGGCAACACCTCGGCGTCCCTCGCGGCCTATGCGTCGAGCGCCGGTCTTCCCGCTCTCGTCTTCGTCCCCGCGGGTCAGGTGGCTCTGGGGAAGCTGGCCCAGACTCTCGCCTACGGCGCCAGGACCCTCCTCGTGCGCGGGGATTTCGACGCGTGCTTCGCCCTCGTTCGCGAGGCCGCCGAGAAACTGAACGTCTATCTCCTGAACTCGATCAATCCCTTCCGCATCGAGGGGCAGAAGACGATCGTGTTCGAGACACTCGAGCAGCTTCTCTTCGAATCTCCCGACTGGATCGCTCTCCCCGCCGGGAACCTCGGCAACACGTCCGCCTTCGGCAAGGCCCTCAAGGAGGCGAGCGAGCTCGGCCTGATCGCGAGAATGCCGCGGCTCGCGTGCATTCAGGCGGAGGGCGCCAATCCCTTCGCCCTCGGCTTCCGAGAAGGCTTCGCCCGGCCGCATCGCGTCAAGGCGGACACGGTCGCGACCGCGATCAAGATCGGCGACCCCGCGTCGTTGGAAAGAGCGATCGCAGCCGTGCGTCTGACCAACGGCGTCGTCACCGACGTGACCGACGGGGAAATCCTGGAGGCGAAGGCCGTCGTGGACGCCTCGGGCGCGGGCTGCGAGCCCGCCAGCGCCGCCAGCGTGGCCGGCGTGAAAAAGCTCGCCGCGCAGGGCGTCATCCGTCAGGGGGACCGGGTGGTGGCGGTCTTGACTGGCCACATCCTGAAGGACCCGGGGCTCCTTCTTCACTATCACCAGGAGTCCGAACCGCCTCCGCCCCGCGCCAACCGGCCGATCGAGATCGAGGCGAGCCTCTCCGCCGTCGAAGAGGTCCTAGCAGGCCGGCAGGCATGACTCAGCGGCTCCTGGGCCGTCTCGAGGAGGCCAGAAGACGGCGTCCCGGCGCGGGTGCTGCGGCGCGGCTGCTGAGATCTCTGGCGAGGCGCTCCTTCTCCGACGCCTCGAGCCTGATCCGTTTCCACGACGCTGTCCTCTTCCTGCGCGCCTATCCACACTCGCGCGCCGTCCTGCGCGTCTGCGAAAACATCCTCTCGACGTTTGGCTTGCGCGTGGAGAAGCTCGCGGCGTCGGGCGCGGACCTTTCGGCCTTCGATCACCCGGAGGTCTCGGGGATCTCCGGCACGTCGGTCACGACCGACTACTCCTACGATGTCGTGCGGTGGCTGAAGCGACGCTTCGGCCGGCGCGTCGCGATCGACTGGGAGGGATACGAGGCGGACGACCGCCTGCGCGCCCTCCTGCCGGCCTTTCTTCCGCTCCTCGTGGAGGAGGCGCTCGAAGACGCGAATGTCCCGTACCGGGATTATCTGCACGCAGCCCGAAGAGGCGGGCAGGACGATCTCTCCTGGCTTCTCGACCGGATCGATTCCCTTGCGCTGGCGGCCGGCGAGAAGGCGGAGCGCTACGACGCTCTGGGACTCTCGATCGTCTGGAACCTCGGCGGCGGCCGCGCGACCCGCACCCGGATGCGGCGCCCGGCGCGAAGAATCTTCTTTCACGACGAGCCTTTGATGACACGGCGCGACGTCTCGCTCGCCGAGGAATTCGCCTCGCCGCCGCTCCCGATCCGAAGACTCTCCCGGCGCGAGGCAGCGGCGGTCCTGGAGACGACGCGCGAAGCGACGGCCTTGCGATACCGCGAGTATTACGCCTTCACTTACGGCGACCTCGGTTCCATCCTTCAGGTCGATGCGGGCCGGGGGCTCGAGATCACCCTCGTCGGCGCCGAGGCGGACCGGCGGCTTCCCCTGCGCGCGAGCTACGGGGGCTTCCTCGTCAAGAACGGCGTTCCCATCGGGTATTTCGAGGCCCTGGCTCTCTTCGAGCGGATGGAGGTGGGCTTCAATCTCTACTACGCGTTCCGGGAAGGGGAGTCCGCCTGGACATTCGCCCGTTCTCTGAAGTTTCTCCGGCAGGCCCTGGGCGTGACGTCTTTCTCCCTCGATCCCTATCAGATCGGCTATGAGAACGAAGAAGCGATCGCCTCGGGTGCCTTCTGGTTCTATCGCAAGCTCGGCTTCCGTTCGACGGACCCGCAACTGCGCGCGCTGACTGCTCGCGAAGAAGCAAAGCTCGCCGCCGATCCGGCCTACCGGACTCCCTCCTCGGTTCTGCGGCGCCTGGCCACCCACAACCTGCTCTATGAAGTCGAGAGCTCCGGCAATCCAAAATCCAAAATCCAAAATCCAAAATCGGACTGGGACCGGTTTCACGTTCGCAACATCGCCCTTGCCGTCGTTCGCCGGATGACGCGGGAGTTCGGAGGGGATGCAGCCAGAATCCGGTCGGCCTCGCAGAGGCGAGTCGCAAAGGCTCTCGGCGCCGCTGCGAGACGATGGTCCGCAGACGAACGCCGGGTCTTCGCGGACCTCGCTCCCGTGCTCGACCTGATCCCGGACCTGCCTCGCTGGCCGAAAGGGGAGAGAGACGCCGTCGCTGAGGTCGTCCGGGCCAAGGCGGGCCGCCTCGAGTCCCGCTACCTGCGCCTCATGCAGCGGCACGCCCGCCTGCGCGAAGCGCTCCTCGACCTCGGGTCCCGCTGAACCTACAACGTCCTTTCATCGCCTGTCATCCCGAGAAGCAAAGCGACGAGGGATCTGCTCTACAAGGGCAGGGAAGGTGCGAAAGCGCAGCCTCAGCTGAGGCGATTCCGAGGGGGACGAGACGACTCGAAGCAGCAGGAGCAGATCTCTCGCTTCGCTCGGGATGACAGGTAGGGGCAAGGACTCGGGATGACAAAAGAACCTCGTTCGCGAGTTTCTGACTCAGGACGCTGCGGGCTCGTGACAATAGAGATGTAGACATCCGCAAGGGATGTCGTTCGAGTCTGGCTCGGGTCCGTTCTGGCCCCGGGCGTCAATGAAAGGATTCTTGACACAGAAAACGCCGAGACTTTCACCCGCCTCCTGTAACGGTTGGTCCTCAATTGTTCGTCGCCTCGAGCGGTGTCGGGAGAGAAATACGATGAGAAAGAAAATCCTTCTTGCCTTCATCAGGTCCGCACTGATTTTTGCGATTCTTCTTCCGATTGCTACGGTGGCTGCCGCCCAGCAGCCTGTTGAAACTCTCCCCGGTTTTCGGGCCGAGAATGTGCTGGAAGCGCGCGGGATCGACAACGTCAGCCCGTTCTCCGGAGACCCCGGCGTCGTGATCCCGATCGGCCCCGAGTACACTCTGAGCACCGCCTTCAAGTGGCAGCTGAAGGCGCACTACTCGGTGAAGTTCTGGAACCTCACCGGGCTGGAACCTCCTCTTTGCACGGACGACGGAATCCGATACGCCTTCGTCCTGGGGGATCCAACCATTGGAGTGGGCTGGTCGCTCCAGCTAGGCTACGTGGTCTATTCTCAGTACGACCCGATCGGCCCGGTGATCTACTTCTCGCCCGACGGTGGGCGGCACGGTGGTCAGGAAGACGGATCTCATCTGCGGATTACCGCGGTGG
>WNFV01006039.1_pt1 | contig 14850 bp, 13 predicted proteins | sample 5400101 | NCBI WGS metagenome assembly WNFV01 (sample SAMN13153361, study PRJNA577476) | soil metagenome | isolation source: 115 cm soil or saprolite under grassland replicate 1 | place: USA:California | collected 2016-06-15 | reverse complement strand
CGGCCTTGGTCGCCGGCGCCTTGGGCGGCGCGGGCGGCTGCTTCACTACGCGGGCGATGTCTAGCCTCTCCTTTCCATGTCCGTGATGGCGCGGGCCAGTTCCCTGGCTTCAGTCTCCAACCGCGCCACCCTCTCCGAGTCCCGTCCCCTTTCGGCCTCGGATAGCTCGCGGATTATCCCACTGTGCATGCCCTTCATGTGCTCCAGGCGAATTCGCTCGCTCAATTCGACCGCCACCTCGTCGTCCACGTTCGGCGGCGGGGCCGCCCACGCTCGTCTGATCAGGTCTTGTTCCTCCGGAGGGTAATCAGCCAGGTCGGCCTCGAGCCCGGCGGGGCCTCCGCGCTCGTAGCTCTCCAGCATACGGATGTAAATTGCGCGGTCGCCTTCGTCCAGCTCTTCGGAGGTCACCTTCGTCCGCACGCGGTCGAAGGCCGGCGGCCGAACTGCCAGCAGCTGCATCAGATAACCGCTCGCAGTCAGCTTTCCGGCGCCCCGCCGTCGCAGGGGCGGCAGACCGGTCGTCACGGGCCGGGCCTGCCTGTCGGGTTCGAGATCCTGGAGGAGCAGGTGCCGGGAGATACCGGTGTGGCGCTCGGCCGCCTCGGCGTAGCCCTCCCGCAGCGAGGCCGGAAACTCGCGGATCCAGTCCCGGAGCCGCGACGCCACCCTCTCCACCTGGTTCGGGTTGCTCGGGTTCAGGCCGGCCGAGTCTTCGGCCATGCCCGCCTCGAACCCGGACGGCGCCTTCGCTGCCAGCTCCTCCCATCGCTGGGCAGCGTCGGGGCCGGCCGCACGAAGGAACTCGTCGGGGTCCTTGGCGCCCGGAACCACGATGACCCGGCTCCGCATCGAGTACTGCGCCGCCAGCACGGCGGCCTTCCGCGACGCCTCGCGCCCGGCGCGGTCGGAGTCGAACACCAGCAGCAGCTCGTCCGTGAACCGCTTCAACAAACGCACCTGCTCCTCGGTCAGCGCGGTGCCTGAGCTCGCGACCGCGTTGGCGACCCCGAACTGGTGGGCTGTGATGACGTCGAACTGGCCCTCCATCACCGTGGCGTGCCCCCTTCGCGCGATCTCGTCGCGCGCGAGGTCGAGACCGAAGACCACTCTTCCTTTTATGTAGGCAGGCGTCTCGGGCGAGTTGATGTACTTGCGCTGCTCGTCCAACCGCACCGTCCGCGCCGTGAAGGCCAGGACCTGGCCGCGCTCGTCGCGGATCGGGATCACCAGCCGCTCGGCGAAGAAGTCGGTGCCGTCACGCCGCATCAGCCCGGCCTCCTGGGCCTCGATCAGCGAGCGCTTCTTCGCCCGCAGGTACTCGGCGAAGCCCCTGCCGGCCGGCGCGTATCCGAGCTGGAAGCGCCGCGCTGTCTCTTCGCCGACACGCCGCGACTCGAGCAGGCGCCGGCCTGTCTCGCCGGTCGGAGTTTTCCACAGGACGTACTCGTAGTACTGGGCGGCCAGCTTGAGCATCAGCAGCACACGCTTGCGGATGTCGGCCCGCTCCTTCTGCTGCGGGCTGAGCTGCTTGAGCTCGACGCCCGCCCGCTCGGCCAGCATCAGCAGCGCGCCCCGCTTGTCAGTCTTCTCGATCAGCTCGACGAAGGTGAAGACGTCGCCCTTCCGCTCGCAGCCGAAGCAGTACCAGGACTGGCGCTGCGGGCTGACGTGAAAGCTCGGGCTGTCCTCCTGGTGGAACGGGCACAGGCCCCAGAAGTCCTTGTTCCGCTTCGTGAGGCGGACGTGTTCGGAGACGACCTTGACCAGGTCGACCTTCGACTTGACCTCCGCGAAGGCGTCATCGGACGCTTGGGTGGGCACGCGACTATTGTGCAGCGACGCGGCCTGAGCGCCGAGGGCTTTAACTACTGGACGGTAACCGGGATCTCCGCTTTGTCCCGTTCGGCAAGCAGGAGGGCGACCGGGTGGAGCCGGGGCGCCGGCGCCACGCCGATGTCGCCGAGGCCGATCCGGTCGTACAGCCGGCGCAGCGGCCTGGGCGCCCACCAGTTGACGTCGCCGAGCAGCCTCATCACCGCGGGCACGACCAGCGAGCGCACGATCGTGGCGTCGATCGCGACCGCGATCGCCAGCCCGATGCCGATCGCCTTGATGATCACGACCTCGGCCAGGCCGAAAGCCATGAACACCGTGAACATGATCGCCGCGGCCCCGGTGATCAGCCGGCCAGTCTTCTCGAGGCCGCTCGCCACGGCCGCGGTGTTGTCGCCCAGGCGCACGTACTCCTCGTGCATCCGGCTCACGAGCAGGACCTCGTAGTCCATCGAGAGGCCGAACACGATGGAGAAGAGGATCACCGGGACGCTCGGGTCCAGCGATTGCGGAGTGAAAGCCAGCAAGTCGGCGAAGTGGCCTTGCTGAAAGATGAACACCAGAGCCCCGAACGATGCCCCGATGGACAGGAAGTTGAGGATCACCGCCTTCAGCGGCAGCACGACCGAGCCGGTGAGCAGGAACAGCAGCACGTAGGTGACGAGCACGACGGTGCCGACAGCGAGCGGGACCTGGTCGTAGATGAACGTGATGACGTCGACGTCGATCGCCGTGGCACCACCGACCAGGATCCTTCCGTCCGGGATCCCGTCCTGGCCCCGGATCGCCTTCAAGATGTCGCGGGCGGCGTCCGAGCCCTGGTCGGCGTTGGTCGTCGCCGTGATCAGGACGACGTGCTCGCCGACGGTGGCGTCGAGGAACTGCCTCGCCTGCTGAGGGATGTTGTTCGGGTCTCCGGTATAGAGCCGCTGGTACTCAAACAGGCCCAGCTGGGGGTCGAGGTTGTAGATCGAGTTGACCTTCTGCACGCCCGGGATGTTCGCGATGCGGCGCGTCAGGACGTACTGGTCGGCGATGCGGCTTGCCGTCAGGGGCGAGCCGTCCGGGTAGTCCACGACGACGCTGAAGTTGGTCTGGTCCTGGCCCGGGAAGTCAGCCAGCAGCCTGTCGTATCCCTGCCGCGCCTCGAGTCTCTCCGGCAGCATGTCCACGTTGCCGTTCGCCAATCGAAGCTGCAGGAACGGCGTGCCCGCGATGACGAGGAACGCCACGGTCGGCACCAGGACCAGCACCGGGCGCTTCATGACCCAGGTCGCAAGCCCGCTCCAGAAACCGCGACCGCTGGTCGAGCGACGGATCGAGGGAATGCGCCAGCGGTTCACGGCCGGGCCGATCAGCGAGAGCAGCGCCGGCAGGACCGTGAGCGCATAGAAGACGGCAACCGCGACCACGATCGCGCCCGCGGCGCCCATCGAGGCCATGAACGTGCCCTGGAAGAAGAGCATCGCCGAGAGGCCGACGGCGACGGTCAAGCCTGAAAACGTGATGGCGCGGCCGGCGGTGGCCATGGTCGTGGCGATCGCGTCCTCCCGGCTCGCGCCCGCGGCGAGCTCGTCGCGGAACCGGTTGACGATGAACAGCGAGTAGTCGATCGACACGCCGAGGCCGATCAGAGTGACGATGTTGATCGCGTACTGCGACACGTCGGTGAAGCGGTTGAGGAAGAACGTCCCGCCGATGCCGCCGACGATCGTCAGGATGCCGACGCCCAACGGCAAGCCGGCCGCGACGACCGACGCGAAGATGACGATCAGGAGGATCAGCGTCACCGGCAGCGTGACCGTCTCCGCGCGCTGCAGGTCGGACTCGAGCGTCGTGTTGAACGCCTGGTTGATGGCCAGGAATCCGGTACCGGTGACCGACAGGGTGGAGGACTGGACCTTCGCGCGCAGGTCGTTGTACACCGGCCACCCCTTCTGGCCGACGGCGTTGATCTCCACGATCACGAGCGCCTCGTGGCCGTCCCTCGAGGTCAGGCTCTGGACGGCCGGACCGGAAACGCTGTACGGCGTGACGATGCTCACGACCCTGGAGTCCGACTGGACGGGCTCCAGAGCCGCCGTCACGGCAGCCTTGTAGTCCTCGTCAGAGACGGACAGCGTGTCGCTCTTGAAGATGAGGTCGAAGGTGGAGGTCGTGGGTGCCGTGTTGCCCCGGCCCAGCTCGGAGCTGATCAGCCGGTTCGCCTGGTATGCCTCGAGCTTGCTCGACAGCGGACCGCCGCTGGTGAGCGTGCCTCCCAGGACGAGGAAAACGATCGATGCCACCACCACCGCGCCCGACCCGACAAGGGTGGCGATGCGGTGGCGGTAGACGAAGCGACCCCAGCGTCCGAACACGTCAGTTCCCTCCCGAATAGCTGGCGGTCAGCGACATGACGGCCAGGGTGTCGACGGCCTCGTCGGTGTCGAACTCAGGGTCGACCAGCGACTGGACGATGATGCCCAGGATGGCCGCCCAGACGACGCCGGCGATGCCACGCGCCGTCTTTGGGTCAGCGCCGCGCTCGCTCAGCACCTGCCGCGCGATGTCCTCGATGTGCAGCCGGTCGCCGCGGACGAACTCGCGGACGCCGGCACCGATCACGGGGTCGTGGAGGCTGACGCCGATGAGCTGGATGTAGAGCGAGTTGGTGGTGCGACTCTCGCGCAGCATCTCCTTGGTCTGCGCGAAAGCGGCGAGCGCCCCTGCCTCGCCTTCGACGCCCAGCTCCATCTTCCGGCAGACGTACTCGAGGACGGCGAGGACCAGCAGCTGCTTGGACTTGTAGTGGTAGTGGATCAGGCCCTGAGCGACGCCGGCCTCGGTCGCGATGTCCTTGATCGAGGTGTTTTCGTAACCCTGCCGGCTGAGGACGCCGAACGCGGCCTCCAGGATTCGAGTTCGGGTGTCAGCCGCCCTGGTTGAATGAGCATTCAGCATTTGAATGGGCATTCAACCAGATTGCTGGGCGAGTGTCAAGGGTTCAGCGAAAATCGACGTGTGGCCCGGGCCGTCGAGGAGTTGAACCGCCGCCTGCTGAGGGCCCGGGACGCCATCGACCGCTCCTACGCCCAGCCGCTTGACATCCCGAGCCTGGCCCAGGTCGCGCATGTCTCGGACGCCCACTTCATCCGCACCTTTCGCGCGACCTTCGGGGAGACGCCCCACCGCTACCTGCAGCGGCGGCGGGTCGAGCGCGCGATGTTCCTGCTCCGCGAGACCGACCGCAGCATCACCGACATCTGCCTCGACGTCGGGTTCACGAGCCTTGGCACGTTCAGCCGCACCTTCAACGACATCGTGCACGACAGTCCGACCGACTACCGCGCTCGCGGGACGGTCATCAACGCGCCGACTTGCTTCACCATGACCTGGATGCGACCGAGCAGTTTTGGAGAAGCGCCGTCCCCCGAACGGCCAATAGCATCGAGCTCAGCTTCAAATCCACAGGAGGAAACGAGCGATGCTCAACTCGATCAACATCTCCCACATCTTCGTATTCGACCAGGATCAGGCGAAGGACTTCTACGTCGGTAAGCTCGGGCTCGAGGTGAGTAACGACCTCGACCTCGGGGTGATGCGCTGGCTGACGGTCCGGGTCCCTGGTGACCCGACGCGCGACATCCTGCTCGAGCTGCCCGGCCCGCCCTCCATGGACCCGAAGACCGCGGCCACGGTCCGCGAGATGGTCAGCAAGGGCGCGAGCGGCTTCGCGGCCGGGTTCACGACCGCGGACGCCACGAAGACCTACGAAGAATTCAAGGCGAAAGGCGTCGAGATCGCGGACGACCTGACCGAGCGCGACTACGGAACCGACTTCGGGATCCGCGACCCGTTCGGCAATCACCTCCGCGTCGTGCAGCTGGCGCCCACCTCGCCCCAGCTGGGACCGAAGAAGGCCGCCGTCCAATGACCCGCTTCCGCGCCAAGGTGCTGGCTGCCGGCAAGACCGCGGCCGGCGTCGAGGTGCCGGAGAAGATCGTTCTCGGCCTCGGCTCGACGAAGCGACCGCTCGTCAAGGTGACCATCAACGGCTACACGTACCGCAGCGCCATCGCGCCGGTGGGCGGCACCTACATGCTCGGGGTCAGCAACGAGGTACGCCAAAACACAGGAGTCGCGGCGGGTGACACCATCGACGTCGACGTCGTGCTCGACACGGAAAAGCGCGACGTCGAGGTCCCGCCAGAGCTTGCGAAGGCGCTCGCCAAGGACCCCAAGGCGAAGAAGTACTTCGAAAGCCTCTCGTACAGCCGGAAATACGCGCTCGCGGCGCCGATCGCCGGCGGCAAGACCGTGGAGACGCGCGAGCGCAACCTCGCCAAAGCGATGCAGGAGCTGAAGGCGAAGAGCTAGCCTTCGGCGGCGCGGATCAGCGCCTGGAGTGATTCCTCAGGTCCGCGCCGCAGTTCCCGGCCGAGGAACAGTTTGACCAACCGGCCCCGCCACCCGGGCGGGAGGTGGAAGTCTCAATTGAAACGGACGAGTGTGCCGCCTTCGGGGGTTTCGGTCAGGGTCGTGCGCTGATGGTTCTCGACACCGAAAGGTAGATGAGCGACCCAGTCGATCCAGCGATGTCGTGGGTCCGTTTCGCGCACCTCGATCCGCACCGGCCATTCCCGACCCAGCTCCGGCGCCCCCAACTTGATCACCTGACCAGCCTGCGCCGGCCCCGGCGGTTCGGCCGCGACGAAGCGGGCGTCCGCCCACTCTCCGAATCGCTCGGGAGCGGTCAGGATGCTCCAGATCCGCTCCGGGGCCGCAGTTGACATCGCGGCGGGACAGACGTTGACGACCATGACCCGATTTAACGCAATTGCCGGCCAATGCGGCATTGAATGGCCTGCGAATGCCGCAATTGCCGGCCAATGCGGGACATGCGGCAGCCTACTTCGTGCCAGCCCCTTCTCCGATTGCTGCCTGGGCCGCGGCGAGGCGCGCCACCGGGACCCGGAACGGGCTGCACGAGACGTAGTTCAGCCCCAGCTTGTGGCAGAGATGGATCGAGTCCGGGTCGCCACCGTGCTCGCCGCAGATACCGACCTCGAGGTCCTTGCGCGTCTTGCGGCCTTCCTTGACCGCCCACTCCATCAGCCTGCCCACGCCGGCGACATCGATCGTCTCAAAGGGGTTGCGCGGCAGGATCTTCTGCTCCAGGTAGCGCACGATGAAGGCCCTCTCCGCGTCGTCGCGCGAGAAGCCAAACGTCGTCTGCGTGAGGTCGTTGGTGCCGAAAGAGAAGAACTCCGCCTCCTGCGCGATCTCGCCTGCGGTGAGCGCTGCGCGCGGGATCTCGATCATCGTGCCGAACTTGTAGGGCACGCGGATGCCCGCTTCCTTCTGCACCGCCTCCGCCACCGGCTTCAGCTCTGCGTGCACCGCGCGCAGCTCGGCCACCGTGCTGGCGAGCGGGATCATGATCTCCGGTCGCGCGTCTACCTTGCGCTTGCGCAGGTTGCACGCCGCCTCCATGATCGCCCGCACCTGCATGCGCGGGATCTCCGGGTAGAGGATCGACAGCCGCACCCCGCGCAGGCCCAACATCGGGTTCGCCTCGTGCAGCTCCTCGACCCGCGCGAGGGTCTTTTCCTGCTCGGCGAGCCGCGCCGGGTTCTCGCCAGTGGCCTTGAGGTGCGTTGTGTCGCGGATCAGCTCCTCGAGGCTGGGCAGAAACTCGTGGAGCGGCGGGTCGAGCAGCCGGATGATCACGGGCAGCCCGGCCATCGCCTGGAAGATGCCCTCGAAGTCGCCGCGCTGGATCGGCAGCAGCTTCGCGAGCTGCTTCTCGCGATCCTGGGTGGTGTCGGCCATGATCATCGCCTGCACGATCGGTAGGCGTTCCTGCTCCATGAACATGTGCTCGGTGCGGCACAGGCCGACGCCCTGCGCGCCGTTCTCGCGAGCCTTGATCGCGTCGCGAGGGTAGTCCGCATTCGCCCACACCTCCAGCCGCCGCAGCTCGTCCGCCCACTTGAGGATCGAGCTCGCCGCGGGATGCTGGTTGAGCGACCGCGCCTCGATGGTGGGCACGTTGCCCACGTACACCTCGCCGGTGGTGCCGTCGATCGTGATCTGGTCGCCTTCCTTGATCGTCGTCCCGTCGGCGGAGAACTTCCGCTGCCGCACGTCGACGTCGATCGAGCTCGCTCCTACCACGCACGGCCGGCCCATGCCGCGGGCCACGAGCGCCGCGTGCGAAGCGGTGCCGCCGGTCTGGGTCAGGATGCCCTTCGCCTCGACCATGCCGTGCACGTCGTTGGGGTTGGTCTCGACGCGGACCAGGATCACCGCCTTGCCCTGCTTGCCCCACTCGACGGCGGTGTCGGCGTCGAAGACCGCGCCGCCGCTAGCCGCGCCGGGGGACGCGGGCACGCCCTTGGCCAGCGGCGACGCCTTGGCCGCCGGATCGACGCGCGGAAACAGGAGTTGTTCCAGCTGGCGCGGCTCGACGCGCGCCACTGCATCCTTCCTGGTGATCAATTTCTCCCTGACCATGTCGACCGCGATGTTCACCGCGGCCTCGCCGGTGCGCTTGGCGGAGCGCGTCTGCAGCATGTAGAGCTTTCCCCGCTCGATCGTGAACTCGAGGTCCTGCACGTCCTTGTAGTGCTTCTCGAGCTGCCGCGCGTAGCGATCGAACTGCGCGTACACCTTCGGCATGTGCTTTTTGAGCGCGCTGATCGGTTCGGTGTCCCTGACCCCGGCCACCACGTCCTCCCCCTGCGCGTTGGCGAGGTAGTCGCCGTACAGCTCCCTCGAGCCCGTGATCGGGTTGCGCGTGAACGCCACGCCGGTGCCCGACGTGTCGCCCATGTTGCCGAACACCATCATCTGGACGTTGACGGCCGTGCCCAGGTCGTCCGGGATCCGCTCCATGCGGCGGTACGTCTTGGCGCGGTCGGTGTTCCATGACTTGAACACGGCGTCGATGGCCTCGCGCAGCTGCTCGACCGGGTCGGACGGGAAGTCGCGCCCCGTCTCTTCCTTATATATGGCCAGGAACTGGGCGACCAGCGGGCGAAGGTGCTCCGGCTTGAGCTCGGGGTCGGTCTTGACTCCTGCCTTCTTCTTCGCCTCCTGCAGCGCGTGCTCGAACTTCTCGCCGTCGATGCCCTTGACCGTCTTGCCGAACATCTGGATGAAGCGGCGGCGCGCGTCGAGCGCGAAGCGCTCGTCCTTGGTCAGCGCGGCCAGGCCTTTGCTCGTCTCTTCGTTGAGGCCGAGGTTGAGGACGGTGTCCATCATTCCCGGCATCGAGAATTTGGCCCCGGACCGGACGCTCACCAGGAGCGGGTCCTTGGCGTTGCCGAACTTCTTGCCCGCTTTGCGCTCCAGGACCTTCAGCGCGGGCAGCACCTGCTCCCACAGGCCTTTGGGGAACTTGCCGCCGCTCGCGTAGTACGCGCGGCACGCCTCGGTCGTGATGGTGAAGCCAGGCGGGACCGGCATCCCGGCTCGAGTCATCTCGGCGGCCCCCGCTCCCTTTCCGCCCAGGAGGTCGCGCATCTTCGCGGAGCCTTCGGAGAACTGATACACCCACTTATGGGCTTTGGGCATGGAGGTGCTATTTTCCCATGCCTAGTGGACGACCTGGGCGAGGCGAGTGAGGATCAGGTCATCCTCGCGTGGCTGCAGGCGGAGATCGAATCCTCCGACTTCCAAGCCTTCATCATCGGCAACCCGCCCAACCCCGCCAACCTGTCCGCGGCCCTCAAGGCAGCACGCTCACCGGACCTTCGAGACGACCAGCAGAACGCGTTGCGGCGCGAGATCATCGGCTCGGTCTACGGGTTTGGCAAGGGCAGCGGTACCTTCGAGGGGCTGGGCAACGACACCAGGTGGCGGCGTTTTCGGCTCAGCACCGCCGAGGTCGGCGAGATGCTCTACGCGCGGCACGAAGGTGCCTGGCAGCTCCTCTCGCCGGTGACCAGGAAGGTGGTCGAGGGAGCGACCAACGTCGGCCACGTCTTCACCGGCGACGGGACGAACATGGTCGTGCTCTCACTGGCGTCGGGCCTCTGCCACTCGGACAAGAAGGTGCCCGAGATCATCGCCCTGCGCCGGCCCGACGGCGTGTTCGTGATCCTCGAGGGCCACGCGCGCGCGACGGCGATCGTGCTCGAGGCGCATCGCTTCCCGAACGGAGTGCACGCGTACATCGGCGACGGGCCAAGCGTCGCGAACTGGCCTTACCTCTAGCTGAGGAAACTCCTCCCCATTCATGGGGAGGTGTCGGCGCAGCCGACGGAGGGGCGGGTGTTAGCGGGGGGTCATCAGCGACAGGATGGCGGGACCGATGAGAACCACCCATGCGCTGATCACGACGAAGGCGAGGCCGATGACGATGCCCGCCGTCCTCAACGTAGCCATCAGGCGCATGCCGACAGTTTAGGCCGGGCAGGCGATAATCCCGACGCAAAATGACCCAACCCCGCGAGATCCGTCACTACGGCTGGATCCCCGACGTGCCCGACCAGCGCGACCACCTGTACGCGGCGCCACCGAGGTACCTGGCCGCCCTGCCGGCAAAGACCGACCTGCGCCGCCGCTGCCCGCCCGTGTACGACCAGGGCAACCTTGGCAGCTGCACCGCCAACGCGATCGCGGCGGCGGTCGAGTTCGACCGCATGAAGCAGGGCCTCTCCGACTTCGTGCCCTCGAGGCTGTTCATCTACTACAACGAGCGGAAGATCGAGGGCACGGTCGCCATCGACAGCGGCGCGATGATCCGCGACGGCATCAAGTCGGTGGCCAGCGACGGGGCCTGCCCGGAGCCCGAGTGGCCCTACGTCATCGCCAACTTCGCCAGGCGGCCGCCTGCGAAGTGCTACCGCGACGCCAGGCTCGACCGCGCCATCTCCTACCAGAAGATCCTCAAGGACCTGAACCAGATGAAGGGATGCCTCGCGTCAGGGTTCCCTTTCATCTTCGGCTTCACCGTGTACGAGAGCTTCGAGACTCCGGCGGTGGCGAAGACCGGACACGTGCCGATGCCGGGCTGGATGGAGCGCGCGGTCGGAGGCCACGCCGTGCTGGCCATCGGCTACGACGAGGTCAGGAAGTGGTTCCTGGTGCGCAACTCGTGGGGCACGCGCTGGGGCATGAAGGGCTACTTCACCATGCCTTATGCGTACCTGTTGCAGCCCGGACTTTCGGAGGACTTCTGGACGATCCGCCTGGTCGGGAGTGACTAACTCCTCCCCATTCATGGGGAGGTGGCGCGAAGCGCCGGAGGGGCCAGAGCGGCAGACCCCCACCGGAGCCCGGCGGGCGATCAGGGAGGGGGCCCGCCGGGGCGGTTGGAGCGTCGGCCTCTAGCCTGTGGAGATGGGGAGGTTTGGAGGAGGAGGCCTTACTCCTCTGGTATTCACATCCGGCGTCTATCCGGTGCTTAACGAATGCCGCCCCTCGATCTTGCGTTTGAATTGACGCCCATGTCGACCGCGCGGCTCGAGGCCTTCAGCGACGGAGTGTTCGCCATCGCAGCGACCTTGTTGATCCTCAACGTCGCCGTCGAGGGCCCGCGCCTGCCCCAGGAGCTTCTGGACATCTGGCCGAGCTACGTCGCCTATGCAGTTAGCTTCGTGACCATCGGGATCATCTGGGCCAACCATCACACGGTGATGGGCCAGATCTCGCATGTGAACCGGACCTTCCTCGTGATCAACACGCTCTTCTTGATGGTCGTGGCGTTCATTCCGTTTCCGACCCGTCTCCTCTCCGAGTACATCCTCGAACCCGCGAGCGCGCAGTCGGCGGCGATCGCCTACGGGATCACAGGCACGTTGGTCGCGGTGTCCTTCAACGTTCTGTGGCGTTACGCGGCCAGCGGACGCCGGCTGATCAAAGCCAGTGCCAGCCCACGCACGGTGGACGGGATCACCCGCAGCTACTTGCCTGGCCCTTTCCTGTATGCGGCTGCCACCACGCTGGCACTCGTCAGCCCGTACGTCAGCGCCGGGCTGTATGCCGCGATCGCCCTCTTTTACGTGATCGAAAGCTCGATCTTTGGGGATCGCGAGGGCCCGGTCTAGCGGGCCCTCGCCGTCAGGAAACTACGTCTCGACCGCTCTCGCCGTAAAGACGGCCGACAGGTCGTTGACGGCCCCGTCGCGCGAGCTGAGCGCGGGCAGGCCGTACCGGTGCTCGATGGTGGCGAGGATCGAGGTCGTGTCGTACTGCGTGTGGTCGACCACGAACTCCCCGCGCAGGCGCGGCCACACGATGAGGGTCGGGATCCGGGTGCCCGGACCCCACTGGTCGTGCGGTCCGGCCGTGCCGCCCTGGCCCGGAGGCGTTACGTGGTCCCACTGGCCGCCGAATTCGTCGTAGGTGACGACGACCATGGTGTCGCGCTTGCACGCGCTCGTGTTGATCGCCTGCAGCAGGTCGACCAGGTGGTTGCTGCCGCGGCTCTCGCTCGTGTATCCCGGGTGCTCGTTCTCGAGCCCGATCGGCTTGATGAAGCTGACCGAGTTGAGCTTGCACTCCGAGCGCGACGACTGCGCGAGGTTGACGAACTGCTGCTCGTCCTGCAGGTGCGCGCGACCCGGTGTGCCGGGCGCGAAGTTCGCGTAGTAGTTGAACGGCTGGTGGTGGTACTGGAACACCTTGTTCGGGCAGAGCGGCCAGGTCGGGTTGGCTATCGAGTTGGGGTCGGCGCAGCCGGCGCTGCCGTCGCCATTGGTCCAGCCGGGGGCGTTGACATCGCCGTCGGCGTTCGACCAGCCGCCTGAGTACCACTCCCAGCTGACGCCGGCTGTTGTCAGCTCGTCACCGATCGTGGTTCCAGTCTGGGGCGGAAGTTGCGGCGAGCCGCGGAACGGCTGATAGGCCGGTTGGATTGTGTTGACGGCGTACTCGCCGCAAGCGACGTTCGGGTTCGTGGTCGCAAGCCCGCAAGCCTGCGTGCCGGCCCTGTCGAGCACGGCCGTGGTCGGCGTGTACTGGGCGTAGGTGTTCGGCATCCCGTTGGTGTCGACGATCGACTGCTGGCTGCTCGGGATCCCTGGCCACGTCGGCGTGCCGGCGGCGATCAGCCACTGGTGGTTGAGGAACGAACCGCCGAAAGCGCTCTGGAAGAAGTCGTCGGCGATCGCGTAGTGCGGAGCGCCGTCACTGTGCAGGTACCGATAGATCGGCAGCGCGGCGGTGTTGTAGTAGCCCATGGCCAGGCCGACCGCGTCGCTCCCGGTCACGTAGCGGTTCTGCTGTCCGTTGTTCAGCTGGTACTGCCCCTGGTAGAAGCGGTGGACGATGTCCCGCGTGCACCCGCCGGGCAGGTTGGCGGGGCTGGGTGTGAGGCCGAACGGCGCGAACACGCCTGGTTGTGGGCACGTCCTGGCGTCGGCGGGGATGTAGGCCTCGATGCTGAACGGCTGGTTGGTGAAGTGGCTGTTGTAAGCCTCACCCGTGCAGTCGGCCGGCAGCGGAGGCGAGGTCAGGTTGACGTCGTTCTGGAGCAGGCAGAGGAAAGGCGTGCCAGCCTGCCTGATCTGGATCGTGTTGGCCGCGCTGGCGTTCGCCCGGCCGTTCACCCCTTCCCAACCGCCGTACAGGTTGTCGAAGCTGTGATTCTCTTCGTAGATGACCACGATGTGGTTGATCGCGCCCAGGCCCGTTGGTGCGGCCTGGACCGTCGCGAAGGCGGGTCCGGCGGCGAGCACGGTGGCAAGGCCTGACGCCAGGGTGAGCACGCGTCGCAACGATCGAGACATGACCAGCCTCCTCCCTGAAACCCCTTGTGCCCTACGCGCGAATGCGGCTCTGGGGAGTGTAATCCGACACGGGAAAAGGCAAGTTAAGGTTTCGCCATGGCCCTGGCTGAAGGCCTTGAACAGTTGATCTGCCGGCTGGTCGAGATCGAGTCGGTCAACCCTGACCTCGTGGCGTCGGGCAGCGGGGAGTCGAATCTCGCCCGTTTCGTCTCGGCGTGGCTGGCGGATGCCGGCCTCGAGGTGGAGATCGTCGAGCCTGTGCCAGGCCGGCCTTCGGTGGTTGGGGTGCTGCGGGGATCGGGTGGCGGGCAGAGCCTGATGCTGAACGCGCACATGGACACTGTTGGCGCCGGTGGAATGACCGACGCTTTCACTCCCGTCGTTCGCGAGGGCCGCGTCTACGGTCGCGGCGCCTATGACATGAAGGCGAGCCTGGCCGCGATCATGCTCACGGCGCGGGAGGCTCGAGCGCTGCGCTTGAAAGGCGACCTGATCATCACCGCGGTCGCGGACGAGGAGGTGGCCAGCCTCGGGACTTCCGCGGTGATCGAACGCTTTCGCGCCGACTACGCCATCGTCACGGAGCCGACCGAGCTTCGCCTCTGTCTCGCGCACAAAGGGTTCGTGTGGCTGGAGGTCGAGACCACCGGGGTCGCCGCGCACGGCTCGCGCGCAGACCTGGGCGTGGACGCGATCGCGCACATGGCCCCCGCGCTGACCCGGGTCCTGGACCTGGAGAACAGCCTCCGTGTGGGCCGTCGGTTCGATTCATGCGTCCTTGATCGAAGGCGGACAGGAACTCTCGACCTACCCGGCTCGCTGCGTGGTCAAGATCGAGCGGCGCACGATCCCAGGCGAAGACGCGGAGTCGATCCTGACCGAGATCGACGGCGCGCGACTTCTGCTGGAGCGACCACCATCCGAGCTGGCAGCCGACCATCCGCTCGCAGTTGCGGTCGCCAAAGCGGCCGCTAACCCGGAGCAGATCGGCGTCGCTTACTGGATGGACATGGCGCTGACGAACGCCGCCGGCATCCCTACCGTTGCGTACGGCCCGACCGGCGAGGGCGCCCACGCCGACATCGAATGGGTCGACCTGGCCTCGGTAGAGAAATGCCTGGACGTCTATCTGAAGGCGGCCCAGATCCTGTGCAACTGACCGGACCGTGGACGTCTGACGAGGTCAGCGCATCCGGTCAGGTCTTCGAGTTCCGCCTGTGGGCGCTGCTGACCGAGCAGTCCCGCGGGATGCTGCACGTCTTCCTACCTCTTTCTGACCGAGGCATCGATGGTC
>WNFV01005815.1_pt1 | contig 14857 bp, 11 predicted proteins | sample 5400101 | NCBI WGS metagenome assembly WNFV01 (sample SAMN13153361, study PRJNA577476) | soil metagenome | isolation source: 115 cm soil or saprolite under grassland replicate 1 | place: USA:California | collected 2016-06-15 | reverse complement strand
CTTCGCCTCCCCACCGTACTTCTTCGCCAGCACGTGCGTCATCGCCGCCGTCAGCGTCGTCTTGCCGTGATCCACGTGGCCGATCGTCCCCACGTTCACGTGCGGCTTGGTCCTCTCAAATTTACTCTTGGACATGATTGTCTTCCCCTGCAGTTACACCGATCCCGATCCTGTGGTGCCGTTGGTGCGGATTGAACGCACGACCTCTCCCTTACCAAGGGAGTGCTCTACCACTGAGCTACAACGGCGGCGTGCGTTTCGATAAAATTGTTTCGCAAGAAACCTGGAGCGGGTGAAGGGAATCGAACCCTCGTCGTAAGCTTGGAAGGCTTCTGCTCTACCATTGAGCTACACCCGCGCCGCGTAATCCATTTTCGCGACCGAACCCTTCATAAGCCTGCTTGAGGTGACCGATGACCTGGTGGAGGAGGTTGGATTCGAACCAACGTAGGCGCAAGGCCAACAGATTTACAGTCTGCCCCCTTTAACCGCTCGGGCACCCCTCCGAACGAAACCGGTGATTGTGCGTGGTTTTTCCAGGCCTGTCAATGATCCCTGGCATGCATTTCGCTTTCGCGTCGCTGCCAGAGGCCAAAGGGTGACCGCCGTGAACACCCCCGCCGCCCCGGTCTTCGCCCCGTGACGCGGGCGGAGCCCCGTCCGGTCAAACCGGGGCGGGTAGAATGAGGACACATGAACGCCCCCGATCGGCCTCGCGAAATCACGCTCGACGACAAGTATACGCTGCAGTCCGGGCGCGCCTTCATGACCGGCACGCAGGCCCTAGTGCGCCTGCCGATGCTGCAGCGGGTCCGCGATCTCGCCGCGGGGCTGAACACCGCCGGATTCATTTCCGGCTATCGCGGCTCGCCGCTCGGCGGCTTCGATCAGGCGCTTTGGAAGGCAAGAAAGTTCCTCGACGAGCATCACGTCAAATTCCAGCCGGGCGTCAACGAAGACCTCGCCGCCACCTCGATCTGGGGCACCCAGCAGGTGAACCTCTTTCCGGACGCGAAATACGACGGCGTATTCTCCCTCTGGTACGGCAAGGGTCCCGGCGTGGACCGCTGCGGCGACGTCTTCAAGCACGCCAACTCCGCTGGCACGTCCAAGCACGGCGGCGTGCTCGTCCTCGCGGGCGACGATCACGCGGCGAAATCATCGACCCTGGCGCATCAGAGCGAACACCTCTTCAAGGCCTGCTGCATCCCGGTGCTCAACGCCGCGAGCGTCCAGGAATATCTGGATCTCGGTCTGCACGGCATCGCCATGTCGCGTTTCTCCGGATGCTGGGTAGCCTTCAAGTGCGTCACCGACGTGGTCGAGTCGGGCGCGGTGGTGGAGATCGATCCGCAGCGCGTGAAGATCGTCACGCCCGACTTCGCCATGCCGCCGGGGGGCCTCAACATCCGCTGGCCGGACGCATTTCTCGAGCAGGAGGCACGGCTGCTCGACTACAAGGTCTACGCGGCACTCGCCTACTGCCGCGCGAACCGGCTCGACCGCATCGTCTGGGACAGCCCACGCGCCCGTTTCGGCATCATCACTACCGGCAAGTCTTTCGGCGACACCCTGCAGGCGCTCGCCGATCTCGGTATCGACGAAAGTGTCGCGCGCGCGACCGGCATCCGTCTCTACAAGGTGGCGATGTCCTGGCCGCTCGAGCCGCAGGGTGCGCGCAAGTTCGCCGAAGGGCTCGAAGAGATCCTCGTGGTCGAGGAAAAGCGCCAGGTCATCGAGTACCAGATCAAGGAAGAGCTGTACAACTGGCGCGAGGGCATGCACCCGCCGCGCATCGTCGGCAAATTCGACGACAACGGCGAGTGGTCGATCGCCGAAGGCCAGCCCGCGGGCAACTGGCTGCTCCCCGCGCATTACGAGTTGTCCGCCGCGCTGATCGCCAAGGCGCTCGCGAGCCGCCTGGCGAAGCTCGGGCTCGACCCGCTCATGGGCGATCGCTATCGCGAGCGCGTCGCCTACCTGGAATTCAAGGACAAGACCCTCGCGATGCCGCGCGTCGTGACGAGCCGCCTGCCCTACTTCTGCTCGGGCTGCCCGCACAACACTTCGACCAAGGTGCCCGAAGGCAGCCGCGCCATGGCGGGCATCGGCTGCCACTTCATGGCGGTCTGGATGGACCGCAATACCTCCACATTCACGCACATGGGCGCCGAAGGCGCGCCCTGGATCGGGCAGGCTCCCTTCACCCACTGCCCGCACGTATTCGCCAACCTCGGCGACGGGACGTATTACCACTCCGGGCTGCTCGCCATCCGCGCCGCAGTCGCGGCCGGCGTGAGCATGACCTACAAGATCCTCTACAACGACGCGGTGGCCATGACCGGCGGGCAGCCCTTTGACGGGCCGCTCGACCCGGCGATGATTTCGCGCCAGATCGCCGCCGAGGGCGTGAGCACTATCGTCGCGGTCGTGGACGAGAAGGAGCCGTTGCCGGCGAAACTCGACTGGGCTCCCGGAACGACGATCCGGCCGCGCGAGCAGCTCGACGCAGTGCAGCGCGAGCTGCGCGAGAGGAAAGGCGTGTCGGCGATCATCTACGTCCAGACCTGCGCCACGGAGAAGCGCCGGCGCAGGAAGCGCAACGAGTTCCCCGACCCGTCCAGGCGCGTGGTCATCAACGAGATGGTCTGTGAAGGCTGCGGCGATTGCAGCGTACAGTCGAATTGCCTTTCGGTCGAGCCGCTCGAGACCGAGTTCGGCCGCAAGCGCACCATCAACCAGTCCTCCTGCAACAAGGACTACTCCTGCCTGAAGGGATTCTGCCCGAGCTTCGTCACGGTCGAAGGCGGCACTCTGAAGAAGGGCAAGGCGGCCTCGCCGGAAGGGGAGGCGGAATTTGCGTTGCTGCCGCATCCCGGGCAGAACGCACTAGATCAGCCCTTCGGCGTCCTGGTCACGGGAATCGGCGGCATGGGCGTGATCACCATCGGCCAGATCGTGGCGATGGCGGCGCACCTCGAAGGCAAGGGCGCCACGGTGCTGGACATGTCGGGCCTCGCTCAGAAATTCGGTCCGGTGATGTCGCACGTGAGGATCGCGCGCTCGCCCGAGGAACTCCATTCGGTGCGCGTCGGCACCGGCGCCGCCGATCTCGTACTCGGCTGCGATCTTGTCGTGACCTCGGGCTCCGAGGCGCTTTCGAAGATGAACGACAAGAGCACCAAGGTGCTCGTCAACGCGACGGTATCGCCGACCGCCGATTTCGTGAAGAACCCCGACTGGCAGCTTCCCGGAACCGACCTGCAGGCGGACATCGTCGATGCCGCGGGCGTGAAAAACGTCGACTTCGTGCCGGCCGGGAAGCTCGCCACCGCGCTCTTGGGCGATGCCATCGCCACCAACATGTTCATGCTCGGCTGCGCATACCAGAAAGGCTGGGTTCCGCTCGCCGAGGAGTCGCTCGTTGGTGCGATCGAGCTGAACGGCGTGGCGGTCGACTTCAACAAGAAGGCCTTCCTGTGGGGGCGGCGCGCCGCGGTCGACCTCGCGCGGTTGGAACGGCTTGCGACGCCGGCAGAAGTCATCCCCATTTCGCAGGCATTCTCGCGAAGCCTGGATGAGCTGATTGCGCGCCGGGTCGAGTTTCTCACGGCGTACCAGGATTCCGTGTATGCCGAGCGCTACCGCAAGCTCGTCGAGCGCGCGCGCGAAACCGAAGCGCTCAAGGTCGGAGGCACCGCGCTCACCGAGTCGGTCGCCCGCTACTACTTCAAGCTCCTCGCTTACAAGGACGAGTACGAGGTCGCGCGTCTTTACGCCGATCCCGCCTTCGCTCGGAAGATCGAGAGCCTGTACGAGGGCGCTTACCGGCTGAAATTTCACCTGGCCCCGCCGATTTTCAACCGGCCCGATCCGCACACGGGCGAAGCGAGCAAATCGGAGTTCGGTCCCTGGATGATGGCGGCGTTCCGGATTCTCGCGAAGTTGAAACGCCTGCGCGGCACGCCCTTGGATATCTTCGGGATGACGCAAGAGCGCAAGACCGAGCGGCGGTTGATCGTGGAATACGAAACGACAGTGGCCGAGCTGCTCGAGCGCCTGGATCGCGATAACCTAAAGCTCGCGGTGGAGATCGCGAGCATCCCCGAGCACATCCGGGGGTACGGCCATATCAAGCGCCGCCACCTCGACGAGGCGAAGAAGAAAGAAGCCGGGCTGCTTGCCGCTTTCCGCGCGCAGCGCTCCGCCGCCCGGGCGGCCTGATGTCCCTCACGCGCGCCGATCTCGAGGCCGATCGTCTCAGGAAGTTCTTCAGCGAAGCCAACCCGGGCGTGCGGGTACTCACCGAGGCCGAGCAGGACGCCTCGCTGAAGGGCTTGCTCGACCAGCATCGCAGCGGCGCAGACGTTTGGCTGTTCGGCTACGGTTCGCTCGTCTGGAACCCGATCGTCCACCACGAGGAGCGGCGCGTCGCGCGCCTGCACGGCTTTCACCGCAGCTTTTGCCTTTGGTCGCACGTGAACCGGGGCTCGCTCCTGAAGCCTGGACTGGTGCTCGGGCTCGATTCGGGCGGCAGCTGCCGGGGTATCGCGTTCCGCATCGCGGGCCACCACGCGGCCGAAGAGCTGCGTCTTTTGTGGCGACGCGAAATGGTGCTCGGCGCTTATTGCCCGCGCTGGGCCAGGGTCGACGCAGGCAGGGAAACCGTTCGGGCGATCGCCTTCTTCGTCAATCGCGAGCATCGGAACTACGCGGGAAAGCTGCCGCTCGAAACGGTGATCAAAACCCTGGTGAGCACGCGCGGCCAGCTCGGAACGCCCGCCGAATACCTGCTCAAGACGGTGCGCGGATTGATCGAACACGGCGTGCGCGACTCGTATCTGATCGAGCTTCGCAAGCGCGTGCTCGCCGTTCACCCCGAGCTCGCCGCCTCGCACGCCCGCTAGCAAGGCCGGTCATTCGTGCATTACGACACACCGCGCTGACGGCGGCGGCGCAGGCCGATGGGCACGGGTGCTAGAATTTCTCGCGCCCGCAGGCCTATCGCTAAACCTTGAGCCTCGCTGCGTGCGAGGGGAGCAAGCTTGGCCAAGATCGTAGTCATCGAAGACGACCTTAGTTTCCTCGACCTTTTGCGCGTGCATCTTGCGGGCGCGGGGCACGAGGTGCTGACGGCCGAGGACGCGGTGCTCGGTTTGCGCGCCGTCATCGCCAACGCACCAGACCTCATCCTGCTCGACCTCTCGGTGCCCTATCTGGACGGATTCGAGATGATCGAAGCACTGCGCAACGATCCGGCGACCCGGAACATCCCGGTGATCGTGCTCACCGGACGCGGCGACGACGAGACTTACACACGGGTACACAAGCTAGGTGCCGCCCGCTTGCTGACCAAGCCGGTCCAACGCGACCTGCTGATCAAGGCGATCGAGGGACAGCTCGGCTCCCGCCAGCCGCATCCGGGCAAAGAATAAGAGAACTACTGTGCTTTCGCTTCCTCGCGCAGGGCGCGGCGCAGGATTTTCCCCACGTTCGTTTTCGGCAATTCCTTCCTGAATTCGATGTATTTGGGCCGCTTGTAGCCGGTCAGGTTGGCCTCGCAGTGGGCTCGGATGTCGGCTTCGGTGAGCGACGCGTCCCTCTTCACGACAAAGAGCTTGGGAACTTCGCCGGAGTGCGCGTCGGGCACGCCGATGACCGCGCATTCGAGCACTCCGGGGAGCATCGCCACCACCGCCTCGATCTCGTTCGGATACACGTTGAACCCGGACACGAGGAGCATGTCCTTCTTGCGATCGACGATCCTCACGTAGCCCTTCTCGTCCATCACGCCGATGTCTCCGGTGGCAAGGAATCCGTCGGGGCCGAGCACCTTGGCGGTCTCGGTGGGGCTGTTCCAGTAGCCCTTCATCACCTGGGGGCCGCGCACCCAGATCTCGCCGCGCGAGCCGAGCGGCACTTCCTTTCCGTCGTCTCCGCGCAGCATCACCTCGGTGGACGAGATCGGCAGGCCGATCGATCCGTTGTAGTCCCCGAGGTCCAGCGGATTGATGGTCACCGCTGGCGAGGTCTCCGACAGCCCGTAGGCCTCGACCAGCGTGCAACCGGTCATTTTCTTCCAGCGATCGGCCACCGCCTTCTGCACCGGCATGCCGCCGCCGAGGGCGACCTTCAGGCCGGAGAAATCGATCTTCCCGAAATCGGGATGGTTCATGAGCGCGTTGAACAGCGTGTTCACCCCGGTGAACATGGTGAACTTGTGCTTCTGCAATTCCTTCACGAATCCGGGAATGTCGCGCGGGTTGGTGATGAGGATGTTGCATCCGCCCGCCTTCATCATGAGCAGGCAGTTGGCGGTGAGCGAGAGGATGTGATAAAGCGGCAAGGCGGTGACGATCGCCTGCGGCTCGTCCTCCCTCACAAACGGTCTCAACCACGCCGCGGCCTGCTCGAGGTTGGCGAGGATGTTGCGGTGCACGAGCACGGCGCCCTTGGACACACCGGTCGTGCCTCCCGTGTACTGCAGGAACGCGACGTCTTCGTGACCGACGTCGACGCGCTTGAGATCGAGCCGCCTTCCCTCCCGGATCATGGCGTTGAAGCGGATCGTGCCCGGGATCTCCCATCGGGGGACCATTTTTTTAACGCGGCGCACCACGAAATTCACGATCGCCCCCTTCGCGCCGAGCAGGTCGCCGAGCGCCGCGATCACAACGTGCTTCACGGGGGTCCTCGCGATCACCTGCTGGAGCACGTGCGCGAAGTTCTCCAGAATCACGATCGCCTCCGAACCGGAGTCCTTCAGCTGGTGCTCGAGCTCGCGCGCGGTGTAGAGCGGGTTGACGTTGACCACGACGTAGCCGGCACGCAGGGCGCCGAAGACGCATACGGGGTATTGCAGGCAGTTAGGCATCATCACCGCGACCCGCGCGCCCCTTGCGAGCCCCTTTCCCTGAAGCCAGGCACCGAACGCCCGCGACAGGCGCTCGAGGTCCCCGAAGCTGATCGTCCTGCCCATGTTGGTATAGGCCGGGCGGTCGCGGTATGTCGCGGTATTGCTCTCGAACAGTTCTCCGATCGAGCGGTACTCGCGGGTGTCGACCTCAGCCGGAACCCCCGGCGGGTAATGTTTGAGCCAGATCCTGTTCATGCTTCCCCCTCTCGGGCCGCGCCTTCTGCAGGGCGCCTGGTCTCGGGGTCGGAGAGCGCGCCTCAGCCCCGAATAGGTGTTCAGGTTATCGCATTGGCGCGTCGGATGCTGGCAATCATGCTGCTCACCAGCAGAAACTCCCGGCGGCCCTCCCGGCTCCCCGCCTGCCGGCGCAGCTCATCGAAGTTCTTCCTTCGGCCCTCTTCGGATTTCTCGTTGAGCCGCTTGAGGTTCTTGATCGAATGCTCCTGGACGTATTCGAGGTTCACGGTACGGCGCTGGCGCACGTAGAGCTCGAGCAGCGCTGCGTCGGCCTCGCGACGACATACTTTCCCGAGTTTTTCGGTGAGATTGAACGAGTCGTGGATCCCTCCGTTCAGTCCGAAGGCGCCCATGGGGTTGTTCAGGTGCGCGGCGTCGCCGGCGAGCAGGACGCGCCCGACCCGGAATTCCTTAGCCACGCGCTGGTGCACCTTGTAGAGGCCCTTGTACTTGATCGGGTAGCGCGCCCTCATCGGCAGGAAACTCTGCATGCGCCTCTCGACCATTTCCTCGGACAGCGTCAGCACTTCTTCCTCGTCGGGAGGCACCGGGAAAATCACGCGCCATATTCCCGGCGGCCCTTCGTCGGGCATTTTGAACAGCGCGGCCCATTCTTCAGGATCGGCGAGGTACGCGTTCATGGCGTAGCCGTGCGGCGCGTAGTCGTAAGTCGTGCTCGCCACCAGGAAGCGCTCGTCCCAGGTGAAGCCGTCGAACCCCACGTCGGTGCACTTGCGCACGGTGCTGCGGCCGCCGTCGGCACCCACCAGCCAGTCGGCCTCGAAGATTTCCGTTCCGCCCGGCGTCACCGCCGTCACCGTGACCCTGTCGGCGGTCTGGGAGAGGTCGGTCACCTTGTGCGAGAAGCGCACCTGCGCGTTCGGGCAGGCCGCGAGCTTGCCGAGAATGATCGGCGTGAGGCGATGCTGCTCCAGATGCAGACGATACGGATACGGCGTGAGGTCGCCGATTTCGGTCACATCCCACTCGACGATGACGCCTTCCCTGCGGTCGCGGATCTGCCAGCGCGGCACCTTGATCGCCGTCTTGTGCATCTCGTCGGTGATGCCATAGGGCGCCATCAGCTCGAGCGAGGGCGGGTGATACGTGCCGGCGCGCAGGTCGACCGTAAGAGCCGGCTCGGCTTCCAGCACCAGCACCGAGACGTCCTGTTTCGCAAGGGCGAGCGCCGTCAGCAGGCCGACCGGGCCGGCGCCCGCAACGATTACCTGAGCGTTCTTTGCCATTCCCTGATGCCGGGATTCTACGTCACGCCCGCTTCGGCCGAGCGCACTCGGCGAGCGAGCGCAATGCAGGCGAAGGTCCCCGCCGCAGAGAGGATCCCGATCATCCAGTAGCCGGTAAGCTCGCCCCCGGCCGAACGCCCCACGATAAGGCTCGCGACCAAGGAGGCCGCGCCCGCGGCGAGCTGCTGGATCGAGGCATTGAAGCTCATGACGCTGCCGCGCAGGCGCGGCTCGGCGCCCGAGGTGAGGAGCGCCATCGCCGGCACCATGCGCGCCGAAGACGCGGCAAAAAACAGCGTCGCGGCAAGCGCCGCGACCCAGAGCGGCGAGCGCGGCAGGCTCGTCATCAGCAGGGCCGCGACCGCCGTGGCGAGCGCGCATGCGGCGAACACGCGGCGCCTGCCGAGGCTGTCGCTCCATCCGCCGACCAGACGCGCGGTGAGCAGCGCCGCGATCCCCGCGACCAGATACACCAGGGGCAGATCCGCCTCGCCAACGCCCACGTTCGCCACCAGGTACGGCGCGAAGAAGGGAAACACCAGGAACCCCGAGAAGATGAGGAGCGCGGAGAAGGCAAAGATCCTGCGATGGTTCGCCTCGCCGAACACCTTCCTCAACTGCGCGAGCGCGTTGCGCTCGTGACCGGCGGCCAGATGCGCGCGCACCGGCGGGATCACGAACCAGGCCGCGAGCAGCACGCCCGAGCACAGCGCGGCGAGGAACACGTACGGAGCGCGCCAGGTGAAATGCAGGGCCAGAACCAGGCTGATCGGCACGCCCAGGATCGATGCGATCGAGAACGCCGACATCACCACGCCGAAGGCCCGGCCGCGCCGCCCGTCGGGGACCACGTCCGCGACGATGGTGAAAATATTCGCCGCGACCACCCCGCCGAACGCGCCCGCGGCGATCCGCCCCGCGAGCAGCACCCCGTAGCTCGGCGCAAGGGCGCACGCCGCCATGGTCGCCGCGAAGCAGCCGTACAGCGCGAGGACCGCCGTCCTGCGGTCGAAGCGGTCGATCACGAGGGCCGAAAAAAAACCAGAGAGACTCGCGCTCACCGAATAGATCGAGACCAGGAACCCGAGCCGCGTCGGCGTGATGTCGAACTCGCGCATGAGCTGCGTGCCGAGCGGCATCAGCACCATGAAATCGACCATCTGGCTGAACTGGATGCCCGAGAGCACGAGCAGCAGCAGCCACTCGCGCGGCGCGGGACTAGGGTCGGGCGTCATGGCTGCACCTCGCGAGCGGCGCGGCGGCGGATCGCGAAGGCCATGGCGATCGCTCCGGCGCCCAGGCTCACGAATGCCAGGCCCCAGGCGAACCGGCTCGAGTTGCCGCCGGCCAGATCGAGCACCGCGCCGAAGACGAGCGGCGCGAAGAATCCCGCGCCGAAACCGAGCATCGAGTGCACCGCCATGGCCGCGCCGCGGACGCGCTCGTCGATGCGCGTGACGAGGCCCGCGGTCAGCGCGGAGGAATCGCTCATGATGAGGCACATGTGCAGCATGACCAGTCCCACGAGCGCGTACGACGGGAGCGCGGCTGCGAAACCGAGCGTGCAGCTGAGCGCGCCCGAGGCGAGCATCGCCATCCAGATCAGCCGCTCGCGTCCGTGGCGCATCGCGAGCTCGTTGCCGCCGATGCTCGCCGCCGGCCCGAAGAGATTGGCGATCGCCGCGATCGTCACCGCCGTCCAGGCCGCGGGCGCCGCGCCATCGGCGATCTGCAGCTGCTGCGCGAACACGATGAACGCGACGAGCCAGGAGCGCGAGCCGAACAGCTCCCAGCAGTGCACGGCGTAGCCGAAGATGTAGGGCCGCACCTCGCGGCTTTTCAGCACCGGCCGGAAGTCGAGCATGCGCGTGCCGTGCAGCGGCGTGGGTTTCCTCGCCGGCAGTCCGAGCGCGACCATGAGCCCGGCGGCGAGCGGCCCGATCGCGCCCAGGCCGAACGCCCAGCGAAAGCCCATGGTGTCGGCGATCCAGCCCGAGAGCAGGATCGACAGGCTCGTCCCCAGGCCGAACACCGCGGTGTAGAAAGAGACCGCACGGCTCTGCGCGCCGGTCCCCGAAACGTTGTCGGTGAGCGCGCGCAGGCCCGGCATATAGGTGCCTGCGATTCCCGCCCCTGCGGCGAGCTGCAGGAGCGAGGCCGAGACGAGTCCCTTCGCGAACAGCGCCATCCCCGCGAGCGCCGCCGCCGCAACGACGCTCGAGACCAGATAAACGCGCCGCGCATCGACGCGGTCGGTGAGGCTGGTGAGCAGCGGCACCGCGGCCATGTAGCCGGCGAAGAACGCGCCGCTGATGAAGCCGGCCTGCGAGTTGTTCAGGTCCCACTCGTCCTGCAGCCTGGGAAGCAGCGTCGCGTAGGTGGAGAAGCCCGCCATGCTCGTCACGTGCGCGGCGCACATCCAGGCGATGACCCGCCACGCCGGCGTGGAGTTCAGAGGGTATTCACCTGTGTCTGAACTTCGGCTTGCGTTTCTCGACGAACGCCGCCATGCCTTCCTTCTGGTCCTCGGTCGCGAAGAGGGCGTGAAACAGCCGCCGCTCGAAGAGGATGCCCTCGGCGAGCGGCGCCTCGTACGCACGGTTTACCGCCTCCTTGGCCATCATCACCGAAGGCAGCGAGAACTCCGCGATTCTCTCCGCCGCGGCGAGCGCTTCATCGATCAGTTTGTCGGCGGGCAGCACGCGCGACACCAGGCCTGCGCGCTCGGCCTCGGCCGCGTCCATCATGCGTCCGGTGAGCACGAGGTCCATCGCCTTCGCCTTGCCAACCGCGCGCGGCAGGCGCTGCGTGCCGCCCGCTCCGGGGATGATGCCGAGCTTGATCTCCGGCTGGCCGAACTTGGCGGTGTCCGCGGCGATAAGGATGTCGCACATCATCGCGAGCTCGCAGCCCCCGCCCAGAGCATAGCCCGCGACCGCGGCGATGAGGGGTTTCCGAATCGACTTTATTCGCTCCCAGTTGCGCGTGATGTACTCGCCCTTGTACACGTCCATGTAGCCCCGGTCCTTCATGGCGCCGATGTCCGCCCCCGCGGCGAAGGCCTTGTCGCTGCCGGTGATGACGATCGCGCCGATCGCTTCGTCGGCATCGAATTTCGCGAGCGCATCGCCGAGCTCGTTCATCAACGCGTCGTTGAGCGCGTTCAGCGCCTTGGGGCGATTCAGCGTGACCAGGCCGACGCGGCCGCGGGTCTCGACGAGGATGTTTTCGTAGGCCATGGGAGAAAGGCAAGAACGGGAGGGGGATAATTTTATCAGGCCGGCGGCTGCTCTATTCGAGCGTGATCTTCTGCTCGCGGATCACTCTCCCCCAGCGCTCCAGCTCGACGCGTATCCACCGATCGAGCTCGCCGGGCGGTCCGCCCGCGGTCTCCAGGCCCAGCTCGGTAAACCGCTCCCTTATCTCCGGCTGTACGAGAATTCTCGACACTTCCGCATTGATCCGCGCCACGATCTGCGGCGGCGTCTTCGCCGGCGCGAGCAACGCCACCCACGCCTCCGCGATGAATCCCGGATAGAGCTCGTTCATCGCCGGTACGCCGGTCGCGATCGTGCTGCGATGTTCGGAAGTGATCGCAAGCGCGCGCAGCCGCCCGGCCCGGTAGTGGGAACGTATGCTCGGCACCGTCGCGAACATCGCGTCCACCTGACCGCCCACCAGATCGGCGAGCGCAAGCCCCGCCCCCTTGTACGCCACCATCGTGACGTCGATCCCCGCCTCGATCTTGAGCAGCTCCATCAGCAGGCGCGCGGGCGACCCGGGGCCGACGGTGGCGAAGTTGATCGCGCCGGGCCTGGACTTGGCGAGCTTCACCAGCTCCGGCACGGTATCCGGTCCGAGACCGGGATGGACGACCAAGACGAGCGGTCCGCGCACGAGCAGCGAGATCGGAGCGAGATCGGCGAGGGTGTCGTAGGGAAGATTCCTGAAGAGGTGGGGGTTGGTGGCGTGGCTGTCGAACACCGCGAGCAGCGTGTAGCCGTCAGGCGCGGCCTTGACCGCCGCCGCCGTGCCAAGGGTTCCTCCCGCCCCCGGGCGGTTTTCGACGAGAAACTGCTGGCCGAACGCCTCGACCAGCTTCGCGGCGACCAGGCGCGCGCAGATGTCGGCGAGACCGCTGGTTGCGTTCGGGACGACGATGCGGACGGGTCTCCCTGGATAAGCCTGCTCGAGAGCGTGCGGCGCCGCTGCTAGAATTGCGAGAGCAAGTCCGGCAAGGGCCTGGCGCGCGCGGATCATGCGCTGCATGATAATGCGTGCCGGCGGCAAACGGGAACCACACATGAGACGCGAGGTCGTCGAAACCGCCGGGGCCGCTCGCCCGGTCCGCAGGCGCGTTAGCGCGGAGGAATGGCGGCTGCGCTGCGAGCTCGCCGCGGCGCACCGCCTCGTCGCGCACTTCGTGTTCGTCGACATGACCTACAACCACATCTCGGCGCGCGTTCCCGGCGAGCCGAATCACTTTCTGGTCAAGGCCGACAACGTGTTCATGGAGCAGGTCACCGCCACGAATCTCGTCAAGTACGACCTGGACGGCAACTTGGCGGTGGATTCCGGGCACAAGGCGAGCCCCGCCGCCTACAACCTGCACGCGGCGGTGCTGAAGGCGCGGCCCGACATCGTCGCCGCCGTGCACACGCATTCCCCGGCCAACCTCGCCGTATCGGCGCAGAAAGGCGGCCTGCGGCCGATCACGCAGCAGGCGATGCGCTTCTACAAGCGCATCGCCTATTATCCGAACGAGGTCGACGACACCACGCGCGAAGGCGCCGACAAGCTGGCCGCGGCTCTGGGCGACAAATGGGTGATGATCCTCGAGAACCACGGCGCGCTGGTGTGCGGGACCTCGCTCGCCGAGGCCTACATCTACCATCACTTCTTCGAGCTCGCTGCCCGAGCCCAGGTGGGCGCGCTCGCGGGCGGCGCCGAGCTCATCACGCCCGCGCCGGAAGTGTGCGAGGAGCGCGCGAAGAAATTCGGGCGCATCGGGCAGTACAATCACCAGAGCCGCGACTGGGTGGCGAGCATGGCGCTCGCCGAGAAGCTCTTTCCCGATTATAAGGAGTAGCGGTCATGGCAAGGAGCAATCACGGCAAATTCGACGTCGGCGGCGTGCTGCTCGCGCAGCCGTTCAAGATCCGGCGGCTGGGACACTTCGGCCTGAACGTTCCCGATCCCGCGGCCTGCCTCGACTTCTACTGCGAGGGGCTGGGCTTCCGCATCTCCGATCCCCTGGACGTCGCCGAGCACCATCCGAAGCGCGACGAGCTGAAGAAGCTCGGCGACACCAACATGTATTTCCTGCGCCACGGCACCGACCACCATTCCGTGGTGCTGTGCAACGGCAAGATCTACAACGCCGCCGGCCGCGGCGGCGACATTCCGGCGGATGTCACCGTGAACCAGATGACCTGGCAGGTGGCGAGCCTGGCCGAGGTGTCGAACGCGGTGGACTGGTTCAACGCAAAGGACGTGCGCATCAGCCGTGTCGGCCGCGACATGCCGGGGTCGAACTGGCACTGCTATCCCTACGACCCGGAAGGCCACCGCAACGAGATCTACTACGGCATGGAGCAGATCGGCTGGACGGGCCTCCCGAAGCCGCACGCGATGCACGAGCGCGGCTTTCGCGAGCGCCCGCCGCTGCCGCAGATTCCGGAATACCAGGAGGTCGAGAAAAGCCGCGGGCAGGGAGTCGATTTCAATTCGGGCTTCCGCCATCCGGAAAAAATGCCCGCGAAGTACGACGTCGACGGAATTCTGCTGCCGCGGCCGTTCAAGGTGGTGCGCCACGGCCCGGTCCGGCTGTTCTGCCACGACATGCGCAAGATGGAGGCCTTTTACACCGACACCATGGGTTTCACCCGCACCGAGGCGATCGGGTGGAAAGGTCACCGCTGCGTGTTCTTCCGCTGCGGCACCGAGCACCATTCGCTCGCGCTGTATCCGATCGCGCTGCGAAAAAAACTCGGGCTCTCGCCGCACACCACCGTGATGAGCTTCGGCGTGCAGGTGGCGACCTACCGGCAGCTGCGCGCGGCGATCGATTTCCTCAAGGGGCGCGGCGGGAAATTCATCGAGATCCCGAGCGCGCTCTCCCCGGGGATCGACTACAGCGCCCACGTGCTCGACCCGGCCGGGCACGCGATCCAGCTCTACTACTACATGGAGCAGATCGGATGGGACGGGCGCCCGCGCCTCGGGAGAAGGCGGACGCCGGTGCGCGTCGCCGAGTGGCCGAAAGCGGTCGAGCCGAAGTCCGATACGTATACAGGCGAGCCCTATCTGGGGCCTTGGGGCTGACCGGCACTCCGGCTTGTAGAACGCGCGCCGCGGCCAGGCGCGGACCCGCAACACGTTTGGATACACTTTTCCGTCCGCCCGGGCCGGAAGGGTGCGGCTGCTCGTGCTGTTAACCATGTGCCCTGCTCGCGTC
>WNFV01006045.1_pt1 | contig 14858 bp, 16 predicted proteins | sample 5400101 | NCBI WGS metagenome assembly WNFV01 (sample SAMN13153361, study PRJNA577476) | soil metagenome | isolation source: 115 cm soil or saprolite under grassland replicate 1 | place: USA:California | collected 2016-06-15 | reverse complement strand
TTACAGGTTCTGTATCGCGACGTACAGCCCTGTTCGAGGACAGCAGTATTACGTTTGCGCCCCCAAACGAGCCGTGTCATGAGGTAGCGCCGGCGGAAGTTACTCCGAACATGCCTCAGCCTTCGCGCTGCGGTATCGTATACCCATGTCGACTGCTGACCCCGTCATCGCTCTTGACGCGATGGGCGGCGACAACGCGCCCGCCGCCATCATCGAGGGGGCGGTGGCGGCGGCGCGGCAACTAGGAGTGCGCGTGGCGCTGGTGGGCCGGACGGAAGCGGTGGAGCGCGAGCTGGCGCGGCTGGCGCCGAGGCCGTCCTTCGAGAGCCTCAGGATGAGCGGGCATATCTCCGTCGTCGATGCGGCCGAGGTTATCGAGATGGACGAGCCGCCCAGAAGAGGCAGTCGTCGATCGCGGTGGCGTTGCGGTTGTTGAAGCAAGGCGAGGCGGACGCCTTCGTCTCCGCCGGCAATACGGGCGCCGTGATGGCGTCGGCGATCATGTACCTCGGCCGCGTGCGCGGGATCGAACGGCCGTCGCTGGTGGGCCTGATGCCGTTTGCCGGAAAGCTCTCGCTATTCCTTGACGTCGGCGCGAACGCCGACGCGCGGCCGGAGTACCTCCTTCAGTGGGCGCAGATGGCGGTCGCCTACATGCAGCACGTCTGGAAGGTCGAACGGCCGTCCGTAGCGCTCCTCAACATCGGCGAGGAGGCTTCCAAGGGAAGCGCGGTAGCGCAGGAGGCGTACGACCTGCTGGCCGCAAGCGGCCTCAACTTCATCGGTAACGTGGAGGGCAGAGACGTGCCGCTGGGTGGAGCGGACATCATTGTTACGGACGGATTTACGGGCAACGTCGTCGTCAAGACGATGGAAGGGACGGCGGACCTCATCATGGGTCAGCTACGCTCGGCGATCACGAGCCGCCCCTGGTACGCGGCGGCAGGGCTGGTGCTGACGCCCGCCTTCGCGGGCCTGCGTAAGAAGTTCGATTACCGGGAGTACGGCGCGGGTCCGCTACTGGGGGTGAACGGCCTGGTGTTCATCGCCCACGGCCGCAGCGATGCACGGGCGATCTTCAGCGCGCTGCGCCTCGCGCGGGAGGCGGTGCAGTCGGGCATGCTCGCCGCAATCCGGGAGGCGGTGCCGGCGGGGGCCAAGCGGCTCGGTTAAGAAGGCTCCGGCTTCAGGGGACGAGACGGAGTCTGAATAGCTTCTCGGTCGAAATTCGGCACTCGAAAGAATCGAAAAACGTAGTGAATGTCAGCGTGTTCGAATCTCGCGTTCCGACTTTTGGCCTACGGCTGGATCCATTCGGCGAGGAGCTGTGAGAGCGGTTCGACGGTCGCCTCGAGATCGAAGGAGCCCGGGGCGAGGCGAGACTGCATCATCGTGCCTTCGACGACGGCGATTAGAACTGAGGCGAGAAAATCGATGTCGATGTCTTTGCGGACGAGGCCGGCATCACGACCAACATTGAGGGCCTCGATGGTGAAATTTCGCCAGCTGAGGTACATCGCCGCGAGTTGCTCACGCACCTTCTGATTGCGGGAAGCGTGGGCGGCGAACTCCATGAAGAGCGCAGACCAGAGAGGCTCGTCATGGTGAAGCGCGAAGAAGCTGCGAAGGACCAGCGCGAGATTCTGTGCGACGGGGAGATCGGGATCGGCAGCTTCGCGGAATGCTTCCTGCTGGCGGCGGATGCGCTCCTCGAGCATGGCCCAGAAGATGTCCTCCTTGGCTTCGAAGTGCACATAGAAGGCGCCCTTGGAGAAACCGGCGTCGCGGACAATCTCATCAACGGTGGCGCGCTCATACCCATTGCGCGCCAGGACGCCCAGGGCAGACTCCATCAGACGCTGCCGGGTATTTTCACCTCGCCGCCGCTTGGGGGGGGATTCGGTTGTCGTGACCATGTTTGGAGAGATTATAGCCTAGTGGTCAGTGGTTAGCGGTTAGTGGTAAGGGCTAGGACGATTCTTTCGGGCCGCCAAAGCGCAGCCACATCCGCAAAGCCTGTCGGAGGTTGTGGAGCGCTTCTGCGGACGAACGGTCTGAAACCAGGCAGCGGTCGATGTGATGATCGATGATGAGCAGACCCACCTGATCTAGGCTGCTGCGTGCGGCCATCAGCTGCGTAACGATATCCTCACAAACGCGGTCCTCTTCCAGCATGCGGTGGATGCCCCGGATCTGGCCTTCGATGCGTCTCAGGCGCGTAAGGATGGCTTCTATTTCGGCACTGGTCTGTTCGGTGGCGCTTTGCTCCTGCATTTGACATACCCCTCTGGGGTATAGTACCATGGCTCCAGACGCTGGTCAATGCGGCCTGCGTGAGAAGGAGGAAATAGATGGGAAAGCCCGCAAATGTCAACGACGCGGAATGGGACCAGGAGGTGCTGAAGAGCGACTTGCCGGTGCTGGTGGACTTCTGGGCGCCCTGGTGCGGACCTTGCCGGATGGTGGCGCCAATTGTTGAGGAGCTGGCGGACGAATACGTCGGCAAAGTGCGCTTCTATAAGCTGAATACCGACGACAACGTTGAGACCGCGTCCAAGTACGGCATCCGCAGCATCCCGACGCTGCTCGTCTTCAAGGACGGCCAGATCGTGGACCAGTTGATCGGCTTCCGGCCAAAAAGCGACCTCAAGCGCTCCCTGGAGAAGGCGCTTTAAGTGACGCGGGCACCCCAAGCGTCTACGCGCGAATACGACATCGTAATTATCGGCGGCGGACCGGCAGGTCTCGCCGCCGGTCTCTATTCGGCACGCGGAATGCACCGCACGCTGCTGCTGGAGAAGGGCGTAATCGGCGGGCAGATCGCGCTGACCGAGCTTGTCGAGAACTACCCTGGCGTGCCGACGGTTAATGGGTTCGACCTGGCGCAGACGATGCTCAAGCAGAGCGAGTCCTACGGGATGGAGACGGAATACAGCGCTGTCAGCGGCCTAGCCCACGAGGGCGAGAAGTGGCTTGTCAAGACTAACGCTGGGAGCATTCTCGCGAAGGCAGTCATCGTTACGAGCGGGGCGGAGTACAACCGGCTGAGTGTGCCCGGCGAAGAGCGGTTGACAGGCAAGGGTGTGTCATACTGCGCCACTTGCGACGCCGCGTTCTTCAAGGGGCAGGAAGTGGCCGTGGTGGGTGGCGGCGACGCGGCGATGGACGAGGGGTTGTTCACGACCCGCTATGCAGACAAGGTGACGGTAATCCACAGACGGGATGAGCTAAGGGCCAGCCGCATTCTGCAAGAGCGGGCGTTCGCGAATCCCAAGATGGGCTTCAGGTGGAACACTGTGGTGGAGGAGGTGCGCGGGGACGGGCAGGTGAGCGGGGTCAAGCTTCGCGATGTCGTCACGGGGGCGATCAGCGAAATGCCGCTGTCAGCCGTCTTTGTCTTCATCGGGCAGCACCCGAACACTGATTTTCTTACGGGCCTCATCAAGATGGATGCGGGGAAGCACGCGATCGTAGACGAGTGGATGCGGACGGACCAGCCGGGCCTCTTCGCGGCGGGCGATGTACGACAGAACTCGGCGCGGCAGGTGGCCAGCTCAGTCGGAGATGGTGTGACGGCGGCGATCGCGGCCGATCACTACATCACTGATAAGTTCGGCGACGAGCCGTCGGCAGTCAGCGCACAGCGAGCGGGTTAAGTCGGCTGCTAGCGATTGGCTTGCGGGGCTAAGGTCCCGAAGCTAGATTGGGCTGTGCGGGAGTGGAAGGGTCCCGGTGGGCCTCTCGGTCTTCAAAACCGTTGCGGGGCGGTAGGACCGTCCCGGGTGGGTTCGACTCCCATGCACTCCCGCCAAAGGAGGCTAACAGCGATGGCGAGAGCGGCTGTTCGCGGGTACCACATAACTACTCTCTCCGGTATTTATTCCGACTCCTGACTAACGAATCTCGATTGCAGGTAAGGTCGTGGAACGGGCGGCCCCCTTCGAAGGGGGCCGCCCGTCCTGGATATTACTCCTTTGGGTCTATGGGCATTTCGCCGTCGGCTTGGGCGCGACCGTCAGCGTGTCGCTGGTGAGCACGCTGCTGCCGAACTTGGTCTCGAAGGTGTATGTATCGGTCGGGGGGTTCGGGCAGACAGTGGCTCCGCCGATGCTCTGGCTGTCGTACCTAACGCGAATGATGTACGTCCCGGCCGTGGCGATCGTGAAGCTGCAATCGCCCACTGGATCACCGGCGGCACAGTTGGGCTTGGAGAACTGCGTGCAGCTCGGCGAGTTGTAGACCGTGGCATCGCGGACCGCGAAGGCCGGCAGCGCCGAGGGGCCGTCCGTCTGGTCTATCGTAACAGTCTGGCCGGCAGTCACCGTGACGGTCGTGAAGTAGAAGAACACACCGGGGCTAACGGATCCGCTCTTGCCCTGCTTGGTGATGTTGTAGACGATGAACTCCTGGTTCCCGGCTGTGCCGTCGCGGAACTGCTCGCACGTCGTCGCTGTCGGGGCCAGTTGGGACTGCTCTGGTGGTGCCGTAATAGTCACCGTGGCGTCGTCGTCGTCACAGGGCGTCCCGCCGTCGTTGTCGGCGGCGCAGACCGTGACGATGTCCGTCTGGGACGCCCCCGCGTTGCCCGTGAAGCCGCCCGTGAACGAGAAGCTGCAGGACCCGCTCGGGGCGAGTACTGTGCCGACCTGGCAGTCGGCGTCGCCCGTGAGCGGCCCGTAGACGCTGTCCACCAGCGACGTGATCGTCAGGTTGTCGACGGCGCTGGTGTTCGTCACCACCACCGTGAAGGTGAAGTTCCCGCCCGGCTCAGGCAGGCTCAGCGGGCTGGCGTCCTTGGTCACGAGGATCGAAGAGGCGACGTCCGTCAGGGTGACCGTCGCGTCGTCGTCGTCCGTCAGTGTAGCGCCATCATCCGTAACGGCATCGGCCGTAACGGTGTCTGTCTGGGTGTCGCCCGCGTTGCCATTGAAGGCCCCCACGAAGTCGAACGTGCAGGAGCCGCCGTTGGCCGCCAGGACGGTGCCAACCTCGCAGTCCGCGTCCCCGGCCAGCGTCCCGTACTTGTCGTCCTCAAGCGAGGTGATGGTTACGTCGTGGAAGTCGCTGTTGTTGGTGACGACTACGGTGAAGGTGAAGTCCCCGCCGGGCTCAGGCTGGCTCGACGGACTCACCGTCTTGTCCACCGTGATCTCGCACGTGTGCCCGTTCACCGTGGCGTCATCGGTGGCTTCGACGCTGTCTGCGCCGAAGGTTCCGGTAGCGGTGACCGTATTTGTCGTTGTGCTGTTGATAGGGCGCGTGTCCGTGAATGTCTGGGTGCCGCCGGCGGCGATGTCAACGCCTGTGGCAACGGTCACGTCGTCCGTGTCGTCCGAAGGCGTACCGTTGTCATCGACTACGTCGACCGTGAGCGTCACGGCGCCTGTGTTCTGGACCTCGTAGGTGTAGGTTATCTGCGTATCCCGGTTCTCGCAGACGTCGGTGTCGCTGGGAGTCTTGGTGACCGTAAGGTGGCAGAGGTCGAAGTTGTCGAGTACGAGATCGGAGAGTGTCGAGACTACTGAGGAACCCGAGCTTCTGGTCTCCGCCAGGAAGCTTGATACACATCCGAACCCGGTCGGGAAGAGCGCCGAGAGGTTGACGCCGCCCTCAAAGAAGCTGCCCGAAGGGAATGTCCCTGCCGCGCAGGGGCTGTTATCGGCATTCTTGGCGAACTTCGCCGTAAAGCTCCAGGGCGCCGTCTCGCAGGTCGTGTTTGCGTTGCCACAGAGCTTGTCGGGGCCGGCCGTAACGTCGCAATCGGCACCGGTGAAAATGAGATCGAGATTGCCGTCGCCCGTATCTCCGCCGCTCGTCACCCACTGGTAGGCCTGGATCCTACTGATTGTGCCGCCCTGGGTGAAATCGCTCTGGATCAGAATGTCCCCCACCTGGTGCACACCGCTAAATGTTCCAGTCCCACTGACACCTATCGGGTTCTTGCTGATATCGTCCTGGAAGAACCAGAACCCTACGGTAGCCGACCCGTTGTTGGCATAACGGTCGAGACCGAAATAGATGATGGTGTCGGGATCGGTGTCAGGGTCGAAGGCGCTGTCGGGCGCCTGGTAGATCGCGGCGTAGGCGTTCGAGAGGTCGTTCTTGTCCTGTGGACTCCCGAGCGTGTGCAGCCATTCGTTGACGTCCGAGTCGTCTTTAGAGCTGCCGCCGGTGAAGATGTCGTCACCGGACGAATTCACTACGTCAGTTTTGAACGTGGAGACCCTGGCGCTGTCGTCAGCGTTCGGGTCGCCGAAGCCGTCGTCGAGGAGCGACCAGTCGTCTCCCGCTGCAACACCTGCGACGGCGTTCGCGTCGAGCTCAAAGAGCCCGAGGTCATGGACAGCGGCGCTGTCGCGACTGCTCACGAATAGACCGAGCGCGAGAGCCACCAAGCCTATGGCCAAAATGGCCGTAGCTCGGGCTGGGTCTCGAGCGATACTGGCTATAGTCCTGGACATTGTTCGAACTCCCTCCTGCTCTCTGCTTCTAGCAGCGAGCGGCCGCCTGGACGTTGTCCAGGCGAACACTTTCTTGTTGACGATATGGCAGCGATACCCGATGGCGGCAATACGCGCGTGGGGAGAACTGGTCGTTGAACCCGACGCTCCGTCCGGTCGAAGGTCGTTTAGATATGTCGCGCCTCCTTAGCAGGGGGCTATGCGGATAATAGCCGCCGCACCCCCAGTCACCTGCTCAGTACGATTGCGGGCAGCGTTGCTGATACAGGCCTTTACGGTTTATCAACATTTCTAACAGCTTGGTTAAAGCAATGTCAACCCTGTTTTCCGGTATTTTTCGAAAATTAACCTGCGCCGTGTGAAAAAATTTACTAATCCCGGACGGATCGCCAAGCGCCAATGAATGTGACCGATGAAGGAGCCGATAAAGGTAACCGAAGGACTCCCATCTCTCCGAATAACTAGTAACCAACTGTTTACTCTTCGCCCGTTATCACGTCGCGATAGAGCCGTCTATTCATCAGAGTCGAGTTGTTTCGGCTCGAAGGAATCTAAACCCATCCCAAAGGAGGCATGAATGAACAAGAACCGGAGCTTGGGGCTTCTTGCCACGCTGATTGTGACGGCGCTGGCGCTGACGGCGGTGACCGCGGGTGGCTCGCTCGCGAGCAAAGGCTCTATCACGGTGGATGACGGTGTTTTCGCCGGGACGACGACGGCCATCGTCAACCCCGGTGGAGACAACGCCTGGGCGCACGCCGAGTGCTTCCAGGGCGGGACGCTGGTCTACGCGCAGACAGTAGAAGTGGACTCGAATAACCAGGCGACGCTGACACTGGGACCGACGCCCAGCTGGCAAAGCGGCGACGCGGACTGTACCGCGAGCGAGGACCACTGGAACGGCCGGCGTTTCCAGACGGTGGCGCGCACGACGTTCCACGTAGACGATCCCGTCAACTGATTCAAGTCTGAACAGCCGAATACGAAAGAGAGGCCGCTCATATGAGCGGTCTCTCTGTGCGCAATGGAATCATCGCCAGCAGCGGCGGGACCTATAATGGTCTAACGCAACCAATGATTTACGTCTTCTATGGCTCGGACAGTTTCTCGCGACGGGAGTCGCTTCAGAACCTGAAGCGCGAACTCGACCGGGACGGGGCGCTGGAAACTAACACTACGGTCCTCGAGGCGAGGCAGGTGAAGCCGGACGAAGTGTTTTCGGTGTGCGATACTGCTCCGTTCCTGGGCGGCTGCCGGCTTGTGATCCTCGAGGGGGCGCTGAGCCGGACCCCGTCCGGTGGCCGCGGGATGCGGTCGAGGAACGCCGAAGCTGGCTCCAAGGGCGAGAGTGGCCCCTGGTCGGCGCTGGTGGAGTATGCCGGTCGTATGCCGGAATGGAGCGCGCTCGTGCTAATGGACGGGGAGAGCATCGCGCAGGGCCTGCTTGACGCTCTGCGGTCACTCGCCAAGGTGCAAAGATTCTCCCTCCCCGCACCGCGAGATGTGCCGGGCTGGATCCAGGCGCGGGCTAAGGCGATGGGTGTGAGCATTGACCGGCGGTCGTGCGCCCTGCTGGCTGATTTGGTGGGCAACGACACATGGGTACTCGCAAGCGAGCTGGACAAGCTATCGGCCTACACGGCCGGCGAGGCGATCACGGAGAAGGACGTCCGCGCCCTCGTGACAGACGTGCGTGATCGCGAGGGATACCTGCTGGCGGAAGCGGTCGCTGATGGCAAAGCGGCGGTTGCGACGAGGCTCTTGCATGACCTCCTGGCAAAGGGGCGGCCGCCGGCGGTGCTGCTGCTGACGCTAGATAATCGATACAGGCGGATCGCCATCGCTCGAGAGATGATCGATGCGGGCGCGACCGGGTCAAACGTTGCCGCGCGGCTCGGAATCGACAAGCCGTATCCGCTTGAGAGGTTGCTCGAGCAGGTATCGCGGCACTCGATGACGCGCGTGCGGCGGGCGCTCGATCGCCTGGCGGAGGCGGACTATGGAGTCAAACAGGGCATGCACGACGAGGAGCTGGCTCTCGAACTCGTGGTGCACGACCTTGCCTCGTCTGAACCGGCGTCGCAACCGCCTGGTCAGCGTCTCTCGGCAGCGCCCGCCGGTTCATGGTGGTAGATCGGGTTATAACACGCCGTCAGGTGTGCGTCTTCAAGCTTGTTGAGTGGTGGTGCCGGCTCACTCCGGCAGACGTTGGTCGCCTTGGGGCAGCGAGGCAGGAACGGACACTCGTCTGGCAGGTCGACCAGGCTCGGTGGAGTGCCGCGTATTGAGGGGAGCCGGCCTGCTACCTCACGGTCCCAGCGGGGACGGCTCGCGAGAAGAGACCAGGTGTAAGGATGGCGGGGACGGTCGAACAGTGTGCGCGCGTCGGCGTACTCAACGACCGAGCCCGCGTACATGACGGCCACTTCGTCCGCCATTTGGGCAACGACGCCGAGATCGTGTGTGATGAGCAAGATCGAAGTGCCATAGCGTTCTTGAAGGCGGCGCAGGTCGTCAAGTATGGCTGCCTGCACGGTCACGTCGAGTGCTGAAGTAGGCTCATCAAGTATGAGAACCTTCGGATTGAGAGCAGTGGCGATGGCTATCATGACCCGCTGTGACATGCCGCCGGAGAGCTGGAACGGATAGCGCGTTGCGACTTGTTCGGGCTCGGGGAGCCCCATCTGCGCCAGGACTTCCAGGCATCTGCGTTTGGCTTCGCCTCTTGAAACATCAAGGTGAGTTGTGATGATCTCCTCTACCTGTTGACCAACCGAGAGCACGGGGTTTAGGCCCGTGGCGGGGTCCTGAAACACCATGGCGATATCGCGACCACGGATCTGGCGCAGCTGCTCGCTGGTGAGACTCAGGATTGGGGTGTCCTGGAAAAGAACGCGGCCACCCGTGATGCGACCGGCGTGTGGCAGCAGATTGAGTATACAAAGGGCGAGCGTCGTCTTTCCGGATCCGCTTTCCCCTGTGATAACCAGCGTACCTCCCTCGGGGAGCGAAAGCGAAATGTGGTTGGTCGCCTTGACAATACCGTCGGGCGTGACGAATTCAGCGGTGAGGTCTTCTATGCGTAGAATTGGAGCGATCAAACGGCCCCCTATTCGATTTCGACCGCAAGCCCGGGTAGGGGCGTGTATCCCGATTATATCAGCGGTGACGGCTCTTGTGGCCGAGAAGACTAACTCAGGAGAGACTGCGGAAGGTCAGTATGACCTTTCCCTGGACCTCTACGTTGGCGGCGTCCGTAACGATGGGAGACATCGTCTCGTTAGCGGGTTGCAGGCGGACACGGTCTCCCTCTCGATAGAATTTCTTCAGCGTGGTTTCTTGCTCATTCTTGAGCCACGCGGCAACCATCTCCCCGTCGTGCGCGGTGTTTGCGGACTGCATCAGGACAATATCGCCGTCGTTGACCAGGGCGTCGATCATCGAGTTGCCCTTAACGCGCAACGCGTAGACATTGCTCCGATTCCGGAGCATATCGGGTGTCACCTCGATCGTCTCCGAGCGATCGTAGCTTTCCCACGTATCGGCTGACGGGACAGGGATGGGCTGACCGGCCGCTATCGTGCCGATGATCGGGACAGGAACGACGCGCGACCGCTTGCCGGCGCCGTCAAGAATCTCAATGGCGCGCGAGACCTCGCGGTCCCGGCGGATATGCCCGGTCTTCTCGAGCGCTCGCAGGTTGTAGTCAACCACGGAAGTGGAGCTGATGTCGCAAGATTCCTGGATCTGGCGAATGCTCGGCGGATAATCATGCTGGTCGATGAAGGTGCGAATGAAGTCGAGGATCTTGTTCTGCTTGGGCGACAGCTCTTTCATCGGTTCCTCCATGTTCGGTTTTACGTGACACCGAACCTATGTTCGTCAGAACAAAAGTTTAGAGACCATACGTTCGATTGTCAATGGCGGCGCAGCATTTGTACAATGCCGGACGCTGGCCAGCCGAAGCTAGAAAGGGACTGCAGATGGCGAGCGGACTCGAAGACATCGTAATGCCGATGCCGGAGGAGGGAGGGCCGAGGCGTGCACTGGTGGTAGCGGCGCATCCAGATGATTCGGAGTTCGGGGCCGGCGGGACCGTGGCCCTGTGGTCCCAGAACGGCTGGGAGTTCTACTACCTGATCTGCACGGACGGCTCCAAGGGCAGCGAGGACCCTGAAATGACGCCGGAGAAGCTGGTGCCGATGAGGAGGGAAGAGCAGCGAGCCGCGGCGCGTACACTAGGGGTGAAGGACGTGTTTTTCCTGGACCATGTGGACGGTGAGCTGACGTACACGCCGGAGCTGATGCGCGACGTGGTCAGGTACATCCGCAGAATTCAGCCGCACGCCGTGTTCACCCACGACCCGAACCAGATTGTGCGGAACTTATTCATCAATCATCCCGACCACCGCTGCGCGGGGGAAGTGGCCATTGATGCCGTGTACCCAATAGCCCGCAACCGTCCCAGCTTCCCGGAGCTGCTCGATGAGGGGCTGGAGCCCTACAGCGTGAAGGAGATCTACCTGTGGACCGCCTCCGACACCACCTTTGATGTCGACATCACGGACACGATTGAGACGAAGTTCGATGCGCTGCGCGAACACAAGAGCCAGATAGAGAACTTCGAAGAGCTACAGGAGCGCGTGCGGAATTTCTGGCGGGACGCTGACGGCCGTTATAAGGAGCGCTTCCGGCGCATCCAACTGCCGTTTTGATCATGCTCTACGCGCGGTTCCGGTATGGCGACCGGGAGTCGTACGGGATTCTTGAGGGCGATCAAATTACGCCGTTCGAGGGCGATCTATTCGGCGAGCAACAACTTAACAACGAACGGAATCAGGGAGCCGAGCGGATCCCGCTGTCGAAAGCTACGTTGCTGGCGCCTGTGGCGCGGCCCGGTAAGATCCTTGCCGCGGCCGTCAATTATCAGTCCCATGCGCCAAGTGGGAGCACAGTAACGAAGCAGGATGAGCCGCCGTCCATCCCGCAGCTGTTCCTCAAGCCTTCCTCTTCCGTAATCGGTCCCGGAGAGGCGATCATCCTGCCAGATGGTGCCCGGCGGGTGGATGCCGAGGGAGAGCTAGTCGCCGTTATCGGTCGGGCGTGCCGCTCAGTGAGCGAGGAGGAGGCGCTGGATTATGTGCTGGGTTATACGGCCGGCAACGACGTCAGCGCCAGACACTGGCAGCGCGACGACCTCCAATGGTGGCGGGCCAAGGGCTCAGACACCTTCACGCCGATCGGTCCTGTGACAGCCACCGGGCTAGACCCCTCGGATCTGGAACTAAGGACGCGCATCAATGGCGAAGAGAGGCAACGGACCAATACGTCGGCCTTGGTCCATAGCGTCGCGCGGCTCATCAGCTTCGCATCGCAGGTGTGCACGCTGGAAGTGGGAGACCTGGTGTTCACCGGAACGCCCGGCGAAACTCCGACGTTGAACGAGGGCGACATCGTCGAAGTTGAGATCAGCGGGATAGGCGTTCTACGAAACTCTGTCCTGCGTCGATAGTTAGCTTGCGTAGGTCCTACGGCGTGGGGCGCCGAATTTTGGGGTTATTCGTGAGCAGGCCTGCCAGCCGCCGCCGCGCTGCGGTGCAGCAGGTTCTGCGCTTCTGCCGTGACGCCCAAGTCAACTGAGTCACAATAAGTGGAGTAGATGGCCCGGTCGATGAGGCGCAGGCCCTCTTCGTTGAGCTGCCCGGACTGCTCGGCACGGAGGTGGAGGAGGCGGCTGAGGCGCCTCAGGAAGTGAAGCTGTAGCGGTGAGTAGGAGCCTTCGCTCTCTTTAATTGGGGAGAGCATGCCCTCGATCCTCCCTCAACTGAACGTGCTTTCGGGGTCCATTGGTTAACTTGTCAAGGTTCCAACCTCAGCATATAGGCGGTAACCTGAGGCAGGCAATAGGGTCCTGACGCAAGGTTGGTTAATATTTTGTATAGAGGGTGGGTGGTGGGGACCGTCGCGGGACTCCAGACCTGTCAACGAAAAATGGGCGGCCGCTACGGCGCCCATCAACGGTCGTTACGAGTCGGACTCAGAGGCGCAGTTTACCGTGGGAGGGCTGGCGACGACGCTGCCGGTGTTCGCCGTTACCGTCGGTCTCAAGCTCGAGAGCGGCGGTAGCGCCGAATTCGTAGACGTATCCACACGAGAGGCAGGTGCTATAGGCGCCGTACCAATCTTCTTCGAAAAGCATGGAACCCTGGCAGCGCGGACAGCTGCGCGGGGGAGCAGTCTGCATTGAGGCCCACCTCCCTAGTTAGACATGACAAAAAGGCCGTTGACCATCGCTCCGGTCCGGCCCTTTCATCCGCCGCCGAGGTTAGTTGCCGGGTTCGGGTTGAAGGGCCTTAACCCTACCCCCGCCAGTGGCGAGGGATTCACCCCACTTCGCATTCCCCCGGTTCGCCAGAGGCGAATTTGGCGCATCACATTTGTGATTGCGGTAACTATGCTAAGTGAAAACGGGGCGAGGTGTCAAGAAAAATCGAAGAACGCGGCAATGGTTCGTGCCGCGGCCACGCGGTCAGGTATTGGCGAAAATGGCGAGTATTGCTGATCCCTTGACACTGAATACGGCCGGTGATAATTTTCTAGCCACCTAGTCGCCCCAAAGCGTGAGAGAAGCTGCCCACCATGGTTGCCCATAAACGTCGGTCGTCCGTGGACGCCCTGTTTAGGTAGGGAGATGCAGCAATACATCATCCGGCGCGTGCTCCTGAACATTTTTGTGCTGTTCCTTGTCGCGACGATGGTGTTCGGGGCGCTTCGCATCGATTCAGACCACGTAATCAACACGAAGGCCGCGGGTTGTTTTACTGAGGTCACAGCTACCGCCACTGACAGAGAGCGCTGTAAGGATGTCGCGCGGGCGGACCTGGGTCTGGACTCCTCTATTCCAAAGCAATACTGGAATTACATGACGGATCTGGTTCAGCTGGACCTCGGCAACACGTTCGCAGACAAGAAGCCAGTTCTCGACGAAATAGCCTCTCGGGCAGCGCCCTCCATTGAACTGGGCTTACTTCAGATCGTCGTGGCGCTGGTGGTGGCCTTACCCATAGGCATCATATCGGCTATAAGGCAGGACCAATGGATTGACTATGTGTTGCGATTCGTTAGCATCTTTTTCCTGGGTGTACCGGTCTTTGTTGTGGCGGTCTTTGTAATCTTGATTACGAGCCGGTATTTCGGGCAGGAAGATCCTTTACCTTTCGTAGGCGACTGGTTAGGCCCGCACGGGCTGGGTTGGGTGCAGATCTGGGAGGACCCAATCGATAATCTCAAGCGGGTCAGCGGGGCGGCGCTCGTCGGTGGCATGGCCACGGGAGCCATCATCATGCGGTTCCTGCGATCTCAGATGTTAGAGGTAATGCGACAGGACTATGTGCGGACGGCGTGGGCGAAGGGGTTGCGCGAGCGCGTCGTCATCATTCGACACGCGCTGAAGAACGCGCTGATCCCGGTATTGACGGTGATCGGCTTGCTGCTGGGATCCGTGATCGGCGGCAACGTAATATTGGAGACGCAGTACAGCATTGACGGAGTGGGGTACTACGTTACGTCCGCGGCCCTTCAGTTCGACTATCCCGTGATGCAGGGGATTGTGCTGATAGTGGCCCTGTTGCTTGTGTTCATCAATCTCCTCGTGGATATAGCTTACGGGTGGCTGGACCCGCGCATTCGTTACAGCTGAGGAGATTGAGATGGCGCAGGAGCAGGCAGTCCCCTCGGCGGCGGTACCCGCCGAGGACTACGCGCTGCCGAAGCGGGCGAAGGCCTGGGAGAACGTCCTCAAGTTCATCCGCAAGAAGCCGCTCGGGGCCCTCGGTTTCTTTCTGATCTTCTTTCTCATCGCCATGACTCTGGGGACGCCAAAAGCGGAGTTTGGTGTGCCGGAGCTTCCCAATTCACCGTTGGGTTTCGAACTCGGCCGGCCGTGGATGGCACCGTATGGTCTGGAAGAGAATTTCAAGAACGATGCGGGACGTCTAAACACGCATGCGGCTCCGACCACGGATCACTGGCTGGGGACGGACGGCTCTGGCCGGGATAATTGGGCGAGGATCATTTGGGGTGCCCGTCGTTCGCTCTTCATCGGGATTTGGGCATTGGCGCTGGCGACGTTGGCCGGCGCATCAATTGGCGTGATCAGCGGCTACTTTCGGGGCTGGCTCGACACCGGTGTTCAGCGAATAATGGATGCGCTCCAGTCCTTTCCGCCGTTATTGACGCTGATTTTAATTCTCACAATAAGACCCTTCACGACGGAACCCAGTCTCGTTGTGGCGGCGTTCGCGCTCGGTTTTGTTGGTATCCCGCAGGTGCAGCGCATCGTCCGCGGTGTCGTCCTCTCGACACGCGAGCAGCAGTATATCGATGCTGCTCGGGTGA
>WNFV01007856.1_pt1 | contig 14859 bp, 14 predicted proteins | sample 5400101 | NCBI WGS metagenome assembly WNFV01 (sample SAMN13153361, study PRJNA577476) | soil metagenome | isolation source: 115 cm soil or saprolite under grassland replicate 1 | place: USA:California | collected 2016-06-15 | reverse complement strand
AGCCTTTCGGCATCAGGTAAGCCGGCTGACCTAGAGTTTTCTCTCTAACTCTCCTGGCTCTGCCAGGAAGACTCAACTACGCCTCATGGCGCACGCGCAATTCCGGGTCACGACCCAGGTAACCGACGATGGTGATCTTGTTGAACGACATTTTTTCTCCCTTCAGGAATAAGATTGAAATCGTTGAGCTTGATGTAAGGCGCTCGCCTCCGCTCGCTCACAGACTCTACTCGCAGCTTCAACCTATGAATTTGGCGGTTGGACGGATGGGGGAAATGTGGCTTGAACCATAAATTTGCCGTTTGCGAAGCATAACCTTGCCGGCAAGGTTATGCTTCAAACTGGTGTGAGGTCGTGAGTTGGCAGGTCCTTCCGTCGGATTGAGGCCATGATGGTGAAATTAAAGGCTGATCTGGCGAACTTATTTCTTTAAGGCGAGGCGCTTTTTCATAGCGCGGTCTCTCGTGTAGTCGGTATGCCTGGCAGCGATCGCACGACACAACTCGGGCCAGCGCCGATAACAATCGTTGCGATTATAAGGACGGCTAGCCACGACCTGCGTTAGATGACGAGGATGTTTCCTTTTGGACCCACAGAAGTTATTTCAAAACCACCTTGTAGACAAACCGTGCAATATTGACGTCGCTTATACATGGCCTAGAATTTCACATACTTTCAGCGCCGGTGCAATTGGGAACTTCTCTGAGTCGCAGCACCAATGGCACGTCCGATTGAGATCCTGGCTGTAAGAGCCTGCCTGTAAGAGATTAGGATAAGCTGCAATGCTTCGCTCGACTGCCTCTACCGCTTCATCGAGTTCTACGGCCTGATCCTCTCTTCTGTATTCTCTCCATACTTCTCTCGTCTTCACCAAATCAACCACCGAGAAGAGCAGACGGAAATGCTCGACGTATTTTGGCTCGACAAGCTCGCCTCTCGTCACGGCATAGATAACAGACAGCAGTTTTGCCGAGATGTCTTCGGCTGAAACAAATCTGCACGAGGTTTTGCCGACAGCGGTTTTTAGCCGTCGCATTAAGGTTGGTGTGGTGGGGGTGAAAACATCTATCCGAATGCGATACTCTTCGTCGACGAGTTGAATCAGGATTCTGCCTCTCCCGCGAGTAGGGTGAAAGTGATTGATTAGAAAATCCGCGCTCAGTGATGGAGGTAGATCGCGCAAATCCTCGACGACCACGTCAACATCATTGAGGCTTCTCTGTTGGCAAGGTCGGCCGCAGCTCAGTAAATGCCAGGCAGTGGCAATGCCGCCGGTCAAAATGACCGATCCTTCCAAGTGGCGCTCCAGCTTTGAAAGAACGCCGAGACATCTGGTGACGTCTTCAGTAGTAAGAAGCGCCATTCTGAGAAAGTCTGCGCTATTTTCTATAATTCCATTTGCGCCCATAGGTATCGAAGGTGACGGCTTTGTGAAGGACCGTGGCGCGGCGGCCCGCAGCGGATTGTTGGACGCGCCTACTTCGCCGGCCCTGAAGCGATTTCAGATATTTACAAATGGCCTTTTGAAGCTAATCCACATAGCGACAACTTGCAATGCGGAGAACAGGACAAAGACGGATACAGAAATTTTGAATTTTACATGGGTACGATCGCGGATAACAGCCACAATGCCCAATATCGATGACGCCCCGATCAGTAACGTCAGAATGATTTCCACGACTGTAAAATGCCCTCTTACGACGCTGGCCATGCCTAAGAGAAAGAGCCAGATGAGTGTCATAATGAAAAGCCAGAAGAGGAAGATCGGAAGGGCCGCATATACTCCCCAGATTGATTTACGTCTTACCGTTATCAGTGCGAAGATTACAGGAACTATTTGAATGACATGTCTGATCAAAGTCCCACTCACAGCGCCAACGAGAATCAAAGACAAAATCACACTGCCGAGGCAAGCGGCAATGACTTTTTGATTTATCGACATGATCTTTACTCCGGATTAATAGCCTGACGAAGGGGTCCCGGGTCGGCCTGTGATGTTGAGAGTAACGTTTGAGCTCAGCGGCCGCCGGAGGCGGTCCGCTGGAACGAATGGTCAGGCCTCCATCTCTGTCGCCGAAGGCTACGTGATTTGGAACCGCTTGCCGACAACCTGATCGAGACTCTGGACCGAGATATTGCCGATCCGTGGATCAGCCTGGCGCTGAAACGGCAGCGTGGTAAGGCAAAAGGAGACCGATCGACCTAATCCAGCCAATTCTCCTTGGCCTGAGAACCAAATTTACTTCGCCTCGGTTCGGCTGCTTTTTCGTCTGGACGAATTGCCGAGCTGATTATCGACGCCGGCTGCGCGAGAGCTGAGCGTAAGGATAGACATCGATAATTTCGTTGCGCATATACTGTCCCTTAGATTCAGCCGCCATCAGCTCTTTGTAGATCTTTGGCGGAATACCTTCATAACAATATGTTCGGCCACTATTGAACACAACTTCAAGCACTCGTTTCTTGGAATCATATCCGACAGCGTGAATCATGCTGGATTCGACGGTCGTTAATTTCATGGTCTCAACCTCGTTCGGCCAGGTGATTTGTCCGGGGCTTTCTGAAAAAGATGCGGGGCTTTTTCCAATAATAGAGGCCAGAAGCGCAAAAAGCCAAGTTAGAGACAGGGCCATAGAAGAGAGGCCAATGTCACTAACAGCATAAAGAGTCAGTGTTTTAAAGCATAAAGTGTCAGTTGGATTGCCTGGCAAATTAGCTCTCGTTTGAGGTTCGGAAGGTGCACAAGCCCAATTCACGTCTCACCTCTTCAAGCGCGGCGCGCCCTTCCGGCAGATTCCAGTAAGCTGAGCTGGTCAATAGCGGACGCAGATTATCGCGTGTAATTTTGATCCCTCTGGCGTGGAGTTCGTAGGCCAATACTTTCACTTCCGCGCGTGCTACCTCTTTTCTAACTGCAGCGCGAATCTTCCGATAGTCGGCAAAGCGTTCGGCTATAGCCTGACAGAGCGCAGGAAAATGCCGATGGATGGTATTCGGGGAGTGGTTAAGGCGCTTTATTATTTCCTTTACTGATGGGGGCGGGTTTTCTCTGAGTGCGGCTTGCAATGCTTGCTCGATCTCGACAGATTTGATTCGTTGGCCCCGACTTCGGTACGACTTGTGCTGGTTTTGAGTGTCATTACGATGTGAAAAGCGATCCATGACTTTCTGCCCTGAGACAACGCAGAGGCCACTCAAGAAATCCGGCAATGAGGATCCAAGGCTATAGCACATCTCCAAGATCAGTGGAAACTGCGGCAGTGTTTTGCCCGCCTGCCAATTCCATACAGCGTGCTTACCAACTCCGAGGAGCTGCGCAAAAGCTAATGCATCTCCATTGGTCAGCTGATACATGCAGGAGGTGATTGATTGCGTCACAGCTTTTTTAGTCAGAGGTGAAGGCAATCCTGGGGCGGCTGCCAGCACTTCACCCACCGCTGTCGCTACCCAAAGAGACCAGGCCAATTCATCTTCGGGTAATGGCTGGCAGGTTGATGCCTCCTCAGCCATTGGCGCCAACCAGCGTGAACAACGTGAACAGTATCCAGGTCGAGTACGTGTATCGAGGGGACCGATTTGGAACTGGCAATGTGGACAGATCTGGCATAAGCGCTGCTGGTGTGAGGGACACACTGTTACTGCGCTGATTCGCCAAAGCAGAGGCTCATACACCGTCTGCCCGGCGTCCCGCCATTGACAAAGGCAATTCGGACACCAGGCACGCGCTCGTCGCTGCAATCCTTTGGGAAGTACGTCGCTCCAGGGAAGCAAAGTTAAGTAGCGCAGGTCTGCCCGCTTCGTGAGCATTTCCATTGCACGGACAAAATCCGCAGCCGTTATGCCAAGACTATTGATCGTATGCGTTGGGTACCCGGTCTTCTCTGCGAGCCTGAAGCTAAAGATGCTTCCTTTTCCTGCTACCGGAGCGATCTCTTTCGTGTAAAGGACGCCCACCGACACACAGTGAGCCTCAGCCAGCCGTGCGATGTAGCCAGTCAGGCTTTCGACCAGCGATGTCCCGATCCCGCAAGGCTTGAGCGAGTAGAGACGGCTGCTCTGCGGAATCACCGGCATCGTCAGGTCCCACGACTCATACTCAGTGAGCGTTTGTTCAATCGGCGGCAGGCTCTTTGCCAATCTTATCTCTTCTTGGTTTACGCTCGCCCACATATCTCCCTCTGCATTTGGCCGGCTGATCACACACTCCAGGCGTGAGATCGATATTCGTTACACTTGTTTCGGTTGTCCCATTCAAGGTGGGGTGCTCTCCTAACCCCAGCAGTTGTTGCAACCGCTTGGCTGATCCGGCTGTTTCCGTCAATTCTGATTCACCTTCCAAGGCGTCCTGGGCCATCTTTTCGCACTGGTCGAGCGACCAGGAATGCTTCTCCAAATGCTTTCTGGTTAATGTTCGCCCTTCTTCTTCTAGGACCGCTGAAAGTGTTCTGGTAAACCAATCTTTAAGAATGCCCGCGCATCCAACCGAGTAGGTGTAATAGTAATCCCAGTCGCGCCAGAGATCGGGCTCCTCCGCTAACGGCAAGTGACGCTGAAAGCTATAGATGATTCGCTGAAACGCTTTGGCGTCCTCCGGTTTGTCGGCGCGGTAGCGCCGGAAATGGATATCAGTGCTGCGGCGACTCAGCTGGGCGCTCAGATTGCGGAACGGCAGCAACTCGTAGGCGCCGATCAGGACATGCATACACTCGGTCAAACTGGCCAATGATTTGAGGCAGTCCAGTTGATCGGCGAGCTTACGCCCACTCGCGATTTTGGTCAGATGTTGGGCCTCATCAATCAGCACCGCTCGCGGTCGGCGGTAGCGCAATGCCTGTTCCAATGCGTAACGCAACTCGCTTCCTTCGCCTCTCCCCTCAGCCGCATAGCGACCAACCCGATTGCGGACGACATCGGCTCTCGCATAGTCGATCTTGTAATTGGTCAGGGGCTCTTCCAAAGCGAGTAAGGCCCGGCGGTAATAATCTTTCCAATTGAAGTTCCCGGTATCAGGCGCGGCAGCCTCAAATCCGACCACTGGAATGTGCCCCGGATCTTCTTTGGCGGCGGACAAAAAGGTATTTCTCAGGTGTTGCTCGACCCGTAACCGGAGGGTCGTTTTCCCAACGCCGGTTGGACCATAAACCAGGATCAGCGATCCACCGGCCGGTTCCAGGATGGCACGATTGAGCGCAGCGTCAGCTTCCTGTAGGAGCGGATGGGCAACCGTATATGACCGAAAGTAGGCGAGCCGCTGACTGGCAGGCTGCACCAATAGATCTCGGGGAAAACTATCTTGAAACATTTTCAGTATTCCTCATAAACCTCGAGCTGATCCGGATCCAGCGTGAACATTGATGACTTGGCGGTTGGCGGCTCTCGCCACCCGGTAGCGTCGTAAGTATCATCGTCTTGCATCGGGCCGTCTGAGGGACACTTCGTGAGATTACTTCCGATCATCGTCAATACCTTTCTGGCCTCCCGGTCCTGCATCCGCTGCACGCGCAATATTTCCTCAGCCTCGACAGAAGCGAGGAAGTCCGCCAGTTTCTTCGCCGTCATCGAGAACTGGCGTGCGTGCAGTTGAGATCTTCTATGCAATTCTGCGCTTGCGATCATCAACTCCCGTTCGGAGCGGCCATGCAAGATCGAGTGATGTTCGGAAATGCACTGCACCCACCGCTTCCCGACGTAAGCGTAAGCGGTTCCCGCATCGTAAGGATCGTACCGGACCGGGACTTGAGTTTGTTCAATAGTGGGATCACGGAAAGATGAGGACCAATAAAAGACGTGGTTGATTTTGACGCCCTTGCCAGGAACCACGCGCGCTTGGCCTTTTTTGGTGGTCGGCAATGTCCAGAGCCAGAACTCTCCATCATTACTAACCATGCGATAAGGACGCTCGCCGCCCTTCAGTAATTCAATTGTAAAAGCTTCCCGCGGGCTTTGCCCGAGCGCCGGGTGATCGATCGTATCGTGAACCTCATAAGCCCACTCACAAAGGCGCTCATAAAGCGCTGCCAACGTCCATACCGCGTGCCGTTTCGGGGCGACGGCTTTCGTCATCTGACGAGGGTGCTTGGTAAGTTGCGTGTTGCCGGCCAGGTTATGAATAAATTGGGTATTGGCGACTCCAAAAAGTCTTTCACATGTTGAGCCGAATCGCGGTTGGGCCGGCGGCCGCTTCTTCTTGATGCATTCATAGCGGGCCAGCAGCAGGTCGAAATAAATGCTCTCGAACTCCCGACCACCATCGATGACGATGCTCTGAGGGAAGCGGCCATGACGAGCAACGCATTCTCTGAGGACCATCATGCACGAACGATAACTGGGCGGATCATAGGTCAGAAAAACCGCCAGCACGCGCCGCGAGAACGCGTCAGACATAAAGGTTGCCCAAGGTCGGCCCAGGTTGCGCCCCGTGTGTGAGCAGACCAACTCGATATCCAACTCGGTATGATCGATGTGACAAATCTCAAAGGGGCGGTCGCCATGGCGTGGCGTGGTCAAGGTCAGTTCAAGATGGCAAGGCTGATGCTGCATTGCGGCTCTGACTCCTTGTCGCTTCTTGATCTGTTCGGCATGGGGCCGTCTTTTGACCTGGGTACGAAACGTAGTGTAGCTGGGCGGAGAAAGGGAGCGAGCTTCACATTCTCGGGCAAAAGCTCCATAGACCGAGCTGATGTTCTTTTGCTTGAGCGTCTCGTAATGCTGCTCAATGTATTCTTGCATCAAGAGGCGGATCTCTTCCGGTAATCTGGGAGAGCGATTGCCGCTGTCGTGATGGTGTGGGATGAGTCCAATGAGCCCTGCCCCAGAACTCGCTTCGGCTTCGCGATACTTGGCCAACCAGCGGAAACACGTCCGTTCCGTAGTCGCCGAGTCGTGGAAGGGTTCACCGCGAAGATGGGGAGCGACAACCTGATAGCGGTGAATGGCCTGTTCCAATTCGGCGGGACTGGCCTGGGCCAAGCGCGATCGAGCGACTTCATTACCTGAAGTGCTAATGTCTCGAATGAGGTCTTGCATCGTTGGCTGATGTCCCTGGGCGGCTTGTGCCGTCTGTTCATCGCAAAAAACGCGCACCCATTCAGGCTCTGCAAGTGGGGCGGCAGAGGTGTCAACAAACAATTCATCGGCAGCGATCAACGCGTAAATGTCATCAGGCGTTCCAGGAGCATTCTCGATCAGTTCGGCGAGCGTAATTCCGGCGTGCTCGGCCACGAGTGCACGGATTGATAACCGCTTTGTTTGGTCAATCGGCGTCAAGCCGCTGCGCAGGTAATCTTCCAGAAAGAGGATATTGCGCTGGTAGATCCAGTTAATCTCTGCAGATGACCGCACTCGATAGGTAAGGCCGAAGATCGCAGCATACTGCTCTGCTGGCGGGCAATGCCACCGACCGTCTTCTCCACGCAAATAGCGATGCGGGTTGTGATCGGTTAACCGCTGAAGCTCGTTTTCAGGTTTACACTCCTCCCAACCGGCGCCGTTGGCGTGAATCACGAAGAAATCAGGAGTGTGTAAAACTCCAAGTCGCCTGCCATTTTTGCTTCGGTAGTTAAGTTTGATCGGGGGTGGCTGATCCCAGAACTCGTAAATCGCTTTGCTGTGCTCGTATTCAAAAATGATGGCGAGTTCGTTACGGTGACTCTCAAACTGGATCACGCGTCCCATCTTACAGCTCGGGTAGAGGCCGCAGACATTGCCTCTCGATCCACGCACCCGTCGGCTTGGTTCGCTCGCTCGAATCTGGTCGATCACGAGCCTTGCGCGGTATGGGAGGCTCTGTTCCCGAAACCAGAGAAGGAACTCTTGGTCATTGAGCATGGAAAATCACCTCAGAGTAGGAACGGTTGAGGTGACAATTTTTGCTTTTTTTACTGACTCTTTATGCTGTTAGTGACAAGGCTACTGCCATCGGATGGTTCCATTTACTGCCAAACGATGCTTCAAGTCACAGATGCGATTGTGGCTGCTAGCGCCGGTGAGCGGCAGGCATCCGGCTCCGACATACCGTTTTAGGATGGGTATGGAGTATTGTGTCCACTTATCCAGGATTAGGACTGTAACGATAATCACTACAAGGGAAAACACGCCGGGGCAGAATTCGCCCCGGCGTTTCTTCTTCTTCAGAGCATCAATTGTGTTGTGTTATCGGATTTGTGTCCATTTACCGATAAACACATTGTCAAAGTATATGTTATCATGAATTTTACACCTCATCTGATTTCTGAGTAATGAGGGAAAGTGGACACAAGATTCCGCACCGTTCCTGCCCCTTATACAATCATTCATTTGAAACTGGATTCCGGAGAACGGCTGCCATGTCTGGTTGAATCTGAAACATGGATTCCGGCTCGTGTGGCAGCGCGATGGGCGGTCCGCTACAGGCGTTACCGTGTTCAGTCATCAACGCTCGCGAACAACCTGCGTACTCTGCGACAGGTTTATAACTGGGCTGAGACAGTCGGGAATCTCAACCTCGATGACTTTCTGACAACTGGCAGCATTCTTGACGCAAGGCAGATAGAATCCCTGGCTTTCTATTTACGCACAGGGGGAGAAGCGACAAAGGAGCCGTCAGTCAAAACAGCCGAAAGAGTAATTCCAGCTTCACGCAGGCTATTGATGGCCTTCCGCGCTTATCTGACTGCCCCACAGCCTCAAGGGCGCGTCTCAGGTAAAAGCCCATATGTTTTCGTGACCAGCGCCGGCGAACCAGTTTCACTAGATGCCGCAAATGACATCATTCAATCAATCAGCAGGCTGAGCGGCGTGAGTCTGTCCTGGCACAGCCTCCGTCACACCTGGGCCGAGCGAATGGCGGACCTCCTTGCCGATAAGCCCAACGGCGCTGATCAACTGAAGTATCTTGGGGGCTGGACCAATTCCCAGTCTCCAAATCGCTACATTCAAAATGCCATCGCAAAGCAAGCCGCAGCCACTTTGCGCAAGCATCAGGAAGAAATTTACAACCTCGGAGAACGGCAGGATGAATCAACAGATGCGGCCATCTCAATCTGAAGAGATTGTTTCTCTTCCAACCGTACCTTCAATGGTTATCTCAATGGACGGTCAGAAAGTAGATGCCACCACAGATAAATGGCGGATCAGAAGATCAGCCGATGGAGGCATGATCGAGCTTATTAACTGGAGGCGGCTGGAATCCATTCCCAGATCGGCGACGGTGTCGGAACGCTCAAAACTATTGATCAGACTTTACCTGGCTGACCGCATCACGCGAAAGAAGGCTTGCACGGTTCATGGCGATTTCAAAATGTTCGTCGCCTTTTTCAAATGGTTGTTTGTCAATGCCGATTTACGCTCTTTTGACTGGTCTGATTTAAGCGAAGGCATTAGCAGAGCTTTTCTGGATCACTCGATCAAGCATACCGCCAATAAGGGAAATTACTTCTCCAAGCTACGGACTTTTTATGAGTGGGGCGTGGCGCGTCAGTATCCGGACTTTGATCACGGGATACTGCTGATCCTGCAATCGATCATCGCCCCCGGCAATTCGAAAGGGCACCACGTCAGATTCCGACATGAAACCAAGGGCCCGCTCTCGCCTGATGAGAAGTTGCTGGTTTCAAGGTCCCTTATCGCGGGGAAAGGGACGGATCGTGATCGCGTCATCGTGATGCTGCATCTTGAACTCGGACTAAACCCGAACTCAGCGTCTCGCCTGAAGAACCAGGACCTCAAGCGTTTCCAGATCGGAGACATAGTCGAATACCAGCTTGATGTGCCGCGCCTGAAGAAACGCACCGCTCATCGGGAAACGAAACGCAGGCCGATCAGCAAAAAGTTGGGCGAACTGATTGAGAAGCTACAGCAGGGCGAGGCTGAAGCCTCACTGCTTCACTGGTTGACTAATTCCGACCCCGAGGAAGACATTCGCCAATCTATGAGGCGTTTCGCGAATGAAGCCGATCTTGTCTCACTAAGGACGCAGAAGAAATTGCGTCTCTCGCCACGACGCTTCAGAGTAACGCTGGCAACGCAGATGGCGGAAGAGGGGGCGTCAAAGTTTCAGATCGCCGAGGTGCTAGATCATAGCGACCTTCAGAATGTTAATGTCTATGTCGAGACGGCCTCAACCATCGCAGACTATGTCGAGAAAGCCACCGATCACGCGCTTAAACCGCTCGTGAGTCGATTTCTCGGAAAGATCGTTGACTCTGTTGAGACGCAAGCCTTTGAGGACATCCCCAACCAAATCATTCTCGCTGAGGTTCCCCATCTGCCGCTGCCGCTGCTCGACGCGGGCGGCGTTGGATTGTGCGGGCGTGATGTCAGGAAGGATGGGTTGTGTCGCTTGTTTCCGCCGTTGAGCTGTTACCTCTGCCCTTCGTTTGCGGCCCTTCGCTCCGGCCCTCATCGTGAACTGCTGGAGTCCATCAAGAACTTTATCCGTGAATGTGAAGGGCGCGTGGACCAGCGTATTCTGGCGCAACTCGATGATGTCCGCATCGCCATCAGCCATGTCATTGAGCAACTTATTTCTTCTAAGCTGGCGGCGCCGGCGACCTCTGAAAATCGATCGATGACTGGGGGTAGTGAGGCGTGAACGTCATTCAACTCCGTCAAGATCGTACTTCTGGTGACGCCATCATCAATCTCGTAAAAGCGGCCAGGGCGAAGTTTATGGTCGAGTTCTCTGGCAGTGGTCAGAGCTTTGACTCAATGATCTGGAACATCAAATTGAAAGTCGACAGAACGACCTTAAACACCCTCCCCCAGCTCCATTTCACCAGATATGGAACTCTGGACGTGCCGCTTCCGGCGGATTTCGCCGATGTCATTAAAAGCTGGCTGATTCTACGGCCTTGGTCGAACGTCCGCAGCCTCGGTCCAAGACTGGACACGGCCAGACTGTTATGGGAAGCCATCCTGAACCGCCGTAAAAATGCGGCGGATGATTTCCGGTGGGATGATTTGTGCGAGGAGGATCTCAATCAGGCCGAACTCCTGATGCTTGATAAATGGTCTCCGAGCACTGCACATAAGGCCGCCACACGGTTAATTGCGCTAACCGAATTTCTGATGGCAAGGCGCGTCTGTCGCCCTCTTTATTACATGCCACAAAGTCCACGGATCGAGGACACCCACCGTCATACGATTGCCGGGCAGGAAGAAAAGATGGCGATGCTGCCTTCGCAAAGGGCCCTCGAAGGGCTGGCCGAGATATACAACCAGCACGCGACCGAGCCGCAAGATCGCTTGCGCGCTTGCGCGCTTGCGATTCTGGTCGTGACCGGATTCCGGATCGGCGAGTTACTGACGCTCCCTTTGAACTGTGAAGTGGAAGAAGAGCGGGACGGCAAGCAGAGATACGGATTGCGCTACTACAAGGAGAAAGCCAGAGGCGGCGAAAGGATGTTTGCCTTTCGGTGGCTGACCACAACAGGGGCAGAATTGGCAAGACAGGCGGTCGCGGAGATACGCCGGACCACGCTGCCATTTCGTGAACGCGCGCGGATCCTCGAGGAGAACCCGGAGAGGGTTCCCATACCTGGGTTATCCTGGGCGGATCGGATGACCAGAGCGCAGGTAGAGGAACTGACGGGTTTGGCGAATAGGAGTATCCATAGCATCCCTCAGGACAAACTTCCACGGCATAAAGACAAAAGAAGGTATTACTACATCGCGGCCGAAGTTGAGAAGTATTTGCTCTCGTTGCGGGTTGAAAAATTGTGGACGATTGACCGCCGTGACGGCACCCACCAGATGCTCTCCGAGTCGCTCTTCATCGCGCCGAGAAATTTCTTTAGCTACCGCGCCACCCTTCCGCTGCTGATCGAGCCTGTGTCCATACCGCAAATTGCGGATTTTCTTTCGTCCAGGGGGTCTCGAATTGGCGCTATCAAATCAGCCTTTCAGCGTTTTGATATGCGTGAGGCGAACGGCGAGTACTGCCAGATCACTTCCCACCAGTTGCGTCATTGGCTCAACACAATTGCTGATAAAGGAGGATTGCCGATGGAGATACTAACTCGCTGGATGGGACGCGAGAATCCTCGTGACACCGACGCCTATCGACATCTGACCTGCAACGAGAGGCTCGAACAAATCAGGTCATCGATCAGGGCCGGAGAGACGGGCGGGCAGGTCGCGGAATTCTACAATTCACTCGCCCCTGAAGAGCGAGAGGAGTATCTCGACGGCCGCGTCTAGGCCGTTCATTACACGCCGTTCGGTGTTTGTCTGCACGATTATTCTGTCAGCCCCTGTGAGTTTCAGATGGCCTGCATAAGAGGCTGCCCTGACTTTCTTCGGATCAAAGGTGATCAGAGACAGCAAACACTGTTGATTCAACTCGAAAGCAGGACCGAAAGAATCCGTGGGGCATCCGTCAAGGTTCTAGACAGCGGTAAAGATTTGGCCAAGGCATGGGTTGATCATTGTGAGAAGACGCTTGCTGGGATTAGAGCCGCGCGCGCTGTTGACGATGATCCGGCGATTGAAGACGGCTCTATTGTCCATCCGTTCGACGCCCGAGGAGAGGAGCATGCCGCGAAATAGTCAGCGTGAAATTGTCAGGCGGAAAGTCCGTGAATATCTGGCGATCGCCGAGGCGCACTCCGCCGATGAACATCCGCTCGATGTCAGGAGCGTCGCTTCACGGCTCACCATCAGCCCGACCACTATCTACAAGTATCAATTGAACTGTGAGATCAACGCGGCTGAAAAGCGTCGGCGCGAAAAGGCCAGACTCACGGGAAAATTGATTGAACGGCAAGCTTTCGCCGATCGCATTGGTGATTTATCGGAGGAGGTGGAGAAGGAGCGCGAGAAGAATAAGAAGCTCGTCGCACAGATAGCGATCATCGAGGTAAATGCGGCCAGGCTCGGAATTGATCCCGAAGAGCTTTACAAACCGATTCCCAAACCGGTCAGGACCGTTTCCCGCGCTGGGACCACATCGCGTAAGCGGAGATTTTAAAAGCGCTACGAGTCGAGGCGGAAAGCCCAGCCTGGTTGACTTTCACTGCAGCGTGCGAACAATCAGAGCCGTCGTGCGGGAGGATAGGGCAATGCTGGAGAGCAACCCGAGCGCTCGCACGATGGCGGGACAATACTCGGAGCGTCTCTTGAAGTAGCCATTCACCTGGATGGTCAGGAGATATAGTGTGATCACTTCTCAGCAGGCATCGATGATGAAGCAGAAACTGAAAGTGTCGTTTGACAATCCGGAGCATGGATGGGTTGGGCTGACGATCAGTCAAGGAGAAGAGTCGCTCACGATAATTGCGTCATACACTCCGAGCGATTCATTTCTGGACCTGACGAACGCCTTATACAACTTGCTCTGTTATCGGGTTGGAGGCGCCGTCACCTGGCATGAAGAACCGGGGGAGACAGAATTGCGATTCTCCATCTCCCAGGAGGATGTGGAACTGGAAGTATACTCTTTTTCAGATCACCGCCGAGACTATGGAAGGGGTGAACGAGAATTGGCGATTACCGGGTCATATGAAGAGATTTGTGTGCCGTTCTGGCGAGCGCTGAGAAGTCTCCAGGGGAGATTCTCAGCCGAGGAATTGGATGCGAGATGGCATCGTCCGTTCCCTTGGAAAGAAATAGAGATCCTGACGGCCGCCATCAAAGAAAAGTTTGCTTGATCCACCATGTGAATGGTTACCTCAAGGGACGCTCCGTCCCCGATTAGTAAGAACGGTATTGGACTGCCCCAAAGCGATAAACTCATGGAGAAGAAAAGCCGCGCGTAGCGCATCCGAATAGACGCCGCGAAGCTTCCGACGAGATTCTCTCGCGATGTGCCACACGGCGAAGCGCGCTACCAGCGTGGCTATCCGGTGTGAGACGCGCGCTAGCGCTGCGGAAATCGCCGATGCGATGCGCTGGCAGGCCGTCTGATATATTCCGGATTCGCAAGGACCAAGAATCGTTACCAGAGGTAAGGGCAATGGCTGATACGGAACAAGAGCTTCGTGGTCTCCGCGAAACAATTGCCAGGCTTATCTCAAACCTAGAGGTCTGGAATTCACTTTATGATGTATGCAAAGCACTTGGCCTGCATACGCAGGGGAATGATCACAACCTGGGTAAGACCGCCTATCTACATAAAACCACATCGAACGCTGACAATTCTACAATCATTACCGCAGCAAAAAAGATATTGCACAGTTATCCGGGCAATAGGGCGAAACCTTCGGGCCGTGACTTACAATGTATTCAAGATGCGCTTTGGTGGATAGAGAGTGACGGCATTCAGAAAATCTCAAATGTCACCCGCTATAACATAGCGGAAAGTTTGGAAGGCGCTTCCTTTTGGGGAAGGCTGTCACTCAGAGACTTCTTTGCTCCGGTTATGGATTTAGACCTACTACCTAATGTTGGAGACGATGGCTACCTTTATGAAGGGCTATCTACGTTTGCATTTGACAGTTTAATGTTAATGTTTGGTCGTCGATCACAAGCGCCACCGCCTTCACAAGTACCACCGCCTTCTCGCCTTACTGTTTCTGAATTTCTAAAGAGAAATGGGTTGACACAATGGCCCGACCAGCGGTTTTGTTTACTTATAGATCGGATTGTCCATCCTGAAGTGCAATCACCCGATCGACAAGGGAAGTATGTTGATCGGCTAAATTCTTTTCTTCAGCAAGATTCGTTTGAGCTTCAGCCTGATGGCCTGTTAGGCGGACTTCCTGTTTACAAAGTTAGGAGGCGAGGCGCTAGGGTTTCTGGTTCACCGTGTCGTTTCGGCAAAGCGTCGTGAAAAAGAAAAAATGTGGCCGGGGCTTGGCGACCGCTCTTAGCTGACATAGGATCAGAGCGTTCGACCTCACATGCCAAAGCACGAAGAAATTCCAACCACCGACACCGCGCAGA
>WNFV01009727.1_pt1 | contig 14860 bp, 19 predicted proteins | sample 5400101 | NCBI WGS metagenome assembly WNFV01 (sample SAMN13153361, study PRJNA577476) | soil metagenome | isolation source: 115 cm soil or saprolite under grassland replicate 1 | place: USA:California | collected 2016-06-15 | reverse complement strand
CTGTCTCGATCCCAGTGTGGTGCCCGGTGACGCGTTCCAGGTAGGCGGACAGCAGCCGAGTCGTCCATACCGCGCTGGGCACGTCGACACTGCGTGGATCCAGGTCGATCACCCGTCGCAATTCCGACAGCCAAGCCGACGTGACCTCGAGCGCTCGTCCCGGTGCCTTGCGCGGAGCCAATTCGGCGCGGTCATCGGCAGCATTCTCCCGGCTCCTATCGGGCCGGCATTGGAGTTTACCGGAACTCATGTAACCGCGATAGAGCTACCAGGAAGCATTTTAGCCAACGCGATCAGTGCGTCGGGCCTACGCTGGCCTCGAACGATGCCGAACTGATTAGCGAAGGCGCGGCTTAGTTCCGCCGACGGCGGCGAAGGGGTCGGGTATGGTCACTTTCGTGAGCCGAGCCACCGAAGCGCCCCTGCTGCCGAGTGGCATCTCCGCCTGCTTGTTCGATCTCGACGGCGTCCTGACGCAGACGGCGAAAGTGCATGCCCAGGCATGGAAGCAGATGTTCGATGCCTTCCTCGCCGAGCGTGCCAAAGTGAGTGGCCTGCCGGTCCTGCCCTTCCAACTGCCCGAGGATTACACCGCCTACGTTGACGGCAAACTCCGCGAGGACGGCGTCCGCTCATTCCTCACCTCGCGCAACATCGAGCTTCCCGAAGGATCGCGCGATGATCCACCGACCGCCCTGACGGTTCATGGCCTCGGCAACCGCAAGAACGACCTGGTTCTCGAGTTGATCCGCACGCATGGGGTCGACATCTACCCTGGCTCGGTCCGGTTCGTCGAGGCTGTCCGCGCCGCTGGCCTCGGCCGCGCGGTAGTGTCCGCAAGCAAGAACTGTCGCGAAGTTCTGACCGCGACTGGTATCGAGGATCTCTTCCAGGTGCGCGTCGATGGGCTCGTCGCCGAACGCGATGGTCTACGCGGTAAGCCTCACCCCGACATGTTCGTCGCCGCGGCCCGCGCCCTGGGCGTCCATCCCGCGCATGCGGCGGTCTTCGAAGACGCAGTCGCGGGTGTCCAAGCCGGTCGTGCGGGCGCCTTCGGTTGGGTTGTCGGCGTGGACCGCGTCGGCCAATCCGCCGAGCTCGAGCGTCGCGGCGCCGACACAGTTGTCAGCGACCTCAGCGAGCTATTGGTGGAACAGTGATCGAGCCTGGTGTGCTGACCGTGGAGCCCTGGGCAGTTGCCGAGCCCTCGCTACGGCTCGATCTGCTGGCCCAGACCGAGTCGATCTTCGCCCTCTCCAATGGCCACATTGGCCTGCGCGGCAACCTCGACGAAGGTGAACCCCACGCTGTGCCTGGCACATACCTGAATGGGTTCTTCGAGAGTTTGCCTCTGCCGTATGCCGAGCGTGGGTACGGCTATCCCGAAGAGGGCCAGACTCTGATCGATGTGACCAATGGCAAGCTGTTCCGCCTGCTCGTCGACGACGAGCCCTTTGACGTGCGCTATGGCAAGCTCATCCACCACCGCCGGGTACTCGATCTGCGTGATGGGGTGCTGCGACGCGAGGTGGAGTGGGTGTCGCCGGCTGGTCAGGCGGTGCGCATTCGCTCGACGCGCCTCGTGTCGTTTGTGCAACGTGCGATTGTGGCGATCGCATACGAAGTCGAAGCTCTGGGAGACCCGGCTCGCGTGGTCGTGCAGTCGACACTCGTGGCCAATGAGCCAGTACCGGAGCAGACTGATGATCCCCGCGCCGCTGCCGCTCTGCGCTCGCCGCTGATCGAGGACTACCACACTAACCACGACGTGGAAGTGGCGCTCGGCCACCACACCCGACTCAGCGGCTTGCGCATGGCCGCCGCTATGAGCCATGTAGTCGACGGGCCCGAAGGCACCATCACCGAGTCGGAGAGCGAGCCGGACCTGGCGCGAGTCTCAGTCAGCACAGAGCTCGAGCCAGGTCAGAAGGTAACCGTGATCAAGCTGCTCGCGTACGGGTGGTCCAGTGGCCGCTCCATGCCCGCGCTGCGCGATCAAGTCGATGCGGCGCTCTCAGCGGCGCGGCGCACCGGATGGACAGGCCTCGTCACCGGTCAGCGCGAATACCTCCAGGACTTCTGGGCTCGGGCAGACGTGGAGGTGGATGGCGATCCGCAGCTTCAGCAGGCAGTGCGGTTCGGGTTGTTCCAGGTCGTCCAGGCAGCCGCCCGCGCCGAGCATCGCGCGATCCCAGCGAAGGGGCTCACAGGTCGGGGCTACGACGGGCACACGTTCTGGGACATGGAGACGTATACCCTGCCAGTCCTGACGTACACGGCGCCGCACGCTGTGCGCGACGCTCTGCGCTGGCGCCACTCGACCCTCGCCCGCGCGCGTGCGCGAGCCACTGAGCTCCGCTTGAAAGGTGCGGCGTTCCCATGGCGAACAATTCGTGGCGAGGAGTGCTCCGGTTACTGGCCGGCGGGCACCGCGGCGTTCCACATCAACGCGGACATCGCCGATGCGGTCCGCCGTTATGTTGCCGCGACCGAGGATGCGGAGTTCGAGCAAGGCCACGGCCTGGACATCCTGGTCGAAACCGCCCGTCTGTGGTGCTCCCTTGGACACCACGATGCGGAGGGGGGCTTCCGTATCGATGGCGTCACTGGCCCGGATGAGTACACGGCACTGGTCAACAACAACGTGTTCACTAATCTGATGGCGGCGCGTAACCTTCGCACCGCTGCGGACGGTGCGACCCGTCACGCTCGCCGCGCGGCTGAGCTCGGGGTGACCGCGTACGAGTTGATCGCGTGGCGCAAGGCGGCCGATTGCATGGTTGTGCCATTTGATGACCAGCTACGGGTTACGCAACAGTCGGAAGGCTTCACGCGCTATAGACCTTGGGACTTTGGTACGACGCCGCCGGAGAACTACCCACTCCTGCTGCACTACCCCTATTACCTGTTGTACTCGAGTCAGGTGGTCAAGCAGGCGGACCTGGTTTTCGCGCTGTTCCTGTGCGGAAACGAGTTCACGCCGGAACAGAAGGCGCGCGACTTCCCCTATTACGAGGCGATCACCGTCCGCGACTCCTCACTCTCAGCAGCCATCCAGGCGATCGTCGCCGCGGAGATCGGACACGTCGAGTTGGCCTACGACTATTTTCGCGAAACCGCGCTCATCGATCTGGTTGATCTCAACGACAACACTGCCGATGGACTGCACCTTGCTGCTCTGTCGGGCGCGTGGCTCGTAGCCGTCATGGGTTTCGGCGGAATGCGTGATCACGGCCGCGAGCTCTCCTTTGCGCCGCGGCTTTCAGCATCGCTTACCAGACTCGCCTTTGGGCTGCTCTATCGAGGCAGGCGACTGCGGGTCGAGATTGGGCCCGAAAAGGCACGCTATGAATTACTGGCTGGCGAACTGCTCGAAGTGCTGCATCACGGCACGCCGATGACACTGGTCGAGGGTCAACCGCAGACCCACAGATACCCGAAGTCGCCACCGCCGTCGCAGGCAGGGCCTCCGGCTGGACGATCACCGCGACTCGGCAGCCGCCGCTGAGAACGGCTGGACAGCAATCTCCTGCAACCCTGCATATAGGTCTCGAAACGTTGTCGGTTATGGTTGCGAGACAGACTCCATCCTAACCGGGCCTCGCATGGCAAGCACTGTCCCTGCCGAGTCACATGGTAGGACATGGGGAGCGAGACGCACGGCCCATCGTGTCGAGGTGGGCCTTGTCTCGTTCGCTGCCGCCACCGGCTGGATCATGTGGCTCCTGGTGCAACCCCGATCATCCATGATTGGTGGGGCCTCGACACGGTCGCAGCCGTGTTTATAGCGTCGATTACGTGCTGGATTCCCGCAACAGCCGTTGTCCTGATCACGTCCTTGTCTTGGGGGGATTTCCCGGACTTATGACGTCGGCCGCTGTACCGGCAGTTGCCGGTGTAATTTTCGGTACGCTGGCCGCTACTCCTGTCAGAGCGATGCGCATCGCCCAAGCAACTGATCGCACGGAGGCCTTAGCTGCCGAAGTCATCGCGGACTACCCCCATACGATCAGCAAAGAGGTTTTCCCGGCTCGCTGGCAATCACCACCGCAGCGAGACTGCAATGTCTATCGGACAACAGATGACGCCGCAGTTGTGGTGGGTTTTTACGATTCCGAGTTTCGTGCCCACAACCGGTCCATGTCCTGCTGCCGACAGACCTTCAGACGCGTCACAACTGGTTTCGCGTCTCCGCCTGACAGCGACGTGGCGGTCGGTCTTGGCAGGGGTCGATACGACCTCCTTGAGACCCTCCCTTCGCCTGGGACGGAGTACAGCGTTAGAGTCTGCACCTCGTCCCTCGAAGCTCTCGCACAGAAGAAGCAGTAGGCGACTCCGGCCAACAGACGGATAATGTCGCCAGGGTTGACCCCAGCGGGGGCAGTCTGGCATGTAGCACCGCGCGATGCCGCAGCGACGCGCACGCCACCAATGCAGCCGCAGCACGGGAGCGGGGCTGCGGCTGCTTCTGGCCCGGGGCCGGCCGGGACACCCGACGCTCCGAACACCCGATGAAATGGACGGATCCATGACTGACCTCTTGGACCGATCGCGCATCCTCTGGGCCGCGGGCCTTTTGCGGGCGGTCACGGGCGCCATGCTTCTCCTGGCGGTACTCCTCGCGCCCGTGGCCGCCGCCCCGATCGGCGACCTATCGGCGGTGGCCGCCAGCCCTCGGCACAATCCTGACGCTGCTCGGAGCGGCGCTGCTGCTGCTTGCCGCGAGGCTCGGGCTGCTGCTGCAGCGGGCCTGGGGCTGGTACCTGGCGCTGCTGGTCGCCGTGTCCGGCGCGCTCGTGGTCCTCGCCCGCCTGTTGGCCGACAGCTCGGCCTGGCCCGCGCTGCTCCCGCCGCTCATAACTGACCTGCTGCTGCTGGTGGTCCTGGTCTGGGAGCGACCACGTCGACGCGCCCAGCCGGCCGGTGCGGCCTTCTGACCGGAGGCGATGCAACGCCGACCATGCTCGCGGTGCGTGGTCTCGCCTTGATCGTGGGGCCCGATCGGCAGACTTCCTCGCTACCGGGCACCACCTCTGGGTGCGGGTTCCGAATTGAGCGGGGAACAGTCGGCTGATGTCCTTTGTCGTTGTCAGGGTGGCGCCGCCGTCCACACCGCTGGTGCGCATCTCAGCCTCTGGCGTGATCGCTACGCTTTTCGTATCGACATCTCCTTACGTGGCTAGCTCAGCGGCACGTATGCGCGAGCTTTGGCCGGGGTCGCCATGTCCATGAGCGAGACGCCCAGTCCGTACGTCACGAACTGTCCCTCGGGAACGATTTCGATGAGAGTGCTCGAGGCACGCCGCTCCTCTGGCAACAGGGACTGCAGTTCCTTCGAGAGGGAGAGAATCTCCGCCGAGCCAGCGGCGTGGAGAACCGCCGTACCGTGAAAGCTGATGGTGGCCGGCGGGATGGGAAACACGAGCGACAGTAGCCCGCCCCGGCGCACTGGCACTGTCACTGCCACCTGCCCACTCATCGAGATATGCTTCGCCTTCCAACTGTCAGGTGCAACCGCTACGTACAGTCGCCGACCGACGGCCTTGTACACGACACCACTCGATCGCGGCGCTCCAGACGGAGTCACGTAGCTGATGACCGCGAACGACGCCTCGCCGAGGGCATGCCAAACCTGCTCGGTGGTCAGGCGAGCCGCCCGTCCATCACCTCCCACCTCGATCTTCGGGGTGGCGACCTCGTTGCCTGCTGCGGCACCAACATTCGCCTCCTGAGGTTCGTACGTTGTGGTCGTCATCGTCGTTCCTCCTTATCGCGCGGCAGTTGGGAATCCGTGCTCGCGCACCTTCCGTCTTAGCCCGGAGGCCGCCGTCCTCGTCGACGGCTGCGAACGCCTCGGGGGGCTTACTGGGACCGTACGCTGTAGCGATTGCGGCCGTCGTTGCCGCGGGTTGCTGGCAGGTCAACATCGACGCCGATGGCGCGTGTGCCCGTTGGAGAAACGTGGGCAACGGAAACGTTTACCTACTGTCTACCTTGGGCTACCCATTGCGGTTACCACGACACTGTACGTATAGCCTCAGCGGAACAATAGACGTCGGAGCAATTGTTGCGCGCAGGCAAGAACCTTTACGCGCAGGAGGTCACTCTATGCGCATCGCCGCGCGAGAGCCCGGGGGTGGGAGGACGCCGCGTCGCCTGGGCCCGTGAAGCTGATGTTGATTCGTGTGACCGCCGCCTAAACCCCCGCTGTCAATCGCAATTTCGTCCCGGCGAAGCCGGAGGGAAAAGGGCCAAATGAAACGCGTGATTGTTGATCACTTCGGTGGCCCGGAGGTCATCAAGGTGGTGGAGGATGACGTTCCGAAACCGGGTCAGGGCGAGGTTCGCGTACGGATGCTGGCAGCTGGCGTGTCGTTCACCGATTCCCAGCTGCGCGCCGGGACGTACATCCCCGGCGGCCCAAAGCCGCCGTTTACGCCTGGCTACGAGCTAGTCGGTGTCGTCGAGGAGCTCGGTCCGGGCTGCTCCAGGCTGCACGTGGGAGACCGCATTGGAGCACTGACGGTGTGGGGCGCCGATGCCGAAAGCGTTTGCGTACCGGAGGCGGGCGCGGTGGACGTGCCCGAGGACCTCGACCCAGCAGAGGTCGTTAGCCTCGTCTTCACCTACATGACCGCCTACCAGGTGTTGCACCGCACGGCGATGGTGAAGCCGGGGGAGACGGTGCTGGTGCACGGCGCGGCCGGCAGGGTCGGGATCGCGGAGCTCGAACTGGGCGCGCTGGCCGGGGTTCGCCTCCTTGGGACCTGCTCGGCTCGCGACAAGCCGGCGCTGGAGCGGCTCGGCGCCGTGGCCATCGACTACCGGAACGAGGACTTCGTGGCTCGGGTCCGTCAGCTGACTCGAGGCGAAGGTGTTGACGCTGTCCTCGATTCGCTCGGTGGCCCCATCTCGCTTCGCTCCTACCGCCTGCTGCGGCCCGGCGGCAGGCTTATCGTCTTCGGCCGGTACGCCACGCTCTCGCACGGGCACAAGAACTGGCCAGAGGTGATCAAGTGGTACGCGGCCATCGCGACCCTCTGGCTCTGGGACAAGCTGTCGCCCCGCCGGCAGGTGCTTCCCTACCAGGTCCAGAAGTTCCGCGATAGGGACCGAATGCGGCCTGGAGCAGCCGGAGGCGAGCCGCATGATGCGGCTTGGTTCCGGGAGGATTTCCGCGCGCTTCTCGAGCTGCTCCGCGAGGGCAAGATCCATCCGGTTGTGGCGGAGCGCCTGCCGCTGGCCGAAGCTCGCCACGCCCACGAGCTGCTCGAAAGCGCGGCGTCGAAGGGTAAGCTCGTCCTCGTGCCATAAGCCACCGAGGACGCTCGCTGATGGCGCTCGATTTCGCGGAAGGCCTAGAGTCGCCCCTGGCCGCCAGAGCTCGGCGGTCTAAATCCGACCCGCTACTTGCCTATCGCCGAGCACGGTCTGATTGGCGACCTGCACACGGTCGCGCTCGTCGGTACCGACGGGACCATCGACTGGTACTGCTGTCCGCGCTTCGACTCGCCAAGCGTCTTTGCCGCGATCCTCCACCGTACGCATCTCACCTGACTGCAATGGCTGGACCTCGAAGCAGCTCTACCTGCCCGACCCCAACGTTCTCATCACGCGCTTCCTCATGCCAGAGGGAGTGGGGGAGGTGCAGGACTTCATGCCCCCGTCGGACGCCGGCCAAGGGGAGCATCGCCACCGGTTGATTCGCCGGGTACCCGCCGTGCGCGGCCAGATGCGCTTCATAGTCGAGGTCGCTCCGCGCTTCGACTACGCGCGCGCAGGCCAAAATGTCGGGCTCACGCCGCACGGCGCGCTCTTCAGCTCTCCCGACCTGGCGTTCAGCCTCTCCACTGGCTACCCGCTCGAGATCGTCGATGACCGCGACATCCGCGCGTGCATTTCGCTCCGGGCTGGGGACACGGCCACCTTCGTGTTCGAGCAGGTCACGTCTGGTGAAACGCCGCTACCGTATTCGGATGCCGATATCGCCGCCGAATTCGAGGCCACGGTGGCGTTCTGGCGGGGTTGGCTGCGCCGCTCGCGCTACAGCGGGCGCTAGCGCGAGATGGTGAATCGCTCGGCACTCACGCTCGAGCTGCTCACCTACGCGCCCACCGGTCCGATCGTAGCTGCGCCCACCACTAGCCTGCCGGAGCGGATAGGCGGCGCTGCTGACCCGCCCCCGGTCGCCTTCCGCGGCGGCCTCACTCGCGATGTCGCTGGCCTCGCCCGCGTATCTCCCCGCGATCCTCACGCGGACGGACAAGGCGGCCGTCCTCCTGGTCGGCACCGCGCGGCGCTGCTGGTGGGCTTCGGCGAGGAACTGGGCTGGACAGGGTTCGTCGTCTCACGGCTGCTGCGGCGCAACGGCGTCCTCGCCACCGGGCTGATCTCGGGCGTGCTGTGGGGGGCGTGGCGCCTTTTGACCATTGACGTGTGGGCGGGCAACGTCATCGCCGGGGCTCCCGGTGGCCCTCATCGTGACCGTGAACCGCCTCAGCCTCCTCGCCGGGAGTTGCTGGTCTACCGGGTGCTGATGGTGTGGGTGTACGACCACACCGGGAGCCTGTCCGTCGCGATGCTCATGCACGCGGGTTTCGCGTTCGGCACCTTCGCCCTCCAGCCTGACGGCCTATCGGGGCTGGCGCTCCTGGTCCACAGCCTCGCCGTGACCGCCGTGCTATGGTTCGTCGTGGCAGCAGTCGCTGTAGCCAGGCGCGGGCAGTTCGCGCGACAACCATTCAGGACGCAGGTGGCCTGACAGGCGACTCCTGCGGACGCCTCGACAATGAAATTCCTCTGGGCACCATCCGGCTCTCTATCGCGCCGGCAGCGGATCGCCACCATAAGGCCGCAGTCAGCGAAACCGGGCGAGGAGCGGGTCGAGCGCAATCGTGCTGGTAACGGTCGCATACGTGATCCCACTTGCAGGCGTGGTGGTCTTGTCCTGGCGCTGCCCACGAGTTGACGGCGACACCACGTGTGCAACCGGCGCGATAGTCGCCGACCCGTGAGTCGCGCGCTACAAATCGAACCGACTTCACTACAGCATAAGGAGGTAGTCGTGGCCATACCTGCCGAACAGTACGCTGCCCGCCTCGACATCGACTATCCCGACCAGCTTGACCGGCTCACCACGTTGTTCCGGCTGATCTGGATCATCCCGATTGCGATCATCTTCAGCCTGCTTACCGCGACCGGGAACGAGACCGTGGTAACCCAAACAGGTCAACAAGTTCGCAGTTCGAGTGGAGGCATAGGCAGCGGCCTCTTTGTCGCGACGGCGTTGATGATCGTGTTTCGGATGCGGTACCCACGCTGGTGGTTCAACGTTGCGCGTGAGCTGACGCGCTTCGGCGCGCGGGTGAGTGCCTACTTGGCCCTGCTCACGGATCAGTACCCGTCGACGGTTGAGGAACAGTCGGTGCATCTCGAGATCGAGTACCCCGAGGTCGAACGCGACCTCAATCGCTGGCTGCCGCTGGTGAAGTGGCTGCTGGCGATCCCTCACTACATCGTGCTCACCGTGCTCTGGCTCGCCGCCGTAGTCGCCGTCGTGATTGCCTGGTTCGCGATCCTCGTTACGGGACGCTATCCGCGGGCACTCTTCGACTTCGTAGTAGGTGTTGGCCGGTGGAGCCTTCGCGTAGCTGCCTATGCGTTCTTGCTGGTCACCGACCGCTACCCACCGTTTAGCCTGAACTGATCCGGCTCGGCACCCAGCGGTTACATTCGGCGCGCTTATCTGTGCAGCTATGAGAGCCTTATAGGTTTGCGGACGCCACTGATTGCCTGTTACCTCATGGCCGATCGGCCACTGGTTGTGAAAAAAACTCGAAGAACGAGCTGCTCAGAGCGAGGGGACCCAAAGGCGAGAACCCCGCCCGCAATCCTAAGCTCACGGCTCGTTGGCTGAAGTTCGCGGCCCTGGTCGGTCCGCAGCGCCGTGAGCCCGCGCAGATCGTAACCGTCGAGGTCGACTGCCTGCGTATCGAGTGTGACGGCGAACACCGGGCCCGCGCTATGGCCCTGCCACGTCACGCCAACGGTGACCTGGCCAGCCTCACTGACTTGTTTCGCAGGCGTCACTGGTGCGGGCGTGGATTCGACAGGGGCCACAGGACCAGCCGGTAGAGCACACGCGCCACCGATCAGCAGTAGTACGCCGGCTGCGACAACGGCCCAGGTGAGTGACAACAGCCATCGGCGCACGCTCCATGGTTTCTGAGCAGATAGCCTGCTCGCACCCTCGAGCCTAGGCACGCAAGCTGAAGATGGGCTGAAGGCTCGCTTAGCGTTCCCTGAAGCGCGATGACTGGTGCAGTGAGCACCTCGAATGGTCGACGGCAGCGCCAGCACGATAGGCCGAGGGGCGCGGCCCTGGCCTTGGCGCTTCGGCGCCGAAGTTCGCAACCACCAGGTGGGAGTCAACAGAGGCGCCGCCGTAGATGGTGGCGTGTTTGCCCGCGAGTCAGTGTGCCTGGTCGAACAGGGCCGCTCGGCCGCGCTCGCTACCCTGGACTTCGATGACGTGGGTTTCGCCGGAACGGACCTCGACCAGCTGGCCGGCCACACCGATGCGGATCGGACCCGCCCTACACGCGGGCGCGGTGATGCGCACCTCCCGATCGGTGAACCGTAGGCTCAGCCACTGTTGTCGGTACAGCAGATCGAGGTCGATGAAGCCCAGCTCCTTGGGCTACGTCGGATTGAGCCACAGCACGCCATCGCGAGCCTCCAGCCCTGTATAGCAGCGCTGGATGATGTCAAGCGTGCCAGCCATCGCGCCGAGGTGAATGCCCTCAGCGGTGGTGCCACCCTGGCTGTCGGCCACGTCGGCCGCCAGCGCGTCGGCAAAGGCTGACCACGATCTACGCCGGTCCGACCGTGCCAGGACCCATGCGTCCACTACGCGGCTAAGCGTCGAGCCATGCGAGGTGCGCACCAGGTAGTAGTCGACCGTCCTAAGGATCGCCCAGCGCGGGCGTCACGTTCAAACGCCGCGCCGCCTCCAGGAAGGTCGCCGGGTCGGGCTTGCCGGTCAGGTTGAGCTGCGCGGCGTCGATGCCATCGACCCGCACATCGAACAACTGCGTCAGTCCCGCGGCGCTGAGCAGCTGAGCGCAATGCCGGCTACCGGAAACCACCACCGCGGCGACGCCCTGGCGGCGCAGCGGCCGGCTGGCAGTTGCTCCAGCCGCTGCCGAACGAGGCTATTGCGCGCTATCAGCCATACTGGGCGTCGCCGCGCACCTGCTGGACCGCCTCGGCCGCCGTGACCAGGCACGTAGCGCCTTCGAGCGGGCCATCGACCTGTCTGACGACGGCGCGGTGAGAGCGTTCTTGCACAAGCGCGCCGCGAATTGACGCGGCCAAGCCACCGAGAGCGCCAGCTTCACCGGTGCGCGTGACCGTCGTGGTCACCGGCGCCGACGGCTATCATGTCGTCTTCGGTTGGGGTGATCTTGACTCCCGATTTCGGCGCCGCGCCGATCCTGGTCGCCTACGCGCGCCCGGCCAGCCGATGGGCGACGAGCCGGGCATTGCCCGCCTGGAGGCGCCCGGCGACAAGCGCGGTGGCCGCTACGTCTCGACTGTCAAGAGCATCGAGCTCAAGGATCCCGGCTCGGCTCAACCGTGACGCCCCCCGACAGGCGGATCTTTCAGCTCATTCGTGCACCTATCCTGCGGGATGAGCTTCACGTGATCGCCAGCTATCCCATCGCTGCGGCCAGCCGCCGCAATCGCCCCTGCCACGAGACATTTGTCGACTTCGGGCAGTTGCTCGTGGCCCAGAACATCCTGGCTCGCTTGGGCTCGAGGACGCTGATCTCCGCGGCTATGCGATTCCGCCACAATAGTGGCTACGGCGCAGAAAGCCTGCGTTCGGCGCTCGTGACGCACCTCAGTGGCGTGTCGAAGCGTCAATGAACGAGCGCGCGCCGTTGAAGAAAGCTCTGCGATGACCGATTCCGCGTCCGAGCGCATCGAATTTCTGCGCAGTCTGCGGGTTGTCCGTCAGCTCAAACCGGATCCGCTGCCAGACACGGTGTTACACGATATTCTCGAAGTCGCGCGCTGGTCCGGCAGCGCCGGCAATCGCCAGCCGTGGTCGCTCGTGGTCGTCCGCGACCGCGTTGTGCTGGAACGGCTGGCGAGCGTCGAGGGTGCGAACGCCGGCCACCTCGCGACGGCGGCGGTCGGCATCGCCATCGTCATTCATCCTGAAGTCCCGGACCTCGATGCGTACGACGAGGGCCGACTTGCCGAACGGATTCTGCTCGCCGCGGCGGCGCACGGCGTCGGTGCGGCGGTTGGCCATTTCACCGGACCCGACAATTCCTGGGCGGCCTCCGCTGAAGCCAAGCGCGTGCTCGGCATCCCTGGTGAGCTGGTCCTGCGCGAGACGATCTCGCTGGGCTATCCCGCCGAGCGCCTCGAGCGGACACCCAATGCACCAGGTCGCAAACCGCTCGAACAACTCGTTCACTGGGAACACTACTGATGCCGTTCTTGAAGAGGTCAAGGCGACGCGCTCGGGCACCGCGGGAACGGTCTGAGATGCGCGTCGTTGGCGAGCACCGCTGCAAGATCCACGCGTGCGCTCAACTCGGGCTTGCAGACTAGGCTCGCGAGAGAGACCTTGTCGACCAGTGCCGCTGGAGCTTCTTGGCCCTGCGTCAGCCTCTGTTCGGCGCGCTCAGACCTTGCGCCGCCGCGCGGTCGAGCAGCCAGATAAGCCGGCCCCTCGTCGGCTTTATCATCTGCGCCGGCCAGTGATCGGGTTCGTGCGGACCCTCGAGCGTCGCGGCGAGCGCCCTGGCCTTGTGGACACCGCTAACCATGAACATGATGCACGCGGCGTTGTTCAACACGGGCGCGGTGAGCGTAATCCGATCACCCGCGACCTGGTCGACCCGGTGAGACACCACCAGGTGTTGCTTCTCCCATAGCGCGCGAGTCCCCGGAAACAACGAGGCGGTGTGCCCGTCTTCGCCCAGCCCGAGCACGATCAGGTCGAACCTAGGCAACTCTCCCTTGGCCAGACGGAATTGATCGCCCAGTTCACGTTCGTAGTCCGCGGCTGCCTCAGCGGCGTCAGGCATCTCGCCGTGCACGCGATGGATATTGGCTTGCGGCATTGGGACGCTCGCCAAGAATCCATCGTTGGCCGACCGGAAATTGCTGTCCGTGTGATCAGGTGGTACGTGGCGTTCGTCGCCCCAGAAGACATGCGTTCGATACCAGGGAATGTGGGTCCGCCATGTTGGATCGCTCGCGAGTAACTCGTAAAGACCGCGCGGGGTGGATCCGCCAGAGAGTGCAACCCTGAAGACGCCAGCATTTCCAACGGCACTGATCGCCTGCAAGTAGAACTCGGCAGCGGCGGCCAGCACGATCTCCTCAGGGCTGTCCACGATGCGTCGTTCGGCACCGGTCCACGCTTGATCCGCAGACGCCGAATCAGCCCACAGCCGGAAACCGCCGAGGAATGCGTTTGCATTGTCGCCAAGGCGAGCGTTGCTCGGCAGTTCGGCGAGGAGCTTGGCGTTCCCGCCGCCAATGACGACGTAGTCAGGCTCGAGAGCGTTGGCGAGCTGTGCGATCACCACACTCACCTCGCGTCGCCACTTCTTCTTACCGATCCGCCGCAGGCCGCGCAGGCCCACGACGTCCTCATAGGAACGTTTGCGTTTGTACGGGAGGTGGGCGAGCTCGAGCGGTTCCACCCTGCCATTCACGACCATCGCCGAACCGAGCCCAGTGCCGAGCCCCAGGAACAGCATGCGCCCACCCTGATCGCTGCCGAGCGCCTGCATCGCGGCGTCATTGATGATTCTGACCGGTCGGCCCAATCCGGCCGCAAAGTCGAACCCGACCCAGCCAGGTGCCAGATTGGCGGGCTCCTTCACGGGTGCTCCGTGGACGACCGGCCCTGGATAACCAATCGACACGACGTCGTATGACCAGTCTGCGGTCATCCGTTTGACTGCCTCGACCATCATGGCGGCTGTCATAGACGGACCGGACTCCACCTTGCGGACCTCACTCTGGCCGTTCGCCAGCGCCTTGATGTGCGTCCCGCCCACGTCGATGGAGAGAATGTTCACTGAGAAATCGCGCCCATCGTCCACAACGATATCCGAGGCCGCCAGGTTGCTGTGGAGCTGCTCTGCCGCGGTGTCGAACGCGCGTGCGGCGAGCGCGCGCTCCGTTTCATTGATCCGCTGGACGAGTCACTATCAGGCGCGACTTCGCGGAGATCTGGCAGGCGGCCGGCCGCGCTATGGCCGCTAATTCCGTCGAGCGACAGCGAATATCCGGCGCCGATCGTTGAGGTTCTCAAGCCCCTCTGTTGCCTGGTCGATCATTCGCTTGCCCACGGCGTGGCCCATCTCGGCCAGAAGCTTGTCGCCCTCAGCTACGTCGCGCTCGTATACGGCGCGCATCTGTTCACGCCACAACGGAGGCTCATCGTAGGCCTCGATGGCGAAGCCGCTATCGGCGAGCAGCGGTCGGTAGTCAGCGAGTTGGGCGGTGGTGTTGCCAGCCAGTCGAGGACGGTCGCTCTCCCAGATAGTGAACGTCAACCGCGCGCCGGGTTGAAGAATGCGGGCGACTTCGGCAAACGCAGCAGGTTTGTCGTCGACGAATATCAGCGCGTCGACGCTCATGGCCCCGTCCAGAGACGCAGGTTCAAGGCCAGTAGCTTGAACGTCTCCCACTTGAAAGCGGGCTCGATCCGCCACGCCAAAGGCTGTTGCGCGGTCTGCCGCTTGTTCGAGTGCTACTGCGATCGGATCGAGGCCGATCAACGAGGCGCCAGTCTCGCGCGCTACCCACAAACCTGGTCCGCCAC
>WNFV01005811.1_pt1 | contig 14863 bp, 13 predicted proteins | sample 5400101 | NCBI WGS metagenome assembly WNFV01 (sample SAMN13153361, study PRJNA577476) | soil metagenome | isolation source: 115 cm soil or saprolite under grassland replicate 1 | place: USA:California | collected 2016-06-15 | reverse complement strand
AGGCGAGCCGACCGGGCTCGCGTCGAGCCGTCAGATGGTGTTCGCCGCATTCCCGCGCTCGGGGCCGCCGCCCCGGTTCCGCGACTATGCGGACTACGCCGAGGTCGTCGGGCAGCTCGAGCGCACGGGCTGCATCGCCGACTACACCCACATCTGGTGGGACGTGCGGCTACACCCGCGCCTGGGCACCGTCGATATCCGGATCTGCGACGCGGTGACCCGGCTCGAGGACGCGGTCGCGCTCACCGCCTACGCCCAGGCGCTCGTGAAGCAGTACTCCGAGCGCTACGACCGGGGGCTCGAGATCCCCTCCTACCACCGGATCCTGACGACCGAGAACAAGTGGCTGGCCGCCCGCTACGGCCTCGAGGCGCCGGTGATGGATCTCGCGACGGGGAGACGGAACCGCGTCCCGCTCGCCCAGCTGATCCGTCGCTCGCTGCGGGAGCTCGTGCCGCACGCGCAAGAGCTCGGCTCGGAGCGCGAGCTCGAGGGAATCGAGGACATCCTCAGGCGCGGGAACGGTGCCGACCGCCAGCGGCGGATCTTCAACGCGAACCGCGACATCGTGGAGGTGGTTCGCGAGATCGCGGACGCGACCGAAGTCGCCGCGATCCCCGCCTAGGGGGTCGCGGTGGGGAGGGGGTGTGGGGGAACCGGGAGGTTCCCCCACGTCAGGTTCTAAGAAGGGGGTACGTGGGGGAAACATGGTTTCCCCCACGGGAGCAAGCCGAAGGCGAGCGACGCGGTTCCCGTCTAGGCGCCCGTCACACGGTAGGTCTTCGTGTCGATCACGAGGCGCGGAGTCTTGTTGCCGTGCACGACCAGCTTGCTCTGCCCGGCCGTGAGCCTCAGCTTCATTCGCCAGACCGGGGCCTGCGACCCGTGCCAGGGCAGGTCGACGCAGACCGCGCGCCGGTTCGCCGAGTCGAGGGCGTGCACGAACGGATGCCCGCCCGGCCGCGCGTACAGCGTGTACACCCAGCGGCCGCCTACGCTCGTCGTACGCGTGATCGGAGAACCGCTCATCAGGCCCCACTTCTCGCGCGTGTCGAAGATGATCTTCTTCAGCAGGCGTCCCTGTTCGAGGTCGTAGGCCCGCACGTAGTAGCGGCTCGCGCTTGTGTTCGGCGAGGAGACGTGCTGAATCAGGTACAGCGTGCTCGCATCCGGGGAGAGCGCGTCGTACGAGAACGTGCCGTTGAGGGTGACGATCTGGCGCGTGCGCAGCGTCCGCGTGTCGAGCAAGCGAAACTGCGAACGACCTGTGGCCGACGCGAGAACAAGCGTGTTGCCGTCAGCGGAAAGCCCGCCGGTGGAGCCGTCGAAGCCGACCAGCGGAATGCCGTAGCTGCCGGGAAACGAGTTGAATCGAGCGATTCGCCCACCGTGGACCCGGACGGCCTGGACGACGGTCGACCGCTGGAACGGCAGCGCGACGTAGCGGAGGCCGGCCGCGCGTGAGACCACGCCGCCCGACCCTGTGGAAACGCCCGGCGACGGCCCTCCTCCAGCGGCCGCGGCGCAGGTTGCGGCCGCAGCTGCGATGACAAAGGCGAAGGCTGTGAGACGGCTGATGCGCATGGTCTCCTCCCAGATCGACATGACCTGACTACGTCACCCGGGACGCTGGAGGTCCATGGACCCCAAATCGGGTGGCAGTCGTATATCCGGCCGTGGACCCGATTCCTCACGCCCTTCGTATAGTCAGCGCGCGATGGCGGTGCTCGGCCGTGGGGAAGCCGCCTGGGTGCGGGGAGCCCAGGCCGGATCGGTCTCGGATCTGGAGGCGCTGTTCCGCGCGCACTGGCCCCGGGCGCACCGCGCCGCCTATCTCGTCGTCCAGGACGCCGCGGCGGCCGAGGACATCGCCCAGGAGGCCTTTCTCGCCGCGATCCGCGCGCTCGACCGCTTCGACCGCCGGCGCCCCTTCGGCCCCTGGCTCCACCGCATCGTCGTCAACCGCGCGATCGACTGGGCCCGGGCACGAGCGCTCCGCGCCGAGCTTGGCGGCGAGGCGCTCGCCGACAAGGAGGCTCCCGCCGCGACCGGTGGATTCCCCTTGTCCGAGCCGCTGGCCGCGGCGCTTGCCTCCCTCTCGCCCGAGCACCGGGCTGTGATCGTCCTCCGCCACCTGCTCGAGTACACGCCCGGCGAGATCGCCGAGCTGCTGGAGCTTCCCCGCGGAACGGTCAACTCCCGGCTCCGGCGAGGGCTCGACCTCCTGCGGGACGAGCTTCCGGAGGACGAGGATGACTGACCGCGAGATCCGGAGGCGGCTCCTGCTCCTGCACCCGCCCGACGAGCTCGGGGCGGAGAGACGGGCGTGGGCGGTCGTCCGAACTTCATTCGAGGAGCGGGAGCCCGTGCCGCGGCGGCGGAATCTCGTCCGCCCGGCGCTCGTGATCGCCTTCACGCTGGCGGTGATCGGCGCGGTCGTGAACCCGCCGGTGCTCGAAGCGATCCGCAACGCGCTCGGAAAGGAGCACGAGAAGACCGTCTACCGCCAGGCGCTCTTCTCCCTGCCCACCGGCGGGCGTCTGCTCGTCAACTCCGCCCGCGGGCCCTGGATCGTGAAGCCCGGCGGAGGTCGCCGCCTGCTCGGCCCGTACCGGGACGCGTCGTGGTCCCCGCACGGCCTGTTCCTCGCAGCGCTCGGGCCGCACGAGCTCCGCGCGCTCGACCCGAGCGGCATCGTTCGCTGGTCTCTGGCGCGGTCGGGCCGGCTCGCCTCGCCCCGCTGGTCGCCGGAGATCGCCGGATCGACCCGGATCGCGTACCTCCGCGACCGCACGCTCCGGGTCGTCGCCGGCAACGAGACCGGCGATCGGCTGCTCGCCCCGTCGGTGGCGCCCGTCGCACCGGCCTGGAGGCCCGGAGCGCAGTTCGTGGTCGCATACGTCGCCTCGAATGGACGCGTGCTCGTCGTCGACGCCGACTCGCAAAAGCTGCTCTGGCACTCCGGCGCGCTCGGGCAGCCGCTTGCGCTCGCCTGGTCGTCCGACGCAAGACGGCTGCTCGTCCTGCTGCCGCAGTCCGTCGTCGTCTTCGGCGCGGACGGCAAGCGGATCGGCGCGACCACGCTGCCCGCCCCTGCCGTCGGGGCCGCCTTCAAGCCGGGCACTCATCGGTTCGCGGTCGTCCTGCGCTACGAGACGGGGCCTCGGAGCGCCGTCGTCACGCTCGGCGCCGACGATCTCGGGGCGGCGAAACGGCTGCTGTTCGCGGCCGACGGCCGGTTCACCAGCCTCGCCTGGTCGCCGGATGCCCGCTGGCTCATGATCGGCTGGCCGAGCGCCGATGCCTTCATGTTCCTCGGCCCCGGAGGCAAGCAGGACCTCGTCGCCCCGATCGGGCGGCAGTTCAGCTCCGGCCGCACGGCGGCTGCCAGCTTCCCGGCCGTTCCGGAGGCCGGGTGGTGCTGCCCCGGCTCCGGATGAGGCTCGTCGCGCTGCTCGGACCGCTCGCGCTGCTCGCGCTGGCGGCGCCCGGCGCCTCCCCCAGTATCGACTGGCGGCACTCGCGTGCGATCGGCGTCCCGTACGCGGGACGCCTGGTGAACGGGGTGCAGCTGCCGGCGCGCGGGCGGTCGTTCGCAACCTGGGATCCGGCGCTGAAGCGCAGCCCGAACCGCGGCTGGCGCCTCTGGGGCAGCGACCGCCTCGTCCGAGTCGTCCTCGACGTCGTCGCTGCATATCGAGTCGCGCATCCGGCCGCGCCGAAGGTCCTGATCGGCGATCTCAGCCGCCCTCACGGAGGCAACTTCGGGCCGCAGTACGGCGGGCTCGGGCACGTGTCCCACCAGAACGGCCTCGACGTGGACGTCTTCTACCCGCGCCGTGACGACACGCTGCGGGCGCCGACGTCCCCCAGCCAGATCGACCGCCCGCTGGCTCAGGACCTCCTCGACCGCTTCCTCCGGGCCGGAGCGGGAAGGATCTTCGTCGGCCCGCACACGCGGCTCACGGGGCCGGCCCGGATCGTGTTCGAGCTCGCCCACCACGACAACCACATGCACGTGCGGATCAAGCGCGAGAACCGCCTTGAGCTGCTCGGCCGCTCCGAGCATGGCCGTCCCATCCGGGCGCTCGAGCTGGGCTTCCGCGGGCCGCGGCGGATCCTCGTCGTCGGCTGCATCCACGGCGACGAGTGTGCCGGGACGGCTGTCGTGCGCCGGCTCGTGGCCGCGGCTCCCCCTCGCTCCGACCTCTGGGTCGTGCCGAACCTCAATCCCGACGGCGCGGCGGCGGGGACGAGGCAAAACGGCCGCGGCGTCGATCTAAACCGCAACTTCCCCTCGGAGTGGAGACGGATCGAAAGCCGCTGGGATCCTCAGTACTCCGGCCCGAGCCCGCTGTCGGAGCGCGAGAGCCGGTTTGCCGCACGGCTGATCCTCAAGCTCCGGCCACGGATCACGATCTGGTTCCACCAGCCGCAGGCGGTCGTGCGCGCATGGGGTCGAAGCATTCCCGCGGCGCGCCGTTACGCCCGACTCGCCGGGGCCTCGTTCCGATCGATCCGCTGGCCCGCCGGCACGGCGCCGAACTGGCAGAACCACCGCTTCCCCGGCACCGCGTCGTTCGTGGTCGAGCTGCCGCCCGGCCGGCTGTCGGACACGGCCGCCGATCGGTACGCGCGGGCGATTCTCCGGCTCGCGAATTAGGGTCCGGATCGTGCTCGGCGTCGGAGACGCGCTCCCGGACGCAACGGTCTGGCTCGAGACGCGTGACCGCGTCGCACTTCGCGAGCTCGGCGCCGGATCGCCGATCCTGCTCCTCTTCTATCTGTTCGACTGGTCGTCGACCTGAACGAACGAGCTGGAGCTCCTGCGTGACAGGAGCGTGGAGCTCGAAGGGACGGGGGTGCGCACGTTCGGGATCTCGCGCGACTCGCCGTGGACGCACATCGCCTGGAAGCAGGCGCTCGACCTCGACCTCCCGCTGCTGTCCGACTGGAATGCGGAGGCGACGGACGGATTCGGCATCGGCCGCGAATTCCGTGGCATGGAGCGCGTGCCGGCGCGGAGCGCGTTCCTGATCGACGCGGGCGGTACGGTCCGCGGCTCATGGCGCTACCCGGACTCCGAGGTGCCCGACTTCGACGAGCTGGTTCGGGCCGCGCGGGCTTTGTCGCCCTAGCCTGCGGCCTCTATCTCGCCTGCGGCATCTCGGCCACCTGGCCGGCCGTGCAGCACTTCGGATCGCACTTCCTCGCGGACGCGCCCGCACGGCAGGCCGAGCCAGCTCCGGGCGACTATCTCCAGTCCGGGTACCAGCTCTGGCTCGTCGGCCACCAGCTCGAGCACGGGCACGCGCCCTGGCTCGACCCGTACTCGTTCCAGCCGGAGGTGAGCCCGCGGGTCAACTTCGCCGGCTGGCCGTTCGGGATCCCGTACTGGCCGCTCGAGGCCGCCTTCGGACCGGTCGTCGCCTGGAACCTGCTGCTCCTGCTCTGCTACGTCGCCGCCGGCTGGATCGCGTTCGCCTGGCTGCGGGAGCTCGACCTCCGGCGGGGCCCGGCCCTGGTCGGGGGGATGGCGTTCGCGCTCGCACCCTACCGGGTCGCTCAGAGCGCCGGACACATGCTCGGGCTGGTGGTGATCCTGCTCGTGCTCGCCCTGTGGGCGTTCGAGCGCGCCCGGAGGGGAAGCCGCTGGTGGTTTCTGCTCTCGGTTGCCGCGCTCGCGTCGATTCCGCTCTCGGGCCAGGTCCACCTGGCGCTCGGCGCCGTCCCGTTCTTCGTCCTCTATGCGCTGGTGCGGTCGCGGCAGGCGTGGGCGGTCACGGCGGTCTGCGCGGGAGCGCTCGCGGCGGTTGGCGCCGGGCTGCTCGTACGCTACCTCGCGATCTCGGGATCGGTGGGCGCGAGTGGACGGAAGCTCTCTCAGGTCGATCGCTACTCGGCGCACTGGAGCGGCTTCGTCAGCCGCCATTCCCCTCATGGAAGCGAGAAGTTCGTCTACCTGGGCTGGGCGACGCTCCTCCTCGCCGTGGCCGGGCTCGGGCTGCTCGTGGCGGCACGCCGGTACGGGCTCGCGGCCGTGCTCGCGATCGGGGTCGCCGTCCCGGTCCTGCTCGCACTCGGCACGAACTTCCCGCTCTACTCGGCAGTGTGGCACGCCCTGCCTCCGTTTCGCTATCCCCGGGTGCCGGAACGGGTGCTGCCGATCGCGTGCCTGTGCCTGGCCGCGCTGGTCGCCTTCGCGGCCTCTTATGGCAAGAGCCGCGTGGCCGTCCCGCTTCTGCTCGGGGTACTACTCGTCCTCGACCTGCACGTGAAGGTCTACAGCGCCCTGCCTGCCGACCAGGGCAACCGTGCGTACGCGGCGGTGCGCGCACAGCCTGCGGGCCGCCTGCTCGAACTGCCCGTCTTCCTGCCGGACCGACACCTCGGCGGCGTCTACCTCTACTACGACATGCAGGCTCGCCGGCAGCGGCCCGAGGGGTACTCGACGCTGGCGCCGGAGGAAGCGGACAGAACGGCGCGGCGCCTGCGCCCCCTCAACTGCGGCGACTGGAGCAAACATCCGGGGCTCCTGCAGCGGCTCGGCGTGCGTTACGTCGTCGTTCACCGCGCGCTCTATGAGCACAACCCCCCAGTCTCCGCTGCTTGCTTCGGGGCCGCAGTCCGAGGGCTCGGGCGGCACGGATTTCGGTCGCTCGCGCACGACGGGCCGATCGAGCTCTACGGAGCAGCTTCAGCACCGTAAGAGGTAGACGCGTCAATCGGGAGCCCCGTACCCCGCCCGCCAGCCGTCAGGCTAGTCCACAAACGCGCACGTGTCTGTGCCGGATTGGGAGCGAAAGGCATCCGGCGGCGAAGCCGCCTGTCCGCGAAGCGGACCGGTGGAGGGGGTCTGGGGAACCGGAGGTTCCCCAGCGACGCAGAGACTCGCCGCTACATCCCCATCGAGTGATATCCCGAATCGACGTACAACGTCGTCGCCGTCACGTTGGCCGCCTCGTCCGACAACAGGTATGCGGCCCCCGCCGCGACGTCCTCCGCCGAGATCGGCCGGTGTAGCGGCGCGCGCTCCTCGACGATCGCCTCCATCGTCGGGAAGCCCGCGATCGAGCGGGCCGACAGGGTCCGGACCGGTCCGGCGGAGACGGCATTGACCCGAATGTTCTTCTGCCCCAGATCCCAGGCGAGGTACTCGACCGATGAATCGAGCGCCGCTTTCGCGACGCCCATCACGTTGTAGTGGGGAACGGCGCGCTCGCCGCCGAGGTAGGTCATGGTCAGGATCGAGCCGCCGCCAGAGGCCTCCATCAGCGGCTCCGCAGCGCGCGCGCAGGCGACCAGCGAATAGGCGCTGACGTCGAGCGCGAGCCAGAAGCGGTCGCGCGGCGTGTCGGTGAAGCGGCCCTCGAGATCCTCCGCCGCGGCGAACGCGACCGAGTGGACGAGCAGGTCGAGGCTGCCCCCGAACGTGGATCCGACCTCGTCGAACACGCGCGCGATGCCCTCGTCGGAACAGACGTCGCAGGCGGTCACGAGTGGGCTCGAGACGGTCTCCGCCAAGTCGCGCACGTTCTTCTCGATCCGCTCCCCCTGGAACGTGAAGGCGAGCTGCGCCCCTTCCTGCGCCAGCCGGTGGGCGATCGCCCAGGCAATCGAGCGCCTGTTGGCGACGCCGAGCACGAGCCCCCGCTTCCCCTCGAAGCGCATCGAAAGGGGACTGTAACCCCTCCCTCGTAACCGGCCTCCCCCGGCTACGCCGGGTTCGGCCTCTTCACCGGGAGGCCACAGACTCACATCAACCTAAGGAAGGGGGAGCTCGAGGGGGAAACGGAGTTTCCCCCTCGAAAGGAGCGCGGCCGGGCTTCGCCCGGCCGCAGCGTTCTCCCCCGGCTTTGCCGGGGCATTGCGGGTACGCTGGCCCCTTGCGCCGCCTCGCCCTCCTCCTCGTTGTCGTAGCGGCGCTCGTGGCCGCAGCCGACGCGGGCGCGACCTTCCAGCACATCCGCCGGCACTTCGGAGAGCTGACGCTGCCGCGGGTTCGCGCCGGGACGATCAAGGTACCGGCCGGCCACGCGGAGGGACGGATGCGCGTGATCGTCCGCCTGCGCCCCGCGCCGCTCGCCGCCGTCTTCGGCCGCAGCCTGCAGTCGGCCGGCGCATCGCACCGTCTGAACGTCGCGAGCCGACCCTCGCGGGCCTATCTCGCCCATCTCGACGCCGTCCAGCGCAGAGCCGCCGCGGCGCTCGTGCGCGCGATCCCGAGCGCCAGGATCTCGCGCCGCTTCAAGATCGTGCTGGACGGGCTGACGGTAAGCGTCCCCGCGCAACAACTCCCGAAGCTGGTCCGGCTGCGCTTCGTCACCAAGGTCTACCCGAGCCTTTCCTACACCGAGACCACGAACGAGAGCCCGTCGGTGATCGAGGCCGACGCACTCCATCAGCGAACGGGTACGCTCGGCGACGGGGTCAAGATCGCAGTCGTCGACACGGGCATCGACCCGACCAGCACGTTCCTGAACGGGGACGGGATGAGCTACCCGCCGGGCTTCCCGAGGGGCGGTCTCGAGTGGACGTCACCGAAGGTGATCGTGGCGCGCGCCTTCCCCGGGCCCGGCTCGGGCCGTCCCGGCCGCCTGGCCGTGAACCCGTCCGATCCCCACGGAACACATGTCTCCGGGATCGCGGCCGGGCGCGCCGGCACCGACGCGCCGCCGAGCCGCGACCACCCCGGCGTCAACGACCTGAGCGGCGTCGCGCCGCACGCCTGGCTCGGCAACTACCGCGTCTTCACGATTCCGACGCCGCTCGGGAACAGCGCCGACACGCCCGAGATCATCGCCGCGTTCGAATCGGCCGTCCGCGACGGGATGGACGTGATCAACTTCTCCGGCGGGGGCCCGCAGGTCGATCCAGCAAACGACGCCATGATCGAGTCGGTGGCGAACGTCGCGGCGGCCGGTGTCGTCCCGGTCATCTCGGCCGGAAACGACCGCGACGAATTCGGGCTCGGAACGGCCGGCTCTCCCGGAATCGCTCCGGCGGCAATCTCGGTCGCCGCGGTCACGAACAAGCACGTCTTCACGCCGGCGCTGACGCTCGAGTCCCCGCTCCTCGCGGGCTCCCCGAAGGACGTCCCGTTCCAGCCGGGGATCTCGCCGGAGATCCCGCCGGAATGGGGATTCTCAGCCCAGCAGATCGTCGACATCGGAACGCTGATCGGACGGGACGGAACCGGCGTCGACCGCCACCTGTGCGGGCCGCCGAGCGATCCCAACGGAAGCTCCAATCCGCTGGCGCCCGGCTCGCTCGTCGGATCGATCGCGCTCGTCTCGCGCGGCTATTGCAGCTTCGTCTCGAAGGCGCAGCGGGTGAAGGAGGCCGGCGGGATCGGGCTGGTGCTCGTCAACAACCGCTCCGGCGGCGCGAGCACGATCCCTGTTCTGATGGACGTCCCCTCCGGGATGATCTCCGACCTCGACGGGCAGCGGATCCGCAACGCCCTCGCCGGCTCGCTCGGCCGCGGCCTGATCCGGATCGACCAGCAGATCCGGCAGATCACGACCGACCGCAGCGGGATCGTCACGTATTTCTCCTCCGCCGGCCCGACCGCGTTCGGCCATCAGCTCAAGCCCGACATCTCCGCCCCCGGCGGCGACATCCTCTCCTCGGTGACCAAGCAGTTCGACCCGTCCGGCTTCTCGGTCTTCGACGGGACGAGCATGGCCGCCCCCCACGTGAGCGGAGCTGCAGCGCTTCTCGTCCAGCTCCATCCGGGGTGGACACCACAGCAGATCAAGTCCGCCCTGATGACGACGGCGGGCCCCGCGTGGGAGAACACATCGAGGACCGTCGTCGCTCCTGTGACGCTCGCCGGAGCGGGCCTCGCCAACGTCGATGCCGCGGACGATCCGCTCGTCTTCACCGATCCGGCGTCGCTCTCGTTCGGCGATCTCAATGTGAACCATGGGGCGGCGCGCGCGTCCAAGCTCGTCATCGTCTCGGACGCGGGCGGAGGCGGCGGCACCTGGCAGGTCGAGCTCGTACCCCAGTCGGCGACCGCGGGGGCGGACCTGCAACTACCGGCAACGGTCGACCTCGCGCCCGGCGGCGACGCGACGATCCCAGTGATCGCAACGGCCTCCGCGGGAGCGGCGGCCGGCGACGACTACGGCTTCATCCTCCTGAAGCAAGGGACCACGCTCAGGCGGATCCCGTACCTCTTCCTCGTCACCCGCCCGGCCTTCGAGGCCGTCGGGCCGAAGCCGCTCAAGGTCCTCCAGGAGGGAACGACGCGCGTCGGCGTCTCGCGCGCGAGCGTGTACCGCTTCCCGCAGTGGGCCTTCGGGCCGCCTCCGGGCTACACTGAGGGGCCGCCGATGAACGAGGGGGGCGCCGAGCGTGTGTACTCGACGCTCGTCAGAACTCCACTGGTCAACCTCGGTGTCGCCGTGTGGGGGCGGTCGCCGGCCGGGGCGATCATCGACCCCTGGTTCCTCGGCTCGCCGGACCAGAACGACGTCCAGGGCTACGCGGGCACACCGGTCGACATCAACTCCCTCACGTTCGACTACCACGTCGACCTAGGAACTGCGGCCGCGATCTTCCCGCGCCAGCAGAAGTTCTACATCGCCGTCGACTCCGGTTCCGATCCGTTCACGGGTCAGCAGTACCCGGGCCGGTATCTGCTGAAGATGTGGCGCAACGACGTGAGGCCGCCCACGATCCGGCTCGTGACCACGCGGGTTACCTCGGGACGGCCCTTGCTCGTCGCGCGCGTGCTCGACAGCCAGTCGGGCGCGGACCCGCTCTCCCTCGTGATCGGCTACCGCAGGGTCCTCGTCGGAGCGGCGGCGTACGACCCGGTCTCGGGCCTCGTCCTGTTCCCGCTGCCGAGGCAGGCGCCGACCGTGAGGGCCGGCTCCATGCGAGCCCTGCTCGTCGCCTCCGACTACCAGGAAGCGAAGAACGCCGTCACCGTCGGGAGCAACCCCCTGCCCAACACCGCCTTTCGCGCCGTCGCGATTCACGGCGTGCGCGGACCGGCGGTCTCGTGGCTCGTCCCGCAGTCGAACCCGTGCGTGACAGGCCCCCTCGTCCGGCTCGCCGTCGCCGCGAGCTCGACCGTTCCGCTCGTCTCCGTCCACTTCTTCGACGGGACGAAGTCGATCGCGAACGTCACCAAGGGCCCGAGCGGTCTGTACGTGACGGACTGGGGCGTGAAAGCCGTCCCGCTCGGCAAGCACACGCTACGGGCAACTGCGCTCGACCGGAAGGGCCGCAGCTTCACGGCCGCGCACAACGTCAAGGTGTGCAGGTAGCGGACCGCGTCGCCGTCGTCACCGGCGGGTCGAGCGGGATCGGGGCCGCGATCGCGCGCAGGCTGACGAGGGACGGCTGGCGCTGCGTGCTCCTCGCGCGGGGCGAAGAGCGGCTACGGGCCGTCGCCGCCGAGATCGGCGGCGAGTACGAGGTGTGCGATGTCTCGGACCGGGCCGGCGTCGAGCGCGTGGCGGCGATTGTGCTCGCGCGGCATCCCCGGATCGGACTGCTCGTCAACAGCGCCGGCGTTCCCGGACGGCGTGGATTCCTGAGGCCCGATCCGGAGCCGATCGAGCAGACGATCGGCATCAACTACCTCGGCTCGATCTGGTCGGTACGCGCGTTTCTGCCCGGGCTCGAGGCGGCCGCACCCGCGGACGTCGTCAACATCGTCTCGGTCGCGGGATTGGTTGCCTTTCCGGCCTCGGGCCCGTATTCGGCCGCGAAGCACGCCCAGCTCGCCTTCTCGCGGGCGGTCACCGCCGAGCTCCGTCCGCGCGGCATCCGCGTGCACACCGTCAACCCCGGCTTCGTCGAGACCCCGGGCTTTCCGCAGCGGGACTTCCTCCAGATGCCCGTCTTCGGGCGTCTCGTCGCCCGGCCCGAGCGGGTCGCCGACCACGTCGCGCGGGTGTTGCGGCGTAACCGGAGGGAGAGCATCGTTCCGGGCTGGTACCGCATCGCGCCGATCAGCCAGACCCTCCTGCCCGGCGTCGTCCACCGGATCGTCAGCCGCGTTCGCTACCGCAAAGAGCGAACGTAAGAGCGGAGCTGGTCGAGGATCGCCGGCGCCTGGCGCACGGGGCCGCGTGGTTCCGAGTCGCGGAGGAAACGGGCAAGCCTGCGGGTTTCCGAATCGTCGAGCGAAACGGCCGCTTCGGCGGTCACCTCTTCCCCCTCGCCGTGCCAGACGCTGAAGCGGACGTGCCGCTCTTCGAGGACGGGCGCGAGGTAGCGCGAGACCCGAAGCGCCTTGCCGCGGTCCCGGTGCGAGGCGAAAAACTCGACCAGCTTCAGCCGCTGCGGCTCGGCGCACCAGGGGCAGTAGCGGAATGAGGTCTCCACTTCACCGCCGCACTCCGGACAGTCGCGCATGGCCGAACCTCCCGGGCAGACTCTATCGACCGGCGATCAGGAAGTCGGGATGCGCGCCGAGATGGTCCTTCGCCCGCCGGAGGTCCTTGGGAGTGTTGACGGTGATCCAGAACCCCTCGTGCCGAAAGGCGTGCAACCGTCCTTCGGCCGCGAGCTCGGGGAAGGTCGAGTGCTCGTGGTCGCCGCGCTCGGGTAGCCGCGAGATCGCCTCCTCGTCCAGCACGTACACGCCGCAGCTGACCCAGACGGGTAGCGTCGCGCTCTCGCGAAACCCTGTCACGACGTCACCCTCGTCGACGTCCACGAGCCCGAATGGGCTCGGCGGTGCGACGACGGTGACCGTCGCAGCCGGGCTGCGGTCGCGATGCCGCCTCATCAGCGCGACCAGGTCGACGTCGATCAGCTCGTCGCCGTTCAGCGCGAAGAGCGGGCCCTGCTCGGACCTGAAGCCGGCCGCGTGGCGGAGCCCTCCACCTCGCCCCAGACGCTCCTGCTCGGGCGCCGTCACGATCTCCACCCCGAGCCCGGCGAGCTCGCGCTCGAACGCCTCCTCCTGGTCGGCCGAGCAGCTCACGATCACCCGGCTCACATCAGCACGGGCGAGCTGGGAAATCTGATAGGCGGCGAGCGGGCGTCCCGCGATCTCGACGAGCGCCTTCGGCCGCCCACCGGCCGCGTCGCCGAGCCGCTCGGCCTTGCCGCCCGCCAGGATGATCGCCTCCATCAGGATACGGCGAAGAGGCGCCGCGGCCCTTCGATCCCCTTCAGCTCGTGGGCGCCGCGATCCTCGAACGAGAGACCGGATCCCGCCACGATGTCCTTCACCGTTTCGGAGGCGAGCACCTCGCCGCCGTCGGCCTCCGACATCACGCGTGCGGCGAGATGAACGGCGATGCCGCGCAGACCATCATCACGCTCGAGCACCTCGCCCATGTGAACACCTGCACGCACATGAAGCCCGAGCTCTGCCACGGCTTGCTGAATCCGCTTGGCGGCTCGGATCGCGCTTACCGGCCCCTCGAATGACGCCATCAGGCCGTCGCCGGTGCGGTCGACGAGCTTCCCTCCGTGGACAGCGATTGCGGTGTCGGCCCGCCGCCCGTACTCCGCCAGCAAGTCGGCCCAACGATCGTCTCCGAGCCGATGAGCCAGTTCTGTCGAGCCTTCGACGTCGCATTGAAGAACGGCACGAACCGCTCCCGGCTCCGGCGCCGCCGGCCGGACACCTGTAACGAATTCTTCGATTTCCGCGCAGAGCGGCTCAACGTCGCCGAACCACATGTAGTGAGCAGAGCCCTCGAGCTCGACGAATCTCGCGCCAGGGATGCGCTCCGCCAGGTACCGACCGGTCGGGCCCGGCGCGACGGGGTCATCGCGACGGGTGAGCACGAGTGCGGGACAACGGATCGAACCGAGCAGGGAGCGGACGTCGATCTGAGCATTCGCCCGAGCGAGCGCGACGGCGGCGCTCGGGCTGGCGCCGGCCCGTTGCCAGCTTGCGAGGCGCGATACCGTGAGCGCGTCACCGTCCGGAACGAAGAAACGCGCGCCCTCCTCCGTCCCCCACTCTCGCTCGAGCTCCTCGAGCGTTGAGTCGTCGAACTCCTCACCAAAGGGATAGTCCGGCTTCCGCCGAAAGACCGCCTGCGTCCCGGACAGGATCAGACTCTGAACTCGATCGGGATGCGTGACCGCGAGCATGATCGCGAGTGGCCCGCCCTCACTCCAGCCCATAACGTGTGCGCGCTCGACCGCGGCTGCGTCCATCACGGCCCGTGCGTCCTCCATCCGCTCGTCCGGCGTCGGCACACCTTGGGGGCGGTCGGACAGCCCCGTTCCTCGCTTGTCGAAGCGAACGAGACGGACGAACTGCGTCAGGCGCTCGCACCAGCGGACCCAGCGCGGTTCTTCCCATTCGAGCTCGAGATGCGAGACCCAGCCGGGGATCATGAGCAGGTCGCGGGGGCCGTCGCCGACGACCTGATAAGCGATATTGAGCCCGGCGCTCTTCGCATATCGAACGGGCGGCGGCACGGCAGAAGATTAAGGGCCCAAACCAGGCTTGGACAACAGGTACCAGCCGATCTCGACGTTGTAGACCTCGTGGCCGGGAGCGATCGCGAGCGCGCGGTCGCGGGCCTCGCCTTCGCAGCCGGCGCGATCGAGGTACGAGCTGAGCTCGCGCTCCTCCCGCTCGACCTCGGCCCGGAGCAGCACGAGCCCGTTGGACTCGAACAACCCACGAAGGTCGACGTCGGCCAGGGCGCGGGTGTGCGACGGGTCGCGCGCCCGCTCGAAGCGGTTGAGCTCGAGCGCGACGAGCGGATCGATGGGCGCGATCTGGTCGACGACGAGGACGTGCCCGTCCGGAAGCGTCGCCCGCGTGAGCTCGGCGACCGCGAGCTCGGGGCGCGCGACGTGGTGGAGCGTGCGAACGCTCGCGGCCAGGTCGAAGGAGCCGAGACCCGGAGGAAGGGTCGTCACG
>WNFV01009560.1_pt1 | contig 14864 bp, 11 predicted proteins | sample 5400101 | NCBI WGS metagenome assembly WNFV01 (sample SAMN13153361, study PRJNA577476) | soil metagenome | isolation source: 115 cm soil or saprolite under grassland replicate 1 | place: USA:California | collected 2016-06-15 | reverse complement strand
CACCTGAGCGCACCTGACGCACCTGACGCACCTAAAAGCGACTCCTGTGTGGGTGTTAGTCTTCCAGCAAGCGCTGTGCCGCTTCCGATACAGCCGGACGCCGATCGTAACTGGCGAATCATCAGTGAGTTACAGCGCTGATTACGGAAGTTTTCGACACGAAACTCTCGGCAAATCCAATCGCTTGAAAAAAGCGGGTTCGATTGAATGGATCGCTTCGCGCGCACACGCTCAGAGTCGCGGCAAACGCAGCACAACCTCGCCCAGCGCTGACATACCATCGGCGAGTTGCTCGTCCGTCAGATACGGCGCAGGGCCGAACTTCAGGATGTCTCGTCGGAAATCGCTATAGACACCGCGCTGCCGGAGTCCGCGAACGAGGTCCGCTGCGATTGGAGAACGGATGGCCAGAAACCCCGCGCGACGCTGGGCCGGTACTTGGACGATCGACGCGATGGCTGGATTGAGATCCAGCGTCTGCAATCTCTCCTGCCCGCTCCCACTTGTCGTCCACCAGTTCGGCAGCGTCGAGGCAGGCGCGCTGCTGCGCGTCAAACGCGACGTCCGGCCAGGCCTGGTGCGAATGCCCCGTGAGAAGGATTCGCTCGATGACGCGAAACTTCGAATAATGCGATGCGAGCTCTGACACGCGACTCAGAGTCGTGCGCGAATCTGCCAGAGATCGGGATACAGCGGATCACCCACGGTGCCGCGGAGATATTCCGCGCCCGACGATCCACCGGTGCCTGGCTTCGCGCCAATCGTGCGCTCCACCATCTTGACATGGCGGTAGCGCCATTCCTGAATGCCCTCGTCGAGATCGACCACGCGCTCGCAGACTTCGGCGTTCTTGACGTCCTTACGGTAGACGTCGATCAGAATCTCCTGCACGTCACCCGACGGCTCGATGGGCGACGTCACGTCTCGCGACAACTGCGACGGCGGAACTGGATATTTCTCGCGGGCCAGGTAACGGAGAAACGCGTCCCACACCGTCGGCTCGCTGTAGCGCCGCTCCAGCTCTCGATGCGCGCGGCTCTCACGCGGAAAGCGTTCGACGACCGCGTGCGATTTGCGGCCGAGAACGAACTCGAGTTGGCGGAATTGATCCGACTGAAATCCGCTTGCCGCCTCCAGCCGCTGCCGAAACGACATGAACTCCAGCGGCGTCATCGTCTCGAGAATATCGAGCTGAGCAACGACCACTTTGAGGATCGTGAGGACACGCTTCAGCGTGTGCTGCACGCGCGGTGTATCGTCCGCTTCGAAGAGACGCTTGACGTAATCGATCTCGTGCAGGATCTCCTTGAACCAAAGCTCGTAGACCTGATGAATGACGATGAAGAGAACTTCGTCGTGCTCATCCGAACGCGGTCGCTGAAGCGACAGGAGGTCATCCACTTCGAGATAGGACGCGTAGGTTACGGCTGGATCACGGGGTTCCTTCACGGGGGTTCCTTCACGGGGATTCCTTCACGGGGGTTCTTCACGGGGATTCCTTCACGACGTTCACGAGGTTCCTTCACGATATCTCTTCGGCGCCTTCCGCGAAGCGGTCCTACCGCGCGAAGCACGGTCCTACCACGAGCGGAGCGAGTGGTCCCGCCGCGGCAACGAAGAACCCGCGGCCAAAAAAAAGCGGGAGGCGCCGGCGCAGCAACCTCCCGCCAACAGACTCCCCCACAGGAGTCCAACTTGTCGAAAGCCCTGGTCTACTGTGGCCGGTCCCGAGTTCAGGCCATGCGAGCCCCGCCCGCGGACCGTCAACCGTAGCGCGTAGACTACACCATTACCAGAGGAAGCGGAACCCCACGCGCGCAGTAGCCGGCGCGAGGATGGCCGACGGTCTCTGGTAGCCTAGCCCCGTGTCGCGGCTGATTGTCTCAGACGCGTGGCTGTTCGTGATGTTGAACAGATCCAGGAACAGCCGCGCGCGCGTCCGGCCGACGATGTTCACGGTCTTCTCGGCGCGCACGTCGAATACCCAGATATTGTCCTCACGATTGGCGTTAGCCGGCTCGGCATACGTTCGCAGGCCGATGTTGTTCGAGGTTATGCCAGTGACAAACAGCGGTGTACCTGCCGGGACGGCGATGGTCAACTGCCGCGCGTATTGCACGCCCGACTGATGGCGCAGGACCGGTGACAGCCGGATTCCATAGGGCGCGTCATACGTTCCGCTCGCCTTGATGCCCCAGCCCGTGCGGTCCTGGACCCCTGGCTGGTTCGGGCTTTGCGGGTAGTCGTTCGGGAAGTCCTTCGTCCAGGTGAACCCGCCACCGATGGTAGCCGACCAGTTGTTGCCGTGGCGCTTGCTCATCGAGAGCTCATACGTCTTATAGCGCGCAAACTGCGGCAGGTTCATGACGAACTGCGTGTCCGGGAAGAGCGTCGCCGCGTTGGCTGAGGGCAAGCCCACCATCTGGATGACGCGATCGTCGCTCGTGCCGCGGACACCGTCGAGGCCGATGTCCGTGAAGCTGAACGGCACGCCGTTGGCGGCATAGACGTCGAGGCCGCGGCCCGGAATGTAAGTATTCAGCAGATTGTCCTCGGTCTTGTAAACGAAGCCCGTGCGCACACCGATCGTCTCGGAAAGCTGTCGCTCGAAGAACGCGCCGGCTTCATGGGTGTACGGCGCCGTAATGTCGGGATCGAGCTTGATGGAGCCCTCGAGCGAGGCCGACTGACGCGTGGTTTCCTCACCTGGCTGCCATTTCTTATCGCCACTGATGCAGCCCGCACAACCCGCCAGATCGTTCCAGCCATAAGTGGCCGACTTATTGTCCGTGTTTGGGTTCGCATTACTCGATGTGCCGACGCCGGGGTTGTGCCAGTAGAGGCCGTAGTTGCCTTTGAGAACCGTGCGGCCGTCACCAGTGAGGTCGTAGACCACCCCAATACGAGGAGCGATCTGATTCCACGTGTAAAGGTGGGTTTCGGGGAACGTCTTCTCCTGCACGGTGACGGGACCGACGGTCTGTCCGAGCTGGATCTGCTCCGGCAGCCAACCGTGGTAGCGGTCCCAGCGTACGCCGGCATTCAACGTGAGCCGTCCCACCGCCCACGTGTCATTGAAAAACGCCGCCTGCTGATCGAGGGCATTGCGCGCGGTCAGATGGCCCTGGTCGTTGTCTTTCAGTCCGCCGACCTGCGTGGCGGTCGGGATACGGAAGATGACCTGGTTCGACACGCCATTGTTGTAGATGTGCTCGATGTTCCCGCCGACGCCCTGCAACCTTCCGATCCACTGCAGTTCCTTGAGTAGCTCGCCTCCGACCTTCACCGTGTGGCTGCCTTTGCCCGTATCGACGAAGTAGGTGGCCGCGCCTGTCCACTGCTTGCGGTCGCGATCGTTCTGGTTCTTCATGTGCGAACCGAAGATATCGAGCGTGCCCGGGTCACGGAAGAAGTACTGCTCCGTGCCGTTGGTGATCTGCGGGAAGTAGTAGCCGAAGTCGCCGTAGCGCGCCTCCAGATAGAGCTTCTCACTGAGCGTGCCGTTCCACTCGGCCTTGTAGACCCAGCTACCCGAATCCTGACGATTGGTCGCGCTCTCGGTGAGGTACGTGTAATTGGCGAACGGGATTCGGTTCGGCTGAATCTTCTGGCCCCACTGGTAGTACCCGATGATCTTGTGATTCTGGTTCACCTGATACGTGCCCTTGCCGACGGCGTTCCACAGTTTGGTGTCGAACGTCTTGCCGAACCGGAAGTTCGGCTGGCCGATGGCGTTGAACTGCGTGCGATACGTGCCAAACCACCACACTTTGTCGTGTTTGATCGGACCGCCGACGTTGATTGCCGTGTCGTAATAGCGATCGATCTCGTTACTGTGCTGCTTGATCGCGTTGCTGAAGTTCGTGCCCCTGAACGCGGTGGCCGCACTGTAATCCTCGGGAATGTTGGCGCCCTGCAACGAGTTGTTGTACCAATCGAGGTAGTACTCGCCCGAGAACTGGTTACCGCCTGACTTGGCGATGAACTGCGACTGCACGCCGGGGTTCGGCATCTCCGCCGATTGACCGGTCGTCCCGAGGAACACCTCTTCGAGCGACGAATAATCGAAGTAGAAGCCGGCGCCGCCGGTCCCCTCCGTCGTGTTGATGCCTTCGATCAACACGCGCACCTGACCGAGCAGGCCGTAGGCACGATAATTGGTCTGCGTGCCGGCGCGGTTGCCGCCGACGTCGATGCGCTCCATCTGCACGCCGGGCGTGATGGCGAGCAGCGACCACATGTCGCGGCCGTTGGGAATCGACTGGAGCTGTTCGAGCTTGAAGTTTTGCACGACGCGCGTCGAGGTCGTATCGATGACGGGCGACGCACCGGTAACGGTGACGGTCTCTTGCAACGTGGCCAGCTGGAGTTGGACATTGACCGTCGCGGTAAAGCCGAGGGCGATCTGAATGCCTTCGCGTTTCACCGTGGTGAAACCCGCCAACTCGTACGTGATCGTGTATGTGCCCGGGGGCACGGCGGGAAATCGATAATTCCCCGTTTCAGAGGTAATGGTTGTCTGCTGTCCGAGCAGCGACGGGCTCGTCGCCGTGACGGTGACGCCGGGCAGCACGGCGCCTTGGGCGTCTTCGACACGACCCTGAATCGTACCCGTGCTGCTGGCGCCGCCGCCCTGTGCGTACGCGGGCGCCGCAACCGCGATCGCCAACGCGGTTATGAGCCAGCTTGCAAACCAACGTTTCATCTCATCCTCCTTGTGGGGAAGACCGGCGGGTCTCAGGTCCCACAACGAACAGCCGTTGGACGGACAACCGCGCGAGCACTGCCCGCGCGATCACATGCGGATCACCACCAGACTCGGTTGTGTGGGGAACGCCGAAGTGCTGCAGCCGAGCCGGGCAACATCTGCTTCGGACCTCCTGTGGGGTGACGACCGAAGACCGTTTATGGTGCGACCGCGAGAACCTCATGGCGTTGTCAGCGCCACTCGGTACTCTCTAAGAGGGCGAAGATACTGGATCCAGGGATGAATTGGCAACTTTGAGTCGCGGATGGCCGCAGATAGACGCAGATGCACACAGATGAGCCGCAGACAAACGGAGATAAGCCGCAGATAGACGCAGATAAGCCCGCAGATAACCGCAGATAAGCCCGCAGATAACCGCAGAGGAGTCACAGATCAAGCCGAGGAAAGATCTCCCGGCTCAGTCTGTGCTCATCGTCGGGATCTGTGGCGTTCAGAACGTAAAGCGTAGGCCGATACGTGCCGTCCTGGGAGCAAGGATTGCCGTGGGACGCAGGAAGCTCGTGCCAGTCGTGATCGTGCGCACTTCTGCGGCATTGCTGTTGGTGATGTTGAAAAGGTCCAGGAAGCCGCGGAGCCGCATGTTGTGACCGGCGTCGAAGCCTTTCTCGACCCTGAGGTCGAGCACGGTGATGTTGTCCTGCCGGCGAGTGTTCAACGGTTCGACGTCGATGGTGCCGCTGAAGATGGCGCCGAAGGACGTGGCGGTGGCCGCGCCGACCGAGATCTGTCGTCCGAAGTTTGCGCCCGCTTGATGGCGCAGCAGCGGCGAAAAGCGGATCCCCAACGGACCGTCGTAAATGCCCGACAGCTTGAAATCCCAGCGCGTAGTGTCCTGATCGAAGGTCCCGTTGGGCGTGTTCGGGTAAGCGCCCGGGAAGTCGCGTGCCCAGGTGTGGCTGCCGCCCGCCTGCAACGACCAGCGGTTGCTCATCCGCTTGTTGACAGACGCTTCTACCGTCTTGTATCGCGAGAAGCGCGGCGTGTTCATGACGACGTTTGTTGTCGGAAACAGCGTGCTCGCGTTGGCCGACGGCACGCCGTAAAGCGTGATCGTTCGATCGTCGGAGGTCCCGGTGCGTCCGTCGACACCGACGTCGACAAAGGGATACGCAACGGTGTAGGCCGAGATCGGACGGTACGGGTTGTACTGGGTGATGAGATCGTCTTCGCTCTTGAATACAAACCCCACCCGCGCGCCGATGGTGTTCGCGATCTGCCGTTCAAGGTAGACGGAGGCGTCGTGCGAGTACGGCTGTTTGATATCGGGGTCGAACTGAATGTTGCCTGCCAGCGTGGAGCTCGTCGGCGCGCCGACTTCCTCGCCGAGCTGGTAGTGCCGATCGCCGTTGATATCGTTCCATGTGTACGTGACGCTCTTACTCGTCGAATTCGGATTGGCGTCCGCGCTGATGCCCGGTCCGGGGTTGTGCCAGAACAGGCCGTAGCTCGCCTTGATAACGGTCTTGCCATCCCCCGCGATGTCGTAGGTGACGCCCGCGCGAGGAGCGGCCGAGTTCCAGGTATAGAACGACCGCTCCGGAAACGTCTGCTCCGGCACGCTCACAGGACCGATGGCAAACGCGATCTGACGCTGTTCCGGCATCCAGCCGCGATAGCGATCCCACCGCACGCCAAGATTCAGAGTCACGCGGCCGATCGCCCACGCGTCGTTGACGAACAAGTCCTGTTGATCGAGCTTGTTGACCACGAGCAGGTTGCCGTTGTCATTGTCGCGCAGATTGCCGACGTGCAGCGCGGTGGGGATGCCGAAGATGACTTGACTCGCGCGGCCGTTGCTGTAGATGTGCTCGATGTTGCCGCCGACGTTTTGCTGCCGTCCTCCCCACTGCGTTTCGAGGTAGACCTCGCCGCCCAGCTTGAAGGTGTGGCTTCCGAGCTTGTTGTCCAGGAAGTACGTCATCGCGCCGGTCGCCTGCTTGCGATCGCGGTCGGTCTGGCTGCGTGCGTGCGCGCCGGTGAGTATGAGCAGGGTGGTGTCGCGCCAGAAATACTGCTCGTCGCTGTTGGCGATGCGCGGGTCGTAATAGCCGAAGTCGCCGTATCGCGCCTCGAGATAGATCTTGTCGCTGAGCGTGCCATTCCACTCGCCTTTCCACACCCAGCTCGGTGATTCCTGGCTCACCGTCGGAGCGATGCTGTCGTACGTGTAGGTGCTGAAGGGAAGACGTGTCGGCTGCGTCTTCATATTCCACTGGTAGTAGGCGATGAACTTGTGATGCTGATTCAGCTGATAGGTGACCTTGCCGGACGGATTCGTGTTCCAGGTCACGAACTCCGCGTCGAAGTTGAAGTTCGGCTGATCGATGGAGTTGTACTGCCGGCGCCATGAATATTGGAACCACGCTTTGTCTTTCTTGATCGGCCCGCCGAAGTTGCCGTTGACATCGAAGTACTTGAGAACTTCGTTGCTGCCGCGGCGAATAGCGAACGTGTTGATGTGTTCATCGGTGAGATTGGAGCCCTGGAAGGAATTGTTGTAGCCGTCGACGTAGAACTCTCCGGCGAAACGGTTGCCGCCTGACTTACCGAGAAACTGCGATTGCACGCCGGGCGTCGCGGCTTCAGCGCCCTGACCGGCAACGCCGAGGAAGACTTCTTCGAAGGACCCGTAGTCGTAGTAAAAGCCTGCGCCGCTAGTGCCCTCAGTCGTGTTGATGCCTTCGACCGCGGTGCGCACCTGACCGTTGAGGCCATACGCGGTGTATCCGGTCTGTGTGCCCGCGCGATTGCCGCCAATATCGATGCGGCTCATGATGACGCCTGGCGTTGCCGCCAGGAGCGCCCACATGTCGCGGCCGTTGGGAATGGAGTTGAGCTGTTCGAGCTTGAAGTTCTGCTGAATGCGCGTCGCAGACGTGTCGATGACCGGTGATTCACCCGTGACCGTCAACGTTTCTTGCACAGACGCGAGGCTCATCTCGACGTTGACATTGGCCGTGAACCCGAGCGCGATCTGAATACCGTCGCGCTTGGCCGTGCTGAAGCCGGCAAGTTCATACGTCAACGTGTACACGCCGGGTGGCACGGCCGGAAATCGGTACGTACCGTTTTCGTTCGTCGCCTGCGTCTGAGGTGTGATGAGCGACACGCTCGTCGCGGTGACCGTGACGCCCGGCAGCACCGCGCCACTGGCGTCGGAGACCTTGCCCTGAATGGTGCCCGTGACGCTCGCGCCGCCGCCCTGCGCGAACGCGGTGGAGACTGCCGTCAACGCGATCACGAGCGCGCCGAGGCTGGTGAACACACTTCGCCTCATAGTGTCATCCTCCCTCTGTGAGGGTCGTCACAGCCGCAAAAGACAAACGTTCAACCGAGAGACTGCGAGAATATCACCAAAGTAAAGTGCCGAGTGCCGAGTGCGCAGTGCCCAGTGCTGAGTGCCCAGTGCCCAGTGCCCAGTGCACTTGCTTACGCTTGCGAAGCGGTTGGGCCGAGTCGTGCAACGAAAAGGCCCGCGAGGATGGTCGCCGCACCGGCGATCTGAATGGCCGTGATGTGTTCGCCGAGCCAGAGGGCCGCGACCACCATCGCAACAACCGGTGTGAGATTGCTGTAGAGCGCAGTCCGCGAGCTGCCGATTCGCTGCACCGCCGTGTACCAAATCATGTACGAGAAGGCCAGGGCGAGGAGCGACGACAGCATCATCGCGAGCCAGCTACCAGCCGAAATCGTGCGCCAGTCGGTTGAAACGAGCCACGGAACCGAGACGATCGCGAACAGAACGGCGCCAATCGTCATCGAATAGCCGGTGACGATCAACGGCGAGCGCCGCCGGAGCAGCGGCTGCGCCAGAACCGAGTAGATCGACCAGCAGAACATCCCGCAGAACACGAGGAAATCGCCCACGAGCGTGCGGCCGCCGATCGTCGCGGCGTGTCCGACAATGATGTAGATGCCCGCCACCGATAAAGCCGCCCCCACCCACCGAGCGACGGGGACCCGTTCGTGGCCGCTGATCGACGCCAGCAATGCAACCGCCACGGGTGTGGTGCCGAAAATCAACGCGCTGTTGCTGACGCTGGTGCGCGCGACGCCCGCCAGAAACGCGAGCTGGTAGAAGAAGTGACCGATGACACCCAGGATGACGATGCGCGTCCACTCTGCAGATGTGAGTGGCGGATCGGGCGGCCGGTCGCGACGCGGGCGTTCTGTCGCCATGGCGATCGCAATGAGGAACACCGCGGAGGCGAGCACCAGCCGCAAGACATTGAACGCGATCGGAGAAAACTCGCGGAGCGCGTACTTGATGACGGAAAAATTCGCGCCCCAGATGATCACCATCAGGAGAAGCGCCGCGTCCAGGAGGGGAAGACGCAAGTTGAATCAAGAACATACGTACAAGCCACAGACACCGAGTCACAGAGAAAATCCTTTAAAGGCCTCCCAACGAATTCTCTCGGCGTCTCTGTGCCTCTGTGGCCCGTACGTGGATGTGAGTTCTTGAGTTACGGATTATCCGCCGAACGGCTTGATGAAAAACAGAATCAGCGTCACGAGCAGCACGTAAATGACGAGCGATTCAATCAGGACGAGACCCAGAATCAGCACGCCGCGAATTTCGCCAACGGCGCCTGGGTTGCGCGCGATGGCCTCAGCCGCCGATCCAATGGCGCGCCCCTGGCCGACGGCGCCACCCGCCGCCGCAATGGCGAGCGCGAAGCCCGCAGTGATGATCGACCACTGCACCAACCCGCTATCGGCGGCGGCACCGGCCGGTTCCTGCGCGTACAACGACTGGCACGCGAGGACGAGAAACATCAACAGCAGGGACAACACGGACCGTCGTGTGCTCACAGGAGGACCTCCACAGGACATAGCGACAACGAACCCTATCAGTCCAACGTTCGACAGACGCGCCACGGAGACACAGAGTCACCAAAAAACTCTGTAAAAGACGTCGAAAAGCTATTTTCTCGGTGTCTCTCTGCCTCTGCGGCCCGTACGTGGACGACCGATTGCGCGCGCGGCCTCGAGTGCCGCGGCGCCTGCCGGCGCCGACACACCGATCAGCAGACCTAACGGCTCGAGCGCCAAACGGGTCATCATAACGTAGCCGGCGACGGCGAGTATAGCATGCCTTGTGAAAAACTTCACTAGCGCGAAAGCACGCGAATTGTTCCGGTTTTCGCCCTGAATCGCACGCTCCGCCACCTGATCCACGAGCCCCCGGATCGCCCAGTACGCCAGCCCCATCAGGACGCCGCCGCCGGCAATGCCCAAGGCAAATCGAGGCGCGGCCGGCCGAATCGCGACGGCGGCCGCGACCATCACGGCCAGCCAAATGACGGTGTCTCGCTGGAGCCGTTGCAGCAGATCGGACACGATTGACGTCCGCCTAGGAGCCTAGTGCTCCCGCGGAGTTTCCGCGGGCGGCTTCGACGCCAGCTGCATGATGCGGTAGACGTTCACGATTCCCGCGGCCAGACCAAGGACGAAACCCAGGAGCGACAGCCACGGGCGCGTGCCGAGCCACTTATCGAGAAAGTATCCGCCCGCAAAGCCAATCACAATCGCCAGCACAAAGGCGAATCCGACCGTGCTCAGTTGGCCAATCAGCTGCAGATTTTCGCGAGAAATCACGCCGCGATTGTAAGCGAGTCGCGGCAGGTATACTTTGACCAGTGAAGGCTTGCGGCCGTTTTGCCGCGGCCTGATAGAGTTGCCGATGCGCCCTCGGCACGTGCCCGTATGTTCCGTGCAGCCGTCCTTCGTTTCGTCGCCGCGGGCGTCGCATCTGCCGCGCTGTTCGCGATCCACATTGCTGCCTCGCCCTTCCAGGCGAGAGAGCGCACGCTTTACGTCAGTGTTTTCGACAGCAGCACACATCAGCCGGTAACCGGCCTCACCGCCAAAGACTTCGTCGTCCGCGAAGATCCGCGAAGACGGGGTGCAGCGGGAGGTGTTGCGTGTCTCGCCAGCCTCCGGTCCGATGCCGGTCGCACTGCTCATCGACAACACGCAGGAAGCGACGAACGCCGTTGCCGACATCCGGCGCGCTGTGCGGACGTTCCTGAACACGGCCGAAGGCCTGGGGCCGATCGCGCTGGTGACCTTCGCCGATCGGCCGACCATCCTCGTGGACTACACGACGAACCAAAAGAATCTGCAGGACGCTGCCCAGCGAATTTTCGCAACGCCGGCCAGCGGCGCCACCCTGCTGGACGCGGTTCGCGACACGGCGCGAGGCCTTCAAAAGCGCGAGTCGGATCGTGCGGCAATCGTGGTCCTGGCGACCGAGGGGACCGAGTTCAGCACGCTCTACCACGCTGACGTCCTCGATGCGCTCGCCGCCAGCGGCGCGTCTCTCAACGCGATCGTTCTGGTCACGCCCGGCGCGTCGCTCATGCGCGACGAGGCGCGCAACCGTGCGACGGTGCTCGATCGCGGCCCGCGTGAAAGCGGCGGCGCGCGCTTCGACGTGCTCGCCAGCAGTGCGTTCGACACCGCGATGCGCGATGTCGCGGGCATTCTCAAGTCGCAGTATCGCGTGGTGTACGCTCCTCCAGACTCGCTCATCCCCCCGGAGAAGGTCGAGATTTCCACGGCTCGGCCTGGCGTTGAAGCGCACGGTGCTCGTGCTCGCGGCGACACGAAGAAGTGACATGAGCGGGACGCGTTTCCACACGGCCAGGGTGGTGGCCCTTGCAGCAATCGCGCCGGTGGCGCTCGGCGCGATGCAACTGCCGTCCAAACAGGATCCGCAGGTCTTCCGCGCGGCCGTGGACGTCGTATCGCTGAGCGTCACCGTGGTCGATAACCAGAATCGCTACATAACCGACCTCGAGGAAGACGACTTCTCGGTCTTTGAAGACAGCGCCAAGCAGGATCTGATCTTCTTCAACCGCACGAGCCTGCCGATTGCGCTCTCGTTGCTGATCGACACGAGCGCGAGCATGGAGAACCGCCTCCAGATCGCTCAGGAAGCGGCAATCGGCTTTGCGCGAAGGCTGCGCCCGCAGGATCTGGCACAGATCGTGGATTTCGACAGCCGCGTCGAGATCACCCAGGACTTCACCAACAACGTCAACGATCTCGAACGCGCGATTCGCGCGACGACCGCCGGCGGGTCCACGTCGCTTCACAATGCGATCTACATCTCGCTGAAAGAGCTCGCCAAGATTCGCGCGAAGTCCGCGGACGAAGTGCGGCGGCGCGCGATCGTGGTGCTCTCGGACGGCGAAGACACGTCGAGTCTGGTGACTTACGAAGAAGTGCTGGACCTTGCAAAACGGTCGGAGACGGCGCTCTATACGATCGGCTTACAGCCGAAGGATGCGCCCATGTCGAAAGGCTTCCGCGAGGCCGAGTTCGTGCTGCGTCAGCTCGCGCAGGAAACCGGCGGACGATCGTTCTTCATCTCGCGCGTCGAGGAACTGAAGGACGTCTACGGCCAGATCTCCGACGAGCTCTCCAGCCAGTACACACTTGGGTACGCGCCGAAGAACGGGCGCCGGGACGGCGCCTGGCGCCGCGTGACGGTGCAGGTCGCACGGGCGGGCGCGGTCGCGCGAACCAAACGCGGATATTACGCGCCGGCATCGCGCTAACCTAGATAGGTGCTGGGAACATCTAGGAGCCTGTAATCTCGCTGTACGTACCGTCCCGACCATGCAGTTTGCAGTCTTAGTCGCTTACCTCCTCGCGTTTGGCGCGTACGCCGTGCACTTTGCGCGGCGGCACCCGGCCGCCGCCCGCGCGGCCACGAGCCTTCTGGTCGCGGCGACCCTGCTTCACACCTTCGTCATCGGGATGGAGACGATGGAGGCCGGGCATGTGCCGTTTGCGGGCGCGACGCAGGCCATTTCGACGTTCGTGTGGCTGCTGGCGCTCGCCTATCTCTACACGGAAGTCACGACGGAGGAGCGCGGGCTCGGCATTTTCATTTTGCCCATCATCGTCGCGCTGCAGGTTCTTCCGGCAGTGAGGCCGCCGGGCGTCGAGCCGCGGTCACCGGTGCTCGAAAGCCCGCTGTTCTGGATTCATGTGTCGGCGCTTCTGGGCGCGTATGCCAGCTTCGGTCTCGCGGCGGTGATCGGGGTCACGTACGTCCTGCAGTTCAAAGAGATCAAAACCAAGCATCTTCATTTCTTCTTCACGCGTTTGCCGTCGCTGCAGATGCTGGACGTCATGAACTCGCGATCCGTCTTCATCGGGTGGTTGCTGATGACGGTTGGCCTGCTCGCCGGGGCTGTCTGGGTGAGCCAGGCGCGCATCTTTGCTGAAAGCGATCCGCGTGTCCAGGCGATGTCGCTGGCAGATCCCAAGATTTTCATGGGCCTCATTACCTGGTCCATCTACACGTTTGCGCTCATCGCCCGCCGGGTCATTGGATGGCGCGGCAAGCGCTCTGCGTATCTGTCTGCAATTGGTTTCACGGTTGTCCTGCTCAACTTCGTGCCGGTCAGCTACTTCCTAACTGAAAGCCATAACTTTCAAAGTTCCAGGGCCGGAACGCCGGACCCGTAGACCAGTGCATCTGCTCGTAGTCGGCGTGAGCCATCGAACCGCGTCGCTTGAATTGCGCGAACGACTCGATTTCTCCAGCCGCGGCCTGCGAAGCGCGGTCGAGGGAGTGATTGCGCGGCCTTCAGCGGACGAGGCCGTGGTCATTTCGACGTGTAACCGCGCCGAGCTTTACGTTGCGTGCAGCGATCCGGCCGTGGCGCATGAAGACCTGGTGTCGTTCTTCAGCGACTTTCAGCAGCTGCCGGCGGACCACATTCGGTCACATCTCTACTCGTACGTCGACGAGGAAGCTGCGCGCCACCTGTTTCGCGTGTCGGCGGGCCTCGACTCGCTCGTCGTGGGCGAGCCGCAAATTCTCGGACAGGTGAAAGAGTCGTTCAGCGTCGCGTCGGCGGCGCAGGCCACGGGCGCGCTGTTGAGCAAGCTTTTTCACTGGGCGTTCGCGGTACGTCGCGTGCTCGTCGTCGGCACGGGCGAGATGGGGAAGCTGACCGCCACGCATCTGAAATCGCAAGGCGTAGGGTCGGTTGTCATCACGAGTCGCACGTTGGCCAACGCGCAGGAACTTGCCGTCGACGTCGGCGGCACCCCTGTGGCCTGGGACACGCTGCCTCACGCGCTGCTCGACGCGGACATCGTCATCACCGCAACCGGCGCGAGCACGCCGATCCTGAGCACAGCGCAAGTCGCGCAGAGCATGCCGCCGAGCCGAACGCGGCCGCTCTTCATCATCGACATCGCCGTTCCGCGCGACGTGGAGCCCAGCGCCGGCGAAATCGAGCAGGTTTTTCTCTACAACATCGACGACCTTCAGAACATCGTGCGCGAGAACCTCGAAAAGCGCGGCAGCGAGGTCGGCAAAGCCGAGCAGATCGTCGAGGACGAAGTGCGGAAATTTACCGTGTGGCAGCGGTCGCGGCATGCAATTCCGACCGTCGTTGCACTCAGACAACGTTTCGAAACCATCAGACAGTCGGAGCTGGAGCGGCTCGATGCGAAGCTTGCCGGCATGCCGGCAGACGTTCGCAGCCGGGTCGACGAGATTACGCGTCTCATCATCGAAAAGCTGCTGTTGGCTCCGACCGAACAGTTGAAAAGCGCCGGCGACGCGGAATTGCTTGCTCAGTACACCGACGCGCTCAATCGCCTGTTCGCACTCAGCGATAAAGACAAGGAGCCCGAAGCGTGACGCTCCGAATCGGCACGCGCGGCAGTCAGCTCGCGCTGTGGCAGGCACGAACGGTCGCGCGACTCATCGAAGAGCGTAGTGGTCCACGGTGCGAGCTGGTGGTGATCCGGACGTCGGGTGATGAACCACCCGACCCGCCAAGCGCTTCAGGCGCGCCAGGCACTCCAGGCACTCCAGGCACTCCAGGCACCCTAGGCACTTCAGCGAAAGCCACCTTCGTCAAAGAAATCGAAGAGGCGCTCCTGGACGGCCGGGTTGATCTCGGCGTGCACAGCAGCAAAGACCTGTCGGCCCATTTTCCGGAGGGGCTGACGATTGCCGCTGCCCTCGCCCGTGAAGACGCGCGCGATGCCGTTCTGTTGCCCCACGCGGTCGCCACAGCTGACGTCGACGGGTTGCTGCAGCAACTTGGCTCAGCGC
>WNFV01011074.1_pt1 | contig 14866 bp, 13 predicted proteins | sample 5400101 | NCBI WGS metagenome assembly WNFV01 (sample SAMN13153361, study PRJNA577476) | soil metagenome | isolation source: 115 cm soil or saprolite under grassland replicate 1 | place: USA:California | collected 2016-06-15 | reverse complement strand
GGGTGAGCGGATTCTGGACATCGCGGCGCCGCAGCGCAACCGATTGCTCAACCGATTGCGACCACTCAGGGCGAGCCGCTAGGGGTCCCGGCCGTGCTGGAGGCGATCGAGGCGGAGGTCGCAATGTGAGACTGACCGCGGCGCAGGCGCTCGTACGCTTCTCGCGCAGCTGTACACCAAGCGGGACGGGGTGGAGCACAAGTTATTCGGCGGCTGCTTCGGGATCTTCGGCCACAGCAACGTCGCCGGGATCGGTCAGCGCTCTACGAACGTCCGGATTTGCTCCTGTACCTGTGCGTGCCGGAAACTCGGTTTCGCGACTCGACAGCCGGGTTGGCCTTGAGTGTGCCGTGCTTTGGGAGAAGGGCGCGCCGCGTGAACGCGATGGCGGCGCGGTGCAGTCGCGCCGTGAGGCTTCGATGCGAGGTCATGCCTTGTTCGGCGCGCGAAGATTCACGGGCTTGCTATGCGGCGAGTTCGTATTCGTGGAGCAGGCCGCCGAGCTGATCGCGGCGCCGCAGGCGATCAAGAGGAATCGGCTGATTGGTCAGCGCCGGTTCGCCTATCGGCGGTGGCTTCGCGAGCGGTGGGCGCTGGCCGAGCGAGCGGTGCGGCCTGTGCGCGTTGTAGTGCGTCGCGTAGACGTGGACGACGCGCTCGAGCTGGCGGCGGCCGAGGATCAGCAGCCGGTCGAGGCACTCGCGGCGCAGGCTCCCGACCCAGCGTTCTGCGTGCGCTCGCGCCCGCGGCGCCGCCCGCAGTGGAGCCTTGATGACACGGATACCCTCGGAGCGGAAGACCTGATCGAAGACGGGCTGCCGGATGTCGTGCTCACCCGAATCACGTTTCCGACCGCGCATGTCACGCATCCGATCGGCATCTTCCTTGCCGACGGGCACGGCGGCTTCAAGGACGGTTCGTCGATGTGGACGGGGCCACCGACACGGACGGAGTTCGGCCGCCAAATCATCATTGCCGACTTCAACGGCGACCACCGAAATGACATCTTCGTCGCTGACCACGGCTATGATGCGCCGCCGTTTCCTGGCCATCCAAACGCACTCGCGCTTTCGACGCCGGACGGGACGCTGGTCGACGCGTCTGCGAATCTTCCACCCGAGTCGGGGTTCAGTCACTCGGCTGCGGCCGCGGACGTCAACGGCGACGGCAGCGTCGACCTCTACGTCGGCAACCTCTGCACCGCGTGCACGGATGCACCGCCGGAGATTCTTCTCAACGACGGCACCGGTCACTTCACCCGGCGAGCCGATCTGCTGCCGGCAGACCTCCACGACGTCGACGACCATCACCGCTACACGCGATCGCTCTTCGTCGACGTTAACGGCGACGGTGCGCCCGACCTCGTGCTCGGAGCCGACGACCACACGATGAACTCACGCGTGCTCTTGAACGACGGAAGCGGGCATTTTCACGATGCGGCGGCGCCGCTGCCGCCGAAAGCGCTCGGGCCGGGGTCGATCCTGATCAGCTTGGCGACGCTCGACGTCAACCGTGACGGTAAAGCCGACCTCATCGCCGGCTTCCAGAACGGCGACTTCACGGGGAGGCGGCTGCAGATCCTCGTCTGGGACGGCGACGGCACCTTCCGCGACGAGACGGCGGACCGGTTGCCCGGGCAGGACTCAGGGCAGGGCTGGCCGAACGCGATCCGGATCGCCGACTTCAACGGGGACGGACTTCCAGATTTCACCGTTGACGTGAACATCTTCCCGATCGAGGACGCTCCCATCTATCTGGACGACGGCACCGGTGTCTACCACCCTGTGCCGTTTGGAGGGAATCCGGGTCAGTTCTGGTCGATCGTCGATGCGAACGGCGACGGCCATCCCGACATCTTCTCGGTGCTGAGCGGGAATCCCGAACAGCACTTCCTCCAGGTCGAGTTGGTCCAGCCCGGAGCTCCGCGCGGGCTCCGCGCGGCCGGCCGCCGCGACGGGAATCACCTCAGCTGGAGCTCCGTAGCTGGCCTCGACTACGAGATCTGGCGCGGCGCCGGTGCGAGCGGCAAGCGAAAGCTCATCGGGAGAACGAGCGGCGGCAGCTTCATCGATCCGCGCGCGGCGCGCGGTGTCACCTATATCTACGTCGTGCGAGCCAGGAACGAGGCCGGCGTAGGCCCGTTTAGCGTGCCCGTACGGGGGCGGGGTCTCTAACACGTCGCGAGGTTGCGGCGCCGATTTCCGGCGCTTTCGCAGAGTCCTCTGACGGACTCGGACGTCGACCCCTCCTTAGCAAGAGGGGGATCGTTGGCAACCGGTGGCAAGCGCTGGCAAACATGCTCTTACCATGGAGGGGTTCGCCGCGCAGCTAGTTCGCGGCGAGTGCGAGTTTGAGTCGCGCTCCTGGACACTGAGCCGACAAGTCTCCTAGCCTCGCGCTCCTGTTATTACACGCGCTGCGCGAGTGGACGGCGCCAAGGAGTGCATGTAGGTCGTAAGACTGGTCCAGAGTAAGTGCGCACGCTTGCCGGTTCAGTGTGCGGTGCGGTGGGCGACGACGTTGAGGCATGTGGGTTGAGCGGCGATTCCGTCGGTCGCGCGGACTCGTGATCACTCGGTCCGCTGTGCGAGCGAGCCTGGCGTTCCAGGCTCGCTCGATCTGCCGCATCAGCGCCGGGTAGACAACTCGATGTCGAAATGGCCTGATCAGTGCCATGTATACGCCATGACCTCAAGCAACGCTCCGAAGTCCTCGGCACCGCCTTTCGCTGGAAGCGCCCAGACATCCTCGAGCCTGAGGTCGGGCGTGATATCGGCGATACGCCAGCGGCGGGATTTTGGATTGTCGCCTCGATCTTGTCGAAGTCTGAGGATTTCTTCCCTGGGCAGAGTGCTCCCGCGCGCCGTTCGGTCAGCGCACTATTCGCCCGCCGCGATCCGCTGAGCCCTCTGCGTGAGCGATCCGTGAGCGGCTGAGCGTAGCCTCGACGCAATAACAAACGAAGCTCCCGGCTCCTTGAACTGCTCCGAGCGGGGACGCAGCGATACGAGCTGGAGCACGCAGCGCAACACCAGATAGCCGAACGACCAGAACAAGAACCAACTCCTCAAAGATCAGCGGGACGGGCGCACGACTCTACGGCCGACACGCGCGTTCCAGAGGCGGAACCGCGTTAACGCACCCCACAAGCTCATGTACCTCGGCAAGACGATGGCGAAGAGGGCGCTCGCGGCCTGAGAACCGCAAGCAGCGCCCGGTCGGGGCTCGCGTCTAGCTGGAAGTCGAGAGGAGCCGCCCGAGCAGCCGTGACGCACGCAACGTTTTGACGCCTGGCTCTCTGATCTCCCGCAACTCACATGGAGCGGAGCGGCAGCACATCATCGCCTCGCCCCCTAGCGCCGGTCTCGCGCTCTCGCGCGGTTCGCTACAGCGCCGCGGCCGCGCGGCCACCGCCGAGCCCTTGCTGTTGGCTTGGACTGGTCTAAGGTGCCGACATGGCAGAGCGACTGAGGGTGTGGCTTGCGGGCGGCCACGAGTGCGATCTCGACCTTGGAGACGGCTCAGCCCAAGACCTGATGGAGAAGATCGAGAACGGCGGCGATCGCAGCTGGTTTTCGTCGGACGACGGGCGCTCTCGGGTACGCGCGAGCGCGATCGTCAGGATTGAGGTCGAAGGTCAGCCTGATACGCCGCACGACCCTGTCGAGCGGCGAAGCCCATAGAGAAAGGACAGATGCCCGAGAGCGGACTACCGATCCGGGTCTACAAGGAACACGGCATGTGGCACGTCGACTACGGCGAGGGCGAGACCGAAGACCACACCAGCCGGGAGGAGGCCGAGGCCGCAGCCGACGCGGTCGCACAGGCGGAAGAGCGCACCGTGGTCGTCGAGGAATAACGACCTCGTCGCCACGTGCGAGCCAGCCGCCCGATAGTTGGCAGCTCAGCGCCGGCCTCGTCGGGGTCGAGCGGCCGCGCGATCAGCGGCGTCCCAGAGCCACCGCTCGAGCGCCGTCGTTGGCGGGCCGGCGTGTCGGCCGGTTCGGGTATGAGCAGCCCGAGCCCCCGGTGCGAGCGCTCGCGGTTGCAGTGCGTCGTGTAGCTGCGCAGCGTGCGTTCAAGGTGGCGGCGGCCGAGGATCAGCAGCGAGTCGAGTGTGGTCCAGGTAGGGACGCCTCTGAGTCCCTAAATCCCTGCGTGCGTCGGAGCGTGAGCACGAGGCGGCACAGGCGGCCGAATCGCCGTGGATCGCACATCCCTGGTCTCGAGCGTCCGCTCAGGCCGGCGGGCGCACCGATGGATGAACTCGTGGTAGGTGGCGGACGCCTGGGTCAGCCCTGAGCAATCTGCAGTCGGCGTCCACGCCCGCAATAAGCGCGCAAGACCGGTCCTCGTCCCTGCCTGTCGCGGTCCCCGCCATCTGCGACGCGCCGGGCGACCTCGGGCGGAGTCTTCCTCGCCGTTGCTTGGGGACGGTACTCGGTGGACTCATGTGACGAGTACTACCGAGCCGCAGCATGAACCGAGGTTTCGAAACCCTTCGCGTGGCGCGCGCTCTGGCGAGCGGCCGCGCAGGCGCGGTTGCGTACGGCGGTTTCTTTGCGCGGAGAGGCGGCCAGAGGCCGCCTCTCGTCGGACTTGGGGAGGAGGTGGAAGCTAGTCGGTAGAACCGCCCTCGACGGTCGTCATGACCGGGATGCGGCGGGGCTTGGGCTGTTCGAGCTTCTGGACGTGGACTTCGAGCACGCCGTTGGCGTAGTGCGCCGCGGCCTCGCCGTCGCCAGTGCCCTCGGGCAGAGCGACCGAGCGCGTGAACTCTCCGAAGGGGCGCTCGTAGCGGAAGAAGCGCCCATCCTCAAGCTCGGTGCGCTCACGCACGCCGCTGACCGTCAGGGTGCTGTCCTCGAGGTCGACGGCGATCGTCTCCTCCGGGATGCCGGGGAGGTCGAACGCATACACGAGCTCGCCCTCGGTCTCCCAGACGTCAAGCGGGGGTGTCCACGCGTGGTTGGAGAGAGCGGCGGCGCGGGCGGGCGATTCGAGCATGGTCTTGATCAGCCGCTCGAACTCGCCATTCATGGCGACGTTCCGTAGCGGTTCCCGAAAGCGGACAAGAGTGGTCATAGAATCAGCTCCTAGCAATTGAAGTATTCGAAGCGGATCAAGGATTGAAGCTTGCGCGCTTGGGCCACGCGTGCGCGGCCGGGCGCCGGCGCTTTCCTGGCGCTTCGGCCCGCTCGAGTTGCCGGCGGTTCCGCGCTCTTAAAGGATCGGAGTGTCCGCGGAGCGTGACAGCTTCCGCCTAGTCGCGGAACCGCCTTCGACAGACTCGCCCTGACCCGGCGGGTCTTTCATTCCTTCCGAACAAGTCGGTGCCGAGCTGCCTCCATAGGCATCACCTCCCGCTCTTCGACTTCGCCGGCGGCCTCTTCGTCGACCGCGACTGGCTGCGGTGTCCGTTCTCGGACGCCCCGGCGGACAGGTTGCGGACGAGCTCGAAGGCCTCTTCGGGGGTCTGGACAGACCGGAGGATCGCCTTCTCAACCCGGAACAGCGAGAGAGCCAACTGATCCTGGGAGAACTCGAGAACTTTCTTGCGCCGCTCGTGCTCAAGCTGACGCCATGCCCCGAGCAGCTGGCGCAGCTCTGGATCATCGGGCGTGATCTGACCCGAGAACTGCCGCCACGCCTCGAGGTGGTCGCCGCCAGCCGCCGTGTCCAGGAAGAGGCGGCCGGCGAGGGCGCAGACCTCCTCGCTCGGAGCATCATCGAGCCGCTCAAACTGCCGCCGCTTCTCAGCGACCTCGACCGCGCGGCGCTTCGCAAGTATCCCGACGTCGCGCAACCGCTCGCGAGCTGCACGCAGCGGCGGCTCGGCTGCCACCCGTTCGCGGGCCTCGTCCTGGTCCCGCTCAGCCGTTGCCAGCGCCGCCTCGGCATCGGCCAGCTCCTCCCGGAGCCGACGCTCGCGCTCAGCCTCGGCCTCGAGCCGCGCGAGCGCATCGGCGTGCTCAGCCCTGCCCGGCTCGGGCACCGCCTCGATCGCCTCTCGCAGCAGCTGCCGTGCCCTGGCTCCCCTGATATGTCCGGCGAAAACAAGAAGCACCTGCGCGTCCCGATCGAGCGCCTTGGCGAGCTTGACGAGCGTCTCGGCAACGGGCCGCTCGACCTCGCCCGCCTCGATCCGGCTGACCTGCGCAGCCGAGAGGCCGCTCCGCCGCGCCAACCCCCGCATCGAAAGACCCGCACGCACGCGCGCTTCTCTCGTCACCTCGGCCATCGTCTGTACCTGATCTTGCATCGCGACCCAAGTCTAGCCGCTTCTGTACCGTCGGTCAAATGCCAGTGTCTGCCTCCGATGCGATCAGCTACCGTTACTCAACGAAACGATTGGTCGGGTTACCTGTGGGTGCTCCCGAGCAATCGCTGCCGAGCCTCGGTCGGGCGCTGCGCGCTAACTCTGGCCAAGTCGCATTCGCTCCACCAAGTCTGATGTACAGCGAGCGCTCAAGTGAGAGCACGCTCGCTCACGCGTGCGGTACCAACCTCAGGGCTATAAGCCGGTTCTTGGCGATCCACGCGCGTCTACTGCCAGAAATACCGGCAGCGCTTGTCAGCGTTCAGCTCTTCGAGGCGGCGGACTTCGGTTTCGGCCAGCTCCTCGCTCCAGACGATGCGACGCACCGTCTATCGCGCCTCGTCGTCCTTCACGTCGAGGTCAACGCCGACAATCGCGTAGACGGGATAAGCCTCGCACACCGCGCCAGTGAACCACACCGAAGCCCGGTCGGCTCGGGGGACGGTAAGACTCGGCGAGCCGGTCCGTCTGGGGCCGTTGCCAGCCTGGTTGTCGGAGTCCTGCGTGTGACTCGTCAAGTGACTGGCCGCCGCTGCTGCAAGACGAATGGGCTCTAGCGGCGAGCGGCGCGCTCCGCCCAGTCGTGGCCGCGTGGTCGACGTGATCGCTTGAGACTTCGGATTGCGTGGTCTCCGTGCGCCGTGCGCGTCCGATGCGTACGCGGTCCAGCCACACCATCAGTCGAGCGGGCGACTTCCAGACTGACGCGAGCGGTACCGCAAGGCGAAGCGCCCGGGCTAGCGGTGTGCCCCCACTTCCGCAACCGTCGCACCTCCGAAAACGGGCAGGTGGGAAGACGCTCGCCGCCTAGTTTCGACGCGGAACATCGAGGCTAAAATGGCCGTGTGGTCGTAGCCGCCTCCACCGTCGCCATCGTCGCTATCGCGGCGGCGGTCATCGTCGTCGCCCTCCTGGCCTTGTACGTCTTGCCCCGAGGCGGCCGACGAAAGCGTCAAAGACCTCGCAGTTAGGCCTAACGAGCGCGAATCCCGAAGCGGTGCCGCGTTTCGCCAATCGCGATTCGTCAGTCCCTCCTACTAGGAGTAGTAGTCGAGAAGCAGTCCCTGGAAAGGATCCCTTCTCGGGGAGAGAACGGATCTTTGCTGATCGTTCGCAGACGGCCGAGCGGCCTTGCCGAAGAAGGGCGCACGGAGGTCGCACGCGCCTCGGTGATCGCAGTTCCGTGGCGCCTATGCTGCGCGTGTCGCGCGAGGATGTAGGGGTCGGCGCACCCGCCGTACAATCCAGGCAGCCTGTCGATTGACGCCTGGGTAGGTTCCACGGCACTGATCGGTAGGGAGCAGCGATAGCGGAGCCGCTGGCATGCGACGGTACCTTGATCTCGAAGGGAGGGGGCCATGAGTGCAGCCCGGATTCCTCTGCCGCCCGGCGCTCGCCTCCAGCGTGATCCGCTGGCGGTGATCGCCGTTCCGCTTGCGCCGATCGTGCTCGAGGGCAGGTATCGCCTGCTGGTTGCGGCGCTCTGGCGCCTCCGTCGTTCGCGGAAGGGCCGGTGGTCGCTCGCTGCCGGGTCGGGAGCCTTCGCGATCGTCCTGGCGTTGCTGGCCGCTCGACATTTCGCGACGACGTCCTGGCCGCTCTCGAGCGGACACCCCGGACTGCTCGTGGCGGCAGGGCTGCTGCTTCTCCTCGCTCAAGGTCTCAAGGCCTACGGGTGGGGACGGCTGTTCGCGCCGGAAGAGCGGCCCAAGCCGCTCGCGCTCGCGGCCGGCAACGGCGGCGCCGCGCTCATCGGAGTCGTCCTTCCTGGCCGCTTCGACGACGCGATGCGGGTCGCCGTCGTCCGCCACTACCGACCCTGTCCTGCCGGGGTGCGGACACTCTGCCTCTCCCTCGTCATGCTCGGCCTGATCGACAGCGCCGCCCTGGCGCCGCTGGCCCTTGTCGGCGCTGCCTTTCCGGGCGCCGGGATCGGCGTACGCGCCGGGCTCGCGGTCGTGGCTGTCGCCGGGGTCGCAGCCGCCGCTTTGATCCTCGCCCTGCCACGCCTGGCCGCGAGCAGGCGCGCCCTGCGCTTCCGGCTCGGCCGCTGGCTGAGCCCGCGCACAACCTCGCTGCGGGCTGCGTCGCAAGCGTGGGCACTCGTGTCCGCCTGCTGGCTCGTCCGGGCAGTCGCGCTCTTCCTGCTCCTGGGCACGCTCGGGATCGGCTACTCGTTCCCGCTCGCGCTCCTCTTCCTATGCGCCGGCGCGGCAGCGGCCGCGCTGCCGATCGGTCCGGCGGGCGCCGCCACGCAAATTGGGGCCAGCGCCGCGAGCCTGATCGCCTCCGGTGTCGGAGCCTCGAACGCGCTCGGTGTCGCCGTTTCGGTCGGGGCCCTCGGGGTCATCTCCGGAACCGCGATCCTCCTCTTCGCCGTTGCCTGGCGCACCGGCCTGTCGCTGCTGCCGACTCGGGCCGCTTGACCGGAGCGGGTTTCTGACGCGCGGGACGCTCTACGACCAGCTCGCCTGACGCGATCCCGCGGCAGACGCCGAGTTCCGGCGTCGCTCGCCCGCTCTCGCACGGCTCGCCAGCAGGCGTAGCTCGCTCGCTCACAACGAGGGCTGGCCCTGCAACTCGAACTCTGTTTGCCTAGGCTCCTCGTCGTCTCGCGCGCCCGAGGGTGCGTTTGGCGGATTACGGGCTTTCGGCCGGAATCCTGGCCGCAGGGCCAGTCCGGAACATCCGACGCCTTTAAGGCGTGAGAGGTTAGGGCTTCTTCTTCCCGATCCCCAACCACTTGCCGATCTTTGCGATGAGGCTCATAGAGCGAGTCTATGCCGTTTCGAGAAATGGTTTCGTCAACCCCTCCGAGTCACCGGTGAAGGGTGATGCCGTGGTTGGTCTTGCCGCTCGAGCGGCTAGCAGCATGGCCTTCATCGTTGCGGTTTGCGCACGGCGCGCTCCGGACGTGAGCGCGGTCGAGCTCTTCCCGGGGACGCTAACGGTCGCGAGATCACCTGGTGGGCATCGTTCCTCGTCAGGTGTGGCGCCCTCATCCCCATCTGGGCAGTGGCGGTCGCCGTGCTCGTAGCTGGCGGGCAGGCATACCCGAGGCGCGCGCCCTGGCCGGGTGCATCCCCGATTGCCTTGTGTTGATGAAGCGGCTGCTTGCCGACCTGCGCGTGCCGCGCCCCCGCAAACTTTGGCTCGTCGGCTTGGTCGGCTATCTGGCGCTGCCGTTTGACCTTGTCCCCGACTTCATTCGCGCCGGAAATGCTCGACCGTCTCCGTGAAAAACGCGTCGACGTACTGCTCGCCACTGCAAGCAGCTCCTCGAGCCTGGCCTCGGCCGCCCGAAGCAAGCGCCTCGCGTGCGCGATCTCGTGCTGGTGCTCCTCCGATAGCGGGGCGAGTGCACGCGCGCGCTCTATACCAGAGCCCGTCTTGGGCGGCCTGGTTGAGCTTCTCGCAGCTGAAGGGCCGCCGATCCTGTCGGCAAGACTGCTCACTTCCTGCGCGATCAAGCTCTGCTTCTTTCAACTTGGAGAAAATGGTCGGGGCCGTGCCTAGCAGTCGTCAAGTTCGCGGCGTCGGCTCTCAGGCTTCGCCAAACCTGCTAGAAGACCAGCCCGTCGGCCGGCCTTCTAGCTTTACGGCTCAGCGGTCAGTGACTGCTTGCCCTTACATCATGCCGCCCATGCCGCCCATGTCGGGCATGCCCCCACCGACGCCTGCCTTCTCGTGCGGCTCGGCGACGATCGCCTCGGTCATGAGGATGCTCTTCGCGATCGAGGCGGCGTTCTGGAGCGCCGAGCGCGTGACCATGGTTGGGTCGATGATGCCCGCCTTGACGAGATCCTCGACCTCGTTTGTGTCGACGTTCAGGCCCTGGCCCTTGGAGGCCTTGCGCACCTGGTTGACGACGACGGAGCCCTCGAGGCCGGCGTTGTAGGCGAGCTGGCGGAGCGGCTCCTCGAGCGCCCGGACGATGATCTGCGCCCCCGTTCGCTCGTCCGGATCGTCGAAGCCGTCGAGTTTGATCGACTTTGCTGCGTTGAGGAGCGCGACGCCGCCGCCCGGCACGATGCCCTCCTCGAGGGCCGCGCGGGTGGCCTGCAGCGCGTCCTCGACGCGATGCTTCTTCTCCTTCATCTCCGTCTCGGTCGACGCACCGACCTTGACGACCGCGACGCCGCCGGACAGCTTCGCGAGGCGCTCCTGGAGCTTCTCACGGTCGAAGTCGGAGTCGGTGTTCTCGATCTCCGCCTTCAGCTGCTTGATCCGGCCTTTTATCGCCTCGGACTCGCCGGCACCGTCGATGATCGTCGTCGAGTCCTTGTCGACGACGACCTTGCGGGCGTGGCCCAGCTGCGACAGCTTGGTGTTGTCGAGCTTGAGGCCCATCTCCTCGGTGATCACCTCGGCACCCGTGAGGATCGCGATGTCCTCGAGCATCCGCTTGCGGCGGTCTCCGAAGCCGGGTGCCTTCACCGCGACGGCCTGGAAGGTGCCGCGCAGCTTGTTGACGACGATGGTCGCGAGCGACTCGCCCTCGACGTCCTCGGCGACGATCAGCAACGGCTTCCCGTCCTGGATCACCTGCTCGAGAATCGGCAGCAGGTCTTTGACCGCACCGATCTTCTGGTTCGCGACGAGGACGTACGGCTCCTCGAGCACCGCCTCCATCCGCTCCGGGTCGGTGACCATGTACGGCGAGAGGTAGCCCTTGTCGAACTGCATGCCCTCCGTGAACTCGAGCTCGAGGCCAAGGGTCTGGCCCTCCTCGACGTTCACGACGCCGTCCTTGCCGACCTTCTCGATCGCGTTCGCGATCACGTCGCCGATCTCACGCTCGCGCGAGGAGATCGTCGCCACGCGGGCGATGTCCTCCTTACCGTCGATCACCTTCGACTGCTTCTTCAGGTCCTCGACGACAGTCTCGACGGCCTTCTCGATCCCCCGCTTGAGACCCATCGGGTTCGCGCCGGCCGCGACGTTCTTCAGACCCTCGCGGACGATCGCCTGCGCGAGCACGGTCGCCGTGGTGGTGCCGTCGCCGGCGACGTCGTTCGTCGAGGTCGCGACCTCGCGCACGAGCTGCGCGCCCTGGTTCTCGAAGACGTCCTCGACCTCGATCTCACGCGCGATCGTGACGCCGTCGTTCGTGATCGTCGGCGCGCCAAACCTCCTGTCCAACACCACATAGCGACCCTTCGGGCCAAGCGTCACCTTGACCGCGTCGGCGAGGATGTTCACACCCCGCTCCAACGCGCGGCGCGCATCCTCGTTGAACTTCAACTCCTTGTGAGCCATCACATTCTCCTTCGGGACACGAGCTACTGGGCGGTGGCGCCGGCCAGCTTGCGCTTGCCCTTACCACCGGTTCTGACGAGCTTCCCGAGCACATCCGACTCGCGCAAGATCAGCACCTCATCGCTGCCGAGCCTGATCTCGGTGCCGCCGTACTTCGAAAAGATCACCTCATCGCCCTCGCCGACATCCAACGGCACGCGCTCACCGTTCTTGTCGCGCGGGCCAGGACCGACCGCGAGGACCTTGCCCCGCTGCGGCTTCTCCTTCGCCGTGTCCGGAAGGACGATGCCACCGATGGTGACTTCCTCCTCCTCCAGCACCTCGACGATCAGACGATCTCCAAGCGGCTGCAAATTCACGAAAACCTCCCTAAGACATCTTCTAGCGCTCTCTCATTTGCTGAGCTGGACGGAGGCGTCTGCGTCAAGAAAGCCGCCTCATTTTCAATGGGGAGCCGCGACGGAGAACGAGTCCCCTCCGATTAGCCCCATCCCGCGTCAGACGAAGATGCTCTAGAGCCGCAGCAAGAGGATTCCAGCTCCGCCGGCGTCTTCTAGTCGACATATTCCTCACCTCTCTATTCGCCGGCAACAGACCGCCGGAGATCTCGCGCAGTCGATGCTCTGACTCACCGCACGCAAACAGAAGATGAGGAGAGCCGCAGACTCATCGAACTCAGAGTCGCGGTACCTACCACTGTACTCCGATCAGAGCCCTCCCGCCGCCTGGGCTGAGACCCTTACAAGTACCACGGCGAGCGTGTCGTCCTCCGGTCAGTCGACCCGGCCGACTGGAGTCCCGGCATTACGGTGCGGCAAATCGCAACCCGACCGGCATCGTCACTCACGGGACCGGACGCCTTCTCCACAGCTGCATCGTCCGGTTGTGGGACCCTGTGGAGACGAGGCAGGAACTCGTCGCTCTTTGCGCGCGATTTCGGGGCTTGCCTGTGCAGAACCGAGCGATCTCCCGAACGGGGATGGCTCAATGCATGGAGCGCAGAGAGACCCCTCCCTCTCCCCCGGGGCGGGAGCCACGTTTGGGCCATTGCCGCAGATGGTCGCTGAGCAGGCTCCCGCCCCACCGTTACCCAGACCCGCGTCAGAAGCAGGTCGATCCTACGGCCGCACTCGGTCGATTCGCGCTCGATTCTGCGCCAGCTTTGCTGTCGCGTTTCCAACAAACCGCGACTGGCTGCGCCTCGGCCAACGGCTGCTGGCGAACGCGTCGCCGTGCGTCGACTACTGGATCAGCATCCCGCCGCTCGCGGCGGACAAGACGGCTCCGCGCTGCCTGCAGGACGACCTCGTCCGGGCGCTCGGGCCGCGCGTCCACGTGATGGCGGAGCTCCACTTCGCGGGCTGGAACAAGTGGTGGACGTCGGTCGCCGGCAGGACTCCGGCCCAGGCGGGTGCCGAGTTCGTCCGCACGTGGCGCGACTGCGGCTACCTGCAGCCGGGCGAGACGTGGGCGCTGAACGAGATGCACTCGGGCGTCCGGCGGAACGTCCCCGGCGCCCGGGAGAACATGATCAAGTTCCTCGACGCCGTGCGGGCCGCGTCCGGTGTCGAGGGTGTCGCCTGGATCATCGGCGTCGGGCAGCAGACGACGAACGTGAGCGACTACAAGGCGCGGTCGCAGGAGTGGCTTCAGGACGCCCACTTCTGGGATGCGATGAACGGCGACCTCGACGTATGGGGGCAGTAGGCATATCCCGACATGCGCTCTTGGGGCGTGGCCGACGCGTCGCGCCACGAGCGCACGACGAACCTCTCGCTCTATCTCGAGCACCCGCTGCTGCTCGCCGAGAACGGGCCCGCGACGGTGACGACGGCACACGACTTCCTCGAGCGGACGTACGTGCCGCTCGCGAGCGCCGCATGGCCGTACGCGACCGGCTTCGGCAACACGAGCTTCTCCAACGTCGACATGGAGAAGTTCATCTCAGAGGAGACGTACGCCATCAAGCACTTCTCGCTGACCCGGCCTCAGCTCGCGCCGGACGCGCGCCTGGCGTTCGCGTGGGCGCCGAACAACGTCTGCGCCGGCAAGCCGTGCATCGATCCGAAGCAGTTCGCCGACCTGACGCTCGTCATCCTCGACCGGCTCGCGAGCGCGATCCGCGAGTCGTACGAGTTCGGCGGCGGCAGCCAGATGGGTGCGTGCGGTCAGCCCGGCGACCACGCCTGGTGCACCGCCGACATCTCGGCGGCGGCCTTCAACCCGCTCTGGGCGGCTGCTGGGCGCGCGCCGCCGCGCGGCATAAGGAAAAGGGAGTCGGGCCCGCCCCCGGCGCGCCATACGGATCCGCGGACCGCCCGGGGTAGGGCCCATTGATCTGACGCAGGCGTATCGCGTCTGGTGGGACGCGAGTCGTGTTCGTTGTCAGAACCGCCCGTTTTGCGGGCAAATCGAATTTACGCACTGACACGCCGCCGTCAATAAAACTTGACGGCGAGGGTTCGTCAAGCTATCTTGACGCGGATGGTGGAGCCGGGTGAGGTCGTGGCGCAGACGGCGAGCGAGGATCCCGAGATCGGGCTGCGCGGGGTCGCCTCCCTGCGCGCGCTGCTCGAGGTTGTCGAGGAGTTGCAGGTGCGGCGTGCGCGCGAGCTCGGCTGGAGCTGGCAACAGATCGCGGCGCTGCTCGGCGTCTCCAAGCAGGCTGTGCATCAGAAGTACGGGAAGGGCGAGCCGCGAAAGCGGCGGAGGCTGCGATGAGGTTGCTGGGTCGACGTCGCTGCGCCGAGCCTCGAGCGAAGACGATCCGGCCGGCGGAGCCGTATCTGGCCGCAGGGGCCGCGGAGGCACGACGGCTCGGGCATAACTACGTCGGCACGGAGCACGTGCTGCTCGTGCTGGTCCGCAATCCCGACGGCGCCGCCACGAGGGTGCTGCGGCAGCTCGGCGCGAGCGCCGATGCTGTCGAAGAGGCGCTCCGACCCTGCATCGGCGGCGGCCTACCCAAGATCGATCCGGATGCGCTGGCCTCACTCGGGATCGACTTCGAGGCGGTGCAAGAGCGGCTCGAGGAGACGTTCGGGCCCGGCGCGCTCGAGGCGACGCGGGCCGGCTGCCTCGGCATCATGCCGCGGTTGAAGATGGCGTTCGCCTACGCGCTCGATCATGCCGACGGGCAGCCGCTTGGCGACGAGCACATCCTGCTCGGCATGCTCAGCGTCCCCGACTCGCTCGCCAGCCACGTACTCGGCAAGGTCGGCGTCTCCTTGAACGCGGCCGCGGCGATCGTCGCTCGCAACCGTGAGTAGCGCGGCGCAGACGGTGCCG
>WNFV01005806.1_pt1 | contig 14870 bp, 13 predicted proteins | sample 5400101 | NCBI WGS metagenome assembly WNFV01 (sample SAMN13153361, study PRJNA577476) | soil metagenome | isolation source: 115 cm soil or saprolite under grassland replicate 1 | place: USA:California | collected 2016-06-15 | reverse complement strand
AGCGCCGATGAGGCCGAGTGTATCGCGCCGGCTGATCAGACGCCTGGGCTCCTTCGCTTGTCCCACTTTTGTGCTCCTTTCTCCGGTCTTGTTCCACGATCGCCGCTCGGTTCAGAGCTGGATCAAGTCATGTGTCACGTGCACCGTAGAGCTCAACTATTAAGGCGTGGTTGGAGAAGAATTAGAATTCATCAATAGAGAACTCATTCCAACCATGCTTTAATCTTGAATGGGCAAAATCTAATCAGAGATGAAGATACTGCTTGTGGAAGACGACCGGAAGCTCTCGCGGGCTCTAACCACGATGCTCGAGGAGGATGGCCACTCGGTCGAGGTGGCGCACGACGGCGAACGGGGCCTCGAGCTGGGCATGGAGAGATCCTTCGACGTGATAATCCTGGACGTGATGCTGCCCCGCATGAACGGCATCGAAGTCTGCCGCACTCTCCGCGCCAACCAGGTGGAGATCCCGGTCCTGATGCTCACTGCGCGTACAGCAGTCGGCGACCGCGTGCAGGGACTCGACGCCGGCGCGGACGACTATCTCCCGAAGCCCTTCGCCTTCCGCGAGCTGATGGCGCGATTGCGCGCGCTTACCAGGCGTCAGGTCGAAGCGCGAGAGGGAGACCGCTTGCAGGCGTGTGGTGTTGAACTGGACCTGCGCCGGCGGCGCGCGCAACACGGGGGCAGCACGATAGATCTGAGCCCCACTGAGTTCGCCCTACTTGAACTGCTGATGCGCCATGAGGGACGGGTTCTCACTCAGGCACAGATACTGGACCACGTCTGGGGCTACGATTCCTGGCCTGAATCGAATCTGGTGGCCGTGTATGTGACATACCTGCGGCGGAAATTCAGGCGTCTAAACATCCCAATGGAGATCAAGAGCATCCGCGGCGTCGGCTATCTGCTGGGCGACTAGGATGTTCTCAGCGGCCCGCTGGCGTCTCACGGCGATATTCACCGTAGTGCTCGCAGTGATCCTACTCGCCGCGGGCGTGGCGATCTTTCTGACCACCCGCTCCGTACTGTTTGCGCGCGTGGACGATGACCTGAAAGAGCGCGCCGTGCGGGATCTGTCGGAATTCGCCAGGCGCGGCCCTCATGGGGGCCCAGAAGACGACTTCGTTCCTGAAACCAAAACCACGGGCGGATACTTCTACGCGCTGGTCGATCAGGATGGCCAGACGCTACTTAGTTCGTCGAACGTCGATCCTCAGGGTTTGGCGCCCACCAATGCCTTGGGAAAGGCCCTGGATGACGGCGCCGCGTTTGTTAGCACCGAATCGTCCGAAGGCGAAGCGCTGCGGGTTTACGTCCTCGCCGCACAGACGGAGGATGGCCAGGACATTCTCGCGGAGATCGGCCGGAGCACCGAACCGGAGCACTCGGCCCTCGGACAACTGCGCCTGGTGCTCCTCGCCGTCTTCGGCGGCAGTGTCATCCCCGCTGGCTTCGCCGGCTTCTTCTTGTCAGGCCGGGCCCTAAGGCCGATTAAGACCGCGATGGACTCGCAGCGTGCGTTCATCGCCGACGCCTCCCACGAGCTGCGGACTCCCGTCGCCGTCGTGCGGACGAACGCGGAGCTCCTCAAGAGTCATATCAGGCCGCAGGAAAACAAACCGGACCGGGATGCGGTAGCCCTGGAGGATATTTTGAGTGAGTCTGACCGGCTGGGACGAATGGTGGACCAGATGCTGACCCTGGCCGAGGCGGATGCGGGTGAGAGGGGGCTTTCGCTCTCGGACGTTGCGCTGAATGAGGTGGCGGAGGAGGCCACGCGATCGATCGCAGCGCTTGCGCAGGCGCGCGGTGTGACAGTCGATGCGCAATTAGACGGAATTGTGGAGTTACCAGGCGACCGATCGCGGCTGCGGGAGCTTCTGATGATCCTGCTTGACAACGCGGTCAAGTACACGGATGCGGGGGGGCGGGTGCGGCTGGCCGTGGGGCAGGCGCACAAGAAGGCGACGATCGTCGTGTCTGACAGCGGCCAGGGTATCCCCGCGGAGGCCGTGCCTCATCTCTTCGACCGCTTCTACCGCGTCGACAAGGCTCGATCACGGGAGTCAGGCGGGACCGGTCTCGGTCTCGCGATCGCCCGCCATATCGTGGACACCCACGGCGGCACGATTAATATCGAGAGCACGGAGGGAGAAGGAACGAAGGTAACGGTCGAGTTGCCTGTGTAGGCGAGCTCCAGTCTACGTTTGCACGTCCAGCGCAGGCATTGCCTCCGCCATCTGCGAGACTGTCTCAACGTATTCACTTACCATCTCGTAGATGACGTCGCGGGCCGAGCGCACGGCGTTCATACTGCCGACGATCTGGCCTACAGGCATCCCAACCAGGTCGCGCGCGCCTGAGCCTTGCGTGTGCGCGTAACGGTTCATCCGGCTCATCGCTTCGGCTGTCAGCATGAACTGCAGCGGCATCGGCAGCGCGCCGGGAGAATCGGGTGAGTCCCACGCCTCCGTCCACGCCGTCTTCAGGAGCCGCGCCGGCTTGCCTGTCCAGGAACGGGAGCGCACGGTGTCGCGCGAGGTGGCGTTCAGCAACTTTTCGATAACCACGGGGTTAGTATCGGCCTCGCGTACCGTGAGCCAGATGGAACCGGTCCAGACGCCGGCTGCTCCGAGAGCCATGGCGGCCGCCATCTGGCAGCCTCGGCCGATTCCGCCCGCGGCCAGCACGGGTGCCGGCTTCACGGCCTCCACCACTTCCGGGATCAGGACCATCGTGGAGATCTCGCCGGTATGTCCCCCCGCCTCGGTGCCCTGCGCGACGATGATGTCCACCCCTGCCTCCAGTTGCGCGCGGGCATGATGGGCGTTCCCCGCCAGCGCTGCGACTTGAACGCCACCAGCGTGCGCTTGCTCGATGACGTCCGCCGGCGGAGTCCCCAGCGCGTTGGCGATCAGGCTGACCGGATGCGATAGCGCGATCTCTACCTGCCGTCGCGCCTTTTCGTGCGTCCAGGCCAGCAGCCCTTCGGGTTTCGGCTCATCTTTCGGCAGCGACGGTACGTTGTGCCGCGCGAGCAGGTTGTCCACCCAGCGGCGATGCGCTTCTGGGATCATGGCCTCCAGCTTCTCGACGTCTGATCCGGCAAGCGACGCCGGCATTACGACGTCGACGCCGTACGGCTTGCCGTCGACGTGCTCGTCGATCCAGCCGAGCTCGATTTCCAGCTGTTCCGGCGTGAAGGCGAGCGCCCCCAGCACTCCCATCCCGCCCGCCCGGCTCACGGCCGCGACAACGTCACGGCAGTGGCTGAAGGCGAAGATCGGGAACTCGATCCCGAATGCCTCACAGATGCGTGTCCTCATCTCCGTCCCTCCTCTCGGCTATTTGCTTCGGAGCGAATCTTACGGGCATGTGCTTGATTCCGGCGATGAAGTTGGAGCGTAGCCTCCGCACGGGGCCTGCCGGCTCGATATCGGGCAATCTGCGCAGGAGCTCTTCGAACATCACGCGTATCTCCAGCCGCGCGAGGCTGGCGCCGAGGCAGAAGTGCGAGCCGCCCGGCCCGAATGTCACGTGCGGATTTGGGTCGCGTGATACGTCGAACACATCACCGTCTGGATAGATCTCCTCATCGCGATTAGCCGAACCGTAGTACATCACCACCTTGTCGCCCTCGCGGATCGTCTGTCCGCGGATCTCCGTCTCTCGTGTGACCGTACGCCGGAAATAGATGACGGGCGTGACCCATCGCAGCATCTCTTCGACGGCGGTCGGTAGGAGGGAAGTGTCGGAGAGCAGGCGGTCTCGCTGGTCCGGGTGCTCCAGGAGCGCGAGCATGCCTCCAGATGTGAGGTTGCGGGTCGTCTCGTTCCCGGCCACGGAGAGCAGCACGAAGAAAGCGTTGAACTCCCCCTCCGTAAGTGCTTCGCCGTCCACCTCTGCCTGCATCAACGTGCTGATCACGTCCTGCCGCGGGTAGCGCTTGCGGTCCACGGCGAGCTGATTCGCGTACATGAACATCTGGGTGGCAGCGGCCTGACCCTCTTCCGGCGACGTCTGGTACTCGGGGTCGTCGAAGCCGATCATCCGGTTGCTCCAGTCGAATATCATGTGCCGGTCCTCGATCGGTACGCCCATCAGCTCCAGGATCACCTGGAGAGGCAGCTCGGCGGCGATGTCGGTCACGAAATCGCACTCCCCGCGTTCCGCCACACGGTCGATGATCTCGTTCGCGATCTTGCGAACGTGTGGCTCCATCGCCCTCACGATCTTTGGCGTGAACCCCTTGCTGACGAGCCGGCGGTACTTCGTGTGCTGGGGCGGGTCCATGTTGAGCATGATCAGGCGCACGAACCCGAGGCTGTCTTCCGGCAGGTCAGGAATGTTGGTGCCGCCGCGGTAGGATGAGAAGGTCGCGGAGTCCATCGATACGGTTACAACGTCGTCGTACCTGGTGAGCGCCCAGAAGCCCGGGCCGTCCGGCTCCGGGTGGCGATAGACCGGCGCTTCCCTCCGCAGCAGTTTGAAGAAGTGGTGCGGCACGCCGTCCACGAAGTTGTCCGGGTTGCAAAGGTCAACATCTGCCAGGGTCATCGTCGCTTCGTCCGCTCTCATGGCTCTCTCCTTTGCGACTGGGGTGCGACTCCGAACAGCCGGGCGATTGCCGTCTTGAGGAAGCGCCGTTGTATCTCGATAGCTTTGGGCCCAAGTGGGTCTTTGCCGACGACGTTCTTCAAGAGCTCAGCGTTAGCGAAGTAGCCGAACGTCAACAGGTACAGCCCCGCTGCCAGGTGCGGCACCTCGTCGGCGCTCCAGACGTCGTCCAGCCCCGACAGCGCCCGCCTCCCTTGCGAATACAGCGGCCGCACAAGCTCATTCAACAGCCGCTGAAGGCTGTGGCTCCCGTCCAGTGAAGCTCGCTGGATCAATTGGGCGAGATGCGGATGCTCCTGGAGGTGATCCACTAGGTGGTCCACGTTTGCGTCGATTTCGGCCGGGGTCCCGCTGTGGCGCTCCGGCATGAGGTCGAGGATCTGCTGGACGCCGCGCGTGAGTACCGCCTCGTACAGGTCGCGCTTGTTGCGGAAGTGGTGGTACAAGCTCGCCTGGTTGCTCAGCGCCGTCCCGGCCACGATGTCGCGCATGGAGACCCCGTCGTAACCGCGCTCGGCGAACAACCGCTCGCCCGCGTCCAGGATCTGCTCGCGGCTCGAGCGTGGCTCTTCGATTTCTGCTGTCGCGTGTGCCTGCATCGCACTAGTACGACCTGGGCAGGCCCAGGTTCCACTCGGACACGTAGTTAAGGATCATCTCGCGGCTTACGGGGGCGGTCTTCAGGAGGCGGGCCCCCGCCCACTGCGCGATCAAGCCCGTCTCCTCGGCGAAACCGAGGCCGCCGTGGGTCTCAATGGCGGCGTCCACGGCCTTGATCGCGAGATCCGCTCCGAGGAACTTGGCCATGTTGGCGTATGTCCCAACCTCCGCCGGGTTCAGCTCGTTGTCGAACGCCCAGGCGGCGCGGTAAGTCATCAGCTTGACCGCCTCCAGCCAGATCTTGACCTCTGCCAGAGGGTGTGAGATCGCCTGGTAGGCGCCGATCGGTGTGTTCTTGAACACGCGCCGCTCCTTCGCGTAGTCGACCGCCTTGCGCAGCGCGGCTTCGGATATGCCGGCGCATATGGCTGCCGCAAGGATGCGTTCCGGGTTCAGGGAGTTGAACATCGCGAACGTGCCGTTGTCCTCCTGGCCGATGAGCAGACCCGCCGGCACCACGACGTTGTCGAAAAAGAGCTGGAACTGCGTCAGCTCCTCGCTCAGCCCGATGTTGATCGGCGTCTTCGTCAGCCCTTTCGCCTGCGTGTCTACGAGGAAGAGCGAGAGACCGTGTGACTTCGGCTTTCCTTGCGCCTCCAGCTGGTCGAGTGTGGTTGTCCGCGCGACCACCAGCATGTACTCCGCGACGTCGGCGCCGGAGATGAAGACCTTCTGCCCGTTAAGGACGTAGCCGTTGCCGTTGCGCCTCGCTGTTGTGCTGATGCGAAACGTATTCGTGCCGGCGTCCGGCTCGGTGATGGCGAAACAGAGCTTGAGCGAGCCGTCGGCGATCTTCGGCAGGAAGCGCTGCTTGATCTGCTCCGAGCCGTTCTTCACGATGCAGGCGCTGTCCATGGCCGTCACCAGGAGCAGGCCGGGCGAGAAGCCGTTGGCGCACACCTCCTCGAATCCGATCGTGAGCGCGAGGAGGCCGGCGCCGTTACCCCCGTACGCCTCCGGCACAAGGCAGCCGAGGAGCCCGACGTCGGCGAATCCCTGCCACAGCTCCTCGGGGAAGCGCTTCTCGCGGGCCAGCTCGCGGAACTCCTTCCGCCGGGGCTCCAGCCTCTGGAGCATCGTCCGCACCGATGTGCGCACGAGGTTATGCTCCTCGCTGAGGGCGAAGTTCGTGGGGTTCGCTGTGATCGTCGTCATTGTGTTCGTCTCCGTTCCGTCGGATGCGCCCCAGGTGGGGCGCATCTACACGCATGGCTATCTTCCTTTGAACTGAGGGGCCCGCTTCTCCTTGAATGCCTTCGGGCCTTCGCTCGCGTCTTCGCTCATGAAGACCGGCTGGCCGATCCGCATCTCGATCTCGAGAGCCTGCGCTTCCGGGAGCCCCTCGGTCTCCTGGACCGACCGCTTCACGCTCTGGACGGCAAGCGGCCCGTTGGTCGCGATTCGCCCTGCGATCTCTTGCGCCACCACCAGCGCCTGCCCGTCCGGCACGACGCGACCGATGAGGCCGATGCGCAGCGCCTCCGCCGCCGGGTAGTGGTCGCCCGTGAGCAGTATCTCCATCGCATTCGTGTACGGGACTTGCCGGCGAAGCCGCACAGTGGAGCCGCCCATCGGGAACAGACCCCAGCGCACTTCTGAGATCCCGAACGTCGCGCCTTCTCCCGCCACGCGAATGTCCGTCGACTGGAGGATCTCCGTTCCCCCGGCGATACAGGGCCCCTCGACGGCGGCGATTAGCGGCTTCTTGAGGTGGTAGTTCCGCAGCAGCCCCTTGAAGATCACCCCGTAGTCTTTGCGTATCCTCTCCTCGAACTCGTCTTCCGGCGGCAAACCCTTAATCGACCGCCCAACCAGCTTGTCGAGGTCCGCGCCGGCGCAGAAGGCGCCGTCCGCCCCCGTAAGGACCGCGACCCGCGCGCCTTCGTCGCTGTCGATCAGGTCCCACGCGTCTGCCAGCCGGCAGAGCATCTCCGGGTTGAGGGCGTTCTTGACCTCAGGGCGGTTCATCGTCAGCGTCACGATATGCCCCTCCCGCTCGACCAGCAGCGCTTCCTTCATCCGGCGCGCTCCATCGCGATGAACTTCGCCCAGCGGTAATCGGGCTTGCCGCTGGGCTGGCGCTGCACTTCGTCGACCAGGAGCAGGCCGCGTGGGAGCTTGTACCCCGCCAGCTTCGTGCGACAGTGCGCCGTCAACTCGTCCAGCGCCGGGCTGTGCCCGGGCCGCGGCTGCACGAGGGCGGTCACTCGCTCGCCCCACTTCTCGTCGGGAACGCCCACGACTACGGCGTCAAATACGGCCGGGTGCGACCGCAGCGCCGCCTCGACTTCCTCCGGGTAGACCTTCTCACCGCCAGTGTTGATGCTGCTGGAACCGCGGCCGAGCAAGGTGATGGTGCCGTCCGCCTCAACCATCGCCATGTCGCCGGGGAGGCACCAGCGGACGCCGTCCACGGTCAAGAAAGTCTTTGCCGTCTTTTCGGGGTCCTTGTAGTAGCCGAGGGGTATGCGGCCGCTGCGGGCCAGCAGACCCACCTTGCCGCTACCCGGTTCCAGAGGGCGCAGGCCCTCGTCCAGCACGGCTGTTGTGCGGGCGTCCGGCCGGAAGCGGGGCGCGGTGCCGTCCGCTCCGCGGCCCACGTGCGCGCCCTGGAAGCCCCCTTCCGAAGCGCCCATGCTGTCCATCAGCACGACTCCGGGCAGGCGCTCCCGCAACTGCTCCTTCACCGGCTCGGAGAAGATCGCGCCGCCGGAGCCGATCACGCGCAGCGACGACAGTTCGTACGATGGTCCCTGGTCTGCCAGAGCCTCCGCAAGCGGCCTCGCTATCGCGTCGCCGACGATCGTGATCGTGTTGACCCCCTCCTGCTCGACGAGGCGCCATACGAGATGAGGGTCGAACCTCTTGCTGGGTGCGATGATCGCTCTGCCGCCGCTGTAGAGGGCGATGAACGTCGCCCACTGCGCGGCGCCGTGCATCAATGGCGCCGCCGGCAGCATCGTCGCTGCAACGCGCGCCTTCGCGTTCTCTGCCACATCCTGAGGCCGCTCCGGTTGCGGACCGTAGGGGTTCCCGCCCATCATCGCCGCGAAGAAGACATCTTCGTGCCGCCAGATCACGCCCTTCGGCATACCGGTCGTCCCGCCCGTGTACAGCACGTAACGGTCGTCCGCCGACCTCGCCGGGAAGCCGCGCTCAGAGGAGCTCTTGGCCAGCGTCTCCTCGTAGTCCGCCGCACCGAGCGGCGAGCAGTCGGCCTCGCTTCCGTCGTCCACGGCGACGAAGGTGCGAAGCTTCGGCGTTGCGCTTCTAACCGCCGCGATCCGGGGCGCGAACTCGCGATGATGGACGAGCGCGACGAGGTCGGCGTTGTCGAAGAGGTAGGCCAGCTCTTCTTCGACGTATCGATAGTTGACGTTGATCGCGGCGGCGCGCAGCTTGTACGCCGCCAGGCTCGCTTCGATGTACTCGGTGCTGTTATATAGGTAGAGGCCAACGTGGTCGCCCGGCCCCACGCCCTGCTCGCTCAGATAGTGCGCCAGCCGGTTCGCGCGCTGATCTAGCTCGCGATACGTCAGGCGGCGGTCGCCGCAGACCAGCGCCTCGCGGTCGGGCACCGCATCGGCCACGGCTTCGAAGAGGTCCGCCAGGTTGAATTCCATCAGGGCTTCTCGCCCGCCACGATCCACATCGCGAAATACTGGGACCCGCCGCCGTAGGCGTGGCCGAGCGCTATCTTCGCTCCGTCCACCTGGTGCTCTCCGGCCTGCCCGCGCACCTGCATCGCCGCCTCCGCGAAGCGCAGCATGCCTGAGGCGCCGATCGGGTTGCTGGAGAGGACGCCGCCGGATGGGTTTATCGGCATCTCGCCCTCGAACGCCGTGACCCCCTCGTCGACGAGCTTCCAGCCCTCGCCCTCCGCGGCAAAGCCAAGGTTCTCCAACCACATCGGCTCGAACCAGCTAAACGGCACGTAGATCTCGGCGACGTCGATGTCCCTGCGCGGGTTCGTGATCCCGGCCTGGCGGTAGACATCGGCGGCGCAATCGCGGCCCGCCCGCGGCTTCACCTGGTCGCGACCGTAGGCCATCACCGGCTCGCTGCGCATGGCGGTACCCAGCACCCAGGCCGGCGGCGCCGGCGCCCGCTTCGCGCCGGCTTCGTTCGTCAGCACCATGGCGCAGGCGCCGTCGGAAGAAGGGCAAGCCTCCAGATAGCGGATCGGGTCCCACAGCATCGGGGAGGCCGCGACCATCTCCAGGTTGATCCCCTCCATGCGCAAGTGCGCGTACGGGTTTCGCAGCGCGTTCAGCCTATCCTTGACCGCGACCTGCATGCCGATATGGCCGGGCGCTCCCGAACGTCTGATGTACGCCCGAATGTGTGGCGCGAAGTAGCCGCCCGCTCCGGCCACGACCGGCGGCGCGAAGGGTAGCTTCGGCGAGAGAGCCCACATCGTATCGCCCTCCGACTGCTTCTCGAACGCCAACGTCAGCACTCGCTCGTGGACGCCTGCCTGGATGAGGTGCGTGGCGACAACGGCAGTGGAACCGCCCACGCTGCCCGCCGTGTGGACTCGGATGATCGGCTTGCCGGCAGCCGCCAGGGCGTCCGCGAGGTAGAGTTCCGGCATCATCACGCCCTCGAACATGTCCGGCGCTTTGCCGATGACCACCGCCTCGATGTCGCGCCACGTCATCCCGGCGTCCTCAAGCGCGCGCATCGCCGCTTCGCGGACGAGGCCAGCGATGGAGACGTCGCCGCGCCTGGCGCCGTGCTTGGTCTGGCCGATGCCGACTACGGCGCACCACTCAGCCATGTTTATTTCCGTTCGTCCTGAGGCTCTCGAAGGACAGAACACACACCAGGTTCTGCTGGAGACACGGTCCCGATGAAGCATGGGCGACGGTTCGCCGCGCCTCGCCCGTGATCACCCCCCGCGCGGCCTCGCCGATGCGGATTAACCCTGTCGCCATGACCGGGTTGGCGCAGAGAGGGCCGCCGGAGGGGTTAACGATGGTCTCATCGCTCAGGCCTAGAGCGCGCCGCAGGATTAGCTCCTCGTGAGGGAACTGCGCATGGAGCTCGGCGACGTCGACCCGCCCGTCGTGGACGCCTGCCTTCTTCGCAGCCAGCTCGGTGGATGGTGAGCGCGTGAGGTCGCGCGCGCCGATGGAGTGGGCGTCGATGCGGTGGTCGATGCCCGTGATCCAGGCAGGGCGCTCGCACACGCTTCGCGCAAGGTCGTCTGCTGCCAGCACCACGGCTGCCGCGCCGTCGGAGACGGGAGAGCAGTCGTGCTGCCGTAGCGGCGAGACAGTGTACGGTGCCGCGAGCAGCTCTTCGATGCTCGGTTCGCCGGAGAGCTGGGCACTCGTATTGCCCATCGCGCTCGCACGGCATCTCGCCACAATCTTCGCGAAGTCGCTCTCCGAGAAGCCGTCCGAATCGAGAAGCGCGCGCGCCTGGAGCGCGGCCAGGCTCACGGGGTCGGGCCAGAGCGGTGCCGCGTAGTATGGGTCGAGCTGGAGCGCCATGATGTCGTTGATGTCGCCGAGGGAGGACTTGCCAAAGGAGAAGACCAGCGCGGAGTCGATGTCCCCCACCTGGAGGCGGACCCAGGCCTCGTAGAGAGCCCAGGCGCCTTCCATCTCGACGTGCGACTCTACGATTGGAGGCCAGGCGCCTACCGCGTCCAGCGCGCCTACGAACGAGAAAGGCGCTCCCGCCAGGTAGTCGCAACTGCCGGAGATCGTGAAACCAATCTTCTTCTTTGGCATGCCCGAGCGCTCGACCGCCTCAGTCACCACGGGAAGCAGGATTTCCACCTCGTTGTGGGCTGGGTCTGGGGCGAAGCTCGCTGACTGAGCGAAGGATACGATGGCGATGTCTCTCATCACATGCGGTCCTTGTAGCTTTCGTATGGGGCGTCCGGCTCGCCCGTGGGGCGGAAGTGCTTGATGCTCTCCAAGGTCGGGCCGCGCTCCTCGGGAGACGCCCAGACCGCCTCTACGCGCATGCCCATGCGCACCTCCTCGACGGGGACATCCTGGACGAGGTGGAACAAGGTGACGTCCGCGCCGTCCAGGAGCACGGAGGCGCAGACGTACGGCACTGGGACCGCAGCGCCGGCGAACGGGATGTTGACGATGCAGAAGGTCGTCAATGTGCCGCGCGGCCCGACTTCGACTTCGTCGCGCGTGGCGACGCCACATGTCGGGCAGGCGCCGCGCGGCGGTACGTACACCTTCTCGCACTGCGGGCAGCGCTGGCCGAAGATCTTTCCTTTCGCAATCTGCCGCAGGAACCGCGACTGCGCCTCGCCGGCCGTCAGGGTGTAGTCCAGCCGGATCGGTGTCCGGATCTTGCGCACCGGCTCGCTCTCTGTGACGGGGTGGTCCTTCGGCTCTTCGGCTTCGTGAGTTACAGGCTCGAAGCACTCGATATCCTGTATCTCGCCCGCTGTCTCCGCGCGCCAGCGCACGCGGACGCGCATACCCGTTGACATGCGCGAGGGGTCGCCCGCGTCGACGGCGTGCAGCATCGCCGTGTCGGTGCCGTCCAGGCGAATCAGCGCCCAGGCGAATGGGCGATCGAGCGGGTGCTTCGGCCGCGGCTGGTAGACCCAGGCCCAGGTGGTGACGATGCCCGTCTGCGCGACCTCGACGAACTCACCGGTTGGCTCGCTCGTCTGGGGGTCGTATTCCATAGGCGGCACTATCACGCGGCCGCCGGAGCCGCGCACGCCCTCGATGCGGCGCTCGCGCAGGCCGGTGAGGAAGCGGCCAATTACCGGGCCCGTGCTCCGGGTGTACGGGTATTCGAGCGTGTGCGGGGCGGCGAGTATGTCAGAGCTAAGATTCGCCATTAGCGTTGGGAGTTTGTTTCGCAAAAATCGATGTCTGGGTTATAATCCAACAAACGTTTGTTTGTCAACCCGCGCAGGTCATTCCGAGCCACCGGCCCTTCGCAATCCTCTGTCACTGCAGATGAGAAGGCCTGGAACTCCGTGTGCTTAACGACACGCGAGGAATCTTTGGCTCCTATTAGCGACGACCTTCCAGGCGGAGTGCAAGATTCCTCGCCTGGTGGGAAGAGGCGTCCGCCGGTTACACAGGCAGTCGCAGGCGATTCGGGAAGCAGGCGGCTCGGAATGACAACCGGCAAGCGTTGACCGGGCAAGCGAATCGCTGATAATGTTGCCATCGCTCGCCCCCGGCGGAGAGCGCCAGTCAGGAGGAACGCAATGCCCGAGCCCGTGATCGTTGAAGCCGCGCGCACGCCCATTGGCAAGCGGAACGGCAAGCTTGCCGGGATGCACCCGGTGCAGCTCCTGGCTCACGTCCAGACCGAGGTGATCAAGCGCGCGGGCATAGAGCCCGCTGAGGTCGAGCAGATCGTGGGCGGCTGCGTGACGCAGGCGGGTGAGCAGGCGGCGAACGTGGCACGCAACGCCTGGCTCTCGACCGGGCTCCCCTACACCGTCGCCGCCACCACAGTCGACTCCCAGTGCGGCTCCTCCCAGCAGGCTAACCACTTCGTTGCCGGCCTTATCGCCGCCGGCGCGATCGACTGTGGCATCGCTTGCGGCGTGGAGGCGATGTCGCGAGTCGGCCTCGGCGCTAACGTCTTCAACGGCCCCGGCCTTCCGATCACGCCCGACTGGCCGTGGGACCAGGCGCAGAGCCAGTTCGAGGCGGCGGAGCGCATCGCCCGTAACCGCGGCACGACGCGCGAGGACGTGGATCGTCTCGGTCTTGCCTCGCAGCAGAAGGCGGCGCGCGCGTACGTCGAAGGGCGCTTCGAGCGCGAGATCGCGCCAATCGAGGCGCCGATCCTCGGCGAGGGCGGTGCGCCCACGGGCGACACGGCGGTGGTGACCGTCGACCAGGGCGTGCGCGAAACGAACATGGAGGCGCTTTCGGGCCTGAAACCCGTGCTTCCGGAGGGAATCCACACGGCCGGCAACTCTTCCCAGATCTCCGACGGCGCGGCGGCCGTGCTCTGGATGTCGGAGGAGAAGGCGCGGGCATTGGGGCTGCGGCCGCGAGCCCGTATCGTCGCGCAAGTGCTCGTCGGCTCCGACCCCTACTTCCTGCTGGACGGGCCGGTTACGGCGACGGAGCGGGTGCTCGCGAAGGCCGGCATGGGCATGTCGGATATCGACATCTTCGAGGTAAACGAAGCGTTTGCTTCGGTCGTCCTCTCATGGGCAAAGGTACACCAGCCGGACATGGACAAGGTGAACGTGAACGGCGGCGCCATCGCTCTCGGCCACCCGGTCGGCGCCACCGGCAGCCGCCTGATCACGACTGCCCTGCACGAGCTCGAGCGCTCCGGCAAGGGGATCGCGCTGGTCTCGATGTGCTGCGGCGGAGCGCTGGCCACGGGCACGATTATCGAGCGGCTCTAGGCTGATGCTCGAGGGCAAAGCGGCGATCGTCACCGGCGCCGGACGCGGGCTGGGCCGGGCAGAGGCGCTGCAGCTCGCGAAGCTGGGCGCAGCAGTTGTCGTGAACGACCTCGGCGTTGCGGCCGACGGGACAGGAGCCGACGCCAGCCCGGCGCAGCAGGTCGTGGACGAGATCGCGGCCGCAGGCGGCAGGGCCATCGCCAACCACGACGACGTAGCGGACTGGGACGGCGCGCGGCGGCTGGTCGAGCAGGCGGTCGAGACGTTCGGCGCGCTCGACATTCTCGTAAACAACGCCGGCTTTCTGCGCGACCGCATGATCTTCAATATGGAGGAAGAAGACTGGGATTCGGTCATTCGCGTTCACTTGAAAGGCCACTTCTGCACCTCGCGCTGGGCGACGGCCTACTGGCGGGACAAATCGAAGGAAGCGGGTGGGCCGGTGTACGCTCGCATCGTCAACACGGCTTCGGAGGCGTTTCTGGTCGGATCCCCGGGGCAGCCAAACTACGCGGCCGCCAAGGGCGGCATTGCGGCAATGACGCTCTCGATCGCGCAGTCATGCGCGCGCTACGGAGTGCGCGCCAACGTCATCTGCCCTCGCGCCCGCACTCGTATGACGGAGGTGCTGGGCAGCATGTACGCGAAGCCGGAGGAGGGGTTCGACGTATTCGCACCGGAGAACGTCGCGCCGCTCGTTGGATACCTGGCGTCGCCGGCGGCGGAGCAGGTGTCCGGGCAGGTGTTCATCGTCTACGGCGGAACGGTGTCGGTCCTGGCCGGTCCCCATCGTGAGCAAGACTTCCAGGCCGAAGGCCCGTGGACTGCGGAGGGACTCGCGACAAATCTTGGTTCGTTCTTTGAGACGCGCCGGCCGATGACCGGGTATGTGATGCCCTATGAGTAGAGGGGCGGTTAGAGACAGGACGTTCGAATGTAGGCTGGTGCCTTCAGGCTCCGGCGATTTCAGCGGCACCTAAAGGTACCGCGCTACATTCACAGCGTGTAGAAGGATCAGACCGATAGACGCGAAGATTAACGGCATCAACATCCATTACGAAGATCGCGGCGAAGGCCCTGCCGTTTTCCTGACGCACGGCTACGCGGCGACCGGCGGCATGTGGACGCCCCAGCGGGAGGCACTGAACGAGGCCGGCTATAGGCTGATCACCTGGGACATGCGCGGCCACGGCGGGACCGACAGCCCGGAGGACCC
>WNFV01005804.1_pt1 | contig 14872 bp, 17 predicted proteins | sample 5400101 | NCBI WGS metagenome assembly WNFV01 (sample SAMN13153361, study PRJNA577476) | soil metagenome | isolation source: 115 cm soil or saprolite under grassland replicate 1 | place: USA:California | collected 2016-06-15 | reverse complement strand
GCTCGAGCTCAGCAACGTGGAGGTGATCTACGACGAGGTGATCCTCGTCCTGCGCGGCCTCTCGCTCACCGTCGGCGACGGCGAGGTCGTCGCGCTGCTCGGCGCGAACGGCGCGGGCAAGTCGACGACGCTGAAGGCGATCTCCGGTCTACTTCCGTCCGAGAACGGCGAGATCACCGAGGGCGAGATCACCTATGGGGCAGAGCGGCTCGGCGACCGCGATGCAGCCGAGATCGTGCGGCTCGGAATCAGCCAGGTGATGGAAGGCAGGCGCGTCTTCGAGCACCTCACCGCGGAGGAGAACCTTCGTGCGGGCGCGTACACGGTCCGCAACGGCGCGCTCGCCGAGGACCTCGCGCTCGTCTACGACTACTTCCCGCGCCTGAAAGCGCGCCGTCGCGCCAGCGCCGGCTACCTGTCGGGCGGCGAGCAGCAGATGCTTGCGATCGGCCGCGCGCTGATGACTCATCCCAAGCTGCTGATGCTCGACGAGCCGTCGCTCGGGCTCGCTCCCAAACTGGTGACTGAGATCTTCGAGATCGTCCACCGCCTCAACGAGGAGCTCGGGACAACGATGCTCGTCGTCGAGCAGAACGCCCGGCTTGCGCTCGAGGTCGCGGACCGCGGCTTCGTGATGGAAGGCGGGCGGATCGTGCTCGAGGGGCTTGCGGCCGAGCTCGCCGGCAATCCAGACGTTCAGGAGTTCTACCTCGGGCTCACGGAGACCGGCGACCGGAAGAGCTACCGCGAGGTCAAGCACTACAAGCGGAGGAAGCGATGGCTTTAAGAACTCGTGTCCCCTGAGCTCTACGCGCGCACCTTCGACGAGCGCATCGCGGCGCTCGTTCCCGAGGCTGCCGCACGCGTCGCCATGTTCGCGTCCCGCCTCCGCGCGGCCGGATTGGAGCCAGAGGAGATCGCGGACGTCGCCGCGCTCGACCGCCTGCCCGTCCTCTCCAAGGACCAGCTCATCGACCTCCAGGCGGCAACGCCACCGTTCGGCGGGCTCCTTGCCGACGGGGCGAAGGTTCGCCGCGTCTTCCAGTCGCCCGGGCCCCTGTACGAGCCCGAGCCCGCGGTGGCCGACCCGTGGCGTGTTGCGCCGGCTCTCGCGTGCGCGGGCTTCGGCGCCGACGACATCGTCCTGAACGCTGCTTCGTACCACCTCTCGCCGCTCGGCGCGATGTTCGAGCAGGGCATCTTCGCGCTCGGCGGGACGGTCGTTCCCGCCGGCGTCGGAAACATCGAGCTCCAGGCGCGCTGCTGTCGCGATCTCGGCGTGACTGCCTACGTCGGCTTGCCGAGTTACCTGAAGGCGTTGCTCGAGCGCGCGGAGGAGACCGGCCTCGACCCCGCTTCGTGGGCGCTCGAGCGGGCGTTCGTCGCGGCCGAGCCGCTGCCTCCGTCGTTGCGCGCCTGGCTCGAGGAACGCATATCGATGGTCCGCCAGGGATACGGCACGGCCGAGGCCGGCATCCTCGGCTACGAGTGCGAGCAGCGTGAAGGGCTTCACGTTCCGAGCGAGGCGCTCGTGCAGGTTTGCGACCTGACGACCGGCGAGTCGCTGTGGGACGGGAGTGAGGGCGAGGTCGTGGTTACGGTTTTCTCGCCCGAGTATCCGCTCATCCGCCTCGGCACCGGCGACCTCTCGGCGTTCATGACGGAGCCGTGTCCGTGCGGCCGGCCGACGCCCCGGCTCGTCGGCTGGCTCGGCCGGGTGGGCGAGGCGGTGAAGGTGCGCGGGATGTTCCTCCACCCGCGCCAGGCGCAGGCTGCGGTCGGCGGCGTTGCCGGCGTGGAGCGCTTCCGGCTTGTCGTCGACCGTGAGAACCACCGGGACACGCTGCGCTGCGAGGTCGTTGCCGGTGACCCGGAGATCGCGGCCGTGGTCAAGGAGCGCATCCGCTCCGGTCTTCGCTTCGACGCGGAAGTGGTTCTCGTCGACGCGATCACCGACGACGAACCGCTCATCGTCGATCGGCGCACCTGGGATTGAACGGCGCCGGCGCCTTCGCATGAAGCTCCGCACCGAGCGCGATCCCGACTACTTCAACCGCCTCGGCCGCGAGTCACTGCTGGACTATCTCGGCTTCGTCGTGACAGGCGTGGAGCCGGGAGTGCTGCGGGCCGAGTTCCCTCTGCGCAAGGAGCTGTTGGCGCCGAACGGCTTCATCCACGCGGGCAGCGTCGTCACTCTCGCCGACACGGCCGCGGGCTACGCCTGCGTCGCGCACCTCCCGGACGAGGCGGAGACCTTCACGACGCTCGAGCTCAAGGCGAACTTCCTGCGTGCCGTGCGCGACGGCGTGTTGCGCTGTGAGGCGCGCGCCGTCCACCTGGGACGCACCACCCACGTCTGGGATGCGACGGTGTATTGCGACGACGATGAACGGCCGATCGCCGTCTTCCGCTGTACGCAACTCGTGCTCTATCCACAATGACCGACGGTGTCTCACACTCACGGCTGACGCCACTCGCATTCCTCGAGCGGACCGCGCTCGTCTTCCCTGATCGGATCGCAGTCGTCGACGACATGCTTCGCTTCACCTGGGCCGAAGTGCGCGAGCGGGTGCGGCGGCTCGCCGTCGCGCTCCAGGCGAGCGGGATCGCGCACGGCGATCGCGTCGCGTTCCTCGCGCCGAACGTCCACGAGCTGCTCGAGGCGCACTTCGGCGTGCCACGCGCAGGCGCGGTCCTCGTCGCGATCAACACGCGGCTGACACGTGACGAGATCGGTTACATCCTCGAGCATTCCGGCTCGCGAATCGTCGTCGTCCACGAGTCGCTGCGCGACCTCGTCGATGACGCCGGCGTCGAGCGCGTGCTGGTCTGCGGAGCCGGCGACTACGACGCGTTCCTCGAAGCCGCTGGCGACGGCGAGCCCGAGGATCGGCTCGAGAGCGAGGACGACACGATCAGCATCAACTACACCAGTGGTACGACCGGACGGCCGAAGGGCGTCATGTACACGCACCGCGGCGCGACCCTCAACGCGCTCGCGGAGCTCGCGCACGCCCGGCTCGACCCGCGCTCCGTCTATCTCTGGACGCTGCCGATGTTCCACTGCAACGGCTGGTGCTTCACCTGGGCCGTGACGGCTGCGGGCGCGACGCACGTCTGCCTGCCGAAGGTCGACCCGCCGCTCGTCTGGCGGCTGATCGACGACGAGGGCGTCACGCACCTGAGCGGCGCACCGACGGTGCTCGTGATGCTCTGCGCCGACGCAGCAGCCCGCCGCCTCGAGCAGCCCGTGCTCGTGGCGACGGGTGGGGCTCCGCCTCCGGCTGCGGTGATCGAGCGCGCGGAGGAGCTCGGCTTCGAGATCAACCACGTCTACGGCCTCACCGAGACGTACGGCCCGACCACGATCTGCGAGTGGAACCCGGCCTGGGACGACCTCGACGCGCGCGAGCGGGCGCGACTCAAAGCGCGCCAAGGCGTGCATTACGTGCTATCCGATCCCGTGCGCGTGGTCGACGACGGGCTGCAGGACGTCCCGGCGGACGGTGAGACGATGGGCGAGATCGTGATGCGAGGCAACAACGTCATGAAGGGCTACTTTCGCGACGAGCAGGCGACCGCCGAGGCGTTCCGCGGCGGCTGGTTCCATTCCGGCGACCTCGGCGTGATGCATCCCGACGGCTACGTCGAGGTGCGCGACCGCGCCAAAGACATCATCATCTCCGGCGGCGAGAACATCTCGACGATCGAGGTCGAGAGCGCGCTCGTCCGGCATCCGGACGTGCTCGAGGCGGCCGTCGTCGCGATCCCGGACGAGAAGTGGGGTGAGCGCCCGAAAGGTTTCGTCGCTCTCAGGGACGGCGCGACGCTCTCGGCCGAGGAGCTGATCGCCTTCTCGCGCGAGACGTTGCCGGGCTTCAAGGCGCCGGACGAGATCGAGTTCGGCGAGCTGCCGAAAACGTCGACGGGCAAGGTCAAGAAGTACGAGCTGCGCGCGCGCGAGCGACGTACGAGACCGGCCTGATGACTGCCGCGCCTCGCCACGTCGCACGATCGCGGGTCGCGTGGATCGACACGGACGCGGGCGGCCGAATCCACTTCACCGCGGCGTTTCGTTGGGCGGAGGCAGCAGAGACGGCGCTGCTGCGCTCGCTCGGCCTGCTCGACGCCTGGGCCGACTATCCGCGCCGTGCGGTCGAGGCCGAATACCTCGCGGTTCTGCGTTTCGAGGACGAGTTCGAGCTCGAGCTCACCGCCGAACGCGTCGGCACGAGCTCGGTGACCTACGGCTGGGTGATCCGCCGCGACGCCGATGTCTGTATCCGCGGCCGCCATACCGTCGTCCACGTCGACGCCGACGGGCGGCCGGCGCCGCTCAGCGCGCAGGCGCGCCGCGCACTCGGAGGAGCGGAGTAGAGGACCGAGGCGGAGACGACGCGCGCGTGCGGTGGACTCCTCAACCTGCTTCGGGTTCGTGCTCGGCCAGCCACGCTTTCGCCACGCGCTTCTGCGCTCGCGTCAGCCACGCCTCGACGATCAGGTCGCGCAACTCGTCGAGGTCGATGTCCTCGAGATCCGGAATCCGCAGCAGCACGGCGGCGTACCCGTTCCAGTGCGGCGTCGTGAAGAAATGGCCGCGGGCGTCACTGAGCAGGAGCTCCTTGACGTCGAGGTCGGCAACTCGAAAAACGAACACGTCGTCGAGCCGCTCGCCCGTGTCCGCGTCGACGGCGTCGGCCCGCGGGCTCCGGTGGAAGCAGAACATCTTCCCGTGCACGAGGTACGTCGGTCTCCCGTCGTCCGAGACCTCCTTCGTCGTCTGCGGCAGCGCGAGCGCCAGGTCGTCCACGTCGGCCATCGTCGCCACGGCGACAGTCAACACGACGTGCGACTCTGAAGGAGCTCGCACAGGAACAATCGGGCAGCGTGTAGAGAAGAATCGTTCGAATCGAAGGGGGATCCATGGCGAAGAAGACCGACTTCACCGACCAGGAGTGGGAGGCGTTGCAGAAGGGTGTTACGGGAGCCGGCCTGCTCGTGTCGCTGAGCGACCGCAGCTTTTTCGACTCGTTCAAGGAGGCCGGTGCGCTCGGTAAGCACGTGGCACAGGCGAAGCAGAGCAGCTCCAGCGAGCTGGTCCGCGAACTCGCGAACGTCCGCGGCACCGGGTTCGGCCTCACGTCCTCACCTGATGAGGTGGAGAACGAGACGCTGGAGGCGTTGCAGACCGCGAAGACGACGCTCGAGTCGAAGGCGCCCGACGAGCTGGAGTCATATCGGCAATTCGTGGTCGAGGTCGCCCAGTCGGTGGCCGACGCGGCCGGCGGGGGAGAGACCACGGAGGGAGGCGCGATCGAAAAGGTGAAGTCAGCGTTCCAGTAATTCAGCTCACTTCCTGAATCAGGCCTCGGCGCGGAAGGTTGCGGCGATACGCGCCATCTCAGCGCGCAGGCGCGCCGCGCACTCAGAGGAGCGGGTAGAGCACGAAGACATTGCGGTACGCCCCCGGTTTACAAGCGGGCCCCAGTCTTGTGCTGCACCCGGCGACGAAGCCGGCCGCGTAGTCGGCCGAGCCCCAGCCGGCCGGCGATTGCGACCGCCGTCACCATCGCCGCGCCGGCCGGCGCGAGTTGCAGGACGCTCTCCTCGACCGGGATCCCGGCGATGTGGCCGATGATCATTGGAAGATCTCGGTGGTGCAGTCGCCGTTCTGGAGGCGCACCTCGTGCGCGCGTGCCGGCCCGTCGGGACGGTCGTAGAAGTCGACGAAGAAATCGCGGTCGATCTCCATGCCGCCGTTCGGGTCGCAGTTGATCCGCAGCAACCATGAGCGGAGCTCCGGGTAGAACTGGTTGTCCCAGGTCGAGTAGAGCGAGTTGCTGACGTAGAGCCGGCGCCCGTCGTAGGAGAGCTGGAGCATGTTCGGGCCGCCGCTCAGCTCGCGCGTCCCGTCGGTCGGCTTTCCGATCACGCCGCCGAGCCAGAGCCGGCCGGTCAGCTTCGGCCGCGCCGGATCGGAGACGTCGTATTGGCGGACGTCGCCGTGCAGCCAGTTGGCGAAGTAGAGGAAGCGGTCGTCCATCGAGAGGACGAGGTCGGTGATCAGGCCCGGCACGGGGAACGGCCAACCCTCGAGCTCGACGCCCTCGACCTCGACCACCGGGTCTGCGGCCCAGGTCCCGTTGTCGCGGTGGAAGTTGAACATGACGCTCGAGAGGGCGGCGCCGACGAAGCCCTGCTCGGCGTCGGGGTCGTGCAGCCAACGCACCTCGAGCGGCACGAGACCTTTCTCGCCGAGGTCGACGGTCTGCTCAAGCGTTCGTCGCTCGAGGTCCCAGAAGTGGATCCGGTGGCCGTAGCGGCCGGCCTCGACGTCGGCGAGGTCGAAGCCCTTTTCGTAGGCGTTCGGCTCGCCGAACTCGCTGGAGACGAGCACGTTCTTGCGCGGCTGGTACCAGAAGTCGTAGTTGAGCGGCGGATGCTCGCCGCCGTTCTCCCAGCGGCCCTTGACCTCGAACGTCTGCGCGTCAATGACGGCGAAGCCGCCGGCGCCGTTGCCGTCGGCGTCGCCGAGCATGGCGACGACGATGTTGTCGCCTGGCATGCAGTGCACGGTGTGCGGGCGCGTGTAGCCCGTCTCGCGGATGACTTCCGCCGGCTCGATCACCTTTTCGATTCGCGGCCGACGCGGGTCGTCGGCGACGTTGACGATGTGGAAGCGGGAGGAGCGGAAGCCGGGCACGATCAGGTGTGAGCGGTCGGGCCCGTGGCAGGCCGAGGAGCAGCGGTTCCAGCCGAAGTGGTGGAGCTCGTCGCCTACGTTCGGCATCGGCAACTCGTGCACGATCGCCCCTTTCTCGGCGTCGACGACGGCAAGAAAGTCCGGCGCCTCCACCCCCGTGCCCTCGCGCAGACAGACCAGGTAGAGAAACTCCTCCCGCGGCGCCTGCATGGCTTCCTTTGGTGAGCTGTGGAAGGAAGCGGGCTTGTCGTGTTGCCCGTGCATCGGTGCTCCTTTCATGTAGCGGCTGTCGTTCGGCGCGGGCGCGGCGTCCGCGGCCGTCGTCCCTTGCCCTCTTCGAGCAGCGGCGCGATCAACGCCGCCGCCCGCGCGGCGCCGTCCGACTCGACCGGGCGATAGTCGACGTCCTGTCCGATTGTCTCGGCGATCGCCGCGGCGATCGTCTCCGGCGTCTCGCGCTCGAAGTCCATGCAGCGTCCGGCGCCGTAGCGCGCGAGCCGGTGGCGGACGTGGAAGTTCTGCTCGAAGTGGTGGCGGAGCGGGAAGTAGAGGAACGGGCGTCCGTTCGCCGTCAGTTCCATCGACGTCGTCAGGCCTCCCTGGACGACGGCGAGGTCGCACGCGGCGAGATGCCGGTAGAGCTGATGGACGTAGGCGCGCACCTCGAGGCCTTCGTGCGCAGGCAGCGTCGCCGGGTCGATCCGCGGCCCGGCCACGACGATCATCCGCAGCGCCGGCACCCGCTCCTTCGCCTCGGGGAACGCGGCGATCACGCGCCGCAGGAGGTCGCCGCCGACGCCCGACCCGCCGACGGTGACGATGCAGACCTGCTCGTCCTCGCGGTAGCCGAGCTCGGATCTGAGGGCCGCCCGGTCCCTGAACTCGGCGGGATCGAAGCCCGTGACATAGCCCGCGAAGCCGTAGTGCTCTTCGGTCCACTCGCGGATCCAGGGCAGGTGGGCCGCGAATCGCTCCGGCACGATGTCGTCGGGGTTGCCGACGAAGACGGCTTGATCGCGCACGCGCGGGAAGCGTGCGATGTGCTCGATCATCTCCTCGTTGTAGTCGCCGGTCACGAACGCCTCGTGGTCGCCGCCGTCCGCCATCGGCAGCCAGCCGACGAAGTCGGTGAGCCAGGCGTAGGGCGTCTGCTTCTGCTCGGGGTTCTCGTGCAGGTAGTAGTCGAGCTCCCAGGCCTCGTCGCCGATCCAGAGGTCGTATTGCTCCTCGCGGACGAGGTCGTGGAAGACCATGAAGTTCGAGAGGAGGATCTCGTCCATCCGCCGGATCGCCTGGAAGCAGTGCAGGTCGTGCTCGGCCGACTCGCTCTCGACGTGGCGCGATTCGTTGGCCAGGAAAGCGCTGGCCGGATGGATCCGCTCGCCACGCGCCTCGAGCACCGCCGTGACGGGATGCTGAGCCAGCCAGTCGATCTCGAGGTCGGGATGGAGCTTGCGCAGCTCGTCTGCGATCGCGGCGTCGCGCTGCGCGTGGCCGAGCCCGATCGGCGAGGAGATGTAGAGGGCGCGCTTGCGGCGAGACTTGCCGCGCACCCAGCGTTGCGCCGGCGGCGGCGGCGCGATGAAGTCGCGCAGGAGCAAGTTCACCTTGACGGGGTCGCGGGCGTGGGGGAAGTGGCCGCTGCTCTCCATCGTGACGAGCGTTCCGCCCGTCGCCTCGGCGAGCGCGACGCCGCGTTGGTGCGGGCTGATCGCGTCCTCGTCGCCGTGAATGACGAGCACGGGGCAGCGCACGCGCGCGCAGAGCTCGCGGAGATCGGGCTCGGCGAGAAAGCGGCCGGTCGACAGGGCGAGGAGCGTCTCGCCGTCGGTCTCCAGCCCCCAGCCGATCGCGTCTTCGATCGGCTTCGTGGAATGCGGCTCCGTCACGCATTGGGACATGAAGAACTCGACGAAGCTCGGGTAGTCGCGCAGCCAGTAGTGGGCGTTGAACTTCGCCCAGCCCTCGTCGGTGTCGAGTTGCTCGTCGAAGGGGTAGAGGTCGCGGTACTCGTGGCCGGCCGCGATCGCCAACGAGGGCGAGATGAAGACGATGCCGCGGACACGCTCAGGGTGGTTCGCGGCGAGCACCAGGCAACGCTGTGCCCCGAGCGAGAGCGTCACGAGCACGGCCTGCTTCGTCGCGGTCTCGTCCAGCACCGCGAGGGCGTCGGCTGCGTACTCGTGCTCGTTGTAAGCCTCCGGCTCCCGCGGGCGATCGGACTTCCCGTTACCGCGCGGGTCGAAGGCGACCACGCGGCAGTGCCGCGCGAAGTACGGGATTTGCATCTTCCAGCAGCGCGAGTGCACGATCGCCCAGGGCGGAACGAACATCACCGTCGGCTCGCCCTCGCCGTAGACCTCGTAGAAGATCCGGACGCCGTCGCGCTCGACGTAGCCGTCCTGATCCGGGTAGCGCGCCCGCGACTGCTCCTTCGCGGTCGGGGGCGCCAGCTCGATCGTCATTGCGTTCTCCTCTCGATCCAGGCGTCGATCCAGTCGAGGAGCTCCCGGTGTCCGGTCTCGATCCCGGAGAGCCGGTCGAGCATAATCCCCTCGTTGAACGTGTACACGAGCGAGACCAGCGCCTCGAGCGGCAGCTCGAGCCCGAGTTGCTCGCGGACGGGCGCGAAAGCCTCGGTGAGGACGGCACGCCACTCCGCATGCACCCGTGCGAGCCGCTCCTGTAGCTCGGGCCGGTTCCACGCGAGTGCCTGCAGCTCGAACCAGATCTTCTGGTAGGGACGATCCTCCTCGAGGTATGCCATCGCCGTCCGCCACTTCTCGAGGAACGGCGCGTCGGCCGCATACAGCTGCCGCTGCCGCTCGATCCGCCGCTCGGTAAAGCGCTCGAGCACGCGCACGAGCAGCTGCTCGACCGAGCCGAAGTAGTAGTGGACGAGGCCGTGGTTCGCCCCGGCCTCTTCCGCGACCCGCCGCGTCGTGATCCCCGATGCGCCGACCTCGACGAGCAGCCGCTCCGCCGCGTCGAGCAGCGCTTGCTCGGTCTCGTATCCGGGGCGAACGGCGACCTTAGACATTCGACTTATGCATTTGACTAAATCCCCGTGCGATTGTCAAGCCTTCGGTGTTGCGATGAGTTTTCGGGTCCCGGCCGGTCAATAAATGAGACACCGCAAAGGAGGGGAACGCGATGACGAAGCACAAGGTCGGAACGCAGGAGGAATGGTCCGCGGCACGCAAGGAGCTGCTCGAGCGGGAGCAAGAGCTGGGCAACCTCGACGAGGAGTTGGCGAAGCAGCGCAAGGAGCTGCCCTGGGTCCGGGTCGAGAAGGAGTACACCTTTGACACCGAGCACGGGAAGAAGACGCTCGCCGATTTGTTCGACGGCCGGTCGCAGCTCCTCATCTACCACCTCATGTTCGGTCCGACGTATGAGGCCGCTTGCCCGGGCTGCACGGGCCTGGCCGATCACCTCGACGCAGCTCTCGTTCACCTGAACAACCGCGACGTGACGTTGATCTGCATCTCCCGCGCTCCGATCGAGAAGCTGCAGGCCTACAAACGGCGGATGAGTTGGCAGTTCCCGTACGTGTCGTCGTTCGGGAGCGACTTCAACTTCGACTTCGACTTCGCGTTCACCGAGGAGCAAATGGCGACCGGGGAGCTCGCGAAGATGGTCGCTGAGGCAGACGACTGGCTCAAAGACTGGGCCGAGAACGTCGGAACCGATCTGGCCTCCGGGATGGCCGAGTCCCCGGGCTGGAACGTCTTCGCACTCGAGGACGGCGTCGTGTACCACACGTACTCGCGCACCGCGCCCGACCGCTTCATGCTCGTTCCCTACTACTCCCAACTGCTCGACCAAATCCCCGACGGGCGGGACGCCGACTTCCCGCTGCGCCGCCATGACGAGTACTGAAGGAGGAAAACGCGAATGACGAAGCACACGACGGGAACGCATGAGGAGTGGCTAGCGGCCCGGCTTGAGCTACTCGAGGCCGAGAAGGAGCTGACCCGTCGCAGCGACGAGCTGGCAAGGCAGCGGCAGCAGCTCCCCTGGGTTCGGATCGACAAGGACTACCGCTTCGATACCGACGAAGGCAACGCTTCGCTGGCGGACCTGTTCGGAGGGCGCTCGCAGCTTCTCATCTACCACTTCATGTTCGGCCCTGAGTACACGGCGGGCTGCCCGGCCTGCTCGGCGATCGCGGATTGCTACAGCGGCTTCGTCGTCCACCTGGAAAATCACGACTTGGCGATGATGGCCGTGTCGCGCGCTCCCATCGCCCACATCCAGGCCTACAAGAGCCGGATGGGGTGGAGCTTTCCGTGGGCGTCCTCGCTCGGGAGCGACTTCAACTTCGACTTCAACGTCTCGTTCACCGAGGAGCAGCAGCGCGCAGGCGACGTGGAATACAACTACCGGTCAATGGACGTGAAGCCGGTCCTGGAAGCGGGCGAAGAAGGCCCTGTCGCCGAGTTCGCGGCCATGGTCGGCACCGACACGGCGACGTACACGCGCGAGGCGCCCGGGATGAGCGCGTTCGCCCGGGAGGACGGTGCCGTCTACCACACCTACTCCGCGTATGCCCGCGGCATGGATGTCCTCTGGGGCATGTACCAGTGGCTCGATCGGGCACCCAAGGGACGCAACGAGACCGGGCCGTGGTTCCGCCGCCGTGACGAGTACGACAAGGGCTAACTATTTGAGCCGGCGCGCGCGTCATGAGAAGATCGGCGAAGTCGAATTCAAGGAGGAACAAGGTGTCTCTGCAGATTGGCGATACGGCGCCCGACTTCGAGGCCGCTACGACTGAGGGACCGATCCGGTTCCACGAGTGGATCGGCGACTCGTGGGCCGTGCTGTTCTCGCATCCGAAGGATTTCACGCCGGTGTGCACGACAGAGCTCGGCTACATGGCCAAGATCAAGCCCGAGTTCGACAAGCGGAACGTCAAGATCATCGGGCTGTCAGTCGATCCGACGGGCGATCACGAGGCATGGGCGCGTGACATCGAGGAGACGCAGGGCGCGGCGCCGAACTACCCGATCATCGGTGACGACGACTTCCGTGTCTCGAAGATGTACGGCATGCTGACCGCCGACGTGTCGGGTGACGCGAAGGCGCGGACACCGGCCGACAACCAGACGGTGCGGAACGTCTTCGTCGTCGGCCCCGACAAGAAGGTCAAGCTGATCCTCGTCTACCCGATGACGACCGGGCGCAACTTCGACGAGGTACTGCGCGTGATCGACTCGCTGCAGTTGACGGCGAAGCACAAGGTCTCGACGCCGGTGAATTGGAAGCAGGGCGAGGACGTGATCATCGCGGGCTCAGTCTCTAACGACGAGGCCAAGGAGTTGTTCGGCGAGTGGAAGGAGCCGAAGCCCTACATCCGCATCGTCGCGCAGCCCGAGGTGGCGACCGATCGCGAGCACGTACCCGCATAACTGACCGAGCTCCGCGAGCTTGCTCGGGGCTAAGCGTGACCGCCTGTTTCAGAAACGGAGGCCGGCACACGCAGCGCGCGCGTTCGCGCGCGAGCCTCGCGCCACCAGATGATCTCGTACGCGTGGAGTGCGATCCAGACGGCGGCTACGAGTGAGAGCGCGACGAGCGCCGACACGACAACGGCTATCGGCCACAGCAACGCACAGGCGACCGCGGCGACCAAGCGGCCGCCACCGAACGTGCGTGACACACGCACGCGCAGCGCCACGTAGGCGAATAAGTAGAGCGCGGGTCCGCCGCAGAGGCCGAGCGCCGGGATCGTGTCGAGCTCGTCGCCGACATGTGCGAGCGTCGTCTTCATCGCGAATGCGAAGAGGACGATGCCCGCCACCATCGGCAGATGCAGGTAGGTGTAGGCATCGCGCGCGAGGGCGGTGCGCTGCGCGCCGCTTCGGTCGCTGAGCAGCTGCTGGCCGCGGATCTGGAAGAAGTCGAAGTACGCCAACCAGAACGACATCGCCACCACGAGGCCGAGCACGGCGGCGACGATCACGCCGCTGCCGAGTCCGGTGCCCCTCGCCCCGAGGCCGATGGCGATCAAGGACTCGCCGATCGCAATGATCACGATCAGCCCGTGGCGCTCGACGAAGTGCGCGGGTTGGACGCGCCAGCCGCTTATGCCTCCGAGCAGCGGGCCGAACAAGCCGACGGCGACCGCCGCCAGCCAGAGCATCGGCCGCAGCCAGCCGTGGACGAACCCCGCGGCGACGATCAGAGCCGCACCGGCGAGGGCCGAGGGAGCACTCCGCAGGATCGCCGCCAGCAGGTCGCGGTCGCCGCGTGCGGCCAGCGCGTACAGCGTGAGCCACATGACGTTCACGATCAGGAAGGCAACCCCGAAAACGACACCATGGCGGCCGAACACCTCGGGGACGGCCAGCGCGGCGACGAACATCGCCGCCATCGCGACCAGCATCGCCCCCCACACCGCGCCCTCGTCGGGATCGACGGTGTTGGTCAACCAGGCGTAGGCCGCCCATGCCCACCAGAGCGCGGCGAGGATCAGGAGACCGTGCCCGAGCCCACCCCACGTCGGATCATCCGACAGGACCGTCGTGACCTGCGTGAACGCGAAGACGAAGACGAGGTCGAAGAAGAGCTCGAGCGGAGTGACGCGTTGCTCGCGTTCGACGTGCTGCTCGCCCGCACGGGCAGTGTCGCTATTCACTTCACGTGTTCGTGCGGTAGTGGAGGTGAACCACGCCGTTGCCGAAACGGCGTTCGTCCAGCAGCTCGAGCTTCAAGCGGACATTGTCGGGGAGGGACTGATTGCCGCCTCCCACCACGGCGGGCGAGATGAACAGGTGATACTCGTCGACCAACCCAGCCTTGATCGCCTGCGCGGCGAGATCGGGACCGCCCACGGTGATGTCACGTTCCGCTGACGCTTTCATCCGCAGGACCGCTTCAGGGTTGAAGTCCCGCTCGATCCGCGTCCGGGCGCTGGACACCTTCTCCAGCGTCTTGGAATACACGATCTTGTCGGCCTCCTGCCAGATCTCCGCGAAGTCCTGCACGACGGGCGGCTGGTCGGCAAGGGTGTGCGCGGTCTCCCAGTAGACCATCACCTCGTACATCCGGCGCCCGTAGAGATAGGTGCCGACGGGCCGCTCGAGGTCGTTGACGAAGGCGTGCACCTCCCCGTCCGGCTCAGCCCAGTCGAAGTTGCCGTCCTCGTCCGCGACGTAGCCGTCGAGCGACGTGATCGCCGAGTAGATCAGCTTGGCCATCTGAGCATCCTTACCAACCGCGTTACGCGATGGGCGCGGGCTCGACGTGCGGAGTGAGGGAGGCCGGGTCCCGCTCTGGGAAAAACGCCGCTCGGAGCCGCTCCTGCGCGAGTGCGTGTTTCTCGACGACGACGTCCCTTGCTTTCGCGAAGCTGAGGTGAGGCGTGCAGGCGCATGATCACGCCGCAAGCCACGCTCATGGCGACACGTCCCTGAACCGCTCCGCGTTTCAGGCGACGACGCATTGCCTGACCGGCTGCGCGATCGGCGAGGTGCTCGGCATGGTCATCGCGACGGCGCTCGGCTGGGGCAACGCTGCTTCGATCGCGATCTCGGTCGCGCTCGCCTTCCCCTTTGGCTACTCATTCACGCTTGGTCCTGTGTTGCGCGCGAACGTGCCGTTCCGTCGCGCGGTCGGGCTCGCCTTTGCTTCCGACACGCTTTCGATCACGACGATGGAGATCGTCGACAACGCGTTCATCCTCTTCGTCCCCGGCGCCATCGCAGCGGGGCTCGGCGATGCGCTCTTCTGGTGGAGTCTCGGCGTCTCTCTGTTGGTCGCTTTCATCGCGGCGTTTCCGGTCAACCGCTGGCTGATCGCCCGCGGCCGCGGCCACGCCGTCGTGCACGAGGTGCACGCGCACTAGCTGACCGACGAGCGCTACTGCGACATGCGATGTCTCGCGAAGCATCGACGTCACGGAGGGGGTGTGAGAACATCGCAAGATGAAACTCCTCGAGCGAATCCGGAGCTTCTGGAAGCCCCGGCGCGCCGACGATCACCCACTCACCGAGCAGGAACGGGACGAAGACCGCCCGCGCAGCGCCTACGACGCGCGGGCGTTCCCCGCCGAGGAGCTCATCGGAGACGACGTCGATCCGGACGAGCCCGGGGCGGGCAAGCTGGACTGACTGCCCGGTGCCCACGCGGTACCTTTTCCATCGTCGCGCTGTTCTTGGCGGG
>WNFV01006238.1_pt1 | contig 14875 bp, 15 predicted proteins | sample 5400101 | NCBI WGS metagenome assembly WNFV01 (sample SAMN13153361, study PRJNA577476) | soil metagenome | isolation source: 115 cm soil or saprolite under grassland replicate 1 | place: USA:California | collected 2016-06-15 | reverse complement strand
AGTTCGGCAGGCGACGCGTGCACCTCGCTGGCTGCACCGCCAAACCGGATGGGCGCTGGCCCGCGCAGCAGGCGCGCCAGTTCGCCTGGTCACTCTCCGACCGACCGAGGCCATCCGTTTCCTGATCCACGACCGCGACACCAAATTTAGCCGCGCCTTCGACGACGTCTTCGAAAGCGAGGGTGTCGAGATCATCCGCACCCTGTTTCGGGCGCCGAACGCGAACGCGTTCGCCGAACGCTCAGTCGGCACCGTCGAACTTCCCCACGGAGAAACCCCCCAGGCTTGTGAGTGCAGCCTCGGGCGCCGCGGCACGCAGCGCGCGGACATCAGTCCGCCGCGTGGCGCCCTCGAGCATTCGCAAAATGCGACGCAATGGAGTACGCTGCGAACGTCTGTAGTTCCAGCGGGTTCTCTGCGGCATTGAATCTAGAGCTTATCCATTCGAGCCGGGCAGCCCAAGCGTGCTGTCCGGTGAGCCGACCGCGATCCCGGCACCAGCGTTCGCGCAGGTTGGAACAGCAGGTGGCTGGCGAGAATCGTCGTGCCGTGCGCACGCGCGCCGCGCAGGGCGCCTCTTCGGGCCTTGATTGAGGGTTGATCCGCTGACGAACGCGATCCACCTCGTCGGCTCGCGGGGTAAGATCGGGCGAGAGATCGTAGTTCGCCTTGACCTCCTCCGCTCGAACGCGCGGCGCGAGGCAAGGGGGCTCCCTTATCGGCGCTCGGCACGCCAAGCGAACGCGCGAGGCGGCGGACCGCATCCTTGCGAACGCCTGCCTCCAGGAGGGATGCACGACGCCGTGCTCCGCAGCCGCTCGCAGTCGCGGACACCAGTCTCCGAGGTCATCCGCATTTGCGCCGGAGAGCACAGCCGTGAGCGCCCGTCTCGCGGCCAGTGCAGACAGCCGCTCGTAGAGTTTCGACTTGCACTGGTAGCACCGGCCCTGGTCCGTGGTTCGATCCCATGTGCGCCCATCCACCGCAGGGTTCTGCTTACCGTTGACGCGAGGACGCGCGACGGGGCTCAAACCACCCTGCTAGCGTTCCAGCCACGGCGTGTCGCGCACGCGGCGACCCGAGGCGGCGCACGGCGTCGCTCATCGGAGAGCGGTTCCGGGGAACGACTCAATAAGTGAATACGTCAGATGCCTAGAGCACGCGGCAAAATCAAGAGACTCGTCGTGAGGAAGGGCGCCCGTCCGCGACGCGCAGTGGTCTGGGCACAGCTCCGGCGGCGCGCGGCCGCGCAAGGCTTCGGATCGAGCGACCTAGAGAGGTTCTACCACTATCTCTCGCATCATTTGAAGTTGGAAAAGCCCGACTACGTCGATCCGTTACAACAGCCGCCCAACTACTTTCCCGGCCTGAGGTCGCAACCAATATATTCCCCGTCGGAATTCGCCTGGACTCGAGAGATTTTTGACAACTTCAACGTCATCAAGAACGAACTTCTCGAATTCAGCGAAACATCCAACCTCGAGGCACAGCCGCAGGGCCTGACCGACCGCGGCCGTTGGAACGTGTTGTATTTCTATACGGGAGGCCGTCGAGTCGACGCGACGACGACCGCGTGCCCTCTCACTGCCGGGATTATCGATCTCGTGCCGGGGGCCGGTCGGGCGGGCCAGGCGTATCTCTCCGTTCTTCGTGGTGACACGCATATCACTAGACACTTCGGTCCCACCAACACGCGTCTGCGCTGCCATGTGGGTCTCGTGGTGCCTGACGGGGCGCGAATTCGCATCGGCGAAGAGACGTACCGGTGGGAGGAAGGAAAGTGCCTGATTTTCGACGACTCGTTCGACCACGAGGTCTGGAACGAAGCCTCGAGTGAACGCGTCGTTCTGATCGTCGACTTTTGGCATCCGGACTTGACCCCTGCAGAGACGTGGGCGATCACCGAGGCTCGAGGCCTACGGTTCGGTCTTCGAGACATCTTGCACGCCTGACAGTCCACCGTCCGATCACGGAGAGGGCGGCGGAAGCTTGCGACCGCGGACAATCAAGCGATGCACTCGCCCAGCCGTAGCAATGACTTCCCGCAATCCGTCACGCGTCGGCCAGTGGAGCAGTTACATCGATGTCTCGTGATCATCCGGCGATCCTCCTAGGCGGCGGGACGATCCCAGTCTCCGTCGCACGTAGCCTGGGGCGGGCGAGGGTCCGCGTGTACGCACTCGGTTCAGCACCTGCGGACACGGTCGCTCACTCGCGCTATTGCGACGTCTTCGTCGACATCAGGTATGGCGAAGGCATGCAGGAGCGGTGGTTGTCGTGGCTCGACTCCGGCATGGGGGGCGTCTTCCTTCCCTGTCACGATGAGGCTCTCGATTTGGTCGCGCGCCACCGAGCGTCGCTCGTCGATCGAGATTACTTCGTGTACGAGGCCAACGATGAGGTCGTCCTGGCGATGCTTGACAAGCAAGAGACTACTCGCGTGCTGTCGCGCCGGCATCGCCACGCCGCGAGCACATGCGTAGTACGCGATGAGCGCGATGTCGAGCCTGCCTTACACGAAATCGGCTTTCCTTGTGCGTTAAAGCCGCTTCATGCACATAGGTTCGTCCACCACTTTGGCTTTCGGCAGAAGGCATTCATCGGGCGAGATCGCGCTCAATTCGACGACGCGCTTGCTCACTTGCGCAAGCTCGGTCTCGAAGTGATGCTGACCGAGATCATCCCCGGGGGTGACGATCAGCTTTTCTCGTTCATCACACACGTCGACGAAAACGGCAGCCCGCTGTTCCGCTTTGTAAAGCGAAAGCTGCGCCAGTTTCCAGCTGGTTTTGGGATGGGTTGCTATCACGTCGAGGAGTGGAATCCAATCGTTGCTGAGCTGGGGTGGTCATTCTTCGAAGCAATCGGATTGCGCGGTTTTGCATATGTCGAGTTCAAGCGTGACGCGCCTGACAACGCATTCAAGCTAATCGAATGCAACCACCGCTTCGGAACCGGCATCGAGCTGCTCACCGCCGCTGGTATCGACGTTCCGCTGATCACCTACAAGCGCGCTTTGGGGCAGCCGGTTTCGGCTCTGAGATCGTATCGCCGAGGTGTCCGACTCTGCACCCGCTCGACGACACCCGCACGTTCCTGAAGAAAGCGCGAGCTATCGACCGCTGCTTGGATACGCAGTCTTATGCATCCTCTTCGCGTACCAATATTTCGTTGGTACGACCCGAAGCCAACTCTCGTGTCTCACTGGCTTCTTCTAGAGGCGTTGCGCAAGCGACTCAGCGCTAGAACAGTGCGTCGCTGAGACCTCCCGCATCGCGCCCACGCGATCGCGCTCGGGGCGCACGTCAGTGGGCGAGCCTGCGGACGGAGCGAACCTGGTTGTCTGCAGTCCCGAGGAGCCGCCTGTGCCCCCCGGGCCACGTCACGATCTCGATGTCTGCTCTGCCCCCGCCCCCCTCCATGCGGAGATGCGCGAGGGGCGAGGACTTCGTTGCGCGCCTGGCGGCGCTGGCCACGAGAGTATGCAAGTTTCTTCTTCCCTTATCGCTCAGATAGTGCTCGAAGAAGGAATGGAAGACCAAGGTCACCACGCCGTCGGCGCTGCGTTCGAGTTGCGCAGCCAGCCACTCGCATGCGTCGGCACTGTCGATGCGGACCGGATGTCGTCGGGCGATCTCCAGGGCGGCCCTCAGGAGCTTGAATCTGTCGATCTGATCTGGCCAGACGAACGACTCGAGGACCAACGGACCGTCGGGTGACGAGGGATCCAGCGGTGCGATGTCGCACCCCGCACGCTCCACGACTTCAACGGGCTCGGTCGGTGGCGGCGGGGACGACAGAAAGGCGCCACCAAAGCGCACCTGGGAGTTCGGATTCCCCCAAGACCAATCCCTTCCCTCATACCAGTAGCGGTCCCAGTTCAAGTTGAGGCCGGCGCTTGCACCGAGCTCGAGTACACGCAGGCCGCCGCGGGCGAGTCCCGCTGCCGTCAGAAAGCCGCCGATGAGCGCCGCACAGCGGCTGACCTCGTTGGTCTGCACCGGACGTAGGAGTTCGTGAGAAAGCTCCTCGCGATGGCTCGTCACCGCTTCCAGAAAAGGCGGCCAGGGATCTCCTTCGAGAGTTCCACCAGCGGAGGGGAAGTGAGCAGCCAGCGCCGGGAGTCGTCCTCCGAGCACAAGCCGATGCACACTGGCCATGAAGCGAAGCGACAGGGCCTCGTCAGCTCCCGGTGGTGCCGGCGGGGCCGTTTCGAGCACGCTCCAACAGGGCCCGCCCTCTTCCACGTCCCGCGCCGCACCCTCGAGGAGCCGGGCGTACAACGGCGATTCCAGCGACTTACACAGTTGGGCCTGACCGCGAATCGAGTCAGCTACTCGAGCCCGCTTCCAGGGCCGCGGCAAAGCACGAATAAAGACCGCCTTTGCACGGGGCCGAAAGCGACGAGGTACGAGGCGCTGTGCCCTTCGCAAGAACAGAGGGACGTCTAGTACGCCTCCAGGAACTGTCAGCAGGACCCACCCCTTCCCCAAATGGACGACGACCGCGCGGGCCGCCGTCATGCCGCAGATCCCGCTTATCATCGCACATTTCGTGCATGGAAACAGACCTCGACGACGAGGAGCCGGTCCCGCGCCCGTTCATCGGCTCGGCGGAGAGGGCGCGCGGCGTCTTCGACGAGGCGATCGACGACCTGCGAGCTCGCCGCGAACGTCGAGCGGGCGCGTCAGGATTTGCGCGCGGCGCAGCGGCTGTCGCAGCTGCCGGAAGGTCTCGGCGCGTTGGCCGGAAATGCAGTTCCTGCGCATCGACGCCGATTGGTGGTCATCCGACGAGGAGTTGCGCGCCCGCCTCGGGATCGTCGTCGAAGAGCTCGCGCACGGCGAAGCCCAACGGCTCTCCGGCATCCCGCTGCTTGTACGCGCGCTCGAAGGCGCCGTCGGCCGCAACGGCTTCCGCAGTCGGCTGCTCAAGCCTGCAATCTCCGACCGCAGCGAGTACGTGGCGGTCACCGAGGCCGGCGGCACCTCCTCCGGCGGGCAGGCGCGACGCTCGCGATCCTCGTCTACTGCAGCCTCTGCGCGCTACGCGCACACAACCGCGGTCCCCGAGGGGCGAGCCGCACGACGCTCGTGCTCGACAACCCGATCGGGAAGGCGAGTGCCGACTTCCTGATCGAAAAGCAGCGGGCCGTCGCTAGCGCGCTCCGCGTGCAGCTGATCTCACCACCGACGTCAACGACCTCGGCGCACTCGACCACTTCCCGAAGCTGATCCGGCTGCGCAACGACCAGGAGCTCCGCCACGTCGGCCGCTACGTGCACCTCGACAGCGAATGCCTGAACGCGATGGTCGCCGGGCGCAGCAACGGCAACGCGAACGGGAGCGGCTACCTCGCGGCGGCGCAGCTCTACGAGGCGTGAGCGTGACCGCAGCGGCAACCGCCGCACCGCCCTCCTTCGCCCGCGCACTCGCGGCCGAGCTCGGCACACGCCGCCGACGCGTCCGCCTCGACGACGTGTGGCGCGCGTTTCTGACGGTGGCGCCCGAGTATGCGACCTCTCCTGACCGCCGGCAGGCGCTCGCCGCGTGCCTCGAAGAGCTTGAAACGCTTGGCCTCGCGGAGCTGCCGAGGAGCGCGGGCGCGCTCGACCGCAGCGAACGGCCGGCGCTTCCGCGACATGTGTTCGACTCGCGAACAGAAGCTCACGTCGGTAGAAGTGGTGTAAGGGCGCCCGTGTAGGGCCGGAGCAGGGTTCCGGCCACCGCGGGCTCCAGACTCGTCGGTTCAACCACGAATCGATGAGAGGAGCACACGATGGCCGAAGACGGAAGGATGACTGTTGCGGATGTCGTTGCGAACGTGCTCGCCGGCGAGCAGGGCGACTTCGTCCGCGAGGCGGTGGCGATCATCGCCCGCGAAATGATGGGAGGCCGAGGTGTCGGTCGAGATCGAGCTCGCGATCCCACGCAAGCGCTCCGGGGCGGCCTACTTCCCCTCGTTCCTGGAGCCGCGCCCGTGCTCGTCGAGTGTCCGGCAGAGCGCCGAGACACGGTCCTTGCTCATCCCCTGGATCCCGAGCTGCTCCACCAGCCGGTCGACCTTCCTCGTCGAGACGCCGTTGACGTACGCCTCCAAGACGACCGCGACGATAGCCTGCTCGGAGCGCCAGGTCGAGGCGTTCTGCAAGCGGCCGCTCGAGGGTGACTACCCGTACCTGTGGTTGGACGCCAAGCGCTCCACGCCAGCTGTCTCAACCAGATCGAGATCTACTTCTCGATCGTTCAACGCAAGCTGCGCCAGCCCAACGACTTCGACAACCTCGCCGTCTCGCCTGCACCCTGAACCAGTTCGAGCACCACTACAACGAGATCGCCGAGCCCTTCGACTGGACGTTCACAGCGCAGACCTCACCGAGCTAATGACCAGGCTCGCCGCACACCAACCCGCCCTCCGGCTCGCTGCCTGACGGTGACCATACTTGCGGCCAAGACCACTAAGATCGCATCCAAGCGGAGCTACGCCCGGACGAATTCACCCGGACATGGGACGCCATCGAGTACCGGGCAAGGAGGGGTTTCCTGCTGAAGTCCGGCGCTTGACGACGCATAGCCGAGTATGGGTCCTCGTCACCTCTGTCCCGAGCGTCCGGGAGCGGCGCGTGCTCAAGCGCCAGTTCTTGGCCCGGCTCGACGGTCGCGGGAAGGGGACGCTGGAGGTCGACAAGCACGGAGTGCGCGTCTACCTCTACCGGTTCCCGTCGAGGTGATGGGCTATGCGACGTCGTCGCTCTACGCCGTGTCTGCTGAGTCAGGGCTGAATCTCTCGCGCAGGTGAAGCACGATGCCGACTGGAACCGCGGCCGCTGATGTCAGGTGGTGAAGGACGTGGAGTGGAAAGCCCGCCGTTGCTCCACGCCAGCCACGCCGTCTCAGCAGGAGCAGGTAGAAACGGCGGTTGAGGGCGAGTATGCCGACAGCCGCGACCATGGTTACCCGTGGGCGCCGCGCCACGCATCCAGTGATGAGCGCGACGCTCGCCACGGCGCTTGCGCGATGCCGCCAGCCGAGGTTAAGCGCTGTGGATTGAGTCGGGCTCCCGAGCAGGAGCCGTACCCAGGGAATCCCGCGTCTGAGAAAGTCCGTTCGCACCATGTTGGCGAGTGTCCAGCGCTTGAGGTGTTTTCCTTGGATGCTCGGGTCGAGCATGATCCGCCCTCCGTTCGCGACGAGGCGCATCCCGAAGTCGATGTCCTCGATTGATGCGCGGGGAAAACGCTGCTCGTCGAAGCCTCCGACCGCGAAGAAGGCCTCTCGGCGAACTGCGCCCAACCCGGCCCAGAACGTCATCGCTTCACCGGCGCCCTCCTGGTGCACGTGGTGGTGGAGGAGGTTCCGGAAGTCGGAGATGAGGCTCGATGAGCCCGGGTCATCGTCGTACGAGCCGAAGACGGCGCTCAGATCCGGGTTGCGGTTGAACGCTCTGCGGATCCGCGCGAGCGCGTCACGGTGAGCCTCGACATCCGCGTCCACGAATACGAGCACGTCCCCGACGGCTCGCTGCGCTCCCGCGTTCCGGGCCGCGCCGGGGCCGTGACCGCGTGGACTATCGACGACGGTCAGCTCGTCGGGCTGATCCGACCCGGCGCGGAGCGCGTCGAGACATCGGGACAGCGTGGCCGGCTGGTCGGTGGCCGGCACGATGACGGAGAGCGTGACCATGCCTCGATCTTAGGCATCTTGCGCACGAACGCCAGAGCAGGGGAGCTACGACGGTCGGATAGTTGGAGGGAGACGGCTAGATTCGCGGCATGACACTCCGCAGCATCGAACGCCTCGAGTCCCACCTGCTGGCGGAGCGCTACCGCGGCTACGACCCATACGACGCCCTCACGTCCCCGCTGTTCCGCCTCCCGCTGCTTCGGTCCTGGAAGCTGCCTCGCCTGGCGACGCAGCAGGTGGTGAGGCGCCTTCCGGTCAACGTCCGCCCCTTGCTCGGGATCCGCAAGGGCTACAACCCTGTAAGCGTCGCTCTCGTGCTGGAGGGCTGCGCGTATCTCGCGGGAGCCCAGCCTGCGCGGGTCAGCGAGCTGCGCGAGCGTGCCGAGCGATTCGTGCAGGAGCTTGCGCGGATGCGTTCGACCGGATACAGCGGCGCTTGCTGGGGTTACGACTTCGATTGGGAAGGGAGGTACGCACGCATCCCCGCAGGCACTCCCACGATCGTGGCCACGGGCATAGTCACCAACGCGCTCTTCGTCGCGAGCTCAAGGTTCGGTCTAGACGACGCGGCAACCATGTGCGAGAGCGCCGCGCGGTTCGTCCTTCAAGACCTGCCGCGAACGGAGGCAGCCGACGGAACGTTCTGCTGGGGTTATTCCCCGAATGACAAGCAGCGGGTCCTGAACGCGACGATGAAGGGAGCACGGCTGTGTGCGCAGGTCTACTCGCTTACGGGCGACGAGGAGTGCCGGGCCGCAGCCCGCACGACAGTCGGCTACCTTCTCGCGCATCAGCGTGAGGACGGGTCCTGGCCCTACGCAGTTGGTGATGCACGGACGTGGGTGGACAACTTCCACACGGGCTATCTGCTGGATGCACTCGATTCGTTCGAACGGCTGACGCACGACGAAGCTGTTGGTGAGGCCAAGAGGCGTGGCTGGCGCTACTACCGCACGACGTTCTTTTTCGACGATCGGATTCCGAAGTACTACGCCCACCGGCTCTATCCGATCGACGCGACGGCGTGCGCTCAGTCACTTCTCACGCTCTGCCGATTCGGCGACATCGAGACTGCGCGTCGAGTGGGAGAGTGGGCAATTTTGAACATGCAGTGCGAGGACGGCCATTTCGCGTATCAAGTGCGCCGCCGAATGCGCATCACCGTCCCTTACATGCGTTGGGCCTCCGCCTACATGTATGCGGGCCTCTCGCGGTTGGCATTGGCGCTCCGAGCTGAAGGAGCGGGATTGTGAAGGGAGGGACCCTCGTCATACTGCTTGGAGTCGATGCCGACACGGCCGGGAGAGCCGTTCGCGAGCAGCTCGGTGGCGGGGCTCTGAGTGTCGTCTCCCTTCCGGATCTTGCGCGACGCGGTTTCAGCGACCTGCGACGTGCGCGGTACTCGAAGGTCGCCATAGTCGGTGCGCCACCGGCGACGGAGATCGGCTATGGCATAGCGCTTCTTGCCGCCGTCGCCGCGGGGCCGCGGACCGTGGTGGAGATCGATGTCGCCTCGGGCATCGTTCGGGCACGGACCCTGGCTCGGTTCACGGCCCGCGCAACGCCGAGAGCCGCCGCCCAACTGGCCGCAAGTGCAGCTGCTATCGGGCTTCAGGCAGTGATCGCGCGTCGTGTCTCGGCCATGGAGCCGCCGCAAGGGAAGTCCGGCGGTCTTGAGCGCGTTCTGTACCTGCGTCCGACTGTGGGCACGACCGTGCCGGTCGGAGGGGCGATCACGCACACCCACGAAGTGATCCGCGGTCTCAGGCAGGAGGGGGTCGACGTCGAGGCGATCACGACCGATCCCGCGATCGCAGCGACGGCTGCCAACGATCCCGATTCGCCCTGTGCCTGGCGGCTCGTCCAGCCGCGGACCCTCCTGAAGGCGGTGCCGGCGTCCACGGCGCTGGCTGAGGACATCGCGCTCGTGCGAGCAGGGTCCGGCATTGACGTGGACGCGATCTACCAGCGCCACACCCGCTTCTCCCTCTGCGGAGCAGTTCTCGCGCGTCGAACCGGTCATCCCCTGTTCCTCGAGTACAACGGCTCAGAGCAGTTCGTCGGCCGTTACTGGAACCCCACGCCGTTCCAGCGGCGACTGGCTGCATGCGAGGCGGCGGCGCTCGCGGCCGCAGCGCGGATCTTCGTCGTGTCGCAAGTCGACCGCGACGACCTGATCGAGCGTGGCGTCCCGGCCGCAAGGATCGTGTTGAACCCCAACGGCGTCGATGTGGAACGGTTCGCAAAGGGCGGGGGGGACGCTGTGCGAACGGAATGGGGGATCGACGGCTCGGAGTTCGTGATCGGGTTTCTAGGCACCTTCGGGCCGTGGCACGGCGCGCCCTTGCTCGCGCGCGCGTTCGGCGACCTTGCCCGGAACCTGCCGACGGCACGGCTCCTGCTCATCGGGCATGGGCCGGAGGTTGAGGCGACCCAGCGCGAGCTTGCCGAGCAGGGGGTCGCGGATCGTGCGACCTTCGTGGGGCGCGTCGCACGAGCGGAGGTGCCCGCCTATCTGGACGCGTGCGACGTGCTCGCCTCGCCGCACGTTCCGCTTCCGGACGGGGTCGAGTTCTTCGGCTCGCCGACCAAGCTCTTTGAGTACATGGCGGCCGGCAAGGCGATCGTTGCGAGCGATCTCGGCCAGATCGGGGACGTGCTCACCCATGGCGAGACCGCTCTCCTCGTCCGTCCTGGGATCTCAGAGGAGTTCGCGGCAGCGCTCCAGCGGGTCGCTGAGGATTCGTCGCTTCGTGCTGAGCTGGGCCGGAATGCTCGGGCTGCCGCGGAGAGTCACACGTGGCGGGCGAATGCGCGGCGCGTGATTGACACCTACCGAGCGCTGGGGAGCGACGGCTGAGTAGCCCGCACGTACAGATGCCAACCGATCCGTCGCTCGAGTCGTCGCGCGAGCCGCGTTGCGGCAACCTTGTCTCCGAGGGGATACAGGCGGAGGTTCAAGTACCGCACTTCCGTCTCCACCGCGTCGAAGGCCGTCAGGAACAGCCTCTCCACCTCCTGTCGCGAATAGACCTTCGAGAGGGGATTCCCGGGGCCGTCGGTGTTGTTGCTCAGGAACAACTGCTTGTCGGCGAGGTACCGGAGTCCGTGCTTCCGCAGCAGCGCGCGATGCCCTCCCAAGACCTCGGAGTCCTCACCTACCGCACGGGCCAGTACGCCGCTTGCCCCTGGCACCAAGAGCGCTGCTGCCATCAGCCGTCGTACGCCAAGGATCGTGAAACGATAATTCAGTGACGAGCGATGGTAGACCATCACGAGCGCGGTCCCGCCTGGCCGAAGAACTCGTGCGAATTCGCGGACGGCGGCCTCGGTCTCGTCCGAGTGGTGGATAACTCCGTGCGAATAGACCAGGTCGAAAGAGTCAGCCGGAAACGGTAGGTTCGCCGCTGTTGCCTCCGCAAACGATGCGGTCAATCCCTCCTGTTTGAACCGCTTCTGCGCAAGCTCAACAGCGACGGGTGACGCGTCGACGCCCGTATAGAGAGCACCCGCTCGTGCGAGCCGGCTGCCGTCGGTCGCGACGCCGCACCCAACTTCCAGCACAGCCTTGCCCTCCCAGTCGTCGAACCGGACGACCTCTGGAATGTGGGGTTCGAGCGTGTAGCGGTGCTCTTCGATCTCGCGGAAGAACTCCTGCGTGCCCACCGGATGGCGGGAGAACCGAAATCCGGGCTGATACGTCTCCCAGAATCCCACGTCAGGATGCTGCGGGGCTGAGGATGCGCCCGGAGTCACGTGCGGCGGTTCCGTCGAGAAACGCCTGCTGCCAAAGCTCGAGGTTCAGCAGCGCCCAGAGCCTCAGCGCGTTGTCCTCTGTGCCCGATCGATTGGCATCGATGATCCGGCGGACTTCGCGCGGCTCGAACAGGCCGCGGGCGCGCACGTTGTCCTCTGAGAGCAAGTCGTCGACCATTGGGCTCAGGTCGCGAATCAGCCAGCTCCGCAAGGGAGCAGTGAAGCCCGCCTTCTTCCGCCAGACGATCTCTTGCGGAAGCGTCCTCTCCATGCTGCGCTTGAAGACGTACTTCCGAGTCAGCCGGCGCAGCTTCAGGTCCGGCGGGATCCGCGCAGCGGTAGCGACGAGCTCGTCGTCCAGCAAGGGAACTCGCACTTCGGTCGAGGCCGCCATGCTCATCTTGTCGGTGTATGCGAGGTTGAGGCAGGGCAGGAACGTCTTCGCGTCCACGTAGAGGATCTGGTTGAGCCAGTGTTGATCGGCAACTCGCTCGAAGTACGCCCTGTGGTGGCGGAACGGGTCGTGATCTGCCGTCGCTTGGCGGAGCCCGGGAGACAACAGGCGCTCGAGCTCTTCTCCGCGGTAGTACGACGAATAGATCAAGTAACGATCCTGCGGCCCAGCGTCGAGCCCTCGGACGAGTTTCATCACGTTGCGGCGTGTCTCCCGCAGGCGTCCGGGTCGCCCCAGCGTGAACCGTCCCTCGAGCCCTTCGCGAAGCCACCTCCGCCCGCGCACCGGTAGGAGATCCGCGGCGCGAGAGATACGCGCGGCGAGGTAGCGCGGATAGCCGGCGAAGAGCTCGTCGCCTCCCATTCCGCTGAGAATCACCTTGAGTCGCTCTGAGGCCACGGAGCAGATCAGGTAGGTGCTGATCGCGGCGGGATCGGCGACAAGATCGTCCAGGTGGTAGACGAGCTTGGGCAGCAGTTCGACGACCTGTGGCTCGAGAATCTGCTCGTGGTAGTCGAGCTCGAACAAGTCGGCCACGTTGCGTGCGTGGCCGAGATCGTCCGCGATCCCTTCGTAGCTGCGATCCTGGTCGGTGAAGCCGATCGTGTAGGCGGTGACGTCGTCGGTGGCCCTTTTCATCTCCGCCACGATCGCGCTCGAATCGATGCCGCCGCTCAGAAAGCTGCCCAGCGGAGCGTCCGAGACCATCTGGCGGCGCACTGATTCGCCGGTGATCCGCTCAACCTCTTCGACCCATTCGGCCTCCGTCCGGTCGTTTTCGACGTGGAGCTCGAGATCCCAGTACTGGTTGATCTTCAATCGTCCTTGCTGGAACACGCCGAAATGTCCCGGCGGGAGCTTGAAGATTCCCTCGAGCATCGTGTCCGGATCCGGAACCCAGAGAAAGGTCAGATAGTCGAGGATCGAGTCCTCGCGGAGCCTCGGAGTCGGGGCGGCATGAAGCAGCGCCTTGATCTCCGACGCGAACATGAACTCCCCGCCGCGCTCGACATAGTAGAGCGGCTTGACGCCGAGCCGATCCCGTGCGACGAACAGCTCGTGGCGCTCGGCGTCCCAGATGCCAAACGCGAAGATGCCGTTCAGCTTCAGCAGCATGTCCGCTCGGTCGCGCGCATACATCGCCAGGAGTACTTCTGTGTCCGATTCGGACACGAACGCGTAACCCTCGCGCTCGAGCATTGCACGCAGCTCGCGGTAGTTGTACAGCTCCCCGTTGTAGACGATCCAGTAGCGCCCGTCCGCGTACGGCATCGGCTGAGACCCGCGTTCGGACAGGTCGATGATCGTCAGGCGCCGATGGCCGAGGGTCGCGGGCGGCTTACCGTCTTGCGCTGGAAACGAACGAACGCCGTGCCCGTCGGGGCCGCGATGGCCCAAGGTGTTCGCCATGTCGCCCACGAGGGTCTTGTCCTCTCGACCCACGATTCCGCAGATGCCGCACATCGGTCAGCTCACTGCTCGAGCCGGACGGGCCGACCGGACCGCAGCGACTCTACGGCCCCGATCGTCGCGAGGCTCACGTTGGCAACCTCTTCAATGGACACCGGGAACTCGCCCCGCTCGGCGCCACGGATGAACGCCGCGATCTCGTCTCGGTGCCCTTTGTCCTGCGTCCGCCCGCCCTTCTTCTGGCTGCCCGTAGGTTCGAACAGCTCGAGCTCCCGATAGTCGTCGAGGATCGCCGTCCGGCCCCCCGAGAAGCCTTCCAACCGCTCCTTGGGCACGCGACCAGAACCCTCGGCGACGTAGAGGATGGAGCCAACCGAGCCGTTGGCGAAGCGCAACGTGATCGTGACGTTGTCACGCGCTTCGACCGGGAGCTGCGGATCGCCGTAGCCTGTCGCGTGCACCTCGACTACCGGCGAGCCGGCCAGGAACGCGAGCGAGTCGATGAAGTGGCAGCCCTCGCCGATAATCCGTCCACCGCCTTCCTCGAGGTCGTGTGTCCAGTGATCCGGGGGCAGGTGCCCGGCGCTGACCCGGTACGTCGCTGCAAGCGATGAACCCGAAACGGACAGAAAAGTGCGGGCTTCCCGAAGTAGGGGCGCACGGTCAAGGCCAACGGCTTTTCGCAGAAGACATGTTTGCCCGCGTGCAACGCTTCCATGACCAGGGCGGCATGGTCCCCATGACGCGTTGCAATGACAACGGCATCGACGGAGGGGTCCCCGATGACCGCGGTCGGGCTTTCTCCAACGCGCGCGAAGCGGGCGTTTCTCCCCATCGCTTCTGCAGAAGGCCCCGACCCCCCACCCACTATCTCCAGCCTCGCCCCTGCGGCGACGAATGCGGGTAGGAGAACGTTCTTGGCGAAGTTTCCAGGGCCGATCAGGCCCACGCGGACGGGTGCATTCGCAGTACTGCGTGTGCCGGTGATCGTGGAGCTTTGAACTCCGAGCTTCCTGGGCGGTTCCGCTCCGATCTCCCCGTCCGGCAGTCCGTCATATGCCAACGCGAGCGCACCGTGGGGCCTGCTCGAGGAGTTGCCGAGCAAACGTTCATAGGCGTTTTGCGCATCGTCGACGGGCACGACCTCAATCAGGTCGTCCAACTGCAGGCGGCCGGTCTCCTGGAGCTCGAGTACGCACTCCATGTTTCGCTGCTCCGTCCATCTGACGTATCCGATCGGGTAGTCCAGGCCCTTCTCCTCGTACTCGAGGTCGTACCGCCCGGGGCCATATGAGCGCGAGATCCGAAACGAGAGCTCCTTGTCGTAGAGGGCGGCCCGAGGGAACGTGACCGGCACGTCGCCGACGAGAACGACAGTGCCACGATCGCGGGCGATCTCGGCAGCGAGAAGCAATGGATCGTTCGAAGGGGCGGCCGCGGTGACGAGGACGTGGTCGACCCCTCGGCCGCCCGTCGCCTCGCGAACCGAATCTACCCCGCGGGAGTCCGAGACGAAGCCCGCATCTGCACCACCCACAAGCGCCTGGTCGACCCGCGTCTGATCGATGTCGAG
>WNFV01006972.1_pt1 | contig 14878 bp, 16 predicted proteins | sample 5400101 | NCBI WGS metagenome assembly WNFV01 (sample SAMN13153361, study PRJNA577476) | soil metagenome | isolation source: 115 cm soil or saprolite under grassland replicate 1 | place: USA:California | collected 2016-06-15 | reverse complement strand
GAGTACCGTCGCGGGTCGTGCATGCCCGACTGGCGGACGAGCTGCAGGCAGTTGTGCGACCACAAGCCGAAGATGCGGCGGGCCAGGTCCTCGGGCAGTCCCTGCATGTCGACGGCGGCCAGGCGACCGACAGCCGCCTCGGGATTGTCGCGATAGGGTCGACGGACGACGTCCTGCAGCGCCTCCTCGGCGGGTGCCGTGCGCAGGTGCTGAGCCTGCCAGCGGACAGCGTCCAGGACAGACTGGATCTCCTGGTTGCTGGGAAAGTCGCGGGCAAGTGGCGCCAGGAGTGCTCGAGCTTCTTCCAGCCGACCCTCGCGATGCGCCTGTCTGGCGGCGGCAATGCCGTTGGCGAGCCGCGCGGCTCGCTCGTCTTCGGCACGCTGGGCGGCTTCCGCTTGCTCTCGCTCACGCCGACGGCGCTCGGCGAGGACGCGAGTCAGGTGTGGGCGGCTGGCCAGCTCGTCGGCGGCACGGATGCGCTCGGCGAGCAGCTGCGTGCACGTCAGCTCGGCCGCGCGGGCGACCGACGCGTGACGCGCCGCGTCTGCGCGCGCCTGCTCGGTGAAGGCCTCGGTGACCAGCAGCTCGGCAGTGGCGCGGACACTCCGGGCCTCCGCCAGCGCGCGTTCGGCTTGCTGACGTTCGGCGGCGAGCGTTTCGTACTGCGCCAGCTCGATAGTCGCCTGCTCACGAGCGCGAGCATCGGACCGAGCCATGCTCTCGAGGTCAGAGCTGACATGCGCGAGCTGGGCAATCACGCTGGCCAGGTCCAGCAGCTGCATCGCGGCCGAAACCGGCTCATGGACGACACCCGGCGCTTCGACGGGATTGGTGACGAGCGTTTCAACTGTCCTGGCCTCAGCGTGGTAATCGGCATCTGGCGGACCAGGTGGAAGGCTTTCGAGGTCGAGCACGTTGGCGAGCTCGGCGAAACTCTTGAGTGTGATCGAGCTGTTGGTGCCGTTGCTGTTGTTGGACGAAGACATCGTGGTGCTCCCGAAGATGGGGAACGGCCGTGCTCGACACGGAAAATCGTTGTCGGGCACGGCCAGCGGCAGTACGATGCCCATCGGATGGACCGTTGGCGCGGTCTACCCGATGGGCGATGATCAGGGCCTACGAACCCTGACCGTTGCGAGGGCCGGAGGGACTGGCTTTGAACTGGATGACCGTCCCTTCGGCTTCGTTTTGCGCGCCGTGTCGCGCCACGCAGGCCAGACCGTTTCGGCCGACAGGTTGCCGCGCCGCCCCACTTTGAACGGCGAGGCCTGGACTTGCCGTGGCCGGCGTTTGGCGCACGACGGTGACCGCCGTTGCCTGGCGATACAGGTAGAGCAGGTCTTCCGCCAGAGCCGCCGCGACCTCGTCGGGCTGTCGCACCGCGGATCCGAGTCGGTGAGCCAGTCTGACGATGAACGCGCTGGACCCGCCGAGTTGCTCGACCTCGGCAGCTAGCGGCTCGCCTTCGCTACCCGAGAGCGTAGGCACCAGGACGATCGCGCGCATGTCCTGTCCGGCTTTCTCGAGCATCGGCAGGAACTCGCGTACGACAGGCGCGAGTGCCAGCCGCAGCGCAGCGCGTTGAGCGCGGGTGCCCGTCAGCAGGCGCAAGCGCGGTATCCGCGACCGATACCAACCCAACAGGCGAGAAACGACCACCGAACCAGCGCACCGGCGACCGCGGTGATGACCGGCGTGAGGTCATTTGGATTCGAGTGCATCATTTACTCCGTCTCCCAGATTCGGGGACAACGGTCACTGCGAGAGTGACGGGGCGGACGAACGATGTATGTCGAGGACGTCTCACCTCCTTTCGATGAGTGGGTCCGGCGGTGGCCAGGGCCTGGCCACCGCAACGAAAATGCCCCCCGTCCTGGGTCGGACTGGGGGCATGGACATGCCGAGCTTCAGTTCGAGTACAGAACGGCAGCGTTGCTACAGCAAAGTCGCTGCAGGTTCGTCTGATAGGAGGACACCTGCCTGATCACCACGAAACCAGTGGCAGGTGGACGGGCGTCGACTTACGGGGGGTTGATCGGCAGCCGTCGAACGCGGATGCGACTCTCCTCTAACACGACGAGGCTGCCTTGATCGAGCGCTTCGGCAAGCTGCGGGAGGTTCGCCAGCAGCAGCGCGAGGACGAACTCCGCCTGATGAACCGCAAGGCGGCGCAGCAGCACAACCGATGGCGAAGGATGTTGCCGAGACGCAAGCAGGAAGCCGAAATCCATGTCGGCCGAGATCAGGGTGCGTTGCTCACGAGCAGCGCGGCCCAGGATCTCCTCATCAAGTGCGCGCTGTAGGCCGTACTCTCGCGCATGCACCGCATCGTGCCCCGCATTCCGAAGTCCTTCGGCAACCCTGGTCGACAGCATCATGTCCACCAGAAACTTCACGAGCCGCCAGAGAAGAGCGGCAGCTCGCGCTCCCGGACCGCTTCCGCGGCATAGCGCAAGGCCTCGCGGATATCTTCAAGGTCGAGCTCGGGAAGCTCGGCGACGATCTGTTCATGTGTCTGGCCCTCGGCCACCATGGACACGACCGTAGCGACCGGAATGCGCAAGTCGCGAATACAGGGCATGCCCCCGCAGCGGCTGGGATCAACGGAAATGCGCGTGAATGCCATGGCCCTGATCGGCTCCGGCAACGACCGTACCTCCTATCTTCGTGCGGGTGCAAAGCTCTGCACTCGCACCGAACGCGCGCTCGTCCTTTGACGAAAGCGCCAGTCTTTCCGATGTCTCAAAATCGGTGTCAGCCCTCCTTTATGTGTTGTGAGCTAGACGACGCGAGCGACTCGTGGACGGCAGACGCCGTCACGGCTGAGCCAGGCCTTGCCCCGCTTGTTCGCGTGCGACCTGAGCTCGGCTCCAGGGCAGAGGCGAAGGGAGGAGGCGCTCCCACCGGCATGTCGGCCACGGCCGCAGTTGCCAGCAGACCTAAATACACGCCAGCAGCCTACGCCGGGAAGCGTCCCAATGCCGTGCCGATGGCGTGCCAATGCCGTGACGCACCAGCTGCGCCGGAGCGAGGCCCGCGACAATTGTGCGTCTCGGAAGGCCACCTCGCCGTACATAGAACAAATATCCGTCTCGATGGCGTGCCAATGGCGTGACACTTTGACTGACGGTTGACGGGAAGGGGCTACGGGGACGTTCCGGGCAGCGCTGACTCACACGCGATCCGCGATGTGCTTCAGTCGCTGCTGACAGCGTCTATCCGGCGGCTTGTCAAAGGCGCGGCGGGCCTCCATGTTGTGGCGTGGCCGGGACACATCATCGCGAGTGGGCCTCTCGGCAATCACATGACTTGACGGAACAAGCGTGCCAGTGGCGTGCCAGTGGCGTCCGGCGGCGAGGGCGAAGATGCTATTTCAGCGTGACAGGCGTCCGGGGCAAATCGAGATGAAAATTGGTCAAAAAGAGGGGGAATATAGCCTTACATTCACGTCTTCCAATCGCCGAATGCAACCCCTACCGCGGCTACTGCTCCCCGACTGCCGGACTGCTGCCATAGCCTCCTGGGCAGGACAGGCAAGACACGACGTCGCCAGTGGCGCGCATGACACCCGGCGTCCGTGCTGAGAACCTGCCTGCTCAGTCGCACGGACGGTGAGGGACGTCGACGTCGTGCTCGACTGACTCGTAGGCCGGCAATGCCACTGGTTGGGTGCCAGCCACCAAATCCCGGACGCCATTGGCACGGCTGTGGCACGCCTGCCTGGCGACACTGGCGTCGTTGACAGACCGACACCAGCTCGAAACCAGGCCTGCTCGAGCCAAGCCCGCCCCTGACGTGACGGCCAACGCCGGCGGAGATCAACACCACCGCTCGGCGGCAGTGGACGAGGTGCAGGTTGTCCAGGCACTCGGCGCCGGCGATCCAAAACCTGTGACAGCCGGTAACGGGTTTTCCAAGCTGGTGCCGGCGTTGCCTCGAGTGGCCAGCGATGTGGAGCGGCGCCCTACTCCCCGGCCAATTTGTCGAGACAGGATGGGCAGTCGGGCGGGCGGCCGCTGGCGTTCAGTGGGCGCCATTTGTGGGCGGCGTGTCCGCGGAGGGGGTCTCACCACGCGCACGGCCGCGGCGGCTCCGGTGACGGGGGTAGAGCGCCGGCAACGCGTCGTCCGACCCAGCCGCGCCATCATTGCCGACGTCGACGAGGCCTTCGATGCGCCGGGCGTGACGGACGATGTGGGTGAGCGCCTGAAGCGTCTCGGGGGAGAGGCCTGTCGCCTGGAGGGCCAGCTCACGGACGGACGGGTCACGCAGGGAGGTGGCCAGCTCGAGCTGTGCGTCGACGCGGGCGGCCAGGCCCTCGTCGAAGAAGTAGCCGGCCGGCACGCCAAAAAAAGCGCACAGGCCGTGCAGGTACTTCATCGACGGGCTGATGCGCAGGCCGGCCCGCAGTTCTTGCAAGTAGCTCGACGAAGTCCGATAGCCGACGAGTCGCTCGATCCCGGCGGCGACCTGGCGATAGGTGTACTCGGCGCCGTCCGAGGCGCGCACGGTCTGGAAGAGATGATCGAGTCGGGCCTGGAAGCGGGCCATGGGTGACGACGGCGGAACGCGCATGACGCACCTCTCTCCTCAAAACGCCGGCATGCTGGGAGACCGTCTCAAGTCAGTATGCGGACAGATTTCCGAAATTCGTCCGCAAGACTGTTGACGGCGGCCGGGATGGTACCGCACGATGGAGAAGCCGAGAGCGGGGCTCGGGGGAGTTGACGCAAGGCACTCTGGGCGACGTTGTGTCCAGTCCCACCACGGAGACCTCGGATGAGCACCTCGAGCACTTTTCTAGGCGGCGGCCAGCACGGCTCGGCCACCTTCGGCGGCGTGCGGAGTGATGGTCTCCAACAGCACGGGCACAAACTGGCGGACCGAGCTGTAGCGACTGAGCAGCGCTTCGGGTGCTTGCTTGTTCTCGGGCGGCTGAGCGAGTTCACCCACTGTGCCCACAGCATGCTCGACCTGCTCGCGCGTGAACTGCCTGAAGATCTCGCGGCGCAGGTTGTGCTCAGGCCCGGCTGAGTCGAGCACGACGCGGCCGACGTCGCGCAGCAGCAGGGCGGCCACGTCCAGATCACCGATGGTGCGTATCCGTCGCCGCTTCTCCTGGCTCTCCACGCGTGCCAACAGATCGGTGAGCAGCATGTCCAGAACGTCCAGCACGTCGTCCTGGGCGGTGGCCTGCAGTGCGCAGCCGAACGCGAGCAACGTGGCGATGCCGCGCTCCGCCGGCATGCGCTGGAACACCTGAGCCCGAGCATTGCTTGCATAGCGCGCCAGCACTCTGAGCCGACCCGCGGGTATGCCGGACAGGTCCAGGTCGCTCACGCCGAGTGCGCGGGCGTCATTGAGACGCCGCAGCGCCTCCAGTAATCCGGCTGCGGTGGGCTGGGTTGGCCCCCGCCGCAGTCGGTCGAGTGCTGATCGTCGGGCACCAGCCGGAACGACCAGCAGCTCTTTGAGCCGATCGCGTTGCTCGGCGGATGGCATGCGGGCCAGCTTCCGATACAGACGCGCATTAGCCCGCTCACGAATCCGGGCGACCAGGCGCGCCAGGATCGATACCCCAGGTAAGAGCACCTGCCGTTCGACCAATCGTGCCGTCGCCAGGTCGAACAGCACGCTCGGCTGCTCTGAGCTCAGCCAGGCGCGGGTGTACAACCAGCGGACCAGGCGAAAGCCCTCGGCTGGGTCGGTGAAGTCGACAAAGCAGTAGATCCGCCGAATCTCGGCAGCGTGTTCCCAGGCCGTCGCCGGACGCGCCGCGTAGTCCACCCGGCAGGCCCCGTCGCGGATGCCGAGCTGGGCAGCCACATACGCCACGACGTCCGCGGGCACGTCGGTCGGTTCGGCCAGGAAGGTGCCGAGAAAACGGACGGTCGTCAGTTGGACAGCGAAGCCCAGCTTGTTGTCTGCACCGCGCCGCTCGTTTACCCGTTCGCGGTCGGCGTCATCCAGGTGGAAGTAGCGAGAAAGTTGTTGGGTCGAGGGCGGTCCGAGGTAATGGCCGTAGGCCTGCTCTTGGTCGTCCGTCAGGAATTCGGTGGGCATCGGCGCCAGAGCCTACGCCCGATGTTGACCAGCCCGCTGCCGACCTCCAGATCAGGCCCGCTCCTCTGCCGGCACTTGACCAGAATCCTTAGCGTAGGATCCTGTTCCATTTCTACTCAAGGGCCCGGTTCCTGGCACGCCGGGCGTGCTGCAGTCGGCGCAGCGGCTGGACATACCGAGGTCGCGACGAGGGATGCTTTCCAGGTGACAGCGGGCGCCAGCGCCACCCCGACAGCGCTCGGCCATTCCCCCGCCCCAGCGCGGTCCCGCGGGAGGGCCTCAAAGGGACAGGAGGAACTCCACGCATTCCGCTACGGTGCCCTGAGTCGTGGCTGCTACCTGCACAAGCTGACCCAGTGGAACTCCGAGTCGGTCCGCGATGGCTTGTACCCCGGCCACCTCGTCGGCAATGCCCCCAGTTGCGGGGCCGAAGCTAGAGCCGAGTTGGGCCGTGCAGGGCGCCCGCTCATCCGCGTTTGCGGGTGGGATCGCTTGGGCGATTGCGGTGCCGCTAGCCCCCATGAGGGCCAGGACCAGAGTTGTGCCGACGATCGCGTGCTTCATTGCGGGCTTCATTTGCGGGTCTCTCCTCATCGACGCATGGTACGCACGCGCAACGCGGGTGGATTAACTCCGATGGCGGCGCGCTAGCAGTCGGTCGGCACTGACACGACGAGGCCCCCTGGACCCGGAGTCCGCGCGGGCCTGGGGTCGAGCTCTGGCTGCCCGAGCTGCGATCTGGAACCGTCGGCGATCCTGGTGAGTTCATCTAGCCGCTCAGTCACACCTCCGCCGCCCCCGACCCGTTAGACGGAGTCCCCGGGTAGCGGAGGGCGGCGGTCACCCGAAGGCCCTATGCGACCGGAGTTGGCGTTGGCGTCTGCGTCGGCGTGGCGGTATTCGTCGGAGTGGGCGTACAGACACGTGGGTTCTGCTGCGGCGCTTGGCCATGAAACGAGGCGCTCACGGTGGCGCTCGTGGGTGGAACATCGACGCACGGATCGACGTTGCCGCTTGCCTCGACCATGGTCACCGCACGCGCACTGTCATGCGTGGCCAATGACACCAGGGAGAACAGCATCAGCATCAATACTCCCACGGCGACCACAACCGATAAATATCGTGGCATCCACTTCAACCCCTTCGCTGCTAGGTCCCCCACGTGCTGCATTCTCAGTTCCGTAACAGCTCGGCAGCGTAGCCCAGCCACGGCGTGGGGTGTCAAGTCGCGGCCGCTCCCACCAACGCCACCACGCCTCGTTTTTGCTCGGACGGCTGACGATTAGTCGACGCCCACGGCCAGGCCTTGGCCGCCCCCGACCCGATAGCGGTTAGCCCGGGTAGCGGAGCACGACAGTCAAGGGCGACGCAGTCGAGCGCATAGCGCGGTCCCTTGACGGGCGGGCGGAGCGACCGACAATGCCGCGTCGGGGTCGGGGGCGGCCTCCTGCGCATCGCCGCTCAGGCCGGCGTGGTCACCTCGAAAATCTGGGGCGGGTCCGCCTGTACCCCGAGCGCCTGGATCCTCGACGCTACGTCGCCGAGGGCATCCATGGAGTACCGCGCGTGTTCCTCAGTGTCCCAGGTGCTGACGGTAATCGTCTGGCCTGTGGCGCGGTCCCCACCGGCCGTAAAGCTCTGACAACCCGGCTGCCGCTTGACCGCCGCGGCCAGATCTTGCCCCACCTGACTAATCGCCTCGTCGACCTTGGCCGGATCTATTCGAGCCCGTACGACGCGCATGTACATAGCGACCTCCCTGCACAAGCTCAGCCCGCGCGTACATCGTATTACTGCCAGCGGCTTGACTGACGGCCGCAGCGACCGACAATCATCGCATGGGTCGGAGGCCCCGCCAGTGACGCTAGCGCATGTATCTCGGGTTTGCTACGGTGCCGGCTCACAGAAGAGCGCGTGCTCCTCTGAAACGAGGTCAGCAACGGCTCCTGCTCCCGTGGTGGCCAGGCCTGAGACCAATTCTCCTAGGTCCGGCGCGATGGCCAGGGCGGACTGGCCAAAGACAGCGCATGACTGGTGCCCCTCGCGGGCAGAGACGGAAACAGCACCACCCAGCAGCGAGCTGGTCAGGATGAACGCGGAGCCGATCAACAGGCGCCTCATAACTACTTCTCCCCAATCGCGTGCTCGGCGGGGTCTGCCTCCAACACCACACGGGTCGGCGGCCAGGATACATCTCTCTGTGCCTCAGGGTTGACAGTTAAAAAATAAGTTGCGTTCCAGAGACTCATCCACGCCAGCGCAGCCACCACGGCCAGCCGTTTCGCCTCGACGTGAAGCCGGGGGCCACTCACTCTTGTGGCTTTGGTTGCGGCGGGTGAGGCCTGGGTGGAGCTGGCCGCGGGTTAGGGGGAGCGATTACCACCAGCGCCACCACGCACGTGGCCGGCCATTGCGGCTCGCGGATGGCCTCCTGGGGGCGTTTCAACCGTCCCGTTGGCTGACGGGCTTCCTGGAGCGATTTCGGGGCATGGGCCTGAAACGCACGTATTCGCTCGAGCGCGGCGCCCGGCGCGGCCACTCTCAGCGCGGCTTCGCGTACTCCTGGGCGCCCTGCACCTCGATCCCGACGTAGGGCACCTGGCCCTCAACCCAGGCGTCATGTCCGGGCGGGATGTCATAGGAGTCGCCCGCCTTGATCCGCGCCTGATCCCCGCCCTGGAGCTGGACCATGATGCTGCCCGACACGGCATAGCCCACGTGGTGCACCTGGCAGCTCTCCGTGCCAACCACCGGCTTGACGCACTCCGACCACCGCCATCCTGGCTGGAACGTGTAGCGACCCAATGTCACGGCACCCACACGCACCACCTCAACCCTGGTCTTGTCCGGCGTGCGGGTCTCGTCCGGCGTGTCGTGGCTCTTGACCTCGATCTTGTCTGCCAATGGGTTCCGCTCCTCTCCTGTGCTGAGCGACGCCTCCCTGCTGCTCAGCCGGCTATCCCAGTGGAGCACCCACCCCGGCATCTACGCAAGCCCTGGGAATTGTTCACGACCATGCAGCCCTACGGGGTACACGGGCGGTCGGCAGCACAGCGGTTGTTATGCCCTGTAACGGGGTGCTGTAACGTCTCCCGAGGATCACCAAACAGACCCACACGCTCGACATAACTTGGCAACGCATGGCATGCACTACGCGCCGCGCGTTGCGCGCCAGGACGCTGGTTCTGGCCAGTGCTTACGAGCGGGACGCGCAACGTGCGTAGGCTGAGGTGCTTGCGGCACCCGCCCAGCTGCCCGACGAACTAGGACTTGGCTCCATAAGGTCAGTCGCGGGAGCGTGGCGGGGGGTGCCGCACCCGGCAAGGTGACCCCGTACCAACCGGGTCGGAAGGAGTGTGGGGGCATGGCGGATACGTCGGAACACTACGCGCTCGGCGAGGCCGAGGCCGAGGCCATCTGGTTCATCGGGACCATGGCAACGCTCAAGGGGCTCGGGGAGACCGGCGGCGCTCTGGGGCTGGTGGAGTTCACCTACCCGAACGGTTTCGCCACGCCGCGCCACGTCCACCACGCGGAGGACGAGGGCTTCTATGTGCTGGAGGGGCGGTGCGCGGCTTCTGCGGGGACAGGCGGTGGCGCGCGACCCGCGGCGCGTTCGTCTGGCTACCGCGCGACATCCCCCACGGCTACGCCGTCGACAGCGACGAGATGCTCCGGACGTTGGCGTTCACCGTGCCCGCCGGCGTCGAGCCACTTCGTGGCCGAAGCGGGCGCGCCGGCCGGGGCGCGGACACTGCCGCCGCCTTGGCGAGCCGGACTTCGAGAAGCTGCTGGCGGCCGGAAACAAGCACAACATCGAGACCCTCGGCCCACCGGAAGCCTAGCCCGGTCGCCGGGCGGCCTCACCATCCGTGCCGACACCGCCTACGTGACCGCCGCGGAGCTTCCGGAGCGCATTGGTCTGCGCCTGGCGGAGGCAGCAGATGCGACAAATAGCGCGTCAAAAGTGCGCCACTTACCGCGTAAAGTGACAGGGAAGCCATGTCTATGACCGAGCGCACAGGCCTGCGCCTGGCGGCGACGCTGCTGTTCGCTGGGGAGTTGCTGTCGTTTCTCGTAGGCATCTTTCATCCGTCACGTGAGGCTCCTAATGACCATCCAGCTGTGTTTGCCGAATACGCCGGCAGCGCTACCTGGACCGCGGTCCATCTCGGCCAGTTCGTTGGCATGGCGATTGTTCTCGCCGGACTGCTTGTCCTGTTTGTCATCCTGAACGCTGACGCAGAAAGGCCAGGGTGGGCGAGTGCGTTCGGAGCCGTGTTAGCGGTAGCAACGCTGGTGCTGTACGGCGTTCTTCAGGCAGTAGACGGGGTCACCCTCAAGCAGGCGGTCGATGCCTGGGCGAGGGCACCCGACGCGGAGAAGGCGGCCCGCTTTGCGGCTGCGGAAGCCATCCGATGGCTGGAATGGGGGGTCCGAAGCTATCAAAGCTTCATGTTTGGCCTCTCCCTCGTCCTGTTCGGGACGGCACTCGCGGGGGCGCCGCGCACGCCGAGGCCTATTGGGTACCTTATGGGGCTGTCCGGCGTCACCTACATCGTGCAGGGCTGGGTGCTGGGCGCCGAGGGCTTCTCGGCATCTAATACGGTGCCGCAGCTGCTTGCTTATCTACTGATCGTCGCGTGGAGTCTGTGGCTTCTCATCGTTGCCTGGCGTATGAAGAAGTCCGGCGAAGCCGCGACTGGATGAGTCGCGATTGCGCTAGCGCAGGAGGGCGGTAATCGTGTCCCTCACCCAATACACCGCTGTACTTCGCGCCCCGCCGCCACAGGTCGTGCACGTCGAGCAGCGGCTAAATTAGTCGAGATGTGGCTGCACGGCCGTCCGCCGCACACCCAGCGCGCCTACCCGCCGACGTCGATCGCTTCTTGGTATTCGTCAATGCCCCGATTGCGACCGTCACCCTCAGCGACGTTCAGGCCTTCGCCGACTCGCTCGCGGGCCTGGCACCCAGCTCACGCGCGCGGACGCGCGCGGCGATCAAGTCGCTGCTCGCGTTTGGCCAGCGGACCGGCTACCTGCCACTCAACGTCGGTGCTGCGGTGAAACTGCCGCCTGGAAAAGACACGCTCGCCGAGCGGATCCTGACGGAGCCGGACATCGGGTACTAGCCACATCCGCCCGAAAAGACCCGATAAGCGTCACAACTGCTTCGCCGGTCCCTGCTGCCGGTTCGAGCCGCCTGTCTGGCGCATGCGATCGAGGTCGAAGTGGTAGCGACCGAAGGGGTTCAGATGCTTGCGGATCAGTGGCGTGGTCTGGGCCAGCATCGTAGCGTCGATAACGTGACACTCGGCGCGCAACTGCTCGACGAGTTTGCCAATGTGCATGATGTTCCAGGCGACGACGGCGTTGTGCAGCACGCCCAGGCGGCTGAACGACCGGAACTGATCATCGAAGCTTCGACCGCGTAAGGTGCCTTCCTTACCGAAGAACAAGAAGCGCGACAGGTCGTGCGCGGCCTCGCCCTTGTTCAGCTCGCGGCTCTGCTGACGCCGGAATTCTTCGTCATCAATCGTGCGGAGGATGTGGAGCGTCCGCTCTACGCGGCCGATTTCGTTCAGGGCCTGATGCACGCTGTGCTGGCGTGCATAGGAACCAAGCCGGTGCAAGATCAACGATGGTGACGCGGTTCTGGCGTAGATCGAGGCGATGACTCGTACCGTCTCATCCCAGGCGCGGCGCACCAGATGCGGTTTGACCGTGCCGTCCAGAATGGGATCCAGGTTCGGGTAATGGCGCGAGCGGTCGAGTTTGTACAGCGTGAGCTCGTGCATGCGGGCGATGCGCGGTGCCAGAGCCTTGCCCAGGAGTGCGGCTGGTGGCCATCACCACTTCGGTGTACCCGTGGGTATCGGTGAAGACGGTTCGTGGATCCAGCTCGGTTTCGTGCTCCATCAGACCGTCCAGGACGAACGTCGCTTCTCGCAGCCGGCAGGGAATGGGCTCCTGATGCAGGCGCATCGCGTTCTCGCCGGTGTAGGCGTAGAGCGTGACGCCACGACCGTGCAGGAGATGGCTGAAGTCAGCGGCCAGGATGTCGACGGGCACGTAGAAACGCATGCCATCCGCCGAACAGGTATCGCTGAGCCCGTAGAGGAAGCTCATCGGCTGATGGATGGCGTGGTTGACTAGGTCCACGCTGGCGGCCTTCAGCGCCTCGCCTGTCAGATACCAGTCCGCCGCCTGACTCATCTCCCAGACGCTCAGGCCGGAGGCTGCGGCCATGCGCGCCGGACCGATGTTGCAACCGACGGCGACCAGTGCGGCGAGTGCGTTTCGGCGCTGTACAGCCGGTGGCACACGTCGGCCGCCGCCACTGTGCAGGAAGTGATGGAGGAAGTCAGTCTCATTGTCGACGTCGATGAGTGCGTCGATGAGCTTAAGCTCCGGCATCCGCGACTCCAGCAGGTCCTTCAGGCGGGTGGCGGCATCCTGTTCCGGGCTGGCCTTGAGACGCGCGAGGTGGAACTCGGCTTTATCGCGGTCGATGGTGAGCGCCGGATTCTGAGGTACGCGGCCGTCAACGCTGGCAGTCACCGTGTGCAGCCGTTGCTCGAGCTGCGTGAGGTACGCGTCGCCGTCGACTGGCAGTCCGAGCGCGGCGTAGTGCTGTTCGCGCCCCGCTGCCCAGGTCACGCGTGGGATCAGATACTCCTCGAAATCGGTCCAGCGGCGCGAACGTGCCACCGTGACGTCGCCCGATTTGAGCTGCTCGTTCAACGTGGTAAGCAGGGCCAGTTCGTAGTGCGGCCGCGAAATTTCAGTCTGCCCAGCCGCGTCGCGACCGATGATGTGCCGTCGCCAGCGCGGCGGGAGGAAGTCGATCGGAGCGTCCTGCCCGAGTTTGCGGCGGTGTTCGCGGTTGACGACTCGAAGGTGGGCGACGGCCCGCCCGAGTGCCGACTGCTCGGCGAAGAGGAACGGGGTCTTCTCCAACAGCGCCGGCGAGTACTCGCGGGTGTAGGCGTACCAATGGGCCGGTCAGGCTCAGATGCGAGCCGTCGTCCCCTGTGCGCAACTGACGACAGCCATCCACAAGGGTCGCCATCTCCTCATCGGGGATTCGCCACAGGATTTCGTTCCGCAGCTGCGCGTCGGGGATCGCTTCGTCGAGCACCAGCTCGCCCATGACTTCGAGAACCTCGACGGCGCGTCGCTTGGCCTCTTCGCTGGCGCGCAGCAGGTCATCGCGCCGCTTCCTGGCCTTGGAGTGGATGCTGGTGATGAGCTTGTCCTGCACTTCCACGACGGCGTCGGCGGTTTCAGCTAACGCTGCCTGGAGGAAACACAGCAGGACTGCGTAGCGCTTCGGCGATTGCAGCCGCCGCAAGCTCCAGGCTTCGTAGCGGTAGCCCCAACCAGCCAGCAGCCGGCGTGCGGCTGGGTGAACTTCGGCCAGCGGTGGCCAGTCGGCGAAGCCCAGCTCGGCGATGCTCTCCAGGCGCTCGAGCAGGCCGATAAGCACCGGCGGCGATTCACGGTGGGGCGCGACCTTGAAACGCTCCAATCGTGAACGAGCCTCGGCTTCGGGCTCCACGCCAACTTCGTCTTGCGGCCGTACTTCCGCATCAACGTGTGTCTCGGCGGTGGCCAGGAGGCTCTCGAGCTGGGCCCGCTGCGCTTCGGTCAGGTCACGTGTGAGTGCGTCATACAGCTGCTGCAGTCCCGCCTCACGGGCTCTGGCGACCAGTTCGCGGAGCGTGGTCCCGGCTGGCCGAACGACACGCTCGGCCAGCAGCCAGGCATAGGCACCCTTCCGCAAGGCCTCGGTCCGCGGAGCGTCGCGCGCCACGTTGGTGAGGTGGACGAGTAGGCGCTGTCGCTGCGTCCGATCGCACCGTACGAATCCGAGGTACTGGCGAATACGTTCGAGATGGGCCGATCGGGTCTTGTCGTCCTGCGGGTAGTCGTCGAGCGGCATCGGCAACACGCCGATCTGGGTGGCCAGCACCTGCAGCACGGCCGCCGGCGCATCGCGCGCATCCGCCAGGAAGTGACCTCGCCAGCGCAAGCTACAGAGCTGGACACTGAAGCCCAGCTTATTGCTTGCGCCGCGGCACTGGCCGATCTGGCCGAAGTCGGCGTCATTCAGCGTGAAGTACCTGCGCAGGATCGCCGTGTCGATCTCAGCTGGAAACCGCTCAGTGGCATCTTCGTCAGCCGGCGATTGATCCTCCGCCTGGAGCGCGGTCCCAGTGGGACTGGCACGACTCAGCGTGTTGGCGGCGCAGGTTGTCGGTTAGCTCCAGCCGGTGTGTGCCCGAGGTGGCGGTAGATCGAGGCGCGACTCACTCCCAGCGTCTTGGCGATCTCGGCTAACGAATGCTGCTGTGCGTCGTACATCTGGCGCGCCAGTGCGATTTTGGTGGGCGTCATGCTCGGCGGACGGCCCCCAGCTCGGCCGCGGGCTCTGGCCGCCGCCAGCCCGGCGAGCGTGCGCTGCCGAATGAGATCGCGCTCGAACTCGGCCAGGGCGCCAAAGATATGGAAGATGAGCTTGCCGCCCGGCGAGGTGGTATCGATGTTTTCCTGCAAACTGCGGAAGCCGATGTCGCGCCGCTCGAGCTCGGCGATAGTGTCGATGAGATGGCGCAGCGAGCGCCCCAATCGATCGAGTTTCCAGACGACCAGCGTGTCGCCCGATCGCAGGTGGTCGAGGATCCTGGCCAGCTGCGGACGTTCGTCGAGGGCGCCACTGGCGGTGTCCACAAACAAGCGGTAGCAGCCAGCCGCGCGAAGCGCGTCGAGCTGCAGGTCGGGGTTCTGATCGGCGGTGGATACCCGCGCG